>ERZ857827.2794-NODE-2794-length-11829-cov-2.771955_pt1 | contig 11829 bp, 9 predicted proteins | sample MGYA00519761_ERZ857827 | MGnify/ENA primary metagenome ERZ857827 (study PRJEB31778, sample SAMEA3449370) | human gut metagenome | biome: human gut; feature: human-associated habitat; material: faeces | place: United Kingdom | collected 2010/2012 ... | reverse complement strand
TCATGTCGACAGCGTTATGAAGGATCCGTCGACCCTTGAGCATATTCCGCCCGAAAAGGTCGGAAATGTAAGGCGGATGCTGACAAGCGAGATGAGCGGCCGCGCGGCGATATACCGCCGGACGCGACGGGTGGCGCCGGATGTAAGCAAGGATTCGCCCGAGCTCGGCAAAATTTTGTCGGAGCTTCAAAGGCTTGAATATATGGGCTACCAGTTTGAGGGCGCATCCGCCGGATTTGATTTGATGGTAAAAAGGGTGCTCGGCAGCATTGAGCCCTCGTTTGAACTGGTTTCGTATCGTGTGCTGGACGAGCTGCCTTACGAGCGCGGATGTTCGGCGACGGCGACTATAAAAATCAGGGTCGGCGGTCAGCTTAGAATATCTGCCGCCGAGGGAGACGGTCCGGTAAATGCGCTCGACAAGGCGCTAAGGGAGGCGCTCGGATTTTTCTATCCGGTGCTCTCGAGCGTTCATCTTATCGATTACAAGGTACGTGTTCTCGAGTCGAAGGAGGCCACGGCCTCGGTGGTACGGGTACTTATTACCTCCACCGACGGGAATGAGGTCTGGTCCACCGTCGGCGTTTCTTCGAATATAATCGAGGCCAGCTTTAACGCGCTGGTTGATTCTATAGAATATAAGCTTAAGGTTATGAATAATCTTTGCGGTGCGTCAGAAAAGGGCAAAACCGCTCGGCAAAACAATGTTTCCGATGTTTTGCCCTTTTGGTATTAAGAAAAAACGTTCTTACGGAAAACCTGACAAGTTCATTCCAAAAACGGTTTATTCCTCAAAACAAAACCGATTTTACACTTTTTTCAGTATCACGGCACAAATTCAGGCCCGATCGTAAGCTTTTTCCGTAAAAGCTAAACGTCGCCCGGTGCAACAAAATAATAAGACCAATAAAAGGCAGGAATAAAAATGGATAAAACTATGCTTGAAAAGGTCGGAGACGAGCAACAGCTCTACACCGCGCGTCAGTATCGCCTTTGCGGCGGAAAGGCCGACGGAATGAGAATGATCGAGCTTAAAAGCTTTGCCGGACTTCGCGCCGAAATTGCGGCTGACCGCTGTATGGATCTTTACCGTCTTGAGTACAAGGGGGTAAATCTCGGATATATGACGGCGGCCGGAATGGTTTCGTCGAAGTATTATCAAAGTGAGGACTTTTTAAGATCCTTTACGGCCGGATTTTTTACCACCTGCGGACTTAAAAACGTCGGAGCCGGGTGCGTTGACCTCGGCGAAGAAGCCGTTGTACACGGCCGCATAGGAAACACCCCGGCCGACCGCGTGAACGTCGATGTTGTCGAAGAGGATGGCAAAACAATCCTTACGGCAAGCGGCGTTATGCGCGAAGCGATAATCTTCGGCGAAAAGCTTGAGCTGAAAAGAAAAATAACCATGGACGCCCGGAGCGCCTATATCAGAATCAGCGATACCGTAACGAATTTCGGCGGAGAAACCCAGCCGCTCGAGCTGCTTTATCATATGAATATGGGTTATCCGTTGCTTGACGCCTTTTCCGAGATAACCATTCCGGCCGAAAAAACCTCCGCAAGGGATGCACGAGCCCAAGAGGGAATTGAAGATTGGATGTACTTTTGCGAGCCGGTATCTGGCTTTGCGGAGCAATGCTACGATCACGTGCTTTACAAAAAGGACGGAAAATCCGCCGTTATGATCTTTAATCCCAAGCTTAATATCGGCGTTGTAATTGAGCTTTTGAGCGACACCCTTGACCATTTTACCGAGTGGAAAATGCCCGGCGTTAAGGACTATGTTTTAGGACTTGAACCCGGTAACGCAAACGTCCTCGGCCGCGCGGCCATGCGCGAAAGCGGCGAGCTGAAATTTATAGAGCCGGGCGAAAAGGTGCATTTTGAACTCGGAATCCGTATAATCGACGGCAACTACGAATATGAAACGGCCAAGCGCCGCATTTTCGAGCTTGCGCGCTGACCGCAACAAATAAACACCCAAAACAAAAATCCCATCAACACAAAAACCGACCGTTTAAAAACCGGAGCTTTGCGCCGATGGGATTCTTTTTATTTGTTTTACGTCGTCCTAAAAGGCGTAAAACTTGCAGCTGCAGGTATAAATCATTTAAAACCGCATTTTTGCACGGTCAGGATTTTTTATCCCCGTAATGCTGTTCTTCCCATTCAAACTCGTGTTTTATCACATTATTGACAATAGCATACATAACCTGAATGTACATCAAATCCTCTTCCCTGACCGGTATTGTCGCTATGTCGTCATCTCCGCTTTGAGGAAAGCGAACAATTAGATAGCCCTTTTCTTTCGCCCTTTCGGGGAGGATCAGTCCCTGCATTCCCCTGTGAACGCCGTGCTTTACATATTCGGGGACTTCGGCGATCACCTCCACACAGTTATCTCCCTCGACCTTACCGCCGTCGCAAAAGCCGGTTTCAAACTCGGCCTTTATCTGCTCGTTAACAATGGCGTGCATTACGGGAACCTGAATTAAATCCTTTTCCTTAATTGAGAGGGTTTCGATATCGGCCTTTTCGCCGCATTGAGGAAAATTCACAAGCCAGCTGGAAGAAATATTTCTTTCATCACAGATCCAGCCGTACATCCCCTTATGTACCCCATCCCTTGCATATTCGTTTTTTTCGGCTATAACCTTTACGCAATCCATCATTTTCATTTTTTGTCGCCCTCCATGTGCTGACTTTTCCATTCGAAGTATTCTCTTCTTACGTTATTAACAACAGCATACATAACCGGAATATGCATTAAATTCTCTTCTTTGACCGGTATTTTTGCTATGTCATCCTCCCCTCCGCTTTGAGGAAAGCGAACAATAAGATCCCCCTTTTCTTTTGCCCTTTCGGGAAGGATCAGTCCTTGCATTCCCCTGTGAACGTCGTGCTTTACATATTCGGGGACTTCGGCGGTTACCTCCACGCAGTTATCTCCCTCGATCTTACCGCCGTCGCAAAATCCGGTCTCAAACTCAGCCTTTATCTGTTCATTGATAACAGCATGCATCATGGGGATCAGCTTTAAATCTTCTTCTTTTATTCCCATGTCTCCGATGTCTTCTTTTTCGCCAAGCTGACAAAAATAAACATCCCATTCACCGTCTATACAGTCCTCCATCCATATAACCCCTTGCATTCCTTTATGCACGCCGTTTTTTGCATACTTGGACCTTTCGGCGGCTACCTCTACGAAATCAAGATATTTCATTTTATTTACCTCCATATGGTGTATTAAGCTGAATATGTCCACCCGGCTTTACCATCCAGCCGCTTATAAAAGATACCATACCGCTGCCCTTTTTCCGCGGAATTACTATTCTTATATTTATACGTTGGCCGTGTTTATCTAACTTACCGAGCTCATAGTCGCCTGCAATATATTTTTCGTGACCCTGTTTTTCAAACTCATGCCACATCCATTCCGCATCTTCGATCTTGTATCCCCATGCAGTCAGCAACTTTTGTTTTTTATGCGGATACATATCATCCCGATTAAAAAAAATACGGATCGAACTTGCTGAAGTCACTTTTGGCAACGCTTTTTTCAACTACCTCATCGTACGGTATTACATCCAGGTAACAATGACAAAAATCGTGCCTGTGATCCGGGGCCTTCTCGTACAAAAACCAGCAATTATTAAGCGATATACAGGTCTCACAGTGAGTGCCGGGGCCCATCTCATGAACCCATTTAACCCAATCGCCTATTTTAGGTTTTACCCTTTCCCCATCGCCGATAGCGGCCTTTTTTAAAACAACGGCTGCCGTCCAGTATTTTCGGTATGCTTTTTGAGCCGTTTTCGAGCATATCCGTCCTTTGTGCGAACAGATAACATATCCCCGGCATTGCTTTTTTATATACGGCCTTACCGGTTGCAAGGTTTTTCTTTCGGCATTTTAATTCTCCTTTTCTCCCGTATTCAAAGAAAAAATTCTTTAATAATAGGAGAAAAGCGGCCAAAGTTGCCCCAAAAAAAGGCAACAAAATTTAAAAATGCCAAAACTTTTTATATCACGGCTTTAATTTGCCGTTTTATTCCATTATAACACGTTTTTTTACAAAAACACATCTTTTTTACAAATTAAAACAATGAAACGAGGTTATATCCACATGAACAACAGATGGACATTACAAAAAGGCAAAATAATCTGGAACTGCAAAAATGACCGCCACACCGACACGATAGAAATGTCGGGCAACAGGGTTTCAGCTATAATCACCTACGGCGTCGGCGAAACCGGACATATAAGCATATCCCGCGAATTGCGATATCCGCAGCTTCGCACCCTGCCTAAAAACACCCATTCCACCCTCGGATGTTTTCACAATCAGCTGCAGACTTTCACGGTAAACGGCAAGGCCGCAACCGAATATCCCGAAAGCTTTGTTTTTGACGGAATTATGCATGCCCACTCCAAAAACGCCGAAAAAACGGTAGCCTTTGAGCGGTCGTTTTTCCCTTGCTGTAAAACCAGAGCGTATATAGAACACGTAGTCGTCACCAACTGCTCGCAAGCCCCGGTAAGCATCTCGAGCGAAGGAATAAACGAGCAGTATTACGAACGTGGCTCCAAGGGCATATATACGATAAATGTACTTTGCGGCAAGCTCGACAATGTAACGCTAATACCGGGAGAAAGCGTTGTAAGCGACCTTATCTTCAGCGCACGGCTGCCCTTTGAAAAGCCGTATGAATTAAACGGAGAGCGCGAATTAGCCGAAAGAAAGAGCTTTGTACATAAAATATTTTCCGACTCGCCAGTTTTAAAAACCGAGGATGATAAGCTCGACTGCATGTTCAATTTTTCAAAGCTCAGAGCGGCCGAAAGCATTTTCGACACCGACGCCGGCCCCCTTCATTCCCCCGGCGGAGGGGCTTACTATGCGGCCGTATGGACAAACGACCAGGTCGAATATGCGGCTCCGCTGTTCCCCTTCATCGGCTACGACCGGGCAAACTCGGCGATTCTTAATGCCTTCGATCTGTTTATCCCCTTCATGGGCGAAAATTTACAACCGATCCCCTCCTCGATTATAGACGAGGGACACGACCTCTGGGAAGGCGCCGGCGACCGCGGCGACGCCGCAATGTTCCTTTACGGAGTAACCCGATTTTTACTCGCATACGGGGACAGGGAAACAGCCCGGAAATACCTTTATTCCATCGACTGGTGTGTTCGCTATCTGCTAAAAAAAATAAACGGCGACGGCGTAATCGCCTCCGATTCGGACGAGCTCGAAGGCCGGTTCGAATCGGGAAATGCGAATCTTTGCACCTCTTGCCTTGCATATGCCGGACTGATCTCGGCAGCGGATATATTAAACGAACTCGGTATAAAGCAAAAGGCGGACGAATACGTCGCACATGCCGATTCTCTTCGCGAAAACATCGAAAAATTCTTCGGGGCCGAAATATCGGGCTACAACACCTACCGCTATTATAAGGAAAACACACTGTTGCGCTCGTGGATATGCATTCCGCTTACAATGGGCATTACCGAGCGCAAGGACGAAACGGTCAGGGCCCTGCTCTCAGACCGGCTGTTCGGAAAGGACGGTCTTGTGTGCGAGGAGGGCAACACGATATTCTGGGACCGCTCCACACTTTATGCATTAAGAGGAATTCTAAACGCCGGATACAGCGACCGCGTATACGACTTTTTGCTCTATTACGTCAACAAACGTCTGCTCGGCGATCATGTCCCTTATGCCGTTGAGGCATATCCGGAGGGCAACCAGCGGCACCTCTCGGCCGAAAGCGCTCTTTTCGCCCGTGTTATTACCGAAGGAATTTTCGGAATTGTTCCGCGCGGATTTTCTTCATTTGATATATGTCCTTCGATCCCGAAGAAATTGGGACACGCTCACCTCGAGAACATCCGCGCATTCGGCGACTGCTTCAGCCTTAAGGTAAAGCACGCCGAAAACGGCTATGATATCACCCTAAAAACGGCCGACGGACAAACCCGCGAGCTTTTCGCTCCATTCGGCAAAGCGGTAAGAATAGAGCTTTAATACCGGTAATAAATCCTTTCGCCGCAAACCGGCAAAAGCGAAATTTTTAATTATAATAAATAAAACCAAAACCGCCGAGGGGCGACCGGTAAAAACCGATCCGCCTTCGGCGGTTTATAATTGTATATTACCTATTACAACTTATTATTATAAATCGGACTTTAAATCCTCAATTTCTTTTGAAAGCTCATCAAAACGGGCCTGCACTTCGTCTAAAACGGCTTTCGCGTCGAGCGCCGCGCACTTTATATCGCTTATACGAGACTCCAGCTCTTCCGCTTGATCCTCTAAATCCTCCGCTTGGTCCTCTAAATCGTCGAGGTCATCTTCAATTCCGTTTACACAAGTGCCTATCGGGCACTCGGAAAAGCTTATATCGTTTCCGTCGCCGGAGATTTCCACACTGTCAAGCGGCCCTTTTTCAATCGCAATATTTTCTCCGTCGCCGAGGATCTGCAGAATGTTTATTGTGGAATCCTCAAACGAAATATCTGCCCCATCTGAGTAAATCGTCATATTTTCAAGCTTTTTCTCAAGCTCCGAAATCCTTTTTTCAAGCTCGGCTATTTTATTTTCCATTCAAATCATCCTTTCTTTTTTGCACGGCGTTTTTCCGAAACTCGGCCGGGGTGGCGCCGGTATGAGCTTTAAAAACACGGCTGAAATGCTGCACGGTTTTAAAGCCCACCATGCTCGCAATGTCTTTGATCGGTACGCTTGTAAATTCAAGCTGTTTTTTGGCAACGGTTATGCGATATTTCATAAGGTACTCTATTGCAGTAAGCCCAAGTTCCTCTTTCATCAGCGCCGTAAGCGTTGTGTGGTTTACCCCGGCGGCTTTTGTTATGTCAGACAGGGTGATACCCTCGTCAAAACGGCTTTCAATATACAGCACCGCGTCGCGCAGTTGTGCGTTTTTTATAACAGGTAAGCTGTCGGCTTTTCGGTTATTCGTCTCACCGCAGATTATTCCGTACATCCGCTCCAAAGCGATAATTATTTCCATAAAATAAGAACGTCCCCTGCAGGACCAGTACCAATCCCGTTGATTTTCAAGCTCCTCATTCATAAGCTCGGCTGCCTGCATTATTTTTTCAAGCTGCGCTTCGGCTATGGGGACGATATGGATTTTATCAATAAACGGTCTTAGCAAAAACATATCGTGCGTTGAGGCTATATCGCCGTAATTCTTTTGCCGCAAAAGCTCAAATGACATATTAACATTTAAGAATTCAGGGTGAAAATAAATACAGGAAAATCTCGCTTTCCTCTTTGAAACAAGCACGGGATCAGCTGTTTCATCAAAGCAGATAAAGGCCGGCGCCACGGCGCAAAATCTCTCGTTTTCTACCTCAAACTCCAACTTGCCGGAGGTTAGAATAATCAGCAAAAAGCATTTGTCTTTAATATCAATATCTTGAAGACGGCCGTTTTTTACGCACTCAATTTTTGCGACCTTGCCTTCGTTATACCTTTTACCAAGTGTAATATGCTGCATATTCTCCCCCTACTGCAATAATTTTAGCATAATACAGCCGGCAGCACAACATCAGAGTTTTATCTGATTTGCATTATTTTTTATCTGATTTTAAATGCATCTTAAAAACCTCCGTGTCTAAATGTCACGGAATCCACTAATCAAACGGCGTGTTAACGATACCGCCGAAAATAAATAATGTCTACTGAACAATGGCCGATTTTTTCTGAGGAGATAAAAAAGCCAGCAGATACGTGAGCAGGCGCAAAAGGGCGCACTGAATCTTGCGGAGATTCAGCACCAAAACAGACATGGCAATCACATGAGCAGCGGTCTCCCGCAGTTTTGCGGTGACCAGCCCCATGCCGCATTTGCGCTTCGCCAGACTGAATCTGCGCTCCACTTCCACACGCTCGCACTCATCCCGGTAATCCTGGGCCTTATCTCTTGTCTCATCCCTCTTGGGGCGCCCCAGTGCCGGGCCAGAGAGTCGAATTCCGTGCTCCTTGCAATAACTGAGATTCTCACGGTTTCGGTAGATCTTGTCCGCCAGAATACGGCTGGGATAATGCCCTTCACGCTCCCGGAACCGTTCTACCATCTCCTGTAGATTCCCGGCTTCATTGTAGGCGTCAAAAGAACAGCACTCCAATCGCGTCCACCCATCCACAACACTGATGTCCAGTTTCGCCCCAAACTCCACCGGCTTGCCTGCTTTTCCCCGCACAATGGGACGGACGAAGGGCTGGCTTACACTGACGATCCGGTCAGGCACACTGTGGGTGCGGTGATCGTACATGTACTTCTGCTGCTCATAGATGGTGCGGATCGTATTCAGACGTTCCATCTGGCGCATGGTCAGAGATTTTCCAATCGACAGCTTGCCATCAATGGCATCAAGGTCGCGCCGGAGGTAGGCCAGCTGTTTTCCAATAGCTTTGCGGGTCATCTTGGAGGTATGCTTGCGGCATCTGGTGTATTTCAGGTAATCTTTCCGAGCGCATTTGCGGTAGGTGCGGGGCTTCTTCCCATCTGCGGGATCATGGAGAACATCCAGAAGCTTTTCGGCGTTCTCTCTGGCTTCGTTGAGCAGGGAAACATCCTGGGGATACCGGATGTTGGATGGTGCACAGGTGGCGTCTACAATCATAGTGCCGCTGTTGCCGCCAGCTCCAGAACCGTCATCAGAGTTATCGCCATCCTTGTCTTCGGCTTCTTTTGATTGACGAGCTTTTGCATCCCGCACGATCATTTCGTTGATCTCGCCCAACACTTCCGGCGTCAGCCGCTTGCGGAAGTACACCATCAGCGACGGATCAAAAGGCAGCTTTTCGTCATCATAGCCGGGATACCCACAGAAGTACTGCAGGTACGGGTTCTCCTGAATCTGAAGTGCTGTCTCCTCGTCGGAGTAGCCATACTCCGCTTGGATGATACAGGCTCCCAGAGCCAGACGCAGCGGCTTCGCCACATTGCCTTTGCGGTTGGTAAACAGAGCAGCATACCGCTTCTCAATCTCCAGCCAAGGAATTGTCTGGGCTTTCTTTACCCAACGGTTACTTTCCTTTAGATTCATGCCAACTGGCTGCTTGAAATCTGACAGGCTGATTTGTCCATTGCTGTAACGATACATAGCGTCCCCCAAGTGCAAGGCTTTTGCCCGATTTTTCTCTTTTCTCTTGCACTTATTATACCACAAATGGGCCGCTATGTCTTGAATTGTAAGGCTATTTCAATTATTCAGTAAACATTAATTACATTTAAGGGTAAAATGCAACTAAAAGTAGCATATTTTGAAAATTAAAATAGGCAGAATTAACAAATAACAGGTGTTATTATATATATGGTGAATATCCGAAGGGCGGATTTATGCAATTTAATTTAAGGAAAGGGTTTGACAATATGAAAAAACGATATTTATGTCTTTTGTTGGCGGCAGCAATGCTGCTCTCGTTTGCGGTTCCGGTTTATGCGTTGCCGGCGGCGGAAATGTATGCGCTCGGCGATGTCGATAATTCCGGCGAAATACTTGCGAACGACGCGTTGCTTACCCTGCAGGGTGTTGTTGGGAAAACGACACTTGATGAAAAACAAAGCGATGCCGCCGATGTTGACGAAAAAAGCGGATTATCCGCCACTGACGCACTTTTGATTCTGCAAAAAGTTGTCGGTAAAATAACGGCTTTTCCGAGAAGTGAAAGATATGCCGATTTTACAATTTCGGAAGAAGCGCTTCGAGACAAGATAGCCGGCGCATGGGTAGGGCAGATGGCCGGCGTTGCCTGGTCGGCACCCACCGAATTCCAGTATAACGGAGTTATAATGCCGGAATCGGCACTGCCCGAATGGAAAACGACAACAATAAACGATGCCTTTTATCAGGATGATCTTTATGTCGAGATTCCGTTTATGCAGGCTATGATCGAGAAGGGCTTTGATTGCTCGATTGATGATTTGGGAGAAGCCTTCGAGAATACTACCTTTTCGCTTGCTCATGCAAATTATCTCGGACGTTATAATCTTTCAAAAGGAATTAAAGCGTCGGAAGCAGGCAGCTATTTGTACAACTATCACGCCGATGACATCGACTGGCAGATTTTTTGGGCAGTGTTTATCCCGGAATGATAAACGAAGCGGCCGAAAGAGCTTTTGAAATAGGTCATCTGATGAATTACGGCGACGGAGTGTACGGCGGCGTATTTGTGTCGGCCATGCATGCTGCCGGATTTACGGCCAAAAACCTCGACGAGGTGATTGCTGCCGGGCTTGACGCCATTCCCGACGGAACAAAATTTAAAAATCTTATGAATGATGTTATGGCTTGCTATAAAGAGGGCAAAACCTGGGAAGAAGCATGGCAGTTGCTTGAGGACAAATGGAACGGGACCGACAAATGTCCCGATGCACCAGGTAAAATGAACATAGATGCAAAGATCAATGCAGGATATGTTCTTATAGGTCTTCTTTACGGCGAGGGCGATTTTGAAAAATCAATGGCGATCTCAATGCGGTGCGGACAGGACAGCGACTGCAATCCGTCGACCGTCGCCGGCGTTTTGGGAAAGCTTTACGGGCTTTCGGGAATACCGGACAAATATAAATCCGGAGCCGATTATGACGGTAAAAAATTCTCTCATACGAACTATACACTGAATGACGCTATAAATGCCACGGTGACATTGGCGGAAAAATCTCTTGAGAAAAAACAGGCGGTTTTAAATGACGGTGTTTATTCCTTTTCGGCTAATACAATAGTAAATCCCGTAAAATATGAGCAGTGGCCGGACGATGAGGTGACCGTTTATATAAGCGCACAGGCTTTTGCCGATATGAGCGTTTCTTTGGACGTAAAATATGTTTCTCCGAAGAATCCGACAAGCATTATGCTTGATATGGGCGACGGAACGGTATACAACAAGATAGTTGCAAAACATACATATACTCAGGGCGGAACCTATCTTATCAGATGCACAGTTAAGTCGGGTGATATTGTCGGCGAATCGAGCCTTAATATTTTTATTGAGGAGAATAAGCTTAAAACCACGGCGATTGTGTCGCATACAAATCCTCAGGGTTCAGGCAATCAGGATATAGGCGTTATAAATGATGGTTTTATTCCAGATTCCAAGGATTCCGACTCCTATAATCAGTATGATACCTTCGGAGCGAACGGTCCGAGTGATGTTACATGGTTCGGACTCGAGTTTGAGCGTGCCGTAGGTCTCAAAGCGGTCGACTTTTATCAGGGCGCGGTTTTCGATAACGGCGGATGGTTTGCAACCGTTCCGAGGGTTGAAATTCTTTTTGACGGAATATGGGTGGAAGCGAAAACCGTAATATCACCGGAATATCCCGTGGTAAATACCCTTGAGTCTCACGGCGATTGGTTCGATTGCTATAAATTCACATTGGAAGATACCGTTATTTGCAACGGCGTAAGAGTTATCGGTGCCCCCGGAGGTACAAACAAATTTGCCTCATGCTCCGAAATTAAGGTTGATTATATTGAAACAGAGGATATGGGGGATGTTAAGTCAGCCGTAGAGGCAGCTACACCTATTGTATCCCAGACATCGCCTGCCGGCGCCGGAAGCAAGGATATAAATGTTATACGCGACGGAATAATCAGCGGAGACGGTTCGTCTCAGTATGATACATATTCCGCCTCGGAGCCTTTACCTGCTGAGTTTTTCGGTTATGAGTTTGACGGAATGTATACCGTAACCTCGCTTACCTACACCGACGGAATTCATTACGGCAACGGCGGATGGTTCAGAAACGGCACTCTTAAGGTGCAGGTGCTTGTCGACGGCGCCTG
>ERZ857827.2787-NODE-2787-length-11889-cov-4.448876_pt1 | contig 11889 bp, 9 predicted proteins | sample MGYA00519761_ERZ857827 | MGnify/ENA primary metagenome ERZ857827 (study PRJEB31778, sample SAMEA3449370) | human gut metagenome | biome: human gut; feature: human-associated habitat; material: faeces | place: United Kingdom | collected 2010/2012 ... | reverse complement strand
TATAACCCCGGCAGGAGGCAGTGCCTCCTGCACCTCCACTTTTTTGACACTCTGATGCGTTTCCAAGGAAACTCAGAAAGGGGTTTGAATCATGAAAAAAGGTTTATCTCTGCTGCTGGCGTTGGCGCTGGCGGTGCTGGCGCTGCCCGCGCTGGCGGAAGGAACGGTGAATGTCCTCAGCTGGGAGGGCTATGTGGACGAGGACACCATTCAGGCCTTCGAAAACGAGACGGGCATCGATGTGGTGTGGTCGCCCATGGATTCCATCGACGATATGCTGCTGAAGGTAACGCAGTCCGGCGGCGAGGGCTACGACCTGATTCTGACCAGCGATTACTCACTGGACATCCTGCGTCAGGCGGGGCTTCTGCAGGAGCTGGACAAGAGCCTGCTGCCCAACTACGAAAACCTGAATCCGCTGTACCTGAACCAGTACTTCGACCCGGACAATCAGTATGTGATTCCCTACGTGGCGGGCTGCCCGCTGATCGTGTACGACCCGGAACGGGTGTCCTTTGAAATCACCGGCTACGAAGACCTGTGGAACGAGAGCCTGACCGACTCCGTGGCCTGTCTGGAGCAGTACCGGGTGCTGATCGGCGTGACGCTGAAAACGCTGGGCTACAGCATGAATGAGACGGATCCGGACATTCTGGCGCAGGCGAAAGAAAAGCTGATGCCCCTGTACAAGAACATCCGCACCTTCGGCGATATGGAGGCCTATGCCGCCATGCAGAGCGGCGAGACCAGCGTGGGCTTCCTGTTTACGCCCTTTGCCAGCCTGATTATGCAGGAGTTCCCCCAGTACAAGCTGGTGTACCCCAAGGAGGGACTGGGCTTCGGCATCGACGGCTTTGTGCTGACCGCCGCGTCTCAGAATGCGGAAAACGCCCATGCGTTCCTGAATTACCTGATGGACGCGAAGGTGGCCGCCCATGACGCGGAATATCAGGCCTATATGTGCGTCAACAAGGCCGCCGAAGCGGAACTGAGCGACGACTACTGGACCAATCCCGCCTATAATCCCCCGGAGGAAATGCTGAAAAGCGCGGAGTACGTGATGAACATCGGCGACGCGGAATCGGCCTACGCGGACATTTACGCCGCCTTCAAGCTGCAATAAGACCGCAATATGGGATACGGAAGGAAGGCTGTTTGATGCTGATTCAAAATGCGAAAGCCTTTATGGACGGAAAATTTCAGGAAAAGACGGATCTTTTGATTCGGGACGGCCGGATCAGCGCCATCGGCACCGGACTGGCGGCGGAGGGAGAAGAAGTGCTCGATCTGGGCGGCGATCTGCTGCTGCCCGGGTTTGTGGACGTTCATATCCACGCATTCAAGGGCATGGATACCATGCAGGGCGAGGAAGCCGTCCGCCATATGAGCCGGGAACTGAAAAAGGTAGGCGTGGCGGCGTTCCTGCCCACCACCATGAGCGCCAGCCCGGAGGATACGGTCAAGGCCCTTGAGGGCATAAAGGCCGTGATGGACCGGCCCGAGCCGGACGGAGCCATCGTGCTGGGCGCCCACATGGAAGCGCCGTTTCTGGCGGAGGCCAAGGCGGGCGCGCAGCTGAAGCAGTATTTTGCCGACCCCAATGAGGAAAACTGGCAGCGCTATACCGGCGGGCTGGAAAGCATCGTGCGGCTCATCACCATGGCCCCGGAACGGGCGGGCGCGCTGGACTTCATCCGGGAGCTGACGAAGAAGGGCATTACCGTCAGCATCGGCCACACCACGGCGGATGCGGAGACGACTCACGCTGCGGCGGAGGCGGGCGCGACCCATGTGACCCACACCTTCAACGCGCAGACGCCCCTGAACCACCGCGCCCCCGGCGTACCCGGCGCGGCGCTGGTGGATGACCGGCTCCAGTGCGAGGTGATTTCCGACGGCATCCATCTGCACCCGGATATTGTGAAGCTCATCATCCGCACCAAGGGCGGGGAAAAGCTGGTGGCCATCACCGATGCGATGGAGGCCGCAGGCATGCCGGACGGCCAGTATCAGCTGGGCGGCCAGGACGTTTTCGTCCATGAAGGCGCGGCCCGGCTGAAGGACGGCACGCTGGCGGGCAGCACCCTGACCATGGTTCGCGCCTTCCAGAACCTGATGCGCTTCGGCGCGACCCCCGAGGAAGCGGCGCTGATGACCACCCAAACCCCGGCGCTGTCCATCGGCAATGAAGAGCTGGGCGAGATTGAGCTGGGCGCGCCTGCGATTTTCAGCCGTTTTGATGAAAACTATGCCTTCAAGGGCACGGTTGGCTGAAATCGTTCGAAAAACAAAATCGAAAGGGCCTTTGTTTCCCATTTTGGGGAAGCAAAGGCCTTTTGTATGGAAAAACCGTTTCAGTTGTTTTGTATTTTTTGGATGTAATTTTTGGCGATTTTCTTCCATTTATTTGCATATTGTGTTATACTGAAAATAGACTGAAACCAGCAAAACGATTCGAACAGGAGGTCTTTCCATGAGTAAGGTACAAACCAGTTCTTCTGCAAAGCAGCCTATTTCCCTGATTCTTTGCGTCGCCTTCCTTGCGGCGGTCGTTCTGGCCATCGTCGGCTTTGCCGGCAAGAACGCCGCCCTCACGGAAAAGGCCGCCCTGAACACGCAGTTAGAGGAAACGCTGGCCGAGCTGGAAACAAGCAAGGCGGATGGGGAAGCGAAGGCCGCAGAGCTGGAGACTTTGCAGGCGTCCATGAAGGAAGCGGAAGAAAAAGCCGCCGCCGATCTGGAAGCCGCAGCCGTCCAGAGCAAGGAAGAAACGGAAGCCGCCGTTCAGCAGGCGAAGGAAGAAGCCAAAGCAGAAGCAAAGCTGGAAGCGGAAGCCGCCGCTCAGGCAGCAGCCGAAACGGAAGCAGCGCTGAAGGCACAGGTGGAAGAGCTGACGGCCAAGCTGGCCGATACCGAAGCAGCACTGGCAGAATTGCAGACGCAGCATGAAACAATCTCCGGCGCGAATGTTCAGCTGACGGCTGAGCTGGAAGCGGCGCAGAAGCAGACGGAAGAGGCGATTGCGCAGGCCAAGGCCAGCACGCTGGAAGCCGAGAATGCGGCCAAGGCGAAGGACGAAGCGGAAAAAGCCCTGACCCTTGCCAAGGAACAGGCCGCCGCCGCAGAGCAGAAGGCGCTGGAAGCCGCTGCGGAATTTCAGGAGCTGCAAGCCTTTGTTGAAGAATTGCAGGCGGATTATGACGAGCTGCTGGGGGTGAGCGTCACGCCGGAACCCAGCACCACGCCCAAGCCCACGACTAAGCCCACGCCCAAACCGACTGCCGCACCCAAGACCACGAAGAAGCCCTGAGCGGAGGATGCGGGGCCGGTATAAGCGGGGCGAAAGCCCGAAGACAGCCGTTTTCCGATGATAAAACTATACGGAGAGTCAAATTTGTGATATGATATTATCGCAGGTTTGTCTCTCCTTTTTTCTTTCCAAAGAGACGGACTGGAGAGACGGACTCGCCAAACCCTTTTGGAAAGCCGACGGCAGGCGGCTGGAAAAGGACTTGCAAAGAACGATGGATCCATAGGGAGCGATCAGACGGTGATCAGAATTCTGTTTGTCTGCCACGGCAATATCTGCCGCAGCCCCATGGCGGAATTTGTGCTGCGGGATATGGTCGAGCGGCAGGGATGGGCGGAGCGCGTGGCGGTGGAGTCCGCCGCTACCAGCACGGAAGAGATCGGCAATCCCGTTCATCCCGGCACCCGGGAAAAGCTGCGGCAGGCGGGCATTTCCTGTCAGGGCAAGCGGGCCCGGCAGATTCGTCCGGAGGATTACGAGCGCTTCGACTGGATTGTGGGGATGGACAACTGGAATATGCGCAACCTTCGCCGGATGTTTCCGGGCGACCCCAAGGGAAAACTGCATAAGCTGCTGGATTTCTGCGGTGACGGCTCCGATGTGGCCGACCCGTGGTATACCGGCAATTTTGACGCGACCTGGCAGGACGTTCAGCGCGGCTGCCGGGCGATGATGAAGCAAATGGAAAAGGAGCTGACAAAAGCATGAGCCGTTTGAAAGCCGCAGTGGAGGAATGGTCCGCACACGCTGACCCCAAGGCGGGCCTGAAAGAATGGACGAAGCAGCTTTGCCGCATTTTGAGCGAGCATGAGGACGAGCTGAAGCACATCACCTATTCCTACCGCCTGTGCGCGGTCGATACGGGCTACGTATGCGCCTTTTCGCTGGTGGAGGGCCGCTACATCCCCAAGACGGAAATGGACGAGGCGGACGTGATCGTCTCCGGCCGGGAGCGGGATCTGATGGATATCCTTCAGCGGAAGGTAACGCCCCTGTCCGCTCTGCTGCGGGGAAAGATTCAGATCAAGGGCTCCAAAGCCGCCCTGATCGCTTTCGGGGAATTTCTGTAAAAAGAACCGTTCTCTTTCAAAAAACTTTTGATTCATTTTGGGGAAAGGAGGAGAAGCCATGGAGGAGCAGCGCCGGGAAACGGACAATCCCTTTCAGCCGATCTCGCTGGATGAGCGTTTGTCCCGGCCCGTATCCAAGCCCCATACGCCCCGCGCGCCGATGATGATGCGGCCCGGACAGCTGTATGGCCGCACGCCGTTTTATCAGCCCGCCGTCATGAATTCTCCCATGCCGCCCCAACCGGCAGCGAAGGCGGAGCCCTTGCTGAATGAGCAGCCTTTTGTGCCGCCGGAATCCTGGACGCAGCCTGCGCCGCCGCAACCCGAACCCGCTTTCCAGCCGCTTTGGCAGAGCCCGTCGGAAGAATGGCCGTCCGCTCCCAAAACGCCGCCGGAGGACGAGATTCCCGAATCGCAGCGGCCTATGGAAAAAGACGCGCTGGGCGTTCCCCGGTATTTGCAGCGCAGCCCATCGCTGGGGGAAACGCCGGTTTTCCATGCAGCCGTTACCGGGCCTGCCGCAGCCGAAACGCCCGTTTCCACCGCGCCGGAAGAGCCAACCGTGGATGTGCCCCTGTGGCCCATGACGTGGCCTGCGGCCAAAACGCAGCCGGAAGAAAATCCCGCGCCCGTCACGGAACCCACGGAAGAAACCGTACCGGTTCCGGAGACGGAAACGCTCGCTGCTGCGCCGCAAACGGAAAGCGTTGCTGAAACAGAGCCGGTTTCAGCGCCGCCGCTGCCGGAAACCGAAACGATTCTCTCGGCTGAAAAAGAAGAACCCCCCGCGTCTGCCCCCCGACGGCGCAGCCGTATGGCGCGCCGGGCTGCTGCGGAGACAGCGAGAAGGGAAGCGGCTCCTTCGGAAGCGGCTTCCGAACCCGTCAGCGCCCAAACGGTCTCGGTTCCTGAAACGCCCGCGCCGATCTCCGATACGCCGCCGGAACCTGCCGAAAATCTCGTACCGGCTTCTGCCGCAGAAACCGAAAAAGAAAAGCAGGCGGACTCCCTGCCGGAAACGCCGCCGGAGACTCCCCCGGTGATGGAGAGCGTGTTGGAAAAACCGGCGGTCGAAGCGGAAGAGCCGCAGACGGAGCCTGAGACGGTTCCGCCTTCCGAACCGCTATTTTCCGCCGCACCCCGCCGGGCGGAGAAGATCAGCGAACCTGAAAAAACGAACGAAGACGAAAAGAAGCCGGAAAGCGTGCCGGTGGACGCTTCCGGCGCTGCCGCCGAGGAGGACGACTGGTACAAGGTTTTCCAGCAGAGCGGCCCCCTGTGGGATCCCGATGTGTCGCCCATGGGCAGCGAGCTGGACGCTTTCTTCAGCGACGATGCGCCCAAGGCGGAGATCCATTGGAATTTTAACGAAGACGATCCCGTGACCCCTGCGGAAAGCCCGTCGGCTTCCGAAACGGACGCCCCGGTGTTTTATCCCTTTGAGGTGGACTCCCTGCCGCCGGAGGAAGAGATCCCGCCGCAGGAAAACCCTTCCGCGCCGCTGCACGGTTTCGACCGGCCCGCCGCCGGAGACGCTTCACCGTCTGCGGACCAGCCCTTCTGGGACACACCGCCGATTTCGGACGGGTTTTCGTGGCAGGCTCCTTTGCAAAGCACTGTCCCGGAAACGCCCTTCCGTCCCGGGCAGCCTTATCAGGCCCCGCCGACGGAAAAAAGCGGCTTTTCCAATCAAGCCCGCGCTCCCGAGCAGTCCCCGCCCGTTTCCGAACAGCCAAAGCCTACTCGCCCCTTCGCGCCCAAGCCTGCGCCGCCTGCCGAGGAAAAAAAGCAGGACAAGCCCAAGAAGGAGAAGCTCAAGAAGGAGAAGCCGCCCATCCTCTGGGGCCGGGTGGCGGCGCTTCTGGCCGTGGCGGCCATGCTGCTGTTCTGCCTGATTGCCGGGGGAAAAATCCTCCTGAGCCTTTCTGCCAACGAACGGGAAATGGCGCAGGTGCGTCAGGCCTATCAGGAGCAGCAGGGACAGGCATTGGAGCAGGCAGGCGTACGGGTGGATCTGCTGCCCGCCGGGGAAACCTTTACGCCCACGTCTACGCCCCAGGTGTTTGCCGCGCCCAAGACGGAGCTTTCTCAGAATGGGACGGAAGCCGCGGACGCTGCTCTCCCGGAGGAAGAAAATACCCGCACCCGGCTGAGACGTTATCCCGACAATCCGCTGTGCAATGTGCTGGACAGCATGAAGGAAATTCACACCGAATACCCGGAGGTGCTGGCCCGGCTGAGTATTCCCGGCGTATTGGACGAATACGTGGTGCAGCGCAACAATACCTATTATCTGACCCACAACTACCGGGGCTCCCTTTCCGACGGCGGGGCGGTCTTTCTGGATAAGGAATGCGCCATCAACACGCCGCCGGAGAACCTGCTGCTGCGGGGCGAGGGCAACGTGGACGGCGTGAGCTTTGCGCCGCTGTGGCAGTATCAGTCCGGCGGCATCGGCTTCGCGGCCGGAGCCTGCTTCGCTCAGCTGACCACCCTGTATGAGGACGCGCGCTATGTGCTGTTTTCCGTCATCGTGGCGGACAGCGATCCTGCCAAGCCCGGCTACTTCGACTACGCCGCTCATTCCACCTTTGATACGGACGCGCAGATGATGGAATACGTCCAGTCGGCGGTGGATCACAGCCTGTACCGTTTTTCCGTTTCCGTGGAGCCTTCCGACCGGCTGCTGACGCTGGCGACGGTATCCAGCCGCGGAAACGGCAAATGTCTGGTGCTGCTGTTCCGGATGGTGCGGGAGGGCGAGGCAACGCCGTAAACCCGCTGGTTTTCCACTTTCCCTGACGATTTGACAAGGAGGAAATTTTCCATGGCTGTTATCAATCGCTGCTTCTATCCCGGCGAACTGCTTCTGCCCCGGGAGGGCGTGAACCTGACCGCATGGGCCTGCGTGGCCTGCGACCAGTTCACCTCTCAGCCCGCCTATTGGGAGGAGGTGGAGCGGCTGGTGGGCGATCAGCCTTCCGCGTTCCGCATGATCCTGCCGGAGTGCTGGCTGAACGAGACCGACGCACGGGTTCCCGCCATCTGCCGCACCATGGAACAGTACCTGCAGGACGGCACGCTGGTTCCCGCCGTGGAACGGGGCTTTATCCTGACGGAGCGCATCACGCCCTCCGGCGCGCGGGTAGGGCTGGTGGGCGTGATCGATCTGGAGTGCTATGACTTCCATCCCGAAGCGAAAAGTCTGGTGCGGGCCAGCGAGGGCACCATCGCCGAGCGGATTCCGCCCCGGGTGCGCATTCGGGAAAAAGCGCCGCTGGAAACGTCTCATGTGATGCTGCTGATGGACGATCCCATGCTGTCGGTAGTAGAGCCACTGTTCCAGAAGCGCCGCCAGCTGCGCAAGCTCTACGATTTCCCGCTGATGATGAACGGCGGCCAACTGATCGGCTACGCCGTGGAGGACGCGGCGGACATCGACGCGGTTTATACGGCGCTGGAACGGCTGCGTCAGGGCGACGACCCCATGCTGTTCGCCGTGGGCGACGGCAATCACAGCCTTGCTACGGCCAAGGCCATCTGGGAAAAGATCAAGCCCGGCCTGACTCCGGAGGAAACCATGACCCATCCCGCCCGGTTCGCCATGGTGGAGATCGAAAATCTTTACGATGACGCGCTGCGCTTTGAACCGATCCACCGGGTGCTGTTCGGCGTGGACGGCGACGACCTGCTGGACGAACTGCAGGCCTATGCGGCTAAGCTGGGCGAGGATCTGATCGACCCGGACGCCACACAGGACATTCACGTGGTCTACGAGGGCAAGGAAGTGACGGTTTCCATTCCCACGCCCCACCGGCTGGCCGTCGGCGATTTGCAGACCTTCTTGGATGAATGGCTGCCCGCCCATCCCGGCGCAAAGCTGGACTATGTGCATGGGGAAAAGGCCGTTCGGGAGCTGGTCAAAGGCGAGGGAGCCGTGGGCTTCCTGCTGCCCGCGCCGGATAAGAGCCGGTTCTTCGAGCAGGTTCGGGAGCTGGGGGTTCTCCCCCGGAAAACGTTCTCCATGGGCGAAGCCAACGAAAAGCGGTATTATATGGAATGCCGGAAGAAGTAACGGCATAGTGATTCAAAAAATAGGAAAAACAGACCCGACCGAAGGAACGGGCCTGTTTTCATTTATGGCTCAGCGAGTACGGCAGCGGAACAGCTTTGCGCCGTGGGGTTCGATTATGCAAGAGAGCGTCTGCCGGGCGGCGAGGGTTTCGCCCGTCCACAGCTCCCGGCAGTCGAAGGCTTCGCCTTCCAGCTCCCGCAGATCCAGCGAAACTTCCCGCGTCTCTTCGGAAAGATTGAACAGCGCCGCGTAATGCGAGCCGTCCTCGTCCTGACTGACCCAGACGGCCTGAGCGTCGTCCCGGGCGATCTGCCGCGCGCCGAAGGAATGGCGGTTCAGCCGAAGCACGTCCCGGTTGGTGAGCAGGCGGAGCGTGGCTTCGTCCAGACTGGGCAGCTCCGCGCCAAGGATCAGCGGGGAGCGGAAGACGGACCACAGCGTCAGCATGGTCTTCTGCTCGGCAGGGGTGAAACGTGTCTGCCGGGGCTGACCGAATTTTACGCCGATGCGCCCCAACGGCAGCATGTCGCAGTCGGGCCAGCAGCCGGGGCCTACGTGGCTCTGCCAGATCTCGCAGCGGGTGAACATATTTTTCAGCAGCGCCCAGTCATCCCAGAAATCGTTGGTGATGCGCCACATATTGGCGTTTTGGCGCAGGTGCCACGCCTTTTCCACCGGCGCGGGGCCGGGGGACAGGCTCAGGACGATGGGACGGCCGCAGCGGTCGATGGCCCGGCGGATCATCTCGATATCATGCGCCGCCGCGTAGCCGCCGGATTCGGCCACGCCGGTATGGGCGATGTCGTCCACCTTTACAAAATCCACGCCCCATGAGGCGTACAGTTCAAACAGGCTGTCGTAATACGCCTGCGCGCCCGCACAGTCCTTTCGGGTGCCGAACATATCGCTGTTCCACAGGCAGATGGCGTTGGGGTCGGCAATTTCATCCGCAGTGCAGTTCCCGTTCAGAACGGGCGTGCGGGCAAAGACGGCCTGTTTGGGGACACCCCGCATGATGTGAATGCCGAATTTCAGCCCCAGCCGATGAAGTTCCTCCGCGATAGGGCCGAATCCGCGACCTCCCGCGCTGGAGGGAAAGCGGTTTTCCGCCGGAATCAGCCGTCCGTATTCATCCATGCACAGCTTGGCAAAGGGGATGTATTCGCAGCCGGGCCGGGTTCCGGCGGCAGGCTCGTACCACTGAATATCGCAGGTGACATATTCCCAGCCGTAGGGCAGCAGGTGCTCCGCCTGATAGCGGGCGTTTTCCAGCAGCTCCGCCTCCGTTACGGCGGACATGTAGCAGTCCCAGCTGTTCCATCCCATGGGAGGCGTCAGGGCAAAACGATCCTTTTCCTTCTTCGTGGAAACATTCCTTTCCGCCCGGTCAGGGGCGCAGTTGTTCTGACACCATTATAGTAAAGAAGACGGGCCGGACGCAATCCTGTTTTGTAACTTTCTTTTCTTTCCTTTTTTGAAAGCAGCTAAATGCCATGAGCGCCTTCACGTACATTCATTTAGTCAGGATGAGATGAATATTCTGCCTCCCAAAAGGCCAGCATGTTTTGGAAGGAACGCTGTCCCTTTGAGAAAGGAGAGAAAGAATGTCGGATATGTTTTGCTTCCAGTGCCAGCAAACGGCGGGGAACAAGTGCTGCGTGAATACAGGCGTGTGCGGAAAGCAGCCGGACACCGCCAACTTGCAGGATGAGCTGGTCTGCGGATTGATCCGGCTGGCGGAAGCTGCCGGGCATCAGGGCGCGCAGACGGAAGAAATTTCCCGTCTGCTGATCGACGGTTTGTTTACTACTTTGACCAACGTGAACTTCGACAACGACGCCATTCGGAACTTTATTCGCCGGGTAGAAAAAGAACGGGAAAAGCTGGGCGGGCAGGGACAGGGGGAGATCAGCCTGTGGCAAGGCCCGACGGATATGGTCTCCTTGCGCTCCACGCTGCTTTTCGGGATGAAGGGAATGGCCGCTTACGCCCATCACGCGCTGAACCTGGGCTATCAGGATGAACAGGTTACGGAATGGTTTTACAGGGGGCTTCGGGCGCTCCGTCAGGAACGTTCCATCGATGACTGGCTGGAGCTGATCATGGAATTCGGCCGCGTCAATTTTCGATGCATGGAACTGCTGGATCGGGCCAATACCGAAACCTTCGGTAACCCCGTGCCTGTCCGTGTTCCGCTGGATATCCGGAAGGGGCCGTTCATCGTGGTATCCGGCCATGATCTGGAAGACCTGCATCAGCTGTTGGAGCAGACAAAGGGAAAAGGAATCAACGTATATACCCACTGCGAAATGCTGCCTGCCCATGGTTATCCGGGCCTGAAAAAGTATCCCCATCTGGCGGGCAATTTCGGTACGGCATGGCAAAGCCAGCAGACCGAGTTTGAAAATATCCCCGCGCCGGTGCTGTTTACGACCAACTGTCTGATGCCGCCCCGTCCCAGCTATCAGGATCGGGTGTACACCACCTCCGTGGTGGGCTACGAGGGACTGACCCACATTTCCGCAGATGAACAGGGCCGCAAGGATTTTACGCCCCTGATCGAGCAGGCGCTTGCGCTGGGCGGCTATGACCACGATCACAGCATGAGCGGCATCAACGGCGGTCACATGGTCACGACCGGCTTTGCTCATGAGGCGATTCTCTCTCATGCCGAAGAAGTGACGGAGGCTGTCAAAGCCGGGAAAATCAGCCACATTTTTCTGGTGGGCGGATGCGATGGAGCGCATCCGGGGCGGAATTATTATACCGAGTTTGTGAAGAAAACGCCCATGGATTCCCTGATTCTGACGCTGGCCTGCGGCAAATACCGCTTTAACGATCTGGATCTGGGCGAAATTGCCGGACTGCCCCGCATCATGGACGTGGGTCAATGCAACGATGCATACAGCGCCGTTCGGGTGGCGCTGGCGTTGGCCGACGCTTTCGAATGCTCCATCAATGAACTGCCCCTGACGCTGGTGCTGTCCTGGTACGAGCAGAAGGCGGTCTGCATTCTGCTGACCTTATTGGCATTGGGGGTGAAGAACATGTATCTGGGCCCGACCCTGCCGGCGTTTTTATCGGAAACCGTCGTCAAGGCGCTGGTACAGGCCTATGGGCTGAATCCCATCACTGCCCCGGAGCAGGATTTGGATGCTATTCTGGGGGAAAGGGGGTAGCAGGCGCATAGCGGGGCTTGACGCGCCGAGTCCGGCGCGGGGGCAGGGCTTGCAGCCCTATGAGGCGCTCGATTACTTCGGTTGGCGAGCCGAAGGGGTGCAGGGGGCGAGCGGAAAGCCCCCTGCTCGCTCCGCAGAGCGATGCCCCTGTGGGGGCCTGACGCGCCGACTCCGGCGCGGATTGGGACTTGCCGTCCCAAGGGGCGCTCACACTTTTCTTTCGGTGGCGAAAGAAAAGTGTGCAAAAGAAAGCCA
>ERZ857827.2783-NODE-2783-length-11914-cov-2.725103_pt1 | contig 11914 bp, 6 predicted proteins | sample MGYA00519761_ERZ857827 | MGnify/ENA primary metagenome ERZ857827 (study PRJEB31778, sample SAMEA3449370) | human gut metagenome | biome: human gut; feature: human-associated habitat; material: faeces | place: United Kingdom | collected 2010/2012 ... | reverse complement strand
CATTCGTAAAGCCGAAGAAAAAGACATTCCCAGACTGCTTGCACTGCTGGGACAGGTTCTGCAGATCCACGCAGAGATACGCCCAGATATTTTTATCCCCGGCACCACAAAATACACTGTCTGCGAGTTAGCAGAGCTTTTGAAGCAGGAGGACAAGCCCATCTACGTTGCCGTGAACGAGGAGGATGTGTGCATGGGCTATGCCTTCTGTCAGCTGAAGAAGCAGCCTTTTTCCACCAATATGGTGCCCTTCAAGTCACTGTTCATTGATGACCTTTGCGTTGATAAGCAGGCGCGCGGACAGCACATCGGGGAAAGCCTGTTTGAATATGTAAAGCAGCAGGCAAAAGCGCTGGGTTGCTACGAGGTGACCCTGAACGTCTGGGCGGGGAACACTTCGGCAGAGCACTTTTATGAAAAAATGGGCATGAAAACCAAGGAACGGCAGATGGAGTATATTCTGTAACTCGGCTTCCTGGTTTCAGGACAAATAATGCATTCTATATCCACCGGCGGGCAGCTACAAAACGGCTGCCCGCTTTTTATCGCAATATAAAATCGCCGCATTGTGGTCAAAGCCAAAGGAATTTTTCTCATTTTTCAGTAGATTCTTCCAGATTCTTTCGGTACTGTGCCGGACTGACACCATACTCTTTCTTGAATACCCGGCTAAAATAGAGTGGGTTATCATACCCTACGATCTCTGCAATTTCTCCAATATTGTATTCGGTGTTCTCCAATAAGCTTTGTGCATTTACCATCCGAAGGGACAGGATGTATTGTGCAGGGCTTATTTTCATGTACTGCTTAAAATTACGGATAAACCAGTTCGTACTGATATGCAGCGATTCTGCGTAATCGTCCACACTGACCTTTGTATTATAATTCTCGTTAAAGTAGGCAGCGGCGGCTTCGATTTCTTCGGGGATGCTTGTAGTTGTTTTCTCGCTTTCCTGCTGTTGCCTGCTTACTAAAAGCAGAATGATGTTGAAGAGAGAAGCAATATAGTCTTCATAGCCATATTCACATTGTTGCAGTTCCCGGATGATCTTTCGGAACAGTATTTTGTAATCCGGCAGTGTGCCGCTGTAAAAAACGTGCTTGTCCAAGGGTATTCCATGATAGTTCAGGATGTTTTTGACATCATATCCTGTAAAGTGAATCCAGAACACCTCTGGATGATCTTCTACATAGTAGACATACTTCTGGATTTCTTTCGGCTGATAAAGCACCATGTGTCCAGAAGTCACCACTTCCTCAACACCATCGAACCAGAAGTGTGCTTTACCAGATGCCACATAGAGGATTTGATAGTCTCTGCGACCCTTTGCCCAAAAAGTAGGTAGCTTAGGGCGTTTTTTCAAGCGATAAGTGCCACAACTGCCTACGACCAGCGGCTTTGAGTAGTCTTTGAAATCCAAACGGGAGTTGTTCAAATATCCTGAGTTGAAATACATCCCTGCGTCCTCCTCATCTTCAGAGATTTTACAGTGATTTGGAAAATGTTCTATCAAAAAATTACAAACTCTTTGATTTTGTGCATATTTTGTTCCATCTTGTCTATATCTTTTCGTTCCATTAGATTCTATAATATTTTCAGACGAAACGCAAGAGATTTGGGTAACTTGCGTAATGAGAATTCCAGTCTGAAGTGCGCAGCAGATTGGTCACGCCCACACAAAACAAGCAAGATGGGAGAAAGCACAATGACTGAGAAGCGTTATCTAAAGTGGTATAATAAAGTCGGCTATGGTTCAGGCGATATTGCAGGCAACGTGGTGTATGCATTCCTGTCCTCCTTCGTCATGATCTATCTGACCAACACCGTTGGCCTGAACCCCGGTATTGTCGGCACTCTGATTGCAGTTTCCAAACTGCTAGACGGTGTGACGGACATTTTCTTTGGTTCTTTGATTGACAAAACGCATTCTAAGATGGGCAAAGCCCGTCCTTGGATGCTGTACGGCTACATTGGCTGTGCCATTACGCTGGTGGCAATTTTCGCCATCCCGACCAATCTGGGACAGTTTGCACAGTACGCATGGTTCCTGATCGCATATACTCTGCTGAACGCTGTATTCTACACTGCCAACAACATTGCTTACTCTGCACTGACTGCTCTCGTCACGAAGAACAGTGCCGAACAGGTCGAGATGGGTTCTTGGCGTTTCATGTTCGCCTTTGCCACCAGCCTGCTCATCCAGTCCATCACGCTGGGTGCTGTTACGGCATTGGGCGGTGGTGCTGCCGGTTGGCGCACTGTTGCAATCATCTACGCCATCATCGGTCTGCTTGTCAACACCCTCTCCGTTTTCTCCGTGAAGGAACTGCCGGAAGGCGAATTGGTGGATACCACCGACAAAAAGGAAATCGAGCAGGACGAAAAGTACAATCTGGTTCAGGCTGCAAAGCTGCTTGCTGGTAACAAATATTATATGATGATTTGCGTCACCTACATTTTGCAGCAGATCTACGGTGCCATGATCAGCATGGGCACCTACTATGCAACCTACATCCTTGGCAACCAGAATCTGTTCGGTGTATTCTCTTGGGCAATCAACATTCCTCTGATCATCGCACTGGTGTTCACCCCGACCTTGGTTGCAAAGTGGAATGGAATGTATAAGCTGAATGTAATGAGTTATACTCTGGCAACGATTTCTCGTGCACTGGTTGCTGTAGCCGGTTACATGGGCAGCGGCAATGTGGCCTTGATGCTGCTCTTTACTGCAATCGCAGCTCTTGGTCAGGGTCCTTGGCAGGGCGATATGAACGCTGTGATTGCTGCTTGCTCTGAATATACTTGGCTGACGAAGCATAAGCGCGTGGATGGCACGATGTACTCCTGCACTTCTCTCGGTGTGAAGCTGGGCGGCGGTCTGGGTACTGCCATCACCGGCTGGCTGCTGGCAGCAAGCCATTTCGATAGTGCACTGGCTGTCCAGCCCGAATCCTGCATCTCGATGCTGAAGATCATGTATCTGGTGATTCCGTTTGCTCTGGATGCCATCATCACCTTCATTCTCTCTCGTATGAAGGTCGAAGAAGCAAATGAAAAACTGCGTGCAGCAGTCTGATAACAAGCCATTATCATTTCTCCTTCATCTGCTGTTCCCCGGAGGAATCCAGCGATTCCTCCGGGGAGGCTGGAGAAATATTATAAAATTATAAAAGGTAAATGAGGAAATACTATGGCTGCATTTGATTTTGCAAAAGTAAAAGACCCCACCTTTTTCAAGGAAAACGTGCTGAATGCTCATGCAAGTTTCCATACTTACGCTTCCCGCGAAGAATATCTGGCAGGAGAATCTTCGCTTGCGCTGAAGCTGGACGGTATCTGGAAATTCGCCTACGCAAAGAACTACACCAGTGCCATCCCCGGCTTTGAAAAGACGGATTACGATTGCAGCGGCTGGGATGACATTCATGTTCCGGCACACATCCAGATGGAGGGCTACGACATTCCCCAGTACGCGAATGTTCAGTATCCGTGGGATGGCCGTGAAGAAGTACAGCCGGGTGAGATCCCGCAGCGGTTCAATCCGGTGGCAAGCTATGTAAAATACTTTGAGCTGCCGGAATCCATGCAGGGCAAGCCCGTCCACATCGAGTTCGAGGGTGTGGAAAGCGGCATGGCTCTTTGGCTGAACGGGTCTTATGTGGGTTACACCGAGGACAGCTTCTCCGCACACGCATTCGATCTGACTCCCTATCTCCAGCCGGGCGTGAACAAACTTGCTGTGCAGGTGTTCAAGTGGACTTCCTCCAGCTGGTGCGAAGATCAGGACTTCTTCCGCTTCTCCGGCATCTTCCGCAGCGTGTGGCTGTACGTCATCCCCACCGTGCATCTGGAAGATGTATCCGTCAAAACGCTGTTTGCCGGGGATGATTTTACTCATTCCACGCTGGAAGTTGCATTGCAGGTGGAGGGTAAGGGCGCAGCTCGTCTGACCCTGCGCCGCAGTGAGCTGGAAGTGTTCTCCGAAAAAATCGCACTGAACGGCGGCTCTGCTCTGTTCAGCCATGCGGTGGAGAACCCCCACCTGTGGAGTGCAGAGGACCCGGCTCTGTATGAACTGGAAATCGAGCTGCTGGACGATGCAGGCCATCTGGTAGAGGTGACCGGGCAGAAAGTCGGTTTCCGCAAGTTCGAGTTGAAGAACAATCGGATGCTGCTCAACGGCAAGCGCATCGTGTTCAAGGGTGCCAACCGTCATGAGTTCAGCTCCATTACGGGTCGTGCTGTGGGCGTACACACCCATGAGGAACTGCTTCGGGATATCATCACCATGAAGCAGAACAACATCAATGCCATCCGTACCAGCCATTACCAGAATCAGGATGCACTGTACGACCTGTGCGACGAGTATGGTCTGTATCTGATCGCAGAGAACAATCTGGAATCCCATGGCACATGGGACATCCATCAGGCGGGCATTCGCGGCATCGAGGGCGTTTTGCCCAATGATAAGCCGGAGTGGAAAGCTGTCTTGTTTGACCGCATGAATTCCACTTACCAGCGTGACAAAAACCATCCTGCTGTTCTGATCTGGTCTCTGGGCAACGAATCGTTTGGCGGTGAGACCCTGCTCCAGATGGCAGAGATGGTCCGCCGCTTTGATGACACCCGTCTGGTGCATTACGAAGGTGTGGTCAATGATCCCCGCTTCCTCGAAACCACCGATATTGAGAGCCATATGTACAGCACGGTCAAGGACATTAAAGAGTATCTGGCACAGGGCGATAAGCGGCCTTATATCGAGTGCGAATATTCTCATGCTATGGGCAACTCCAACGGTGCTTTGCACAAGTACACGGAACTTGCCGACCAGAAGGGCTGCGGCTATCAGGGCGGCTTCATCTGGGATTACATCGACCAGTCCATCTGGAAAAAAGACCGCTACGGCAAGTGGTTCCAAGCCTACGGCGGCGACTTCGGTGAGCGTCCTACCGACTATAATTTCAGCGGAAACGGCATTGCCTACGGTGGTGATCGTGCTCCTTCTCCCAAGATGCAGGAGGTCAAGTTCTGCTATCAGAACATCGCCATTTCCATCGACAACTCTGGCTTCGAAGTCTGGAATAAGAACCTGTTCACCTCTACGGATGCTTTCGACTGCGTTGCACTGCTGCATCGTGATGGAAAGTTGTATCAGCAACAGGAACTGCCCAATATTGATGTTGCTCCCGAAGAGCGTTCCAGCTTCCCGCTGCCGTTTATAGTTCCTGCGCTCCCCGGTGAATATGCAGTGACCATCAGCTTCCGTTTGAAGGAGGACACCAGCTGGGCAAAAAAGGGTCATGAAGTCGCCTTTGGACAGGGTGTGATCGCTGTGGTTCGTTCCATTCCCAGCAAGAAGGTCACGCCGTTTACCGTTACGCACGGTACACACAACATCGGTGTCCGGGGTGAGAATTTCGATGTTTTGTTCTCCGATCTGAACGGCGGTCTGACTTCCTACCGCTATGCCGGCAAGGAGATGATTCAGGAGATTCCCCGTCCCAACTTCTGGCGCGCTCCCACCGACAACGACTGCGGCAACAACATGGGCGGCGTTCGCGGTCAGTGGAAGCTGGCAAGCCTGTACGCTACCGCCAAGGGCATCGGCAAGGAGATTCCGTCTGTTCATGGCGGCACCATCCTCCAGAACCCCACCTGCGAGGTGGAAGCCGACAGCGTGGTCGTGACCTATCTCTATAACCTTCAGACCAGCCCCGCAGCAGAGTGCAGCCTGCAGTACCGTGTGTTCGGTGATGGCCGCATCCAGACCACCCTGCACTATGACCCGGTGGAAGGACTTGCAGCAATGCCGGAGTTCGGCGTACTGTTCAAGATCGACGCTGACTACGACACGGTGGAGTGGTACGGAAACGGCCCTGCGGAGACCTACTGGGATCGTCAGCATGGTGCAAAGCTGGGCATTTACCAGAACAAGGTCGCAGACAACATGGCACAGTACCTTGTGCCGCAGGAGTGCGGTGCAAAGACCGCTGTGCGCTGGGCAAAGGTAGTGGACCGCAAGGGTCGCGGGCTGCTGTTTACCGCAGATGCCGCAAAGCCCATGTTCTTCTCTGCGCTGCCCTACACTCCCCATGAAATGGAGAGTGCCAAGCATCCCTACGAGCTGCCCCCGGTCCATTATACGGTCATCCGTGCTATGGGCGAGCAGATGGGCGTTGGCGGCGATGACAGCTGGGGTGCCAATGTCCACCCGGAGTATATTCCTGATGTAACCAAGCCTGTGGAGTTCACCTTTACGTTCCGTGGCATCTGACCCTCGTTATTAAGACACCTTCGCGTTGAGATAAGGACATCCCTGCATGAGATTCCTATCAAAAGCGAGGGTGTCTTTTTTGGTATCACAAAATCTCAATTCCTGACACCACTATTTATAAGTAGTGCTTTGCTCTATATAAGTAGCGTTGCTATGTCAAAATAGCTGTATTCCGCTTTTGTTTAGAGCATTTCTTTGAATGGTTCTCCAAACTTTCTTTAACGTATTGAAGTATACAAATTTTATCATATGCCACCGGTGGATACTTAAATTTTTCAGTAAGTGTTTCACCATCTTACGCATACTCGCACGGGCAGTTTCTTTTTTCTGCAGGTCTATTACGCTCGCATTACTGAATTTCTGCGTTTCCAGCCATCTCCATTGCAGCGTTCGATTGACACAGGTTGAGTTATCGGCAGATACAGCAAACACAACGGGCGGCTCTGGTAACAGAGCTGCCCGTTGTGTTCGTTTATGAAAAGGAGAACTTAGATCTCATACCACTTGATCTCGTTGGCATCCAGATGCAGAGCAAAGCTGCTGCCGTCTGTGGTGTAAACGGTGGTGTCCTGCGGCTCGTACGTGTTGTTCACCACGCAGTACTTGCCGTTTTTGACGTAGGCGTGCACCTCCACGTTGTAGTTGGAGCTGAACCATGTATGCAACTCTTCCTCGCTGTGGGCACTCCACAGGATAGCGCGATAAAGGGTGCGGCTGTTGGCAAAACTGTAAGGCACACCGCTGATGTAAACGGCACGACCCTTGCCGAAGTCGTGTGCCGCCATCTGCACTTCTTTGTTTCGCTGCACCAGCACCTCGGTGCCCTCGAGGGCGTAGATGTTCTTTTTACCCTCGCCAAAGTCCACGGGTTGGTCGGCGTCCTGCAGGATAAAGTGGTCGGGGTGCTCCTCCCAGTTGTACTTGTCGTAGTTGAGGGTGAAGCCGTTTTCTTCCTCCACGCCCAGCACGCTGGCAAGCTGGAGAATGTGGCCCTGATACGGATGACCGGAGGGCTCGCCCACGCCGATAAAGCCGCCGCCGTTCCAGACGAACTTGCGGATAGCGGAGGAGATCTCCGGGTCTTCCCACCAGATGCCGCCGGTGTGTGCGGTGTCGGCATCGCCGACATTGATAATGACATCCAACGAATCCAGCAGATGCGGGTCGTTCTTGATATCCTCAAAGCTGATAAACTTTACCTCAAAGGGTGCGCCGGACAGCATCTCAATGACACCGGCATAGCTATAGTTCTGCTTGTAATAGAGGGCGTGATGCACCATGTGACAGCCCCAGGCCCGCATTTTACCCCAACAGTTCAGCACGGCCACTCGCTTGACACAGTAGGGTGTGGTGCCCTTGATGTTCTCGTACAGTTCGCGGAACTCGTTGCAGACGCTCTCCACGTAGTCCACGAACTCCGGGAACTGCAAGGCCAGTTTCAGATAGCCGCCATAGCCGATGCGGTCGATGGGCTTGCGCAGGATAGCGCGGCGGGCCGTGACCCAGTTCTCCTTGGCCTCCCGCACCGGGTCGCCGCCCTCGTGGAAGGTGTCGGGGAAGAAGTACGGCAGGAAACGGCCCTCGGTGTACTTCACGCCCTCAATGTCAGAGATCAGGCGCAGGGTGGAGCCGTTGCCCACGCTGCCCACTACGGCATCCAGTCCGATGGTCTTGAACTCCGGCATGAAAGGTTCGGTGCCGATCCAGTGATCGCCGAGGAACATCATGGCTTCGCACCCGCACGCGTGGGTGATGTCCACCATCTCCTTGGCAAGCTTTGCCACCTCGCGGCGCTGGAAGGCCTGAAAATCCCGGAATTCCTTGCTGGGCACCCGGTACTGGTTGTTATAGTAGCCCTGATCGATGATGTACTCCGGGCGGAACTTGTAGCCCACTTCCTGCTCAAACTGGTTGAGGATATAAGGGCTGACCGAAGCAGAGTATCCATACCAGTCCACGAACTTCTCCCGCTTCAGCTCGTCGAAGATCAGGGTGAACTGGTGGAAGAAGGTGGTGTAGCGGATGACGTTAACATAGGGGTGCTCTGCAATGAACTTGCGCAGGCGCTCCATGGAATACTTGTGGGTCTTAGGCTGACGCACATCAAAAGTGATCTGGTGCTCAAAATTCGTCCAGCCGTTGGTGGTAGCGTTGTACATATGCACCGGGTCCCAGATGAGGTAAGCCAGAAAGCTGACCGTATATTCATGGAACGGCACGGCCTGCACGGTCACGCTGCCGTCCGCATAGCTCCACTTTTCCGGCGGCACGGGCTGGCCGGTGGTTCGGTCCATGACCTCCCACCAGCGGGTGATGTCGTCGTTGGTGTTCACCTGCATCAGCTCCGGGCTGATGCCCTTCATCAGCGGGATGGTCACGGTGTTGCCGGGGGCGGTGTAAAAGCCGGTCATGATGTAGCACTGCTGTACCTCGTCCGGATTGGCCTTGGCCCAGGCGTTGTCCTTGCGGGTGGTGTAGTAGGTGGCGTAGATCTTGGCGCCGGTGTCCTTCAGCTCCTGCGGGAACTCGGTGCCGTCGCAGTCGCGGATGGCATCCGCGCCCCAGCGCTTGAGCAGGTCGAGGGTTTCAGGGACGGCGTCCATATCGGTGGGGATCGTTACACGACCCATTTTTCTTACATCATTCATATAATGATTCTCCTTAAAACGTAATATTTTGAATGGAGGAAAGTCAAATCAGCCCTTGACGCCGCCACTGGTAGCACCGACAATAATCTTTTCAGACAGGAAAAGATACAGCAGGAAAGTAGGCAGGAACACAATGATGACTGCGGCAAACATAGCACCGTACTGGCCGGAATATTTCATTGCGTTGACAATCTGCAACAAACCGACACCAACAGGGGTCATAGAATCGCTGGTGGTGAAAATCAGCGCCATGAAGAACTCGTTCCACACAGACATAAAGTTGAAAATCGTAACCGTAATAATGGCGGGCTGAACCAGCGGCAGCATAATCTGCCAGAACGTCCGAGAATGGCTGCATCCGTCTATGTAGGCCGCCTCCTCATAAGACCGGGACAGTGATGAGAAGAAATCCAGCAGGTAAATCGTGGTATACGGTACGCGCAGCATAATATACAGCACACCCAACAGCACGCGACCCTTGATGCCCCACTGCACAGCCAAAGAGTACAGTGGCATGATGATCATAATAGTGGGAACACTCATGGCAATGACCAAGCCGATACGGATGGCCTTACCGCCGACAAACTTCCAGCGAGAAAGCACATAAGCACCGGGCGCGGAAATAAGCAATACGCCCACACAGGAAACAATGGCATAAACCAAGCTGTTGAAGAAATACAGCGATACATTTTGGGTGTTCCAAGCTGTGACGTAGTTATCCCACTTCAGACCATTGGAAAAGTCCATAACACGGCCCGTCAGAATTTCCTTTGTTGAGGAAAGGCTGGCGCAGACGATCCAGAACAGGATGGCAGCCGTAAGCGCGACCCACGCGCAAACAATGATATAACCGGGCAGAAGCCGAAGCTCTTTCTTCCAGTTGATTCTATCGTGATATTTTCCCATAACTGCTCTCCTACCTTAATACTCCAGATCCGAGTCTTTCAAGATCAGGTTGGTGATAACGTACACAGCAATGATAATCAAAGTCAGCACAACGCCAACCGCTGCGCCTGCACCAGCATCGCGCTCGACAACGCCCTTGCCTCCAAACACCGTATCGTACAGGTACACAACGGGCACAATGGTAGCCGTTTCTGTATTGATGGGGGAGAACATCTTCGTCCACAGGAAGAATGTGGTAGCATTGATGCTCCAGAAAGTAACACAGGTGCGGATGACGCCTTTCAGCAGGGGCAGCGTAATCTGGAAAAAGCGGTCAAAGATATTCGCGCCGTCGATGGTGGCAGCTTCGTACAAGTCCTGCGGGATACCTTCGATACCGCTGATGAAAATCAGCATATAGTAACCAACGCTGCCAAAGATGAAAGCAATCATCATAGCCCAGAAAATCAGGTCTGTACCCAGCCAGCGGACATTCTCGCCGCCGAATGCTTTGACAATCTGGTTCAGCAGACCATAATCATAGTTGAACACATACTGAATCCACATGGTGGCCAGTGCTACGGCGCTGATGATATTGGGCATATAAATGGCGGCCTTAAAGAATTTTGCGCCGCGGATGCCGCTGGTCAAAATCACGGCCATCAGCATAGACAGGCACATGGTAATGATGCCGCCTACCAGCCAAATCATCACCATGTTTTTCATGGAACTGATAAAACCGGCATTGCGCAGGATTTTGAAATAGTTTTGCAGCCCATAGAAGCTCCATGTGCTTGTAGATGCCGTAAGGCTCTCTACCTTAAAGAAACTCATGATAATCGTCCGAACGACCGGATAGACATACATGAACAACTGGCAAAGAACGATGGGCAGAATGAATAGGAAAATCATTGTCTTGTTCTTTTTCATACTGGTAATACCTCAAAAATGAAATGTCATAAGCAAAGGCGGCACCCATTCAGGTGCCGCCTCCGTTCAGATTGAGGGAATCCTGAATAAATCCATTACAGCCGCACCGCTTGACGGCGTACCGTGATTTATTATAGGATTAGCCGCACAGGGTATCCAAGTAAGCGCAGTAGTCAGCGCCGGTTGCGTACTTGCCTTCGAACAGCTCGATCATGGAACTCTTGATGAGGGACCAGTCGTCCAGCGTGTTCAGAGAACCACACCAGCTCATCGGGGTGGTGGTATTCTTCAGTGTCTCAACAGAGCCAGCCAGGACAGACTCTTTCAGGCGGGTGTCAGCGGGGATCTGACCGCCCTTGTCAACCAGCTCCTGCCCGCAGGTGCCGGTAACAATGGTCATAATGAAGTCAAATGCGGCCTGCGGGTTCTCGCAGTTAGAGGAGATAGCCAGAGAGTTAGCACCGGCATAAGCAGAAGCATCCACATTGCCCTCGACTTCGGGGTAGTTGAAGAAGCCCCAGTTCACAGGCTCGCCAACAGCAGCGTCAACCTCAGAGGTAACGTAGTTTGCGCAGACGACCATAGCAGCCGTGCCAAGACCGACCTTGGTCTGGCTGGCGGGGTAGGCATCGGGTGCGCCCTCGGCCAGATAACCGGCATTCACGAAATCAATGATTTCCTGTGCAGCCGTCACAGCAGCCTCGTTGTCAGCCCAGCCGCCGTTCTTGCCCAGCTCGGCAATAGCGTCCTCGCCCAGATGACGAACCAGATGATTGTAGAAGTTGAAGTTTGCGTAAGCACCGTCCAGCGCCAGCGGCTCATAGCCGTTGTCCTTAATGGTCTGGCAGACGGTCAGGAACTCGTCCCAAGTCTTAGGGGTCTCGGTGATGCCGCAGGCATCGAAAACATCCTTGTTGTAGAAGATACCGCCGATCTGGGGCTGCTCTACGATGGAGTTCAGATAGCCGGCCCACTCTTTGGACTGATCATTGAAGCAAGCATAGCTGAAGTCATCATAACCGACAGCGTCTGCCATCTCGGTCAGGTCGTAGGTGTACGGGGCATAAGCGTGACCGATACGGTTGTAATCATCCTCGAAAATGTCAAGCTTTTCGCCAGATTCCAGTGCGGCAGAAATCAGGGTGTTGACATCGCGGCCTTTCCACTCGATGTTGA
>ERZ857827.2777-NODE-2777-length-11957-cov-3.454545_pt1 | contig 11957 bp, 8 predicted proteins | sample MGYA00519761_ERZ857827 | MGnify/ENA primary metagenome ERZ857827 (study PRJEB31778, sample SAMEA3449370) | human gut metagenome | biome: human gut; feature: human-associated habitat; material: faeces | place: United Kingdom | collected 2010/2012 ... | reverse complement strand
CTGCGCCAGCATCTCGTTGAAATTCGGCACATACCCGTCGTGCATGTTGCGGCGGAACTCGTGGGCGTCGAAGTGGTCGTCCTCGGATTCCTTGCCCACGATGCGCGCGGCAATGTTGGAGCAATGGTCGGAGATGCGCTCCAGGTTCGTCAGGATCTCCAGGAAAATGATGCCGCTCTCGATGGCGCACACACCGTTTTTCAGGCGCAGGATATGCCGTTCCCGAAGCGTGTCGATCATCAAGTCGATGGTCTCCTCCAGCGGCTCCACCTGCTCGGCCAGCACCGTATCGTCCGCCTGGAAGGCCGCCAGCGTGATATCCATGATCTCTTTGATGGCGTTGTCCACCAGCGAAAGCTCCCGCCGGGCGCTTTCGGAGAAGGAGATCTCCTTGTCGAACATCTCGCCGCTGCGCTCCACCACATTGATGGCGTAGTCGCCGATGCGTTCGTATTCCACAATGAAATTGATCAGCTCGTTTACCGCATGGCTTTCGCTCTCGTTCAGTTCACGATCAGTCACCTTTACCAGATAGTTGCTGATATTGACCTCCAGCTTATCGATGACGCTTTCGCGCTGCTGAATGAGATTGAGCACCTCGGTGTTATGGCTGTACAGCACGGGCACGGCCTCGCCGTAATTGGCGCGGGCGTTGCGGGCCATGGTCTCCACGGCGCTTTTGGCCTGCTGGATGGCAACCGCGGGAGAATTGAACAGACGCTCGTCCAGCACGGGGATCTCGATGTCCTGCTTTTCTCCGGGCTTGTCCGGGATGGTCATTTCCGCCAGTTTGGCCAGCAGCTTCGTGAACGGCAGGAACAGCAGCGTTACCACCACGTTGAACAATGTGTGGAAGTTTGCAATATCGCCCATATTCATCGTGTCGTTCCACCACGAGAACCCAACCGCGGCTTTCACGCCGTAGATGGCCGCCATAAATATGACCGTACCGATAATGTTGAAATAAACGTGTACCATCGCGCTGCGCTTGGCCGCCTTGGATGTGCCGATGGACGCGATGAGAGATGTGGACGTGGTGCCGATATTCTGCCCCAAAATAATGGGGATGGCGCTGCCCCAGGTGACCAGGCCGGTGCTGGAAAGCGCCTGCAAAATGCCCACGGACGCCGAGGAGCTCTGCACCGCCACCGTGACGAGCGTACCCGCCAGAACGCCCAGAATGGGATTCTGCAGCGTGGTGAACAGGCGGACGAACAGTTCGGATTCCCGCAGTGTGCTCACAGAATCCGTCATCATGCCCATGCCGATGAACAGCAAGCCGAAGCCCATGAAAATCTGGCCGATGTCGCGCTTGCGCGGCGACTTGATGAACACGAACAGCACCGCGCCCACAAACGCCAGAATGGGCGCGAACGTGGCGGGCTTAAGGAATTCCATCAGCATGCCGCCGCCCGAAATATCGGAAAGCCGGATGATCTGGCCCGTCACCGTGGTGCCGATGTTGGCGCCCATGATGATGCCGATGGCCTGGGAAAGCTGCATGATGCCCGAGTTGACAAGGCCCACCACAATGACCGTGGTACCCGAGCTGGACTGGATGAGCGCGGTGATGACGGCCCCGAGAGCCACGGCGCGCCAGGTGGACGAAGTGAGCTTCTGCAGGATGCTCTCCATCCTGCCTCCGGCGTATTTCTCCAGCCCCGTGCCCATGATGGACATGCCGTACAAAAACAGCGCCAGGCCGCCCGCCAGGCTGATAACGTTGAAAATGGTCATACATGGCCTCCGGTCTCTCCCAACGGGCCTTCCATACACGCCCGTGGTCTTCACGAAATTTTGACAGTTTTTTTACAGTAACAATACAATTATACTGTGTAGCCGGCCCGTGCGCAATGCGTTTTTCCCACTTTACAAAAACTGTACATTTCCCCTGCGGCGCGCAGGATGGCCGTCAGGCGCCTTTTTCCACCGATACCACAACGCCCGCGGGCATACAGACGGCCTGGTCGTGCTCTTTTGAAAGCCAGCCGTAGCCCTCGCAGATATGGTCCGGGCACCGGCTGTTGATAAAGCGGATGCGGCCCTCAGACACCTCCAGCGTCACGGGGAGCTTGCCTTCGCTGATTTCATAGGTGCCGTCCTTGTCCAGCGGCAGGGTGATCGTCTCCGCGTCCGTGATCTCCACGCGGGCCGTCGTCCCCTCTGTACGCGTCATAACTCTTGTCACGGCAATCACGCCCGCCAGCAAAATGACCTCAAGTGCGAACAATATGTTTTTTTTCATGGTTTCTCCTTTTTACGCCTTTTTATGTCTTGTGTTGTCCTTTTAATATACTATAATAAAAGGTATCAACTATGCAAGGAGATTGTTTATGGACGAAAAACTTCTTCTGGAACAGATCGATGCTTTTGTGGCGGAAAACAGGGAAAATGTCCTGCGGGACCTGAAGACGCTGGTGGACATCAACAGCGTGGAAGGCCAACCCCAGCCGGGCGCACCTTTCGGCCCCGGCCCCAGGAAAGCCCTGGAGGCTGCGCTGGACATCGCCGCCGGCATGGGTCTGGACGCACACAACTGCGAAGGGTACATCGGCTACGCCGACCTGCCCGGCGCAAGCCCCACGCAGATCGCCACCATTACGCATCTGGACGTGGTGCCCGAGGGCAACGGCTGGACAGGCTCCCCGTTTGATATGGTGCGCCGCGACGGCTATGTCGTGGGACGCGGCGTGGCCGACGACAAAGGCCCCGCTGTACTGACGCTGTATGCTGCCAAATTCTTCAAGCAGCAGGGCGCCACGCTGCCCTATACGCTGCGCATCCTGCTGGGCGCCAACGAGGAGACCGGCATGAAAGACGTGGATTACTACCTGGAACACTATCCCCAGCCCGCATTCTGCTTCACGCCGGACGCCGAGTTCCCGGTGTGCTACGGGGAAAAGGGCGGCTACGGCGGCTGGCTGGTGAGCGCACCGCTGCACGGCAGCCTCATCGACTTTCAGGGCGGCGTGGCCCACAATGTGGTGCCGGACCGTGCTTATGCGCTGGTACGCGCGGACGCCTCCGCGCTGAAGGACACCGAAAATGTGAAAGTTACAGCCGAGGCGGACGGCGTAGCTCGTATTTCCGCTTTCGGCAAGGGCGGCCATGCGGCCATGCCCGCCGGTACGGTGAACGCCATTGCTCTTGTGGTGGACTACCTGCTGGACAACCGCCTGTGCAGCGAGGAGGAAGCCCGCGCGCTGGAAATGCTGCGCCGGCTGCACGCCTCCACAGACGGCAGCAGCGTGGGCATCGCCGCGCAGGACGACGTGTTCGACCCGCTCACCTGTGTGGGCGGCGTCATCAAGCTGGAAAACGGCGCGCTGCGCCAAAGCATCGACATCCGTTTCCCCACCAGCACCAATGCCGAGACGCTGTGCGCCGCGCTGTCGAAGCTGGCGCAGGACGCGGGAGGCAGCTTCCTGCCGGACAGCGCCCGTGTTCCGTTCTATATCGACCCCAATACCCCGGTCATCCAGACGCTCATCCGGACGTACAACGATGTAACGGGCAAAAACGCCCAGCCTTTCACTATGGGCGGCGGCACCTATGCGCGCCACTTCAAATGCGCCGTCAGCTTCGGTATGGAAGAGACCGGCGAACCCGCGCCCGAATGGGTCGGGCCCATGCACGGCCCGGACGAGGGCGTGAGCGAGGCGCTGCTGTTCAAGGCACTGAAGATCTATATCCTGGCTATCGCCCGCCTTATGCAGCTGGAATTTTGACCGTTCTGCGGCGGGCTGCCGCAAAAACACGACAAAAAAGGCCGCGCGTCCCCAATGGGGGCGCGCGGCCTTTGCCGTCTGCCTTTTGCGTTCAGCGCTCCCGGCTGGCAACCTCTGCCAACACCTGCGCCTTGAATTCCTCCACGGTTTTTGTGCCGCCCTTTTCCTCCTTGCGCGCACGCACGCTCACCGTACCGTTTTCCATCTCCTGCGCGCCCACAACGAGCATGTAGGGGATCTTCTCCAGCTGGGCTTCGCGGATCTTGTATCCCATCTTCTCGGCGCGGTAGTCGCCCTCCACACGCAGCCCTGCGTCCCGCAGCTCCTGCTCCACCTGTTTGGCATAGGCATGGTGCGCCTCGCTGATGGGGATGACCTTCACCTGCACAGGCGCCAGCCACACGGGGAATGCGCCCGCAAAGTGCTCGATGAGAATGCCGATGAAGCGCTCGATGCTGCCGAACACCACGCGGTGGATCATCACCGGGCGGTGCTTCTGTCCGTCTGCGCCGGTGTATTCCAGCTCAAACCGCTCGGGCATCTGCATATCCAGCTGGATGGTGCCGCACTGCCAGGTACGGCCCAGGCAGTCCTGCAGATGGAAGTCGATCTTGGGGCCGTAGAACGCGCCGTCGCCCTCGTTGATGGTGTAGGGCACCTTCAGGTCGTCCAGAGCGCCCTGCAGGCCTTCGGTGGCCTGCTGCCACATTTCATCGGTGCCGATGGAGTTTTCGGGCCGGGTGCTCAGCTCCACGGTGTAGGGGAAGCCGAAGGTGGAGTACACCTTGTTGATCAGACTGTACACGCCCTTGATCTCGTCGCGGATCTGTTCGGGGGTCATGAAGATGTGGGCGTCGTCCTGCGTGAAGCAGCGCACGCGCATCAGGCCGTGCAGCGCGCCGGACAGCTCGTGGCGGTGCACCAGGCCCAGCTCGCCCACCCGCAGGGGCAGGTCACGGTAGGAGTGGGGCTCGCTGGCGTAGACCAGCATACCGCCGGGGCAGTTCATGGGCTTGATGGCGAAGTCCATGTCGTCGATCTTGGTGGTGTACATGTTTTCCTTGTAGTGATCCCAGTGGCCGGAGCGCTCCCACAGCGCCCGGTTGAGCATGATGGGCGTTTTGATCTCTTCATAGCCCGCTTCCCGGTGAATCTGCCGCCAGTAGTCTTCCAAGCAGTTGCGCAGGATCATTCCCTTGGGATAGAAGAAGGGGAAGCCGGGGCCTTCGTCCCGGATGTCGAACAGATCCAGATCACGGCCCAGCTTGCGGTGGTCGCGCTTCTTGGCTTCTTCAATGCGGGCCAGATAGGCGTCCAGCTCGGCCTTATCGGTGAAGGCAGTGCCGTAGATGCGCTGCAGCATCTTGTTCTTTTCATTGCCGCGCCAGTAAGCGCCTGCGATGGAGGTCAGCTTGAAGGCCTTGACCTTGCCGGTGGAGGGCACGTGAGGGCCCGCGCACAGGTCGGTGAAGTCGCCCTGACGGTAGAAGGAAATGTGCGCGTCCTCGGGCAGATCGCGGATCAGCTCGACTTTATAAGGCTCGCCCTTTTCCTCCATGAACTGTATGGCTTCTTGCCGGGGCAGCTCAAAGCGCTCCAGCTTGTCGTTCTTCTTGACGATGCGGCTCATTTCCTTCTCCACTTCCTTCAGGAAGTCGGGGGTGAAGGGCTCGTCCACGTCGAAATCGTAGTAGAAGCCGTTGTCGATGGCGGGGCCGATGGCCAGCTTGGCCTCGGGGCGCAGCTTTTTCACGGCCTGCGCCAGCACGTGGCTGGCGGTATGGCGAAGCACCCGCTTGGCTTCGTCGTCTTCAAAGGTGAGGATTTCCATCTCGCAGTCATGGTCGATGGGCTGCCACAGCTCCACGATTTTGCCGTCCACGCGGGCGCACAGCGCCTGCTTTTTCAGATCCTGGCTCAGCTGACCGGCGATCTCCAGAGGGGTCATGCCGTTTTCAAACTCCCGCTGACCGTTTTTCAGGGTAATCAACATGGGTTTCTCCTCCTTGTTTTTGGGGAACGAAAAACGCCCCCACGATTTTGGTTTCGTAGGGGCGAATGAAATTCATCCGCGGTTCCACCCTGCTTTTTGCTCATTGGATGCGCTGTAACGTGCGCTCACGCGCTTCGGTCGGCAGGCGGTACCCGTTCGTTCTTTTGCAGCGCGCTTTCAGCCGGGGCGCGTCCTCTCTTTGGCAAAAGGGGCGAAGGGCTTGATCTGCGTCATCCCGTTAGCCAAGGGCATTGTAGCGCGGAAAACTGCCGGATGTCAAGCCGTCCGGACAAGTTTTTTTGCGGCAGCGCCCCGCCGGGCAGGGGGATGTTTTACAGCATTCCGGCGGCGGCCCGATCCAGCAGCAGGATCACGTCGGGATGGGTCTTGAGGATGCTGGCAGGGGTGCGGGGGGTAATATTGCCGCAGACCGTGTCGTGAATGGCCTGCGCCTTGTCTTCGCCGGTGGCCAGCAGCAGGATGCGGCGGGAGGCCAGAATGCTTCCCACGCCCAAACTGACGGCCTGACGGGGCACGGCGGCCTCGCTGCCGAAGAAGCGGCGGTTGGCCTGAATGGTGCTTTCGGTCAGGTTGACCACATGGCAGCCGCAGGTGAAGTGATCGTCCGGCTCGTTGAAGCCGATGTGGCCGTTGCGGCCGATGCCCAGCACCTGAATGTCGATGCCGCCCGCCGCGGCGATGGCCTGATCGTACCGGGCGCATTCCGTCTGGGGATCGGCGGCGTTGCCGTCGGGAATATGGATATGGTCGGCGGGCATGTTCACATGGTCGAACAGCTGCTCCCGCATAAAGCTGTGATAGCTGCAGCCGTGTTCCACCGGCAGACCGACATATTCGTCCAGATTAAAGGAGGACGCGCTGGAAAAGTCCACCACTCCGGCCCGATACAGGCTGATAAGGGCCTGATAGGTGGGAATGGGGGTAGAGCCGGTAGCCAGCCCCAGCACGGAGTCCGGCTTGGAGATCAGCTGGGCGGCCAGCAGCGTCGCCGCGGCCTGTCCCACCTGCTGGGCATGATCGTAAACGTGAATCTGCATCCAAAAAGCCTCCTTTGGTAGTCTTTGGTAGTCTTGGGTAGTCTTGTAGTAGTTTTGGGTGGTCTTCCATCCAAAACGTATCCTGCCAAACGCAAGAAAAATAAGAACGGATGTATAATACATCTTTCTTGGAGTATAGCATTGCGGCCGGTGGGTGTCAAGTGCGTTTCCCAAACACCGCATATTTTTGAAAATGCACGTCCCGGCAAAAATTTCCAGCCCGCAAAATCCGTAAATTCCACGCAAAAACTGCTTCCGGGGGGTTTTATCCTACCTCTATATGTAGTATAATCAAGGAAGGCACACAAGAGGAACGCACGGGGGAAAGAAACGCTCCGGGCGGCTTCCGAAGGGCGTGAATGCTGATTTTTCGGGCTGGGAGGGATGGAGCATGAACAGTGCATGGAACCAGATCAAAACGCTGGTCTGGAACGTATTCAATCGCCCCACCGTCGCCGATCTGCTGGATATTTTTATCGTTGCCTACCTGCTTTACAAGCTGCTGATGCTGACCAAGGAAACCCGGGCCAGCGCCGTTTTGAAGGGCTTTGTCATGCTGATCGCGGTCAGCTGGATCAGCGACCTTCTGGGACTGACCGCCCTGAGCTGGGTTTTGCAGAATGTGGTATCCAACGGCGCGGTGGTGCTGGTGATCCTGTTTCAGCCGGAGCTGCGCAAGGCGCTGGAGCAGATCGGCCGGGGCGCTATCCGGGAACGGGCGGCGGGCGGCGAAAGTGCCCGGATCGTTTCCGAAATCACCCACTGCATGCTCAACCTGAGCCGCCGCCGGGTAGGCGCGCTGATCGTCATCGAACAGCGCATCGGCCTCAAGGACGTGATTGAGACGGGCACGTCGCTTCAATCCGAAATTTCTTCCGCTTTGCTGGAAAATATCTTCGAGCCCAACACGCCCCTGCATGACGGCGCGGTGGTGATTCGGGGCGATCGAATCATGGCCGCCGCCTGCATCCTGACCCTGAGCGAGGGCAAGGGTATCAGCCGGGAGCTGGGCACCCGTCACCGGGCCGCCATCGGCATCACCGAAACCACGGACGCGATCGCCCTCATCGTCAGTGAGGAGACCGGCATCATCTCCATGGCCCGGGAGGGCCGCCTGACCCGGCATCTGGATCGGGCCGGGCTGGAGCAGGTGCTTACCGCCCTCTATCAGCCCAAAGAAAACGGCCTTCTGTCCAGCCTGATGGAGAAAACCAAACGGCGAAAGGGGGACGCGGCATGAATACCGAGCCCAAAAGAAACGATCCCGGCAGCGTCCGTCAGGCCCTTCGTCAGGCCCCCGCGCGTTTTCTGCGCGTATGTCTGCATAACTGGGGCTGGAAGCTGCTGTCCCTTTTTCTGGCGGTCTGCCTCTGGGCGGGCCTGATTACGCAGGATCCCACGCTGACCCGAGAGCGGGTTTTCAGCGATGTGCCCGTGACCGTCACCGGCACGGATACGCTCATCAGCAACGGTCTGATCGTCCTTTCCGGGCTCGAAGACGAAGAACTTTCCGTGCGCCTGCGGGTCAACGTGCCCCAGCGTTCCTATTCCAACGCCCAGGCCTCCAACTATAACCCCCGGGTGGATGTGAGCCGCATCACCGAGACCGGCGAGCAGACGCTGCGCATTCAGGCTTCCTCTACCACCACCTACGGCACCGTCACCTCCATTTCGCCGGACAGCCTGACCGTCATTGTGGATGAATATGTGACCAACTATCGCATCCCCATCACTCTGAACGTGATCGGCAGCTGCCCGGAGGGCTACTATGCCTCCGCGCCCCAGCTGGATCCCGGAACGGTAGCCGTCAGCGGCCCCCGAACCATCGTGGATCAGATTGCCGGTATCACGGCGGATTACGACCTTTCCCGGCTCAGCGCCAAGGAAGGACAGGTGCGTTCCGCGCTGCCCATGAAGGTGCTGGACGCGGAGGGCAACGAGCTGGACCGCTCGCTGCTTCGGATCACCAACGCGGGCGTGACGCTGCGCACCATCACCGTGGAGCAGAAGCTCTATCCCACCAAGGCCCTGACCGTTTCCGATCTGGTGCAGCTGGAAGGGGAACCCGCCAAGGGCTATGAGGTCAAGAATGTGACCATTTCGCCCGTGTCCGTGCTGGCTGCGGGCGACAGCACGGCGCTGGAGACGCTGGATACCCTGTTTACCACTGCTTCGATTGACCTTGATGGCCGCAGCGAGGGCTTCGTCACGGAACTGACGCTGCGCAAGCCTTCCACCCTGAGTTATCTGAGCACCGATACCGTCACCGTTCAGGTGGAAATCGGGCCCATCATCACCACGGAGAGCTTCAGCGGGGTTCGGCTGTCCGTGCGCAATCTTCCTTCCGGCCTTTCCGCCGGACTTGCCCAGCGCACCGTCAATGTGGATGTGACCGGCCCGCAGAACGCGGTTTCCCGCCTGTCTGCCTCAAAGATCACGGCTTATGTGGATGCTTCCGGCCTGACGGTGGGCGAATACGCCCTGCCCGTGATGCTGGTGCTGGACGCGGACGATCCCGATACGCTGACCTGGACCGCCGACCCGGCCAAAGCCAGCGTAACGCTGCTGACCAAATAATTTTCGGGAAAGGAGCCGGTGAATGAACGGCTTTACCAATTCCATTCTGTCGATATTGCTCGGCTGGCTCCGGCTGCTGATCGGTCAGATCTGGGCCGCGCTGAACAGCGAAAGCGGCAGCCGAGTGCTTTCCTTTTTGCAGAGCCATTGGAAATGGCTGGTGCTCTGTCTGGCGGCAGGCGGTTTTCTGGCCGACCGGCTGGTGTATTTTCTGCGCTGGCGGCCCGACATCGTATGGCGCACCCGCCGCAGGGCGCGCCGCGCCAAGCCTGCGGATTTTTCGCAGGAGTATGGCGCCGCAATCGATGCTTCCCAGCCGGTTCAGCCCGGTCAGCCCGTTCATTGGGAGGAGTCGGTTCCCGAGGACGAGCCTACGCAGGTCTTCCGGGGCGGGAACCCGTCCTACACAGCCTCCGGCTATCTGCCCAGAGAAGAACGGCGGGCCGTGGAGGACGAACACTGGCAGCAGACGCCGCCCCCCGCTGTTCCGCAGCCGGCCCCGTGGGCGACTGAAAACACCGCCGGGTTTGATCCCGTCTTTGACGACGATCTGGGCGGCTGGGAGCAGGGAGACGCGCTGGTGCAGCCCGACGGGATCCGGCAGGCTGCGCAGGGCATGGATCAGACCTTCGGCGCTTCTCAGCCCGAGCCCCTGAATTACATCCGGGATATGCAGGCCGGGTTTGCCCGGCCCCTGCCGCCGGAACAGCTTTACGCCGCGCCGACTGCTCCCGCAAATGTTCCGTTGGCCGAGCCGCCGGTTTCTCAGGGCTATTATTCGCCCAACGAGCCTGCCGCGCCCCAGCCTGCCGAAGCTTCCGCGCCCATCCATCCCGGGCTGGACGCAGCCAGCTTCCAGCGCAATTTCGGTTGGGAACCCTCCGAAACGGCCCCGCAGGAGCCTGCGTCCGATTTTTATTCTTTTGCCGACGCGGAGCGCACCCGAACGGAAAACGAATCAGACGTTAAGCCCCGCAATCCCTTTGCGGCGCTGGCCCGCAAGGCCCGCGATTTTGTGGGCGTGGATGCGGACGAGGACACCCGCTCCATTCGGGACTGGCAGCCTACCGTGCCGGTTCACAAGGCTTTTCATGAGCCTGTTTACCCCAAAAATTCCAATCATCATCAGGAAGGGCCTTCGGTGTAAGGCCCTTTTTGATGGCAATACCGCAGTTTTTTGGAAGGGTGATTCCCCATGAATGAAAATTATCCCCTGCCGCAGGCCTTTCAGGCGCAGATCCGCGCCCAGCTGGGCCCGGAGGCGGACGCTTATTTCGCCGCTCTGGATCAGCCCTATGTGCGCGGCCTTCGGCTCAATCCCCGCAAGCCGCTGGCCTCTGGCAATCTGATCGAGGGGCTGGGGGAGCCGGTGCCGTGGCAGCCCGAAACCGGGCGCTATCTTTCGCAGGAAAGCACGGCGGGCGCGCATCCCCTGCACGAGGCGGGAGCCTATTACATTCAGGAGCCCAGCGCCATGGCGGCGGTGGCGGTACTCAAGCCCATTCCCGGCGAGCGGGTGCTGGATCTCTGCGCCGCGCCGGGCGGAAAGAGCACGCAGATCGCCGACGCGCTGGACGGTCAGGGCCTGCTGGTGAGCAACGAGCCGGTGCCGGGCCGGGCGAAGATCCTCAGCCGCAATCTGGAACGGATGGGCGTGGTCAACGGGCTAACCGTGTCCGCCGAGCCGGAGCAACTGGCTCCCCGGTGGGCGGGCTTTTTCGACGCGATTCTAGTAGACGCGCCCTGCAGCGGCGAGGGCATGTTTCGCCGTCATCCGGAGACGCGTGCGGAATGGACGGAGCAGTCTCCATCCGGCTGTGCGGCCCGGCAGAAGCGCATTCTGACTTCCGCGTGGGCCATGCTGCGGCCCGGCGGACGGCTGGTTTACAGCACCTGCACGCTGAACCATGCGGAAAACGAAGGCGTGATTCAATGGATGCAGGAAAATTTCTCCGACTGCGAGTCCGCCGCCTTTTCCCTTCCTGCCGGGGAAGGCCGGACATTGGACGCGCCTGCGGGCATGCTGCATCTATATCCGCATCAAATCAGGGGCGAAGGGCATTTTGTGGCGCTTCTGCGCAAGCGTGGAGACGAACCGCCTGCACCGGCGCTTGCGCCCGGGGACGCGCTGGCCAAGCCGGACAAGCCGCTTTTACAGGCCTACGAGGCCTTTGCACGAGTCACAGGCGCATCGCTGCCATCCGCCAACGCCCGGTTGGGCGAAGCGCTGCTTTCCGCACCGGCTCTGCCGCCGCTGCAGGGCATTCGGGTTCTGCGCGCCGGTTTACAGCTGGGCGCGCTAAAGGGCAAGGTATTTCAGCCGGACCACGCTTTGGCGCTGGCTCTCGGCGAATCCTCCGGCTTCCCATCGGTTTCCATTTCTCTATCCGAAGCCCGGGCCTATCTTCGCGGCGAGGTGCTTCCCTGTCCAGAATCCTTCTCCGGCTTCCATCTTCTGCTCTACGAAGGGCTTCCCCTTGGTTTTGTCAAAGCCTCCAACGGCCAGCTTAAAAACCACTACCCCAAAGGTCTCCGGCAGCAGCAGGGGTAGTACCCCTGCACCCCGGACTGCGCGCCATAGGCGCGCAGGGCGCTCGGGGG
>ERZ857827.2773-NODE-2773-length-11969-cov-3.110039_pt1 | contig 11969 bp, 15 predicted proteins | sample MGYA00519761_ERZ857827 | MGnify/ENA primary metagenome ERZ857827 (study PRJEB31778, sample SAMEA3449370) | human gut metagenome | biome: human gut; feature: human-associated habitat; material: faeces | place: United Kingdom | collected 2010/2012 ... | reverse complement strand
GTGCGATGCCTCTGGAAAGATCGCTTCGATCGACCTGGGTCGATGCATTCTGAAGCGTCCCCACATCAAATGGGATGACCTGTGCATCTACGACATCCCCAAGCAGTTTCTCCGCAGTAGCATCCAGTGCATTCAAGGCAGCCTTTTCCAGGGCTTTCATCGTCCCTTCATAAAACTTCAGCTTCATTTCAGCTCCAGTTGCGTATAATTGACGCTGCCATCCGGATTCCGCGCCTTTGTGCCGACTGCGATATCGCGATCTGCCCCAAGGATGGTGACCTTCCCTGCAGATATCACATCCAGATCGGGTGCAATATCTCCGGGTATCAGACACGTACCAGTGACCTCCACAAGGGTCTTTTCCGAAGTATAGACTTTTTTTGCCTTATCCTGATAGTTACATGTCCCGGACCAGTCCACCATGGATGCCGGGGCACCATCTTCTCCGATCTCTTCCGATTCAATGTGTACCTGAAGATCCGTCTTGCAAAACTGCGGGAGGACCAGCTGTGGCCACTTACTCATATTGCCAGGCTCCCCAATTGAAATTGGTGCAACACAGTCCGGTATTCTCCAACAGTTCATAGAGATCCGAACGAATGGCCACTCCATTTTCAATATGCACGTTCCATGCGCCTTCCATGGTCATACTGACCCCGTTGATGCTGTAGTTCTTCAAATAGGTCTCCAGCATTGTCTGGTTATCATGAAGCCAGTTGGCATAAGCACAGGTCACTTCCTGTAGGATCGTCTGCTGCCAGGAGCGAAGTTTCTCGAATGTGATCGCACGTATTCGATTGTAAGTCAGGCAATCGATGTACAATGAGGCCCTGGTCAGATACTGTTCCAACTCTTTGCCCGTCAGATTGCCACGATCATGCTCCTTGTAGTAGCTCTCATCCGCATACATCATTTTGCTTCTGCATCTGCCTTTTTCTCGGCGGCTTTCAGCGCCTTTTCTGCTTTTGTCAGCTTGGCCTGAAGTTCTTCTACGATGCGCATGTGCTCACTGTATCTGATCGTTTTCGTCGCTGCATAGCCAAACAAGGATCCGTCGTCATGATAGACATCGAACCCCTGATCCATGTAGCTTTTGGTCTGTGACTTATCAATATCGTATACCTTATTCTCTTTTTTTGCCTTCATCAATTATCACCTATACTTCAGCTTCCGCATTGATACGGCAGCCCTGCTTCATCAACACGTCGATGCCGAACGTTCCGTTGAATCGGCGGTTCTGGTAAAGATAGTTGTCAGATGTACGGGAATCATGCCCCGGTGTGAATACGTTGATGTAGGAATACTTCACACGGGATACCTGGCATTCCGGATCGATCAAGATGTAGTTGATCTGCTTTGCGCTGCCATCAGCCACACATCCACTGGTAAATACATACGCAGTTTTCATACGATCCTTTGGAACAACTACGATCTTCTTAATGTCATCGATGGAGTGTACCCGACGATCGATATTTGCGCCGCCTTTTGCTTCTAGATAACGCTGGATGCCCTCAGCGTTTTTCAGGGCCGTATTCACGGTCGGAGTGACATACAGGATGCAGCGCTCCAGCGGTACGCCGGCCTCTTCCATCGCTTCCATATCTGCATCCAGCAGGCTGAGGATATTCGCTTTCGTTACTGCTGTATTGTCAATGACTGACGTTACGCGCTTGGCTTCTGTGTAGATCTTGCTGAAAGTATAGCAGTCCAGTTCTGGAATTGCCTGTGTGCGGTCAAAATTCGCCTGGATATTTGCGATCGATACGACCGTATTTGTCTCATCCACATCCATCGGGTCCACCGCAAACTCCACGTCTCGGTCGTGATCCAGTGACTTCGTCTCCCATTCATTGCTGTAAGTACCGGAATTGAATCCAAGTGATCCACGGGTATGATCCTTGTATCCGCCGACCGTGATCTTTGGAATACGGACATCCTTCGTATTTCTGATCTGGATACCCGGGTTTGAGTTAAACAAGTCTGTGCTGCACAACTCGTGACCATACAGTTCGATGATCCGAGGTAAAAAAGTTGATACATAGTTCAGTGTTGCCATAGATTATACCTCCTAACTTTTTTTAATGCCAAAAATGGCATCCAATGCGGCATCCGTTGACGAAGCACCGCCATTCCCTGAGCCGCCATTACCGCCGACCAGAGGCTGGATGCCGGAACCAGATGCTGATCCTTTGAACTCCGGGAACGCCTTCAGAACGGTTTCAAGAGCTTCTTTTGCTTTGTCCGACTGCAGCTTGCCTTCCTGGTCGATGATCCCCTCACGTTCTACCATCTTCAAAAGAAACGGCAGTTTTTCTGCAGAGACGCCTTCCTTTGCTGCTAGTGAAGTGATCTCTTTGTCGATATCTGCATTCTGGATCTGCAACTTGAGGCGTGCATTTTCCTGTTCCATATTGCGCACACGATTCGCTTCATCGTCACGCTTCTGTTTCTGACTTTCTTTGTACTGTCGAATGGCCTCAGCGGCTTGTTCACTGCTTAGTCCTTGCTGTTTAAAATATCCCTGCAGTACTTTATCTTCCGTTCCGGAAGTTCTACGAGAAATTACATCAGCAAGTTGTTCATAATCAATTGAAGATCCATTATGCCCCCCAGAAGCGCCTGCAGATCCGCTTCCACCAGAGCCTTCACCTCCAGTTGATCCGTTTGAGCCAGCTCCTCCGTCTTCGGCGAAAAGCTGGATGTCGAGTGAAAATAATAATTTTGCCATGTAATAGCCTCCTGTTTATTCGGGTGTGCTCCCCTATCTGCTTTGCAGACACGCACAGTTTTTTGTCTTGTCGTGATTGGACATACTGCTTACTTTAAATGGCTGCCAAAGTATGGCAGCTTCCGCTTTGGCGGATCATTCATCCTGATCACCCTTTCTTCTAATTGTCTCCCACAAAAAATGCAGGTATCTACCTCCCGGCGGACCCTGCATTGCTGGTTCTTATCGTAATACGTTCTATAACGTGTAACATACGCATGCCGGCACATGTCATGTCTCTATTCGATCAATGCCATACTCAACAGCACACAAATGTTCAATTTTACATCCTCTTGCATCTGCCCAACCTGGAGCAAAATACGCCACATCTGCTTGAGCTAATAGTTCTAATGATTTTCCGAGGAACCACAGTGGCTTAGCATCTGCTGGTGCGCCCTGGAAGAAAGAATCCAACACCTCCACCACGTCACCACATAGGCGCTCGGCCTCCGCAATAGCCTTATTTCTTTCCTTTAGAATATCTTCGTCGCTTTTGCCTTTCATCGGCTGTGAAATAAATAGTTTTTTCATATTGTCCTCCCACTAAAAAAGCACTCTGATTGAGAGTGCTATTCATTTTCTAAATCAAATTCTATATCATCATGATAATATTCTGTAATATCATTCTCTACAAAGTAAGGACAAACATTCATGTTTTCTTCATCGCATTGAACTAGCATTTTGTCAGGAATCTTATCTTTGAACATTTCACATTTGGGTGAAGTATCGATTAGATATTTACAACTGCTGCATTGAGAACATAAAAACTTGTTATATTTATATTCAGAATGTTCAACACCATTTTTATCAGTGTATATCAAAGGAATCACCTCTTTTTTACAGTGTATGCTAAGTTATATTTTTTTGCAAGTATCTTTATTGTTGTAGCTTGAGCAACTCTATCCATTTTTTGTTTATCACTTCTCCAATTTGTATATCTTTTTTTATATACTTCTACATAATGCAGATATAGACTTAAATGTTCTTCACAAAATGCTTCATAATCAGGAAGTTGATATAGTGCTTGATTACTTTGCAATCGATATGTTGCTATTTTTCCAGTTGCTCTAAGTTCTCGTAAACCATTATCTCTGATAAAATAAATATCTTCTGGGGAAAAAGTCGTGCCCAAAGGATGGTTATGAATTAGAGTAGTTCCTCGTAGTGCTACTAGTTCATTTTCTTCGAATGTTATTTCATGTTCCAAACCATTCTTTTGTAAAACAACATTTCCTTCATCATCAAAAGCTACCATCCTCTCATATTGCAGTTCATAAATATCGTCTTCCATTTCTGTTACAACATCTTCAAAAGAAAGAACATCATTATTTTTAAACTCTTTGAGTTTTACTATTTTATTTTCCCACTGCTTCTGCCTGTTTTTGGCAACCCGCACATTATTCTCATCCAGCGAGCCTGCCGCGATGCGCTTCTGCCGCTGAATCTCGCGCTGGTACTTGTTGTGCTCTGCCTGTTCCGGTTCGTTCTCAAGTTTTCCGTCCGCAGAATGGTCGTTTTGCATGCCCGGGAAGTATGTCGTCGCACGATGTTTGCAGTTTGGATGAAACAGACCGCCGGCAATGGCCTCAGAAAGCAGCGGATATCCTGTCTCTTTTGACTCATCTTTTGTACCGCCGGAATACACATCATCTACATAAACACGGCCTTGCCATGGAAGACATGTCTCAGAACATCCGCCATAGCGGCTGATCCGGACCAGATGCCAACCATGTTGCTGGCGAATATTACCTTCTGAGATCAACACTGCACGCTGATTGGCGGTACGGATGGCCATCTCCGCATAGCTGGCAATGTTTACTAATCGCCCATCATTGTATTTGATGCAATTGATACCGGATCGAAGAAAGTCGCGACTGGCCATATCTACTGCCTGCTGCAGCGTTCCAGCACCGGTATTTGCATAAACCTGTGAATTAAATATAATCTTTCGATATTGATCATTTGTTCTTCTGAGCATCGCGTATTCAGCCTTTTCCATGTCTTTTTTCGTTGCTTTAAGAAGTTCATCCAGCTTAGAACTATTGACGCGAAAGAAATCTGTGTCATCTCTTCCAAGATCATCCATCAGATCTTCAATGGTTGCTTTTGGATCAACTGTTTTGCGCAGGATACGCAGTTCCTCAGCTATGGCAGCATTATTGGCATTCTTGCGAATGTAGTCCTCGATCTCTTTGTTGATGCGGCTGAATTGCTTGCTGAACTTTTCCTTATTGGCACGTTCGTATGCCTTCAGAGACTTCAGCTGCTCTTCCTGCCACATGTTCCAACGAAAGCCTTCCTTTTCTTCCTCAGCGAGATGCCGGCCTAGGTTTCGCTTCATCGATTCGATCAGTTCCAGCTCGATTCGCTCAAATGCCTGCCTTACATCATATTCATTCATTTGCCAAGGTTATACACCACAATAAAACCTGCCTTTCGCCATTCTCTGACAGCTTCCAGCAGGTCCTTTCTTGTTGGATACTGATCGTTGCGCGCTTCTGCAGATTCGCCTTGCTCAAGCGCGATGATCACATTTTTTCCTTTCAGCTTTTCCTTGAGCACTTTGATCGTTGCCTGATACTGTTGTCTTGGCATCTCATATACATGTCCCTTAATTGAGTAGCGCATCAGTTATTTCTCCCTTCGTTGAATTCATATTTTCTTCAATAAAACTTTCTGCATTTTCTCTTGAAATGCCAAGAGTTGCGGTGATGATTGCAATAGCTTCATTTCGACTGACATTCCCCTCCTTTACCATTCGAATAACATTCATTAACGAGGTGATTTGAGCACCATTTAATACGGTTTGGTCATCAATCGCCTGTATGTTTTCCAGCCCTTCATCTTCCGGCTCGTTATCCGCAATCCCAAGTTCATTCTTCAGTCGTTCTACTTCTTCCGCCTTCCATTCATCATCTTTGGAATCACCATACAGCTCATCCACCAGCGATTCGATGCTCATCAGATTGCTAGACTTTGCCTTGCTCAGAGTTTCGATCAGCGCCTCGAACGATGGACTTGCATATTCACCAAATTTCACTGTTGCTATAACCTCATCTGGCATGCTTTTTCCGGTAAAAGCGTCATATGCCTGGAGCACGACATTCACCAGTTTCGGCAGTGTTTTCTGTAATGCCTCGATGATCATATTGCGTGTATACAGTGTTGTTTTTTCCTTTTCTCGCTGCGCTTCTGCGTTGTCCAGCTTTTTCGTGTCGATACCAAGCGTAGACGGGCTCATGAAGCCCTGCAGGCACAGATCCAGATACGTGACATAGGATTCCAGATAGCTGGAAGACGGGATCTCCGGCTGAACGACCTTAATCTCGTTTTTCTCGCCCTCTTTGTTGCTGTTACCAATGGCGATATATGCGTTGTCAAAATCATTTGGTGGAATGATCTCACCGGTGTCCGCTTTTCTCGGCGCCAGCATCTTAGGGATGTATTTGGTCGGACGTGCAGCTCTTACCGCTGCCGGCCATTGACTGACGATCTCATCCAAGGCATCGAACAGTGTCTCTTTCTTGTCGATCAGTGATTCTCCGCGTCCCTTCCATTTGCTGGAGTTTCGGAACTGCAGCGGAACGGCCAGCATTACATGCACATTTACGACTGGATTCCCATTTTCGTCTTCTTTGTACCCGAAGAATCCTACATCCTGGAGATTTGCGGTCTCCTCCAGTGTGTCCAGGCTGACCGGATCGCCTGAAACAGCTTCGCGAAGCACATACTTGATATATCCCCAGCCATAGTGTTCATACAGGATATAGCGTTTGCTGCTCTTGTGGTATACCGTCCGAAAGATGATTTCCTGCAAACGGCCACGATTATACTTGAAATCGATGCGATCACCAGGGAAGAATTCAATGATCGGATAACTGCTCAATTTTGGATCATTGCTGATCTTAAAGGCTCCATCTCCTACGGTGATCGTTTCATCCACAGCCTCATGGAGCAGGCGATCGAAATCATTGTCCCTGCTGATCGTTTCCCAATCTGTTTCACGCTTATCAAGATCCATTCCATTAAAGTCACGACATACGATCGATGTCATGACGTCCACCATCATCCCCGGGAGACCGGTGTGGATCTTGCGTATCCTGGTCAGCGGAACAGATGACCAGAACATGGGATTTCCACTGCCGGTATTTTTGAAGAATTGCGACAATTCATATGGATCCCCGCGCACCCACATACGATTACGAAATGCGTTGCTTTCGAAGTCGTATAATTCCTGGACACGGATATCATGGGCCTGCGCCTTTTCGATCCACAGGAAATTGCGCAGCTTCTGTCTGATCCTGTCTTTAATCGTCATCTGTATTACCTCCTGTTCCGATCATGTCTCTGTACGGAAGAAATCCGTATTGACTGGCGTTGATGGTGTGATCATTGCCATCTTCCGGTTCATACTTGTCTTCCTTCCAGCTGTATACGTTCAGCTCATGGATATGGTGCGTGCAATACTGCAGAACCAGATAGCTGTCTGTAGCAAACCATGCCAGCTGCAGATGCAGACGATCTACGATCTTCATCTTCTTCCAGCTGCCGGCAATGCTATACACCTTGGGATGCGTCATCAGATACTTATCTGCTTCCGTGATCGTAGCCTGGTCGGCCGAATCGATAAAGATGCATTCCGGCATGCCCCACTCATGAGCATTACGATCAGCAAACGTAAAAAGCCGCGGCACGATATCACTTGGCGCCAACGGCTCGGATAAATCTTTGTTGTTGTAAACTTCCTCATCGAGGATGACCAATTTTCCTGTATCGGTCATTCCCTGGAAGATAAAGGCAAGCGTATCCGGTGACTGTGAGCTGTAGGATGTATCCACACCAACCGAAAACTGGACGTATTTCAATTGCTTTGCCTGCGTCCAATTGATGACGTGGCGGCGCTCATCAAAGTTTGAGAACACAAGACCTGTCGCCCGGCCGCGCAATCCCTGGATCTTGTTCTTGTACATTTTTGTTCCAACCGGAACGGCATCTATTTTCATCTGAATCTGCTTTGGTGTGAGTGCTGCGTTGTCGTTGAATGTGAAATACCAATGAATCCAACCTTTTACCGGTTTTTCGCTCAGCATATCCAGCAGTTCTTTTGGATAGTCTTTCGAATATCTTCGAAGCGGCCTGCTTCGGTTCAAAAACTCTTTATACACGGGAAGTCCTGGATCATCCGGATTTGATGTGGTCATCATGTATTCGCACCGATGCGATATTTCTCGAAGAAACTCCATATCAGCAATATTAACCTCATCGATGTATACACATCCAACCTGTCCACCCAATACCTTCTGCCAGCGTTTTTTATTGTCATAGCCGCAGATATAAATGATTCGAATGCCTTTATTCGTCTCATATTCTATGTGAGGTAAACGAATCTTTCCTTTTCCGGATGGGAAATATACAGCAACTTTATCAAACTGATCCAGCAAGCCTCTTTCACTATTGATCACGTTTTTTTCAACTGTTCCGATATCAGCGCCAGCGATCACATGATATTTCACATCACTGTTGGCCACTTTGATCATGAATTTACAAATTCCTACCGTCGTTTTACCCGCAGCCGTTGTACCTTCTAAGAATTCTCTCGGCACATCGACAGTTAAAAAGTCCTTGAATTTTGGAGAAAGAAGCAACATAGGCTTATTCATATTCATCCTCTTCCGGAGCAATCATCTGCATTGCAATGCCAGAAATAGCATCCATTTTTTCTTTAACCTCATCAGATTCTGATTTATCCTCTTCTTCCAGCTTCCTCTTCTGCGCCTGGAGCAGTTCCAAACGTGCTTTCTGCTCATCAGAAGCCATCTCCCAATTTTTATGAAGCATCTCATCATATTGCTTGATCATGCTCTCTAGCGTCTTCATTGCGCGGCTCTGTGCTGCCATGAAGTTAGCCTGCTTATCCCAAGCTTGTTGCACTTCCCAACGCTCTCCCACAATACTTCCATCTTTCTCTTCGATCTTCTCAACGGTCTTATCATGTTGATCTCGTACATGCATCAACCTCTGCGCTCGGATAATGGCAGCAAACTGTAATTGAATATTGTCCCAAAGCAGCTCCAGCGGATCATCCGGCATCTCACCGATGATCGCAATTGTTTCTTCTGGCAACCATTTGGAAAAGAATCCGTGCTTCTCTGCATTCTTGTTTCCAGGAGGGCCTGTTGCATTGTGGTGACTATTAGGGTTCTTGCCACGGCCATATTTCTTCTGTTTTTTATCCGAACGTTCGTTATTTTTTAGCGAACGCTCGTTATCCGGAGCATCCCATTTGTAAGTGCACTTCCAGCGCCTAACTGTTCCCTCAGGCAAGCTGAGTTGACTTGCAATCTCAACCAGCTTCATCCCCTGCAGGTACATGCTGCGCGCTTGTTCAACACGATCATCCGGCTTTCTTGGCATCCATATCACCACCTCCTTTGACAAAATAAAAAGCACCACTTGGGTGCTAAATCATTAAAATACTTTATAACAAATATATTTTTCTTTTGATAAAAATAAAACCATAACTATACGCTATGGTTTTATTCAAAATATCTTGATATAAAATAATCAAATTTATATTTTGGAACAGTGTACACATGCTTAAAAATATACTTTTCATATCTTTCTAAATCAAATTGAGCTCTACCTAAGTTACCAGCTAATTCATCAAGATTCGAAATGATTTCAGCAAAACTTGGACTACCCATCGATGGTATTTGATTATATTCCAAATATTCATTCTTATTAAATCTAGAACTAACTCCAGAATGATTTAGTTCCTGCTCATTAAATACAAGTATATAAGTGACATGACTTCTCGAATATTCGATTGTCTTATTAATTACATCTAAAAACATTAATATGCTTTCGAATAATTTCATTTTTATTTCACCATTTTCTCGATTAGTAATCACTCCGTTTTTGAATTCAATAAAAATCCATTCATTATCTTTTTTAATAAGCGCATCATTTGAAAGTGGAATAGCACATGGACAAGGAGTTAACTCCCTTAAATACTTATCTTTGACCTTATCAAAATTGATGACTTCATACTCTAATTCAGTCATATATGTATCTGGATGACTAGGATCTTTAGAAGTTTCTTTTAAAGATGTTGTTATTGCTATCAATTCATCATATCTCATACATCAATTCATTTAAATACCTTAATGGTTCTGCTAATTTTTTATATATTTTTTCAGTATTTGTTGTAACATCTTCAAAAAAAGCTTTATTATCATCATCAATATCAGCCAAATAGTATTTACATTTATCTGCAATACAGTACTTAGCCGCATAAACTTCAACTGCATTAATAAAATATGGACTATGACAAGTTAGAACTATATTTAAATTAAATTCCTTTTGTAACAACACAAGTATTTCTGCATACTTTAGTTGCCATTTAGGATGTAGATGAACTTCTGGTTCATCAAGAATTATTATTGACTTTTCATCTATTTCATTATTTTCTAATAACTTTAAAAGAATTGCAAATGACTTTATTCCTGTTGATAAGTTTGATAACTCTAATTCAAATTGATTATTTTCTAAGAAAATAAATTTATCTTCTTTCTCGTAGAAATCACCACCTATTGTTTTTTTAATAGTATTTAAAAAAACCTCCATCCTCTCTTTATTCAAGGCACTGTCAATTAAAGAGCCTTCGTTCTCTTTTAACGTACTTGACAAAATATTCCTCATATATTCCTCATGTGATTCTGCATTAGTTGTAAGAAGATATCCAAATAGATTCATATCATTTAATATTTGTTTACTATTTGTTTTTTCTATCTTATCCAATAAAAAGGGATTATCTATATATATACCCTTTTTATATAACTTGATTTTCGATTCAATTATTGTCTCTTTTTTAGAAAACTTTAATTTTATATTTTGATCTTTTATTTGAAGATTAATTTCTGAATATAGATTATCTAATATATCAATTGGTAAAAACTGTTCTTTAAATTCAGATTCAAATTGTTCTCTTACAACTAATCTTTCTAATTGCTTTGAATCAAAATTCATATATTTAAGAATATCAGCTAATACCGAATCCTCATTTATATCTATTTTTTTTGAGCTTAATAATTTTTTTAAATCATCTTTGTTGTCTAACCTTAAAATTTCTTCTGACAAATCCCAATATGGAACCAGTTCATCTGAAGAAGCATAAACATGTCTAAACAACGTTCTAAAAACACCTCTTTTTCTTTCCATAAGCATCTTATTTTCTAAGTTATTAAAAGAAGAATAAATACAATATAATATCTTTCCAATAGTACTTTTTCCTGTATTGTTTTCTCCAGCCAAAACAGTTATTCCGTCAATCAAAATATTAGCCCTTTTGATTTTTGCAACATTTTCAATTGTCAACTTCATATTCTTACTCCATTCCTCATCAATATCTATTTTAGTTATAATCTAATATATTTGAATACAGAAAAATATCAAATTTTGTTGATAATTTATGATTAGTATATCACGAATCTCATTTTATTACTAATATTATTCCTATTAAAAAAACATCATAATGATGTTTTTAATTAAATCTTAGCTTTATAGTTCTTATATATTCTAAATTTTGATCTAACAATGAAATAATTTCTTTTTTGAGTCCTTCATCGTTCATTTTTTCAATTATAGATGCAATATAATGAGCTTCAAAATCAATATCTTTTTTTTGATTCGAAACAATCAATCCATTTACAGCAACTTCGTCTAAACATGCTTGATTGTATATATTTTCAAACCATTCAAATGCTGCAGAATCATTTTTAAAACCTTCCAATTCGCACCTTTTAATTAAAAACTTACATTTTAATAATAACTTATTCATTTTTCATTCCTCCTTCTATTGCCTATAATATACATGAACTTCAAACATCATTTATGTCACAATATATAAAAAAGCACCACTTTTGGTGCTTTTGGGGAATAGGGATGAGAATGAAATCGCTTGGATTTGCATCCAATTCGACACTATCATAGTAACACGGAAAAAGTGTCAGTTACTGTACAAATTATGTGATTTTTTGATCTAAAATTTTATTCAACACCCTATTTCTAGTCTTATAGATGTTTTCTTCGGTATACCCTGTAATCTCTGCAGCAAGTTCTGCATTGGTACACTGCTGCACCATTACATATTGACGAATCATAGCTTCCTGGGACGAGGAGCAGACCGTAAGCCACTGATCAA
>ERZ857827.2768-NODE-2768-length-11986-cov-3.303327_pt1 | contig 11986 bp, 11 predicted proteins | sample MGYA00519761_ERZ857827 | MGnify/ENA primary metagenome ERZ857827 (study PRJEB31778, sample SAMEA3449370) | human gut metagenome | biome: human gut; feature: human-associated habitat; material: faeces | place: United Kingdom | collected 2010/2012 ... | reverse complement strand
CCGCATCTCGACGGCCAGTACGCTGCCTTCGGCAAGGTCATTGAGGGCATCGAGGAAGTCGATAAGATCTGTTCCGTCCGTACCGACTACAATGACAAGCCGCGTATCCCTCAGGTCATGAAGAAGGTCACGGTCGACACTCTCGGCGTCGATTATCCCGAACCGGTAAAAGAATAATCCACCTGCCCTACCCCTACTTTTTACGTTCTTTACAAAAGTGAAAGCTGGGCTTTCATTTTTGAGAGGAGCATTGATACAGCTGGTTTTCCCAATGAGTTCATAGCTTAACACCAAGCTACGCTTTCTTAACAGCCTTGAAGCGTCTGCTTCAAGGCTGAGAGGAAAACAAACTCAACCGGTCGATTTGGTTTCGCTTGCGATACCAAATGACCCCTTGAGTTTGTTTGACGAGACGAGGGGATGTAACGGTTTCGACGGGGGTGCGGAGGCAGGAATAGCGGGCGGATGCGCCTACCATCCTTAAAATGGGCAATTATAAATTAAAGAACAACGATAACGTTGCTCTGGCCGCGGCTTAAGCCGTGACCCGTCCCCTCCGGGAGTGCCTCGGCCCGGAAGCGGGGCGTCGATGAGAGGCGGACGTGAGCGCGCAAAGCTTTGAGCGCGCCATGCATAATGAAGCTACCTGACTTGCCGTCTTGACGTTTGGCCGGTGACGAGGGAAACAGGGATGCGGAATCCCAAAACAAGCGTCTGCGCCCGGAGAAGTTCCCTTTGAAGCGTTTTCGGACAGGAGTTCAACTCTCCTCGCCTCCACCACGTCAAAACAACACCATGAGGTCATCAACCGCCGCAAGCGGCGTCCGATCGACCGATGGTGTTGTTTTTCCTTTCCAAATCGAACCCGCTGCGCCGGGTTTGATCTCCGGCATTTTCTTTGCATATAAATCATGGGAGCGGGCGGATCAACTATGAGAAAGATACTTTGTCTGCTGAAAAAAGAGCTTATGCTCACAATATCGGTTTTGATGGCATGTCTATCGCTCTTTCTTTCAAAACCCGGCGTTGAAACGCTCAGGAGCATCGACTGGCACACTCTGGCGATCCTTTTCATGATGCTGACGGTGCTGGAGGGTTTCAAAAAAGAAAACATTTTTCAGCCGGTTTTGAGGTTTTCCGAAAAGGTCACTTCCATGGTCGGGATCTCGTTCTTTTTAATTTTCGGTGTGTTCTTTTCCTCCATGTTCGTGACGAACGATGTATCGCTGATCGTTTTCGTGCCGCTGACGATTCTTCTCTTCCGCACGGCAAAAAAAGAACCGTATATTCTGCCGGTCATCTCAATGGAAAATATAGCAGCGATCCGCGGTTCCTTGCTGACCCCTTTTGGCAGTCCGCAGAACCTGTTTCTGTTTGAGCAGTCCGGCAGTTCCGCCGGAAAGTTTATGCTTCATATGCTGCCGCTGTGGCTCTCCTCCGCAATTCTTCTCGGCGGGTTCATCTTCTTTCTGTACCGAAAAGATCCTCACGAAAGGATCTCTTTGCTCGGAAGCTCCGGAGAAGCATGGAAGCCGGAACGGAAAAAGCACAGAATTATATACGTTGGGCTGTTTGCGCTGACTGTTTCAACGGTCGTCTCCCGAACACCGTATTGGCTGGCTGCCGCCGGGATCGTTCTCGCCGTTATTCTGCTTTTTGACCGCGCCGTACTGAGGAAAACGGACTATGTTCTGCTGGTCACCTTCTTCTGTTTCTTTGTCTTTTCATCGCAGATCACTGCGAACAAGACGATCTCGCACTTTCTTACCAACGCCGTTGCCGGCCACGAGTATTTCTGGGGGATCGGTTTGAGCCAGATCATCTCCAACGTACCGGCTTCCATTGTCCTTTACCCTTTTACCGACAATCTGGCCGCCCTTCTGTACGGTGTGGATACGGCAGGTCTGTGCTCCGTCATCGGCTCCCTCGCCTCGGTCATCAATTACAGGCTTTATGTGCGCTCTTACCCGGGGCAAGGCGGGAGGTTTATGAAAGTTTTTACGCTTATCAGCTGGGCATTTTTCCTGATCGTGGTCATTCCCGGCTACTTTCTTTCAAAGTACTGGCTGATTTAGTATACCATCTGCCCACCTCCGTGCGGTGGATCTCCCCTGTGCAGGGTCTCCGTTTTCCTGCACGGGGGTTTTTTGTTTGCATGAGAGTCTGCAAGCCATTCATATATTGCACGGCAGTCAGTCCTCGATCACCAGCGCACCAGCAAGAGTGCCCTTGAGGCTCTGAACGGTCTCGGCTTCGCGAATCACGCCGCTGTAGCTAGACACGCCCGTATGCTCGACCAGCACCGTCAGATCGCTCTGCCCAACCTTGCGGATCGTATCAGCATCCGTCAGGACGCTGCCGCCGGGCAGGAACTTCTTTTCGGGAAGATTGGCCTGGAACGCTTCGCAGGCGGCCTGAATATGCTTCTCTTCCGCGCCGCCGGCCACGAGCACGGTTTTCGCCTCGGGGTAAGCGCCCGCCAGATAGGACGCCGCCGCCGCATAAACGCCCGCTGCGTCCGTCGCGGTGGAGAGGCCCGCCTTGCCGCGCAGCTTGCGGTCGAGCTTGCCCATGGCGCTGATCTTTGCGGGATCTGTGGGCACCGCGCCGAGAATCCGCAGACACACGCGCTGTGTCAGGCTGCCCGCCGAGTAGAGCCGGTCGCTGACGGCCGCCTGCACACAGACGATGCAGCAGGCGATCACCGCGCCGAGGAGCGCGCCCAGAACGATCATTTTAACACTGCCGCGCAGCACGCCGTCCGTATCGCTGACCGGTGCTTTGAAGTTCTTATAGTCTTCCTTTAGTGTTTCATAGCGCGCCGTCTGATCCGCGTACTCCGCGCGAAGTTTTGTGAGCGCGTCCTCTTTGTCGCTCTGCGTCTGCGACAGATTCATATCGACCGTCGTGTAGGCGTTGTAGGTAAGTTTTGTGATCTCATGCGCGTTGATTGTCGACTCGATGAGTTCCCGGCTGGTGGCCACACCGCCGTCCAGCAGAGCGAGGATTTTTTCTGCTTCTTCCATGTCTCTCGCTATAACGTGCACGGTGAACATGCCCGAACCGTTGCTCCAGACCGTCACAAGCTCTTCAAGATAGCGCAGCTCCATATCGCACTTTTCGGCGACGGGCTGGAGATTGCTTTCGCCCGTCAGGACATACATATAGGCGTTCACGATCGCATCTGTATAGTCCGGGTTCTGGTATATCATATCCGGCAGGATCTGGTAATCCGTTTTTACGTAATAGATCTGCTCCGCGACCGCGACATTGTACGGATCGATCGACATATAATAGGAGTTTTTCTCATACGCCTGCCGCTCGGCGATCTCCTCCGAAATACTTCGCAGGCGCTTGAGAATATCGCTTCGTTCCTGACGATTGTTTGCAACCAGCGCCTCGTAGGTAGACTGCGCCGCGGTAATCTCTTCCGTGTTGCGCAGGGAACGGGCGGTCGAGACCGCCTTGAACGCCCCGGCCACAACCGCCACGGCAAGCATCCAGCACAGCACCATTCTCCATCGCCGACAGATCGCCCAGAAGAGCTGCCGGAGGTCGATCTCTGTCTGGTCTTTTACATAGTTTTCGTTCATGGAAATTCTTCCTTTATTTTTTAGTCTCTGCGGAACAGGTCTCTCGTATAGACTTTGTCCTCCACATCGGAAAGATCATTGTTCATGCGGTTGGCCACGATGACGTCCGACTCGCTCTTGAATTTCTCGATGTCGTTCACGACCTTTGAGCCGAAGAAGGTCTGTCCGTCCTCCAGCGCGGGCTCATAGATGATGACCGTGGCGCCCTTAGCTTTCACGCGTTTCATGACGCCCTGAATGCTCGACTTGCGGAAATTATCGCTGTTGCTCTTCATCGTCAGGCGGTACACGCCGACCGTGACCTTCCGCTCGCGCGCCGCATCCCAAGCGCTGCTCCCGGTGTAATACCCGGCCTTCTGCAGAATACGTTCCGCGATGAAGTCCTTGCGGGTACGGTTGGACTCCACGATCGCATGGATTAGATTCTGCGGGACGTCCTCGTAGTTTGCGAGCAGCTGCTTGGTGTCCTTCGGCAGTCAGTAGCCGCCGTAGCCGAACGAGGGGTTATTATAGTGCGAGCCAATCCTCGGGTCCAGGCATACGCCGTCAATGACCTCGGCCGTGCTCAGGCCCTTCAGCTCGCAGTAGGTGTCCAGCTCGTTGAAATAGGCCACGCGGAGGGCTAGATATGTATTGGCGAAGAGCTTGATCGCCTCGGCTTCGGTGAAGCCGGTGTAGCGGACGTCGATATTCTCCTTCGCCGCGCCCTCCACCAGAAGGCCGGCGAGCAGCTCCGCGGTCTCGCGGGACGCTTCGTCGCAGCCAACGATGATGCGGCTGGGGTACAGGTTATCGTACAGCGCCTTGGATTCCCGCAGAAATTCCGGACTGAAGATGATTTTGTCCGTATGGTACTTCTCTCGGACGGACTTCGTATAGCCGACGGGGATCGTGCTCTTGATGACCATATACACGTCCGGGTTGGCCTTCATGGTCGCCTCGATGGCGTCCTCGACCGCGGAAGTGTCAAAGTAGTTTTTCTGACTGTCGTAGTTCGTCGGCGTGGCGATGATGACGAGCTCCGCCGAGGCATACGCGGCGGCCTTATCGGTGGTCGTCGTCAGATGCAGCGCGCGCTTGCCCGCCTTTGCCTCCGCGAAGAAGCGCTCGATCTCATCGTCCTGAATGGGGCTGATGAACCGGTTGAGCTTTTCCGCCTTTTCCGGCGTAGTCGTGATGGCTGTGACCTCGTGGTGCTGCGCCAGCAGAACCGCCAGGCTCAAGCCGACATAACCTACGCCTGCAACGGTGATCTTCATTAAACTTCTCCTTTTTTCTTGATCTTCATTTTATTCATTACCGATGTCTTGATATCCTTCCGGAACAGAAAAATATATATAGCTGTCAACAAGCAGTATACAGCGCCGCCTACTCCTATTTCGGCCAGCAGCAATCCCGGCAAGGACGCTTTCCATATCGTGTCAATATATTTTATAGACGCCAGCATCAACGCGCCTATGAAAACGAACGGAGCCAGTTCTTTCAATATTTCGGTTACCCTGACAAATTTACGGCAGAGAACAGTCTGTACCAGCAGTCCAAATACTTCCGCCGAAACGGAACCAATTACCGCTCCATAAACGCCTATTATCGGAATTAGAATAATACTTAAAATCATATTTATAATCGCGTTAAATACTATACAGACATTATATTGTTTATCCATATGATTCGGTATCATATATTGTGTTCTTATGATATCACCCGCTCCGACAATATAAACGAGCGGCGACATACAGGCCATTATTTTCCCGCACATCCTGAACGGTTCACCATAATACACAACGGAAAAGGCGTCAGCAATTCCGACTAAACCAAATAAAGAAGCCATTCCCAAAAAAGAAGTAATAAAATACGAATACTTTATGTATTCCCTTTGGCTCGCAACATTGCCTTCCGCCACCAACCGGCATGCTCTCGGAAACATTACTGTGCCTGTTACCCCTATGATCGTCTGGGGAACATTTACAATTTTATTTGAATACTCATAGAACGCCACGCTCTCTTTTGTACTCATTATCCCCAGCAATGTTTTGTCAAACACCGTATACATGAACGACGCAATTACCGATACAGAAAAAATGAGCAGCGGTTTTATATGTCCCTTAAGATCTTCTTTGGTGAATTCAATTGGCTTAACTGCTTTTATTGCCTGCGGGATCATGATTGCCTGTCCGATCAAGATGCCGACCGCGTTGATTAAGGCATATTTCCATAGATCGCCGGGCTGCTTTACAAAAGCAAATATGCAAATACACTCGACGATTTTTACTAAAGTATTTTTTATAACAACGCTCTTAAAATTCTCAAGTCCATAAAAAAGCCATGTGATATCAAAAATAGCCGAGGCAACATATATGCTCTCAATCAAAAAAACGGTTTTATCACTCTTTGCAAAGAATGAAACGGCTATAATATACGCTAACAGAGAAATGACTGAAATTATTACATGAACTGTGAACAGGCTCCAAAAGGATTTTCTGAGTTTTATATCATCATTAGCGTTTTCAGAAATCACGCGTTGTCCGTGCCTTGCAATTCCGAGCCTTGCCATGGCGACAAAATATGCCGCTATGGAATTCGCATAAGAAAAGACGCCGAGCGCCGTTTCTCTGAGAGTTCGCGATAAATACGGTGCCAAAACAAGGGGAATCACCAGAATAAGGACCTGATATGCATATTGGAAAAAAAAATTTTTCGAAATGCTTTGTTTTCGAACCATCTTAGGATTTCCCTTCTTGCTCTAACGGAAGATTCCAATATTTTCCAAGGGCTTTATCATATTCTTCAAGTATGATCCGAATAACACACGAATTGTTAGCTATCCCCCACGTGCTGTTTTGTCTCGCGTTTTTACTTCTTTCCAGCCTCATTTTTATTCCTCAATTTCTCAGCAATCAGTTGTTTGGCTTGCGCACCGCTTCCGCAGTTCCAACTTTTCTGTTTTTTTGACTTGAAAAAGCATATTGCTTATCTATGCTAATACTTTTAATTTTTTGCCTCTTGTACTTGTTATCGTATAAATATAGCCCCCAATAAACCCAAAACAGAGAGACGTTCCATAGCGTCAACGAAATCTGCATTGGAATCAGCCAGCACAAAAGACAGCAAAGTTGAAATAATTTATATTCTTTACAGGGATTGCGGCGCATTTTATAAATGCTATGTAAAAGCAGGATAAGAAAGATTATTAATCCGACAAGCCCAAACGATAGTGATATATCGAGAAAAATATTGTGCGCATATACATCGGTTGCGGCTTCAAACTCACCAACTCTATGTCCCAAAATAGGCTTTTCCAGTATCCAATTTATAGCTTTTTCCCAAATGTTTGTTCTTGCCGAAAAAATAATATCCGACTTATCTGATAACATTGTTTTCAAAGTCTTTATTGAATAGCTAGTTACGCCAAAGATTTGAGCAACATCAATAATCAATAACAGAATTGATCTCCAACTCAGTATTCCCAAACATGCTATTAAACAATAAAAAAGCTTTTTCACATCGCTTCCAGATAATATCATAGCTACGAAAAGCAAAAAAATCGCTGCTATGGCAGCACCTTTATTCCCATAGAATGATATCATAATCAGCTCGATTATCATAGGTACAAGGAAAAGTCGATTTTTATAATAAAAATAGCCAAAAAGCAATCCAGTAAATGAGAGCATCAGCATATTAAATCCATAGGGCATATATCCGCCATTAAGCGGGTAGCTAAAGAATGGATCTAAAATCAAAACTGCTCCGTTGACACAAGAAAACTTCACAACCCAATGTATAACTCGCTGATAATTATTTACGTTAATTAGCAAAAACAGCGCCACAATCCCATACATAAAAAAGTTTACCATATAGGTAGCAGAAATTTCTCGCCGGCCAAAATATAGCAAAATCTCAAAAAGTACAGATACAATCGCCCATTTTATAAAACATTTCTCTTCAAAAACGTGGTCATTAAACAGAGAAATCAACAAGATCACTGCAATATAAGCTGCAATAATGACAGATGAAAATGCCTTAAACAAAAGTAAAATGGGTCTAATTGTCGCAAATCCAAAGATATAGAGTACGAATATAAACTCTGGAGTTGCTCTTTTTATCTTCATGTCCTCGTCCTTCTTGTCGTGCGTCCAAAAGCATAATCTATCAGATCCGTGGTGAATCTGAATGGAATTTCTTTGCAGTATCTAAGCCAAAACGAGATTGCACCTTTTATATCACGGGCTTTTAAATATCCCAAAAAAACGCCCCTATAACGGTGTGACCAAATCGCTTTGTCTGCCCCCTTCTTTTCTTTGCCGCATTGGTCAATCATATCCTGATAGGAAAGCAGATAGTGCATAACCTGCTCCTCATTTCTATGTGGATTCCCCGCTGCATTTGAACGATCGCTCACGTCAAACTCCGTCAAAATTTCCGGGACGACGCCAATGCTTCCTCCGCTTCTGAAATACCGCAGCAAAAAAGCTGCTTCCTGGTGCCGCATAAAAGTCTCATCCCAGCCGCCGCAAGCTATTGCGTCTTTTCTCCACATCATTATAGCATTCGTATAGATGATATGGTCGCCGCTCAGAATATTATAGGAGAGATTTCCTTCATCGGTAGGTAAAACCTTTTTCCCATCCCGCAGCCATCCGCAGTAAACTGCGCGAAATTGTGGGTGCGACAACAGATATGTGACCTGTTTTTCTATTTTATCAGGGTAATAAAAATCATCATCATCCAGGAATGCAACGATTTCTCCATCGGCGCTACTAATCCCGGTGTTTCTGGCCACGGAACCATTGGAATTTTTACGGTGCTTTACATACTTGATTCTTTCATCAGATTCATATCGCCCCATCAGCGCTTCCGTATTTTTTCTGTATTCCGTATCGGGATTATTATCATCCACAACCACAACTTGGATATTTGCATATGTCTGGCTCAGCACAGATTCGATTGCCCGAGGTAGCATATCCGAGCGTTTATATGTAGGAATAATTACGCTTACCAGCGGTTTTATGCTGCTTTCTTTCACGATTGCATTCTTCCCCCACTTGGCAAATGATTTTTCATGCCATTCATCATTAGCATAAAAGCCCTCGTCATGCGCATATTTTTTTTGTATTTCCGATATTTGGTTATTGCAAAATAAGCGCAGTAGAAAACCCCTATTTTTCCCATCAGACGATAAATAACTGCTCCTCTTTTAAGAAAATACTCATCTGTGTATCCTTTAAACCAATTTGACCCAGTTCTATTGACTTCTCCTATCGTGACAGGAACATAATACGCTTTTAACCCTTTTTTCAAGCAATCAAAGAAAAAGATATTCTCTTCCCCAGATCCCATTGACGTTCCCGAACCATATTCTTCATCAAAAAGAATACCCGCTTTTTTTATGCTGTCCAATTTCAGGCTAATCTGAACGCTCGAAACTCTTAATGACTTCAAATATCCAATTCTATAGGGTTTTTTTGAGTATTTTTTTCCTTCAAACGTTACTATGAAACAAATAATATCGGCATTAGGGAATTTTTTATATGCATCGACTATTTTGTCTCCATATCCGTCATACAGCCGTTCATCGTCATCGCAAAGCAAACAGTAATCGCCTTGAGCATTCTTCAATGCCATATTACGGCTTCTACTTAGCCCACGTTCTCGTACGGATATCATCCTATGCTGTTTTCCGTTTTTTTTCTTGTTCAAAACTGCATTTTCGTCGCATTGGTTAATAATTAGGCCATCCGTCGTTACACCAGTTTTTTCAAACAAAGCTAAGTCGGTTTGGTGCATTGCAGAAATCAACACTTCAACTTTCTCACTCACTAAATTACTCCTTATTCGCTATTATCTTTATCAATTCTTGGTAGGTATGCTTTCTATTAAATTTTTCTTCAGCACATCTACGGGAATTCTTTCCCATTTCTTCTCTAAGCTTTTCGTTACAAATTAATTCTTTTAGCTTGCACGCAAACATTTGGTAATCACCAGGTTTAACAGAATACCCCATATGATATATTTCAATAAGCTTTTGATACTCAGCACTATTCTGGGTATTGATGACTGGCAGACCGCATGCGGCATAGTCCGCGTGCTTATTTATGATGCTTGCAGCTGATTTGCCGCGGATCGGGTTCACAGTTATATCGCAAGCTGCTAAAAGTCCACACATTTCCGAGTAATTCATATAACCCGTGAACTCAGCGTGGATTCCCACATGTGCTGCATATTTCTGAAATTTGTCTTTCAGATGCCCCTCTCCCATTACAATCAACTTGACTTTAGGATCATCAAGGTATTGAACAGCATCAATAACACAGGGAATATCATAACTGTCAGACAGAGAGCCGCAGTAGCCGATCCAGAATTCATCATCTTGACGAACAACTTTATTCTTTTCAACATAGGCATCAAACGCACACAAATCTGTCCCAATATAAACGGCAGCATTTTTGTCAGCACGCTTGTTGACCGCCTTTGCGCGTTCAACGTAGGTCTGGGACACCGCAACGATAGCATCTGCTGCAGCATAGGCTTTATTTGCCTCATACATAAAGGGTGCAAAAGCTATATTGCTTAAAACCGGAATATTAAGCGCCATTTGAAATGCTTCCGGCCAAAGATCCTGGATATCCACGACAAAACGAATTCCATTTTTATTGCAATATTCGCCAACCAATGCAGCAGCAGTCAAAGAAGGAATCGCGCAATAGATAACATCCGGCTTTTTTCGCTGCTGAATGTATTTTAGTACATTTTTTCCCCATACTCTGTGGCTTAGAAACCGTTGAAAAGAAATATTTTTCTGATAGCCGGGTTCCTCGATTAATGTCACTTTGTAAGAGAACCTCGAAAAATCGCATACGCGTTTCTGCTTTGTCGTATGAGAAAAGGTAGAGCCAATCATTTCGACTTCATTCTCTTTTGCAACCAAATCCGCAATATAAGCAAATCTGTTGTTTGTCGCTTTATCTAACGCAGAGCAGAAATTCGCTATGATTACTACATCCATTTTGCTTTGCCCTTTATTTCCTCACCATTATCTCATTGTACTTCATCATATAGACCCCATCTTCATACTGCCCAATCCGCACCTCATTCGCCGAACCCTCCAGATTGTTTAGAATCAAGCGCATATGGTCACATCCAGACTCATAGGCATGCGGGTAGCCGCCGCCAAAGCGCGGATTTACCTCAGAAATATAATATTCGCCGTTTACATCAAAGATATCGATGTCGATCTGCCCGCTGTATCCGGCTTCCGACACAAACTTTTTGATGAGCTCAAATAGCTTCTCATCTTTAAAAGATACCGCCTTATCCGTTTCTCCGGCGCGCATCAGGATTTTTTTCTTTGTAAATATAGATACGATTTCCCCACTTATCACATCGATGTAAACATCCGCGCCGATTTCCTGTCCATCAAGAAATTCCTGGATCATAAGGCCATCACCGTGTTCAAAGAGAAGGTCCACCGTTTCTCTGTCATATACCTTTGAAACGGCAATGCTCGCGCTCCCTCTCGCCGGTTTTATAAACACGGGATAATGGGCCTTTCCAGAATCGACATCCGCAAAAAACGCTCCCTTATCCATATAGGATTTCGCGCATCGGTAGCCGTGGGCCACCAGCCAGCTATACATCTGGAACTTGTCCAAAGACATTTCGCAAAGCTCATAGGATGACCCGATCACCTTTGTGCCGACCGCTGCAAATTTATCCTTATTTTCCGCCAACAAAGAGAGTTCGGGGTCAATAAGGCTCAGAACCCCATCGACTTTTTCTTTTCTGCAAATATCAAGAATAACATCCAGATACCCAGGGGCCGTCATGCGCGGAACCGTATAGAACTTGTCCGCCTCATAAATCGACGGAGCAAGACTACTCATATCCGTGCAAATTACGTTTCCATTCCCTGCCAATGTCTTCTTAAAGTATTGAACGATTTTGTTTCTTGTTCCTGAACTCAAAAGCAAAATATTCATTTCCATTTCTCCATATCATCAAAAAACAACGGCGTTCCGCCTGTATGAATGAAGAGAATCTTCTTCTCTTTCAATTTTTCGGCTTCAATGTGCTTTCTCATTCCTAAAAAAGCCTTTGCTGTATAAGTGCTGTCCATGGGGATTCCATATTTTACCATGCACTCTTTGATCGTATTTTCAATTTCAGGGTTCTCTTTTCCATAACCCTCGCCTGTAAACCGATCGATAAAAATCGTCTTTTGCTGAAGCTCTGATTCATCCGCATCCGGCATATATTCACGGATAGAATCCAGAACGATATTTCGTCCTCTCGGGTTTTTTCGGGCAATACTGATTCCAATGATCTTGCGATCATCTTTATTTTTTATCTGCCCGCAAACCAGCCCGGCGTGGGTTGTTCCTGTACCGGAAGCAAAG
>ERZ857827.2764-NODE-2764-length-12002-cov-4.479367_pt1 | contig 12002 bp, 10 predicted proteins | sample MGYA00519761_ERZ857827 | MGnify/ENA primary metagenome ERZ857827 (study PRJEB31778, sample SAMEA3449370) | human gut metagenome | biome: human gut; feature: human-associated habitat; material: faeces | place: United Kingdom | collected 2010/2012 ... | reverse complement strand
TGGCGGGTGACGCCCAGCTCCCGTGCCAGGTCCTCCTGCCGGAGCCCCGCCGCCTTCCGCAGCTCCCGAATCCGGTTTTCCATGGATCACAGCCCCGCACACCGCAGCAGCAGGCCGAAGGCCAGCAGGAAGACTACCAGCAGCGGGACATACAGCAGGAAGCTCCTGGCACCGTCCCGGTCCCCGGCGCGCCATCTCCCCACCCGCAGGGCCAGAAAATACAGGAGATTCTGAAAGATCAACAGGTACATGGGCGCGGTGACGCGGCCGGTCTGGACGCAGTCCCAGATCCCCCATATAAACAGGGCCATCACCGTGAAGAACCAGGCCACCCGGATGGCGTTCAGGGAGAGGTGGAGTTCCATCTCATCCATGTTCCGAAAGAATTTCATAGAACTGCCTCCTTGCTTTGAATTGTCAAGTTCTTTTGACATTTTTAGAATAGTACGGCAGATGCAAAATGTCAATAGTGTTTTACATTTTTGCAAAGAGGATAGAAAAACGTCGGGGAACGCAGGCTGACCCTTGCACTTTTGGGCCTGAAATGGTACAATAATTGTCCGAAAATATCAGCAAGGGAGAGCGCTGCTTTTATGAAATTAGGAATCGGAGGACCGCTACCTGATTTTATATCTCAATAATCCTCAATAAATACGAATATTACTTGATTTGAAGCGGATTTTGGAACAAACCAACCATATATAACTTCATGTTTTCCTATGCTACTCTATACGAAAATGGCGTAAAAATGGCGTAGAGAAAACTTACACGAGGGATATAGGTACGCCGCTGCTACAAATCAGTTTTCCAACAGGTGTGGGACGCTAACAACTCCCACGCCTGTTTTTTTGTTGTCCTTCGGGGCAAATATCGGGGATATTATCGCTTGTGCGCCGTTTATTTTTCTCTGCCATATTACCACCCTACATTTCACTTATCTGCCCCTTGTGCGTTACAATCTGCAAATACCCGCCTTTATTTAAGCAAGGGGCAAGCCCATAATGAGCTTGCCCCACTGTCATTCGGAAGTTCAGACGGTGAACAATCCGTTCACCGATTTATTCCTCGCTTTCATTATCGCTGGCGGCATTTCTATAATCCTCCTGCACACCCTCGGAGAGGTCAAAACACATCGTTTTTGCGTCTGCGACCCAAAAGCCACGCACACGATAGCGTTTATCGCTTTGCCAAACGCCCTCCATAGCGGCACGAATGGGGTCAACCAGATTCTTGTTGGTGATGCTGACCGTGGCCTTCTGCTCACCCTTCGGCTTGGAGAACTTGTAGCCCCTCTGCTCACTACTCTTACACATACGAACCGCAAAAACCTTGTTTTTTGCGTCAAGCTGGCACAGGACAAAAGCAGGATAGTTCAGGTCATCAAGTACCTTTTTCGTAAAGGTGACACCGTTCTGGTTAATGAAAATGTCGGGGTATGCGTTGGTGTTCGCATCAAGGATCTCAAAGTTCAGTGCGTTAAAATCAAATTTCATAATGGATTTTCCTTTCGGTATTAGAGATTTTTCAGCTCTTTCAGCAGTTCGCGGCGTTCCGAAGCTGTCCAGCGCGGGTCTAAAATGATATACCCTCTGAAATACTTGTCTTTAGAACGTGTGACCGTGAACCGCTTTGGCATAGCGTGTAGCCTTGCCGATTTGCCGGGTAGTGGCTTTTCATCTAAAATCTGTTGCACCTTCTGCCAATCGGATTTTTTTATGATTGCTGTGTGGTGTTCCTCTTTGAAATACTTGTTGAGCATAGTGTTTTTCACTGACTTATGCTCCCGAAAATCAATCGTACAAGTTTTCTGCATGAGTGCGTCCCCGCAATATTTCTCGTTCCGGAGAATACCGCGAATAGTAGCAGCCCGCCAAAAATCTTTCCCTTTAGGCGATTTGATGCCTTGCTCGGTCAGCGCGGCGGCAATTTCTGCGGGGGTTGCACCTTCCAAACAGCTTTCGTAGATGTACTCAACAATCTTTGCTTCTGTTGGCTCGATCAGCAATCGTCCGAAGTGGTCCCAATAGTAGCCAAGCGTGTTTATCACCGAGAATTGGTAGATACCCTCTGCCATGCGCCAGCGAATACCGTTTTTGATGGCTTCGCTCTTTTGCTGTGATTCCAATTCTGCAAGTGCTGACAAGACCGCTATCAGTAGATTGTTGCTGCCATCCCCGATAGAGGACAGCCCTTCGCTTTCAAATCGCACCGGGACAGGTGGAGTCAAGGCGTTCAGAGTACGCAAATTGTTCAAAATATCAACCGTATTTCTACCAAAGCGATTTATGCCCTTTGTCAAAATTAGGTCAATCTTGCCTGCTTTTGCGTCATCAATCATGTCCTTAAATCCCTGCCGCTTGTTCGTGGAAGTGCCGCTTACGCCGTAATCTTGATAGATTTTTACTAACTCCCAATCGGGATTGCTCTCAATTTTGGATTTGAAATAGACAATTTGCATCTCAAAACTGCCTACTTGCTGTTCTTCCTGTGTGCTGACACGGACATAAGCTGCAACACGCATTTTTCGGGGAGTCTGCCCTTGCGCTTGTACGGCTGGGGGTGGCGGTATTATAATTACACCGCCGCTTTCCCGATTCTTGCGGATTCCGTCATGTATGCGCTCCTTGCGTTCCTCCCGATTATCGGCGCGAGTCTTTTTTCGGCGGGACTGCTCTATCTCTTGAGGGTCAAGTTTCTTTGCCATATAAGCCCTCCCTTGCAGATATACGGATATTCCCGATGTGGTTCATAGGCGGCGCACCTCCTCGCTTACTGTTTTTCATTGGACAATTAACCTCCTTGCTGATTGTTATTTATGACTACCCTGCGGCGCATGAGCCAGGGGGTCACACAAAAGAAAACGAGCAGCAGAATTGCTCCTGCTGCCCGAATCGGCACTGCTTCTTATCGGGGGTAGATTTTATCGCCCCCTGCAAGTGACGGATATATGGTTATTTGATTTACAATGCCTTAACCGTGTCGATAAACTGGCTCATGCTCACCGCACCCGGCAAGAGGTTTTCCTCATTCTCAAACACCATGTAATAGCGGAAATTCTTGCCCGCTGCTGTGCGCCACGCTTGACCGAGTGCGATTTTCTCCCGGCTGTCATCATTTTTCAGATGTTCGCCCTTAGTTTCCGCACAGATGAGCTTGCCGCTCTGGGTCATAATCAGAATATCGGGGTAGTGCTTGATAAAGCCGTTAATTGCAAAGTCTTGACGTGCAATATTTCTGTGCCACCAGCGGACATTCGGCAGGGCGGTCAACTCTACAATCAACTTCTGTTCCAGTTTGTTCATGTCACCGTCCTCTGCTGCATACAGAGAACGGGCATATATGTCGGTATATGTGGCAGGATGGATAGAGGGGCGCAGACGGAAATAGGGCTTGCAGACGATGCGCTCCGTTTCCAGCCACCTTTCAAAGTTTTCTCGATAATGGGATTCCAGTAGCGTTTCAATTTTGGCGCGGATCTTTGCCGCATAGCCCAGCGGGGCTTTCTCCATAGCGGCAAGTTGCGCCTTATCCATATCGTTCACAATGCGGTCTATGTAGGCTTTCAGTTCGGCGGCGTCCACCATGTTCAGCTTGTTAAGCTGATTGAACATCATTTCCTTGCATTGACGTACCCGGCTTTCCGGCGGCAGATTGTTGAACCACTCTTTGAAGTACCGCTGTTCGGCGCTCTCCATCTTGAACACCTTCGGCAAACCGCCGTCCTGCTCCCGCACGTCGATTTCGCGGATTTCATCGTCTGCGGCGGCAAAGTCAATATCGTATGCCTTGCCCTTGAGGGTAAAGCCCTCTGCCAGCATTTCCTTGTCCAGCAGTTCAAAAGAACCGTCCGTAAACAAAGATTGCTCAACTTTCAGGAAAAACTGCGGGATTTGCAGCGTTTCAATATCCTCCCGGAACTGCGGGTTTACTTGGAATGATTTCACTTTATCCCGCACCTCCCACGGAAGATTGTCCATCATCGGGTCATTGTCTGTCTGTTGGATAGCGTCTGTATATGCCTTTTCGACCTCTGCGGCAGCGTCCAGCATGGTGTCGGCTTTCGGGGCAGTTTCAGGCGTTTGTGCCTGTTCTCTGCGCCGCTCCAACTCTGCCCCGATAGATTTCCCATCCAGCCCCGAAAAATCGTCCTCGGCGGTTTCCAAAGGGGGTTCCATTTCAGGACACCCTTGTTGATCAGGCAGCGTGATTTGTTCTGCTGGCTGTTCGGGAACCTGCGGTTTTGCGGACTCACCGATCCGATAGTCCTTATCGCTGAATCCTGCGCTGTTCAAGCCCTTGACTATATGCGCCACAGTATTGTTGAAGTCGTTGGAAGAAGTCAGCACATAGGACATATTGAGTGCGCTCTGTGTGTGCTGGCTCGTATGGGGCAGACGGAGAATCCGTCCTAAAATCTGCTCCACGTCAACCTGACTTGTCTTATTGGCAAGAGACGCAAGGATATAGGCAAAGGGGCAATCCCAGCCCTCTTTCAGCGCATTGACCGTGATAATGTATCGAATCGGACAGCTTAGGGACATCAACTCCACATTTTTCAGTTCGTTCACATCAGCGGTACGAATGGCAATTTGCTCGGCGGGAATCCCGGCGTCCACCAGTTTGTCCCGCAGTTTTTCAAAGGTGGTCGCGTCCTCCTTGCCTTTCGGCTGTGCCTGAAACAGCGCGATAGGGCGGATATATTTCCCCGTCTTGGCGTACTCCACGCTTGCGATTTCTTCCAGTTTGTTCCGCAGGTCGATCGCGTCAATCAGTACCTCGGATTGGCTGTCCCGGTTATAGACGATCACGGGCAGCTTTACCATGTGTTCGTTTTTCAGCTGCACCGCGTCCACATAGGAGATGATATTGCTCTCCTTTTTCGGCGTGGCGGTCAAATCCAGCACAAAGCAGGGATTGAAGTTTTCCAGCATTTCAAGGCTCAATTCCGACCGGGCATGGTGGCTCTCGTCCACGATGACAAGCGGGTTAAGCTGGTTGATGATCTGGAACAGTGCGGTTTCATCCGCTTTTTCAATGGGGCTGTCGGGCTTACCCAGCACCTTTGCAAACTCGGCAAGGTTGCTGTTCTCCTGATAGGCTTTCAAGACCTCCTTGCCGCGCCCACGGAACGAATCGTAGGACAGCACCATAACCGACAACTGCTCCGTTACGGCGGAGGGGTTGAAGTTCTGACCGTTCAAAAGCTCCTGCTTGGTGTAAACCTCCACACGCCCGCCGAAATCCACGTCGATTTTCTGACGGTAGGGATGGGATGTGTCTTTCAAGGCTTTCGCCGTCTGTGCCAGAATCGCGTCCGAGGGAACAAGCCACACGACCGCCTTTGTCTTGGTAGCGGGGAGCGCGTCAAAGATAGGGCGAACGGCGTTGCAGGCAATAAAGGTCTTGCCGCCGCCTGTCGGCACCTTGAAGCAGAGGTTTGGAACACCTGGTATAACGTTTTGGTATAGCCCTAAAGTCGGGGCTGATTTTTCCTGCCAAAACAGGCGAAACGCCGCTGCGTCACTCTTTGTTTCGTTCAGCAGTTCCAGATAGCGGGTCAAGTCCGCTATCACCTTTTTCTGATATGTTTTCAGTTCCATATAGCGAACATCCCCTTACAATCTGCTAATATCGCGCGGAATCTTTTTGAATGTAACGCCCATTTTTGCCAGCTTGTCCTCGCTGATGGAGCAGCGGTCGGCGTAGATCACCGTTCCATCGGCTTTTTCCGTAATGGTGGAGAGGAACGCATAATCCAGCACCGTCACGCGCTGCGGCTCGTAGTAGAAGTAATAGCCTGTGCTGTTGTGCTTGCCGAGGTAATACGGATTGCCGCCGCTGGGCGGGGCGTAGGGCTGCTTGGTTTCCATGAACCAGATGTATTCCCGGATTTTCTCTGGGGCAACCGCTTCATTCAGGCAATCGCCCACAAGCAGCGGTTCGCCCAAGTCATAAAAGCTGAAATTGCCGCCCGTACCCGCCACGGCATTCTTGCCCTCGCCGTAGCCATTGATAACACGCTTGACGCGTTCGGCGGTGATGCTGTCAGCATAGTCTCCCATTTCAACAAGGATGATTCTTCTGCATCCACCATCATGCTTATTCATGTTAAGAACCGCTTGCGCTGTTGTACCAGACCCAGCGAAAGAATCAAGTACAATCGAGTCTTTTCTTGTAGCAATTTGAATTATACGCTGTATCAATCGAACAGGTTTTGGATAGTCAAAAGCTGTTGGCGTACCGAAGATTTTTCCAATCTCTTTTGTAGCTTCCTGCGAATGCCCGACGCCCTTGTTATCCCACCAAGTCCAAACGTTTTTACCCTCCCGTTCAGATAAGTAGGTCTTTCGACGCGGTATGCCCTTTCCGTCAGCTCCAAACCACATTCGTCCTTCATCACGTTGCTTGATAAACTCACTCTCCACGTTTTTCCAACAACGACCTTCTGGGGGAGTATATCTCGCTCCGCCTGGTGTAATAATTTCATACATCTGGTTCGGACGAAAACCCTGCGCTGTAAAATCGCTCGATGCCCACGGACCACGGGGGTCATTATCTGGATTTTTATAATTCTCGGCATCTTCTTCGCTTAATGCAACTTTGCTTATTGCGTTAGGGAGATAAGAGATGTCTTTACAATACGCGCATACATATTCGTGGGCGGTACTTACCAATTTACGCATATCGGGAGAGGTGCGTTTTTGCCAAACAAATTGTGCCAAGAAATTATTTTCACCAAAAATTTCGTTACATATCATCCGTAGTAATACTTGCTCTCTGTCATCAATGCTGATGAAAATAACACCATCGTCCGCCAGCAGCTTTTGCAGCAGCTTCAAGCGCGGGTACATCATGCACAGCCACTTGTCATGGCGGGTCAAGTCCTCGCCCTCTTTGCCGACAACCTCGCCCAGCCACTTTTTGATTTTCGGATCGTTGACGTTATCGTTATAGACCCAGCCCTCGTTGCCAGTGTTGTAGGGCGGATCGATATAGATACACTTGACGCGTCCCTCGTACCGGGGCAGCAGCGCTTTCAGGGCTTCAAGGTTGTCACCCCGGATGATCATATTCTCGCTGCCGTTGTCCTCGTCACGCTGTCCATTCTCGTCAAAGCTATACTTACGCTCCAACACCCGAAACGGCACTTCCTGATGGTGATTGATCACCTTGCTCTTTCCAATCCATTCAAGTGTCGGCATGGGTATCCTCCTTATTGTTCCTGTAAATTCCGCTCCGATTCCCATGATAACACATCGGGGGCTGTTGCGCAATGGTCAACAGCCCCTTCGTGATGGATTCGTCGCTTACGCGAGAATATCGATCCAGATACGGTTATAGTAGTCGAGGTTTTCGGTGATGTCGTGGAAGAATTCGCACTTGGAGAGCGCTTCCTCGGAGGGGTTGAGCGCGGGGTTGGCGAGGTCTTCCTCGCTCATCATATCCTGCACGGCGGTGATGGGGGAGGCGTAGTAGATGCACTCGAAGTTGCGGTAGGCGATGTCGGGGCGGCAGAGGAAGTCGATGAACTTATGCGCCGCGTCGGGGTTCTGGGCGTTCTTGGGGATGCACATGCCGTCGACCCACACGTTGGAGCCCTCCTCCGGCACGACGTACTTGAGGGAATCGTTGCCCATGATTGCGTACATGGCGTCGCCCGACCACATGACGGCCATGGCGGCCTCGCCGCTGATCATCTTTTCCTTCACTTCGTCCACCATGTAGCCCTGCACGATGCCGTCCTGCTTCTGCTTGATCAGCACGTCGCGCACCTCGTTGAGCGCCTTTTCGCTGTTTTCGTTCACGGAGTAGCCCAGCATCTTCAGCGTCACGCCGATGGTGTCGCGCACGGACTTGAGCATGAACACGTCGTCCTGATACTTGGGATCGAACAGGCTCTTCCAGCTGGTGATGGGCTCGTCGACGTATTCCTCGTTATACAGGATGCCCACGGTGCCCCACATGTAGGGCACGGAGTGCCTGCTGCCCGCGTCGTAGTCGGTGTCCTTCAGCCAGTCCAGCATGCCGTTGGCGTTGGGAATCTTGCTGTAGTCCAGCTCCATCAGCGCGTCCTCGGCAATCAGGCGCTCGATCATGTAGTCCGACGGGAAAATCACGTCGTACACGCCGCCGCCCGAGGTCATCTTCATGTACATTTCCTCGTTGGTGGTGTAGTTGAGATACTTCACCTTGATGCCGGTTTCCTTTTCGAAGTCCTTGATCACGTCGCTGTCGATGTAATCGTAGCAGTTATAGACGATCAGGGTTTCCTCGGCCATCGCGGCCGGGAAAAGGGAAGCGAGAAGCGCCAGCGCCAGGAAGAGAGCCAGTTTTTTCATGTTCGTATCCCCCTTACATAATGGATTCAATGTTGGAGCGTTTATTGATAATGATCAGAAGGATCAATATCGTCAGAAACATCAGCGTGGACAGCGCGTAGATCGTCGGCTTCACGCCCAGCTTCGCGGCGGAATAGATTTTCATCGACAGGTTCATGTCGGTGTCCGACGTGAAGAACGAAATCACGAAGTCGTCCAGCGACATGGTGAGCGACAGAAGCCCGCCGGTCACGATGCCGGGCCGGCAGAATCACCTTCGTAATCGCCTTCATCGGCTTGCAGCCGAGGTCGAGCGCGGCCTCATACGTGTTCGGGTTCATCTGCTTGAGCTTGGGCAGCACCGAGAACAGCACGTAGGGCGTGTCGAAGGTCACGTGCGCCATGATCATCGTCACGATGCCGCGCGGCATGTTGACCGCCACGAACATCAGCATCAGGCTCACGCCGGTCACGATGTCGGGCATGGTCATGGGCAGGTAGGAGAGGTTCAGAAGCGCCGATGCGTAGCCCTTTTTGCACGCGTGAATGCCAATCGCGCCCAGCGTGCCCAGAATCACGCTGATCACCGTCGCGATCACGGCCACCTCCACGGTGAGCCGCAGCGCCTGCAGAATGTCCGGGTTGTTCGTGAACAGCTCGACGTACCACTTGAACGAGAACCCTTCCCACTTGGCGCGCGACTTGCCCGCGTTGAACGACAGCGCGATCATCACCGCGATGGGCGAATACAGAAACAGCAGAATGAGCGCCAGATAGGTTCCCTTCAGCCACTTTACAAACCGTTTCACCACTTCGCGCTCCCTTCCTTCGCCGGCGTCCGGTCGATGCGGTTCAAAAGACTCATGGACAGGACGATCAGCGCCATCATAAACAGGCTCAGCGCCGAGCCGAAGCCCCACTCGTTCGCCACCATGAACTGCTGTTCGATCATGTCGCCCAGCAGCATGAACTTTCCGCTGCCTAAGAGGCTTGAAATGGCGAACGTGGTAACCGCGGGCATGAACACCATCGTGACGCCGCTCACGATGCCGGGCACCGACAGCGGCAGCGTGACCCTCGAGAACACGCGCGCCGGGTTCGCGCCCAGATCCTCCGCGGCCTCAATCACGCGCGTATCCATCTTCTTGAGTGCCGTGTGAATGGGCAGAACCATGAACGGCAGGTAGTTATACACCATGCCGAACAGCACCGCGCCCTCCGTGCCAATGAGCTTGAGCGGCTTGAAGCCCATGCTCTGCAGAATCGAATTGATGATGCCGCGCTTTTCCAGCAGCGACATCGTGGCGTACGTGCGCAGAAGGAAGTTCATCCACATCGGCAGAAGGATCAAAACGAACAGCGTCTTGTACTTCGAAAAATCCCTGCTCGCCAGAAAGTACGCCGCCGGATAGCCCACGACCAGGCAGATCGCCGTGCATTCCAGCGCCAGACGCACGCTGCGCCACAATACGCGCAGGTTGGTTTCCTCAAAGCAGCGGGCGATGTTGGCGAGCGTCGCGCCGCCCTCCGCGCCGCGGAACGCGTAAATCACCACAAAAATCATCGGGCAGATGGTGAACAGCACCATCCACAGCGCGTAGGGGCCGGCAAAACGGCTGCGTTTCATGAGTTCTTCTCCGCCTCCATCTTGCGCATGATGTGAATGTTGCTCGGCACGATGGACAGGCCCACGCGGCTGCCGGTGGGATACATGGTGGTGGAATGCACCTTCCACGTGAAGTCCCCGGTGTCGACCTTCATTTCATAATGCACGCCCTTGAACAGAACGCTCTTGACCTCGCCCTCCAGCATGCCCACATCCGTGCCCACCAGCATGATGTCCTCCGGGCGCACGACCATGTCCACGGGCAGGTTCTCCTCAAAGCCCTCGTCCACGCACTCGAACAGGTGCCCCGCCGCGGAGACCTCGAAATCGCGCAGCATCGTGGCGGGCAGGATGTTGGAATCCCCGATGAAGTTGGCGACGAACGCGTTTTTCGGCTCGTCGTAAATCTTCTTGCCGTCGCCAATCTGCTGAATGCGCCCGCCGTTCATCACCACGATGGTGTCCGACATGGTGAGCGCTTCCTCCTGATCGTGCGTTACGTAAATAAACGTGATGCCCAGCTGCTGCTGCATGCTCTTGAGCTCGAGCTGCATTTCCTTGCGCAGCTTGAGATCGAGCGCGCCCAGCGGCTCGTCTAAAAGCAGAACCTCCGGCTCGTTCACCAGCGCGCGCGCGATGGCGATGCGCTGCTGCTGTCCGCCGGAAAGCGAATCCACACTGCGCTTCTCATAGCCCTCCATCTTCACCAGACGAAGCATGCGCTGAATGCGGCGGTCAATCTCCGCCTTCACCTGCCGGCGCGAGGGCTTCGGAACGTTCGGCAGAAGCTCCTGCGGCGTCTTCAGGTTCAGGCCAAAGGCGATGTTGTCGTATACGTTCAGGTGCGTAAACAGCGCGTATTTCTGAAACACGGTGTTCACGCGGCGGCGATACGGCGGCACGGAGGCGATGTCCTTGCCGTCAAAGATCACCTGCCCGGCGTCGGGCGTTTCAAAGCCGCCGATGATGCGCAGCATCGTGGTCTTTCCGCAGCCGGACGGCCCCAGCAGCGTGACAAACTCGCGGCGGCGAATGTACATATCGACATTGTGAAGCACCTGCGTCTCTCCGAACGCCTTGCTGATGCCCTTCAGCTCGATCAGTCTCGTATCCTCGTACATAGCACTCTCTCCTTGTCTGTCAGAAGCTGGGCGGCGTGGCCACCCAAAGTACCCGGCAGGGCGTTTTTCCCGCGTTCACAATGCGATGCGGCGCGACGGGTTTAAAATAGAAGCTTTCGTCCTTGCGGGCGCGGATGCGGCGCTCGCCCAATTCGATGATCACGCTTCCCGAGAGCACGTAGCCGAATTCCTCGCCCTCGTGCGGATCCTGCATCTCCGTTTCGCCGCCCGCGGCCATTTCCACCAGAATCGGCTCCATGCTGTTTTTTTGCGCCGTGGGCACCAGCCAGCGGATGTGCCCCTTCAGACCTTCGACGTCTTCCTTCACGCAGATGTCGTCGTCGCCGAACACCACCCGCTCGTCGCCCGTGCGGGCGAAAAACGCGCTCAGGTCGCTGCCGAGCGAGGCCAGTATGTCCTCCAGCGTCGCGATCGACGGGCTGGTCAGGTTGCGCTCCACCAGCGAGATAAAGCCCTTGGACAGCTCGCACCGGTCGGCCAGCTCCTCCTGCGTAAGCCCGCGCTGCAGGCGCAGACGCTTGATCTTCTCTCCGATTTGCTCCATGCCGCTTTCGCCTCCCCGGAGTTTAGAATCACTAAACCGCAGCGCGGATAATATTAAACCACGCGGCGCGTTTTGTCAATGCCCGAAGGGTTCTCCGCGCGTTAAAATTCAGTATCATGCGACCAAAAGTTTAGTATGGCTGTCACGCGCCCCTCTTGCGCGCGAGGCGAAAATGTGGTATCCTGCTTCCATCCGAACAGGAGGCGACAGCATGAGCATTTTTTACGATGAAAACCAGAAAAGCTTTTATCTCGGCGCCGGCAAGGCCAGCTATGTCCTGCATGTGGACGAGGACGGCCGGCTGTTGAACCAGCACTGGGGCGCGCGCGTGCCGGACGGCGCGATCGACGCGCAGCTTCAGAACTATCGCAGCACCGCGTCGTTCGATCCGG
>ERZ857827.2760-NODE-2760-length-12049-cov-2.928297_pt1 | contig 12049 bp, 14 predicted proteins | sample MGYA00519761_ERZ857827 | MGnify/ENA primary metagenome ERZ857827 (study PRJEB31778, sample SAMEA3449370) | human gut metagenome | biome: human gut; feature: human-associated habitat; material: faeces | place: United Kingdom | collected 2010/2012 ... | reverse complement strand
GAAAAATAAAAATTTTAAAAAAATATGTATTGTAAAAAGGAATTATATTAATGAGTGAATATTCAGTTAAAATTGTTGTAGCAACTCATAAAAAATATAAAATGCCGTCAGACGCGATGTACATTCCTTTGTATGTTGGTGCGGAGGGGAAAAAAGATTCCGATGGAAATGAGTTGGATTTGGGATATATCAAGGATAACACTGGAGAAAATATTTCAATATTGAATCCATCATTTTGCGAATTAACAGGTTTATATTGGGCATGGAAAAATTTAGATTCTGATTATATCGGTTTGGTACATTACAGACGCTATTTTGGAACAAAAAAAAGGAATCCGTTTGACGGGATTTTAACTTATAGGCAATTAAAACCAATGCTGGAATGTTACCAGATATTTGTTCCAAAGAAAAGAAAATATTATATTTGCGAAAATAATCCGAAATCTTGCAATTATATTTCTTGGAATAAGCCAAAGCAAGGAGAAAAGTGGGAACCAGAGAAAGAACAGGTAAAAACCAAAACTAAAAAAGCAAAAGGCAAAAGAAAAACAAAAACAACCAAAAAATAGATTTACTTGTCATATTTTTGTAATAAATTTGTAAAAAAACTTGTTTAAAATTAACTTATATGATATAAATTATATAAATGGAAATAAAGAAAGGTGGTATTTTCTCGTGGAAGATATTGAAAAAAAGGATAAAAGAACAATATTAGTAGTAGACGATGAAAAACCTATTGTTGAAATTTTAGTATATAATTTACAAAAAGAAGGTTATGATACATTAGAGGCTAACGATGGAGAAACGGCTGTGCAACTCGCATTAGAAAAAAAGCCAGACTTAATATTATTAGACATAATGCTACCCAAAATAGATGGGTTAACTGTATGTAAAAAAATAAGACATACATTAAATGTACCAATAATAATGCTATCTGCAAAAGACGAAGAGATAGATAAAATATTAGGTTTAGAATTAGGTGCAGATGATTATATAACTAAACCATTTAGTATTAGAGAATTAATAGCAAGAGTAAAAGCAAATTTAAGAAAATCTGATATTTCTTCAGGTCAAAATGAAAATTCTAACAAAAGTAGTGCAGTTTCAAAAGTAGAGGTAGGAGATTTATCATTAGACTTAGAAAAATATGAAGTAAAAGTCAGAGGAGAAGTAATAGATTTAACAATAAGAGAATTCGAAGTTTTAAAATATTTGGCAAATCAACCAGGGCAAGTAGTTACAAGAGAAACTTTACTTGAAAAAGTATGGGGATATGAATATTATGGCGATATAAGAACAGTTGATGTTACCGTAAGAAGAATAAGAGAAAAGATTGAGAAAGATACATCAAGTCCAAAAATATTAATTACTAAAAGAGGAGTAGGTTATTATATAGCTTCAAAATAAAGAAATGCAGTAAAGAAAGTAACTAAATCTTTACTGCTTTTTCTTATTGTATAGGAAAAATTGCCTATTATCTTGACTCTATATAAGATTTTTCAGTACTATGTAAGTGCGATTGCGTAGCAATCTGTACAAGGTGGAGAAGCTACTTTTCTTATTTTATTGTGTGACAGGAAGGAATGAAAATAAAAATGACTAAAAATGTTCAATTTAAAATATTGTTAATATTTTTTACGATAGGAATAATTTTTATAATAGGATTGTCTTTGTATAATATATCAACTTTGGAAAATCTAAAAAATATTCAAACTCAAGTAGAAATTCAAGAAGTTGTACTTAACCAAATAAAAAATGTAAAGGCAATTTCGCTTATAAGTTTAGGAATATTTATATTTATAACTTTAATAATGGGGATATTTATTTCTAAATCTATAACTAAGCCAATAACTAAGCTAATAAAAAGTGTAGAGAAAATAGCAGCAGGAGAAGATATAAAACTAGAAAATGAGAGTGGTACAGATACTCAAATAGGAGAATTAGTTAATGCATTTACTTTAATGACAAATGAACTAAAGCAGAATTTGAATGAGCTAGAAAGGCAAAAAAAACAAATTGAGACAATATTACTCCATATGACAGATGGAGTTATAGCATTTAGCATGGAGGGAAAGATAATACACATTAATACAGCTGCAAAAAATTTATTAAATTTGGAGGAAAAAGATAATACTTTTGACAAAATATTTAATAAAATTAAGCTTAATATAAACTTAGAGAAGATAATATATTTAGAAAATTGGACTTCATCTGAACATAGATTAACAATTGGGGATAAATGTGTAAATATGTTCTTTGTTCCGTTTCAAGATGAGAATAATAGACAAGCTGGATTAATAGTTGTAATTCAAGATATTACAGAACATGTAAAGTTAGACAATATGAGAAAAGAATTTGTGGCAGATGTATCTCATGAACTAAAGACGCCAATCACTTCTATTATGGGATATGCAGATACTCTTTTAGAAGGTGATTATGACAAAGAAATGCAACAAAAATTTTTAGGCGTAATAAGTTCAGAAGCAAGGAGAATGGCAAGACTTGTTACAGATTTATTAACACTTTCTAAATATGATAGTAAAAAGGTAAAATTAGAAGAAACAGAATTTGACCTAGGTGAATTAACAAAAAAATGTCAAGAAAGACTAAAATTTGAAATAGAAAAGAAACATCAAAATGTAGAATGTTTTGTAACGGCAAATGTACCACCTGTTAGTGCAGACAAATATGGAATAGAAAGAGTAGTTTTAAATATATTATCAAATGCAATAAAATATACTCCAGAGAATGGTAAAATAAAAATATATGTAGGATTTGTTTATAATGATGCATATATAAAAATTATAGATAATGGAATAGGAATTTCTGAACAAGACTTATCTAGAATTTTTGAAAGATTTTATAGAGCAGATAAAGCCAGAACTAGAGAAATGGGAGGCACAGGATTAGGATTATCAATAGCAAAAGAAATATTAGACCAAAATAAAGGAAGTATTGATATAAAAAGCGAATTAGGAAAAGGAACAGAGGTTATCATAAGGATACCGGTAAAAAAGTAAAATAAAAGTATTGCAAAAGGTTTAAATAAATAGTAGAATTAGTAATAGCAATCTAAAAAGGAGAGAGAAAATAATAAATGAAACTAGATAGTAAAACTAAAGATATATTGGAATGGATAATTTGCATAGTAATAGCTTTTATATTAGCATTATTTATTAGATATTATATAGGAACACCTACAATAGTAAAACAAAAGTCAATGTATCCAACATTAAAGCAGGATCAAAGACTTATATTAAACAGATGGGTTAGAACAAAGAAAGTAATGCCACAGAGAGGAGATATAATAACTTTTGAGGCCCCAAACATACCAAGGTATACATCTGTTGAGGAAGTGGATTTGTCTAATCCAATAGCTAATTATGATGGAAGACCTACCTCAGTATTTTCAAAATTTGTATACTATGTTTTAGAGTTAGGTAAAGATAGTTATATAAAAAGGGTGATTGCACTTCCAGGAGAGCATGTAGAGATTAAAAATGGTAAAGTATATATAAATGGAGAAGAACTAAAAGAGGATTATTTAACAGATGATGTTGTTACAGAAGCAGAAAATGGTGCATATACAGATATTGTAGTTCCAGAAAATTGTATATTTGTTTTAGGAGATAACAGAAAAAATTCTACAGATAGTAGAAGATTTGGATGTATTCCATTAAACAGAGTAGAAAGTAAAGTATGGATTAGGTTTTGGCCTTTTAATTTATTTGGAAAAGTAGAATAAGTGAGGAAAATAATTGAAACTTGAAGAATTAATTGGAAATAATAAAGTAAAAACAATAATAAATAATGCAATTAGCACAAATAATATACTACATAGCTATATGTTTATTGGAACAGAAGGCATTGGAAAAGCGATGTTTGCTAAATCATTTGCTAATATGATATTGTGCTTATCAAATGATAAAAAACCATGTGAGAGATGTAAGCCTTGCATAGAATTTTTAGGAAATAGTAATCCAGACTTTATGCAAATAGAGGCAGATGACGGAAAAAGTATAAAGATAGAGCAGATAAGGCAGTTACAGCAAAAGGTAATAGAAAAGCCTATTAATTCTAATAGAAAAGTTTATATAATAAATAATAGTGACTTAATGACAAAAGAAGCACAAAATTGTTTACTAAAGACATTAGAAGAGCCACCAGATTATGTAGTAATAATTCTAATAGTTACAAATGAAAGTAAGTTATTGACTACTATAAAATCAAGATGTACCAAAATATATTTTGAGAATTTAAGTGAAGAGGAATTAGAAAATTATATAACAGAAAAGTTAAAAGTGAAAACATTCAACAAAAATATGTTGAAATTATGTAATGGTAGCATAGGAAAAGCAATAAGCATACAAGAGAAGGCAGAAGAATATAAAGAAGTAGAAAATCTTATATCTAATATAGAAAAAAAAGACATAATACAAGTTTGGAATGAGGCAGAGTTATTATATAAAGCAAAAGAAGATATTTTTGATTTTTTAGATTACATAAATATTGTATTATACAATAAATTATGCGCAGAAAATAAACTAAAATATGTAAAGTGTATTAAAGAAGTAGAAATAGCAAAGAAAAGCTTAGAAAGTAATGCAAATTATGATATGTCAATAGATATTCTTTTACTAAAAATATGGGAGGAATTAAATGAAAAACATCATAGGAGTTAGATTTAAAAGACCAGGTAAAATATACTTTTTTGATCCTGGAGAATTACAGATTAATTTAAAAGATTATGTTATAGTAGAAACTTCGCAGGGAGAAGAAATGGGTGAAGTAGCAATATGTAATAGAAAATTGCCAGATGAAAAAGTAGTAGCACCTTTAAAACCTGTTATTAGAATTGCTACAGCGGAGGATAAAAAGCATAATGAAGAAAACAAAGAGAAAGAAAAAGAGGCATTTAAAATTTGCCAAGAAAAGATAAAAAAGCATAAATTGGATATGAACTTACTTGATGTTGAGTATAAATTCGATAATAGTAAAATTCTTTTCTTTTTTACAGCAGATGGAAGAATTGATTTTAGAGAGCTTGTAAAGGATTTAGCAGCTATTTTTAAAACAAGGATAGAGCTAAGACAAATAGGAGTTAGAGATGAAGTAAAAAGAATTGGTGGAAATGGGGTATGTGGTAGAGAATTATGTTGCTGTTCATTTTTAGGAAATTTTGAAACAGTTTCAATAAAAATGGCAAAGGAGCAAAATATATCATTAAATCCATCAAAGATTTCTGGGAATTGTGGAAGACTTATGTGCTGTTTAAAGTATGAACAAGAAGTTTATGAAGATAAATTGACTAGAATACCCAAAGTTGGTTCAATAGTGAGAACAGAGGATGGAGAAGGTGTGGTTGATTCAATAGAGACTCTTAAAGAAATAATAAGAGTAAGATTTAAAGATGGAGAAGAGACCTTTTATAAAAAATTTAATGCTAAAGATGTAAAACTTATAAAAAGCGCAGAAGGTGAAGAAGAAAATCCAGAAGAAAAAGAGCATTTAAAAGAATTACAAGAGTTAGAAAAACTGGAAAAATTGGATACTCAAAACGAAGTAGAAGATATATAAATAATAAAGAAGAAACTATTTAAGGGGGTGAAAAGTAATGGCATATAAGATAACAGATAAATGTATTAGTTGCGGAGCTTGTGCACAACAATGTCCAGTTGGATGCATAGAACAAGGAGACGAAAGATATGTAATAGATCCAAATCAATGTATTGAATGTGGAACATGTGCAGGAGTTTGTCCAGTAGAAGCCCCTGAATTAGCAGAATAAATAGAAAGGAAGAAATAATAATGAAAAAAACAATTAGAATAATTTCAATTATAACTATGTTAATAATTGCTTTGGTTACATTAACAGGTTGCATGAATGTAAATTATGAAGTTAAATTAAATGAAGATGGTAGTGCAGAAATATCATACTTATTGGGATATGATAAAAGCTTTTTATCAAGCATGGGAGTTTCAACAGAAGATTTAAAAAACGATGAAACAATAGCAAATATGCAAGAAACAGTAAAAAATGAAGGCTATACAGCAGAGCAATATGAAGATGACAATACATATGGATTCAAAGCCGTAAAAAAAGTTAATAATATTGGAGAATTTGCAATAGAAGAAGCATTACTAGAAGAAGGTAAAAAAGCAGAAGATAGTAATAAAATATCTTACGAAAAGAAAGGTTTAATAACAAAATATTCACAAAATGCTAAATTAGATTTAACAACTATGTTGGAAGATGAATCAGAAGAGTCAGCAGCAATGATAAATGCAATGATGAAACAAATGAAAATGACATATAAGATAACATTACCATTCAAAGCTGGTGATAATAATGCAACAACTGTATCAGAAGATGGAAAGACATTAGAATGGACATTAAAACCAGGAGAAGTAAACGAAATAAAATTTGAAGCAACCAAAAATCCTATACCAACATATGTAGTAATAGGAGTCGCTGTAGTAGTTCTTGTTATAGTAGTAATATTAATATTAAACAGAAATAAAAAAGCACCATCAGAGATAAAAGAAGAAGAAACAGTAAAAGCACCAGAAGAGCAAAAACAAGAGGAAGTAGTAGAAGAACAAAAACAAGAAGAAAATAAAGAAGAAAACGAATAAAAGATTATTAAAAGAAGTTGTCGACTTTGTCGGCAACTTCTTTTTGTACTAATATTCAATTTCCTTATTATTCTACACTTAGTTTTTCTAAATTTAACAAAGCCTCCCATCTTTTGTCCACTTCTTTTTGGAATTCTTCTATCATCCATTCATTTCCAGGTTTAAACATATGTTTAAACCTTTTTTGAGGTTTTAGGAATTCCTCTATTGGAAGCTTCTTTACAGGTTTGTATGTTATTTTATATTTTCCATCTACAACTTCATATAATGGCCAATAGCAAGTTTCAACTGCAAGTTTATTTATTTGCATTAACATATCTGTTGGGTAGCCCCATCCTCTAGGACAAGGAGATAATACATTTAAAAAAGCAGGACCTGGTGTATAAATAGCTTTTTCAGATTTTTCATATAAGTCTTTAAAATTATTAACGGCAATAGTTTGTGCTACATATGGAATATGGTGTGAAACCATTATTTCTGTTAAATCTTTTCTAGATTGCATTTTGCCAGGAATAACTGTTCCAGCAGGAGAGGTTGTAGTATCTGCAAATTTAGGAGTCGCAGAAGAACGTTGGATTCCAGTATTCATATATGCACCATTATCATAGCATACATAAACCATATCATGTCCTCTTTCCATTGCACCAGATAAACTTTGTAGACCTATATCATATGTTCCTCCATCTCCACCAAAAGTTATAAATTTTACTTCTTGATCTTGTGGAATTTTACCTTGTTTTTTTAATGATTTATATGCTGCTTCAGCTCCAGAAGCATTTGCAGCTGCACATTCAAAAGCAGTATGAATATATGAATCTGTCCAAGATGAATATGGATATAAAAAGCTAGATACCTCCATACATCCTGTGGCATTTGAGATAACAGCATGGTCTTCTGGTTTTAAGGCTCTTAATACCATTCTGGCTATTGGAGGAGCACCACATCCAGCACACATTCTATGACCAGCTGTAAATCTTGATGGCTTATTAGCCATAATTTCTTTTAAATTATATGCCATTATTTTTCCCTCCTAACACTTAAATATCTATATGGATTTTCAATTTTTCCTGTGTTAACAATTTCTTGTAAATCGGAATAAACTGTATGAATATCTTTAGTTGTAGTATCTCTACCACCAATACCATATATATAATTAACAGCAGGAACATTTTTCCCATTTACGTATAAACTAGAAGTAACATCTCCAAATAGTGCACCACCTATAGCATTTAATGAATCTGCTTTATCCATAATTGCTACAGCTTTTAAGTGACTTAAAGCATTTGCAATTTCTTCAGCAGGGAATGGTCTAAAAACTCTAACTTTAAGTAGACCGGCTTTTATACCTTGTTCTCTCAATTCGTCAACAACAGCTTTTACAGTTCCTGCAGTTGAATTCATGCAAACAATTGCAAACTCAGCATCATCTAGCATATATTCTTCAAAGAAAGAGTATTTTCTACCAGTTAATTTTTCAAAATCTTTGCTAACCTCTAAAATTACTTTTTTAGCAGCTTTCATAGCTTGTGCTTGTTGATATTTATGCTCAAATAAATAAGCTTGCAAATCTAAAGGACCAATAGCAATAGGTTCTTTAGCATTTAATAAATAATGTTCTGGATGATAAGTTCCAACAAATTCTTTTACTTTGTCGTCTTCTATTAATTCGATATTTTCAATAGAATGAGACGTTATAAAACCATCTTGACAAACCATTAAAGGTAAAAGTACATCTTTATTTTCTGCAATTCTATGTGCCATAATTAAATTGTCATAAGCTTCTTGGTTATTTTCAGAAAATAACATTATCCAGCCACTATCACGAACGCCCATTGCATCAGAATGATCATTATGTATATTTAGTGGTCCAGAGACAGCACGATTTACTAAAGACATTACAATTGGAAGTCTTAAGCTAGATGCTATATATATCATCTCCCACATCAAAGATAAACCATTTGCAGATGTGGCAGTCATTGCTCTAGCACCTGCTGCTTGAGCACCAATACAAGCACTCATAGCACTATGTTCACTTTCAACAGCAACAAATTCTGTATCAACAGCCCCATTACTTACAAAAGTTGAAAAGTATTGAGGAATTTCTGTTGAAGGTGTAATAGGAAAAGCAGCTACAACATCAGGGTTAATTTGTTTCATAGCAGTAGCAGCAGCTTCATTTCCACTTAAACGTTCTCTTATACTCATTTTTAATCCTCCTATAATTTAATTTTCTCCTTCATTTTTCATTTCAATTGCATTAAAAGGACAAACATTGGCACAAACACCACATCCTTTGCAATAATCATAATTAAAATCTTCTCTATTTCCATCTTTATTTACTGGAATTGCATCTTCAGGACAAACTGGAAAACATAAGCCACATTGTTTACATTTTTCAATTAAATAAATAGGCTTAATACTTCTCCAATCGCCTGTTTTAAAATTTCTTGCATTTCCTGCTTCATAAATATTTCCACCAATAGTCATATTTTCTGCGGTAGTATTTTTATTAATATCAGACATTTAAAAATTCTCCTTTCATAAATTATTGTTTTATACTATTAATATTATATTTTCAAATAGCAAATCCTCCAAGGCATACGCGGGTATTCCCCCGCCTCAAAGGGCTGTCGGACTTTGTTTCTTTTAAATATTAATTAATAGCTTTAATAAATAAAATAGCACTTATGATTGCAAATTTACTTGATTCAATGCAAGCTGTAATGCCTTCATATTACCTTCTATAACTTCAGGTTTTTTAGCAAATTTGTGTTTAAAAGAACCTTGCATATCATTTAAAAATTCTTCATCTGTCATAATTCCACTGACTTTAACAATTGCAGCTAACATTGGAGTATTTGGAAAGTATTTTCCAAGTGCTTCCATAGATATTGCTCTAGCATCAATTGTATAAACTTTTCCTTTATATCCATTTAAAACATTTTTTAAATAATCATAATTTTTTGTGGTATTAATAACTATTGCACCATCCTCTTTTAATCCAGCTGTAACATCTACACTTTCTAATAGAGTATCGTCAACAACCACAACATAGTCAGGTTCATATATGTTACTATGTATTGTAATTGGTGCATCACTTATTCTGTTATATGCTGTAATAGGAGCTCCCATTCTTTCAGGACCATATTCAGGAAAACCTTGAATATATTTGCCTGTATTGAAAGCAGCATCTGCTAGTAAAAGTGAAGCTGTTTTTGCACCTTGACCACCTCTACCATGCCATCTAATTTCAATTAAATTATTCATCTTAAAAGCATACCTCCTTGTATAAAATATAAATAAAGTATATGATTAAAAAATATATATGTCAAGAGATAAATTCTATGAAATTTTTTTAATGTATACATTGACCTTTAGGCAAAATCCGTATATAATATAGCTATTAAAAAATAGCACTTTTATAAAATTAAAAGAAAACATGAGAAGTAAAAAATTCTCTGAATTTTAAAGGAGGACAAAGAAGAATGGGAGAAGTTATAGTTGTAACATCTGGAAAAGGTGGGGTTGGAAAAACAACAACAACAGCAAATCTCGGGTCTGCTTTAGCATTAAGAGGAAAAAAGGTAGTTCTAATAGATACAGATATAGGACTAAGAAATCTTGATGTAGTAATGGGATTAGAAAATAGAATAGTATATGACATAGTAGATGTTGTTGAAGAAAAATGCAAATTAAAACAAGCATTAATTAAGGACAAGCGCTTTAAAGAGTTGTTTTTACTTCCAGCAGCTCAAACAAGAGATAAAAGTGCAGTAAATGAAGAACAAATGAAAGAATTAACAGGAAAACTAAAAGAAGAGTTTGATTATATAATTATAGACTGTCCTGCAGGTATAGAACAAGGATTCAAAAATGCAATTGCAGGAGCAGATAGAGCAATAGTAGTAACTACAGCAGAAATTTCTGCAATAAGAGATGCTGACAGGATTGTTGGACTACTAGAGGCGTCTGAAATTAAGAATCCAGAATTAGTAATAAATAGATTAAGACCATCTATGGTAAGAAAAGGCGAAATGATGGATGTAGAAGATATTGTTGATTTATTATCAATAGATTTAATTGGAGTAGTGCCAGATGATGAATATATAATTACACAAACTAATAAAGGTGAACCAGTAGTATCAAACCATAAAGCTCCGTCAGGAAAAGCATACATAGAAATAGCTAGAAGAATATTAGGAGAAAATATAGAGGTAACAATACCTGGAAGAAAGGAAAGTTTTCTTGCTAAGTTAAAGCATCGTTTTTCTAAAAAATAATTACTGATGGGGGTATAAGATGTTTGAAAATATAATAAATTTCTTTAAAAATATAGGGAAAAATGGAAAAGAAAATTCAAAAGAAACCGCAAAAGAAAGATTACACCTTGTATTAGCACAAGATAGAGCAAACATTTCTGCAGATTTTCTAGAGATGATGAAACAAGAAATAATAGAGGTTAAAGTTGATGCCGAACAGCAGCATGAATACAGTCAGGTACTGCTTGGTTTTAGGCAGCTTGATCAGCTTGGCGACAGGGAAGCTGATAGCGAAGATGATTGCCAGGATCAGCAGGCAGACCACCAGTATGTAGGCGCTGTCTTTGAGGACCTGCAGACTGAACTTCATCTGCATCGCATCGATGACCAGGCAGGGCCAGGTGAGATTGACGACGATGCTGTTGATCGCACCGTTCTGATCTTCTGTGAGAATATTTTTCTTTTTAAAGAAGACTCCCGGGACGATCAAAATAAAAATCATGATAAGGGAACTGAGTATTGGCCATACAACCATAAGTGTACCTCCTCGTATGATGTCTTGTTTCGTTCTTGTTCTCTTTCAAATTATATAATAATTTACGTGAAACGCAAGTACGTACTTTTTCGTAAGTATGTATTTTTTTCTTTTTTTTCGGAGCTTATCAGGGCTTTTATGCAGGGAAAGAGGCCCAAAAAAGAAGTGCTACAAACTCAGGTTTATGATTCAAAAGCCTGGAAATTTATAGCACTTGCGAAATTCATATATAGTTGTTTAAGGCAGATCTGCTAGTCGTCCATTTCAGCAACCAGTTTTTCTGCGATCTGGATGGCGTTGGTAGCAGCACCTTTACGGATGTTGTCCGCAACGACCCAGATATTGAGTCCGTTATCTACGGAGAAGTCTCTTCTGATACGTCCGATGTAAACAGCATCTGTTCCGGCAGCATCTCTTGCCAGAGGATATACATTGTGCGCTACATCATCCTGTACCACGATTCCCGGAGAGTTCTTGAACAGTTCCACAACGTCTTCCAGTTCAAACGGCTTCTCCAGTTCGATGTTGATGGATTCGCTGTGAGAGTCGAATACTGGAACTCTTACGGTAGTAGCAGTAACTTTGATATCATCATCACCCAGGATTTTGTGGGTTTCGT
>ERZ857827.2759-NODE-2759-length-12074-cov-6.668192_pt1 | contig 12074 bp, 9 predicted proteins | sample MGYA00519761_ERZ857827 | MGnify/ENA primary metagenome ERZ857827 (study PRJEB31778, sample SAMEA3449370) | human gut metagenome | biome: human gut; feature: human-associated habitat; material: faeces | place: United Kingdom | collected 2010/2012 ... | reverse complement strand
GGCCCCCGTCAATTCCTTTGAGTTTCAACCTTGCGGTCGTACTCCCCAGGTGGATTACTTATTGTGTTAACTGCGGCACTGAAGGGGTCAATCCTCCAACACCTAGTAATCATCGTTTACGGTGTGGACTACCAGGGTATCTAATCCTGTTTGCTACCCACACTTTCGAGCCTCAGCGTCAGTTGGTGCCCAGTAGGCCGCCTTCGCCACTGGTGTTCCTCCCGATATCTACGCATTCCACCGCTACACCGGGAATTCCGCCTACCTCTGCACTACTCAAGAAAAACAGTTTTGAAAGCAGTTCATGGGTTGAGCCCATGGATTTCACTTCCAACTTGTCTTCCCGCCTGCGCTCCCTTTACACCCAGTAATTCCGGACAACGCTTGCACCCTACGTTTTACCGCGGCTGCTGGCACGTAGTTAGCCGGTGCTTTCTTGTTAGGTACCGTCATTATCGTCCCTAACGACAGGAGTTTACAATCCGAAAACCTTCTTCCTCCACGCGGCGTCGCTGCATCAGGGTTTCCCCCATTGTGCAATATTCCCCACTGCTGCCTCCCGTAGGAGTCTGGGCCGTGTCTCAGTCCCAATGTGGCCGTTCAACCTCTCAGTCCGGCTACCGATCGTCGCCTTGGTGGGCCGTTACCTCACCAACTAGCTAATCGGACGCGAGGCCATCTCAAAGCGGATTGCTCCTTTTCCCTCTGCTCGATGCCGAGCCGTGGGCTTATGCGGTATTAGCAGTCGTTTCCAACTGTTGTCCCCCTCTTTGAGGCAGGTTCCTCACGCGTTACTCACCCGTTCGCCACTCGATTTGAAGAGCAAGCTCCTCATCTCTCGTTCGACTTGCATGTGTTAGGCGCGCCGCCAGCGTTCGTCCTGAGCCAGGATCAAACTCTTTGTTAAATGGTATATTCAAGCTCTCGCTTTAAATATCAAAGTTTGATTGCTCTGCTGAACGCTAACTTGCTATCTATTAGCACGTTATTTTGTGTTCATCCAGAATTTCTTGTTATTCTCTTAAGAATCTCAAGGTAATGTTTTTAATTCTGTACTGTTCAATTTTCAAGGAACTTTGTGCCGCTCTTGCGACAGCTTATTTATTATATCACATTCATTCGAGTTTGTCAAGCACTTTTTTGAAATTTTTTAAATTTCTTTTTTCACAGTTTTGAACTTTTTACCAGTCGGTCACCGTGCTTCCGCCGTTTGTTCCTTCCGGTTTTTTCGGTCCATCTCCGTACCCTCGACTGCCCTCTTTCTCGCTGTTCAAGCGGTTTCAGGCTTTCTCAAGTACCCTCTGTTTTTGTGCCCTCTCGTTTGAGTGCTTGTCTATTATATCACGGAAAATGACATTTGTCAACGTTTTTTTCAAAGTAAATTTACATAAAACTTACTCGTCAAATCCTGTTTTTAAAGGCACTTTGTACAATCAGCCGTAAAAAGCTGTCTATATATTCTATTTACTGCATTTTTCTGCTATTTAATGTATTTTATCAGCTTTTTACCGCTGTCTTTTTCGGATACCTTCCGGTAAGGATTCTCTCCCTTATGTATACCAGCGTATCCTCCTCGCCGTATCTTTTCAGCATTATCAGCATTTTTCCAAGAAGCTCCATAGTTTCCGGGTGCATCATATAGTGTTTTCTGTTCTTGTTGAAATATTCAAACGGCATACTGTCGTTATAATTTTCTTTATAATATGTCTTACAAGCCGCCACTCTGTCGCAGAACATCTCCACAACATACTTTACAGGCATCTTCATTCCCTGCATCGCAGAACCCGGCTCCTGTCCGTAATCTATCCAGTATTCAAAGTGATGCCTGTTTCTTCCCTTATGGTGAAGCCACGCCTCGCTTTTTCCCGTCACACGTCTTTCGGTCGTATTCGGACTTTTATCCCCCGTGTAAAATACCACGCCGCTTATGAATTCCTTCGGCGAGTATTTTGACAAATCGTGCATAAGCCCTTGCTTATAAAGACCGACCTTGAAGCACAGCCTCATTACTTCCATCTTGTGATGATTGATAGTGCTTAAATGCCCCTTGAAGTTTTCCTTAATGTCCATGCTTATCCTTCTTTCGTTCTTTCGAGATACTTTCTCCAGTTATCAATATATCTTGTTTTAAAGCTGACGCTTGTTATTTCTTTGTATGGAATTTTGGTTTCTTCCTGCCATTTTCCGTCTGCGTCAAACTCTCTCATCGTAAGTTTATTCTTCCCCGCCTTTAAGATTATCCCTATATGGAATATATCTTCATTTTCATTCTCGACTATCGCCCATTCACCGCACTCTCTGAGTGAATTGAATATGCTCTGCCACGAGCTTATATCAATTTGGGGAGCCTTGATTTGCTCTGCAACCCCATTCAGTCTGTTTATCTCTTCACAGACATCATTCTTGATCTCTGCTTTTTGCAGTTCGTCAAAGTTGCGGATCGTATATCCGTTAAGTTCAAAGTCGTTTTCTTCCTGTCCGAGTACAAATTTGTCGTTGAAATCACTGATATAGTAATACCAATAGCTTTTGTCGTATTCGTAAAAGCACCTGCATATATAGTGCTTTTCAGCGCACTCTCTAAGCACCGACATTTTCTTACTGCGTTTCATATTTTTCCTCACTAAAAAGCAACTGCCGCATATATAACACGGCAGTTTCATATTTACAAAAGCCGTCAGCCTTATTCTATCACAGCCGACATATATTTTCAAGTCCGAAAGTCATTATCGTTGTTCCGTCAATTGTTACACGCTCACCTTCTCTCCCTCTTTTTCATCGCATTCTTTATTCTCAGCCGCTTTATCCGGCTTTTTATCCGGCTCTTCACCGCCGTGCTTATCCTTTTTCTTCTTTTCTTCTATATGCGACTGGTCGCTGACAACAAGAATATCACCCTGCTTTATTACAGTGCTTCCGTTAGGTACGACCATATCGCCGTTTCTCTTTATCATTATAATAAGAAGCGTAGTCGGCAGGTCAAGCTCCTTTATCGTCTTTCCCTTCCATAAATGCTTTGGCCCTATCTCATATTCCTTGAGCAATATATTTCCGCTGTCCCTGTATGACGGAATGCTGAGTATAACATCATCTCCGGCATTTATCACCGTATCGCCTTTCGGAACGATAGTGCTGTCGCCGTGTTTTATCATAAGCACAAGCGAATCGTCGGGAAAATCTATCTCGCTTATCTTGTGTCCGTTCCAGGTGTGAGTATCCGATACGAATATACGCATCATATTGAACTGCGGAGTTTCGTCCTGATAGTCGTTGAATGTCTTTAATACACTGCTTTCGTTATCAATAAGTTTAAGCCCTGTTGCGACCTTCGGCAGTAACGTTCCCTGAAATGCAACGGAGATAAGGCAGACGCACACTACTATATTGAACAGATTGCTGTCCGTGTACACATCGCTCACCGTAGCCATTATTGCGAAAACGATGGATGATGCGCCTCTCAGACCCGACCACGCTATAAACAGCCTGTCAGCCCATGTATACCCCTTTGAGCATATCGCAAACACCGCAGCAGGACGTGATATAAAGGTCATCACCGCAAATATTGCAAGTGCCGGAAGTATTATGCCCGGCAGCTGTGAAGGATTCGACAGCAATCCCAGCAGGAAGAACAGCATTATCTGGCTCAGCCCCGTGATTCCGTCGAAGAAATGTACAAGCTGTGCCTTATTCTCTCCTATGTTGCTGTTACCGATGATGATACCTGCTATGTATACGCTGAGGTATCCGTTGCCGCCGAGCAGTATAGGTGCGGAATATGCCGCAAATATCATCGCCATCATAAAAATTATGTCAAAGCTGTTTTTCGACAGCTTCACCTTTTTCATTACAAACACTGCGGCAAGTCCCATCGCAAAGCCGAACGCAACACCGAGGACTATCTGCAGCACCGCAAGAAGACCAAGCTGTGAAATATCATCACCTGCCATTATCGCAAGTGCAATGACCGTCAGCATATAAGAAAACGGGTCGTTAGAACCGCTCTCGATTTCCAGCAGTGAAGCCAGACCGCCACGCAGGTTTAACTGCTTTGAACGAAGTATCGAGAACACCGATGCCGCATCGGTAGACGAAATAACCGCACCGATAAGAAAGCTCTCTTTTACATCAAACCCTATCAGGAAATGACAGCCTGCCGTAGTAATAAGCGCTGTAACTATCGTACCGAGCGAGGATAAAAGTCCCGCACGCAAAGCAACAGGTTTTGCCGCTTTCCAGTTGGCAGAAAAACCGCCGCAGAACATTATAAATATAAGACATACCGTACACACCTGCTCGCTGAGCTGATAGTTGTCAAACGGTATCTTCAGAATACCGTCCGAGCCGCATATCATACCAAGTGCCAGAAATATAAGCAGGCTCGGTACGCCTATCCTTGCCGACAGCTTATTGCCTACAATGCAGACAATGATGATTGCCGAAAAAAAGAGCATTACAAATTCCATCGTTCACCGTTCCTTCTGTTCAAATATTTTCTCTGTTTAACTGTTTTAAAAAAATAAGCTGCCAATGTGATTTGATAGTCACCATTGACAGCCGATTTTTTACTATTCTTAAAGGCGTCAGCCGCTGAATGCGACGTCTTTATTTGCCTGCAAGCTTAGCGATTATTTCAGCCGCCTCATCAATACCGCAGGTAGCCGTATTGATGCACAGATCGTAATTCAGCGATTCGCCCCAGTTACGTTCCGTATAATACTTGTAGTGTCTGCGCCTTGCCTTATCCTTCTGTCTGATAATCGAAAGCGCCTCGTCCTTGCTTATATTGTCATGCTCGCAGATACGTCCGCATCTGAAATCATCCGTAGAATGCACGAAAACATCAAATGTGCTGTACTGCTCCCTCAGCACATAGTCCGCACAGCGACCGACTATAACGCACTGACCTTTATCCGCAAGAGCCTTGATAACTCTGCACTCCGCCGAGAAAAGCTGGTCGGTAAGCGGCTGTGTGTACATACCGTTTATCGCAAGATTGTAAAGAAAACTGGTCGTTGTTGTCTGCTCCGCACGTTCTATGTATTTGGGATCAAATCCGCTTTCCTTTGCGGTAACATCAATTATCGTCCTGTCGTAATACGGGATTGAAAGCGCTTTTGCGACCTTTCTGCCGATCTCGCTTCCTCCGCTTCCGTACTGTCTTGAAATAGTGATTATTTTTCCCATAATCATTCCTCCGTTTGTGCTTTATTCTTATGCCTGCTGTACCTGTGCCGAGGATTCATCCTGTTTGTCATACATTTTCGATATGACATTCTTATAGATCCTGCGCATAAGGAGTATCGCAACAATAAGTCCTAACAAATCGCTTACAGGGAGCGACCACCATATGCAGTCAACCCCTCCGATAATGCCGAACAGCCACGCTAAAGGCAGTGTCGGCACAATAAGCCTTACTATAAATACTATCATACTGTAAAAGCCGTTTCCGAGCGCCTGGAAGCCCGAGCTTAACACTATCGACACTCCGGCAAATACAAACGATACGCTGAATATTCTGAGCGCCGTTTCACCGAGCCTTATCATATCGTCCGTCGGAGCGAACATTCCCAGCAACTGCACCGGTATAAGCTGGAACAGCAGCAATCCGACTATCATTATCACAACCGAGCAGATAACACCGAGCTTCAGCGTATCCGTTATACGCTTCGGCTTTCCTGCCCCGTAGTTATAGGCTATGATAGGAACTATTCCGTTATTCATACCGAACACAGGCATATACACGAAGCTCTGCAGCTTGAAATATACGCCGAATACCGTAGCCGCCGCAGGCTCATACGCTTTCAGTATTATATTCATACCGAACGTCAGCACCGAAACCAGCGCACTCATTATAATAGAAGGTATTCCAACAGCATATATCGTCTTTATCGTACCAAGATTCAGTCTGAATTTTCTGAATACAAGCCTTAATTCTTTGTTGTAGAAGTGGTGCAGTAAAAATCCTACCGCCGCCGCTATTATCTGACCTGTTACAGTGGCGATTGCCGCACCCGTAACGCCCATTGCGGGTATTCCGAGAAAATCAACACCGAAAATAAACACAGGATCAAGCACTATGTTTATAACCGCACCGAGTATCTGCGACACCATCGAAAGCAGTGTCTTGCCTGTCGCCTGCAATATACGCTCGCCGTATATCTGGAAGAATAGTCCAAGCGAGCCGCAGCATACGATTGACAGATATTCAACACCGTATCCCGCTATGATTTCGGAATGTGTCTGTATCGAGAAAAATGCAGGTATCGCCGTAAGCCCTACTATTAAAAATAAAACATAGTTCAAAGCGGTAAGAATAAGCGCATGAGTTGCCGCAAGACCCGCCTCATAAGGCTTCTTCTGTCCGAGATAGCGTGATACAAGCGCATTCATACCGACGCCAAGCCCCGTCTGAAACGCTATCATAAGGCTCTGCATCGGAAACGCCATACCTACAGCGGTCAGTGCGTCCGGGTTTATCTGTGCCACAAATACGCTGTCAACAAGGTTATACATTGCCTGGATAAGCATTGATATAACTATAGGCAGCGACATTGTAACAAGTAGCTTGTTTACAGGCATTACGCCCATCTTGTTTTCTTTTGTCTGTTCCAATTTTCTTTTCTTTCCTTTATTCTTCTCTGTATTTCTTTTAATTCAGTATACCATAAATCCACGCATTTTGCAAGCCGCATACACGAAAATCGTCCGTAAAATCTTATTGACCCCACCGCCTTATTGTGATACAATAGCAATATATAAGCTTAGAAAGGAGAAGAATATGAACGATATAAAAGCCGTGCTGTTCGACCTTGACGGCACTCTGCTCGACTCGATGTACGTCTGGCAGTACGTTGACGAGGAATTTCTGCGCAGACGTGGCATAACTCCGCCCGATGATTACGGCAGGCAATGCAGCCACCGCTCTTTTTACGAAACAGCATTGTACACCATAGATCTTTTCAATCTTCCCGAAACGCCCGAACAGCTTATGCAGGAATGGACAGATCTCGCCATAGACGAATACCGCCACAACGTAAAACTAAAACCCTTCGCTCGTGAAACGGTTGAGCTTGCGATAAAAAACGGCTACAAGACCGCCGTATGCACCTCACAGACCCCCGAGCTTTACACCCCCGTGCTTCATCACACAGGACTGTGGGGAATGTTTGAAACGATAAGCTCTGCCGCCGTTTTCGGCAAAGGCAAACAGTACCCCGACATATATCTCGATACCGCAAAAACGCTCGGCGTTCCGCCCGAAAACTGCATTATGCTCGATGACGTATCCGCTTCTCTCAAAGCCGCAAGGCAGGCAGGTATGATGACAATCGGCATAATCGAGCCTCTTAGCTCGCAAAGCCCCGAAGAAATGGAGCTTTACAGCGATAAGCTTGTGAAAGAGCTTGATAAAGACATATTCACATTCTGACGGAGGCAAAAATGAACACAAAGATAATCAGAAAGCACTTTTTCTTCAAAGGCAGAGTTCAGGGTGTCGGCTTTCGCTACCGGGCGCAGAATGCCGCCTCGCTCTACAGCGTAACAGGCTGGGTAAAAAATCTATACGACGGCTCGGTCGAAATGGAGGCGCAAGGCACTGAGGAAGACATTGACAAAGTAGTACAGACCCTTCAGGACAGCCGCTACATCGTGATAAACGATATGTACGTTGCCGACCGTCAGCCCGACCCCCACGAAACCTTATTCCGCATAAAAGACGAATACTGACAAAACGATCCCTCCTGCGTGATAATGCAGGAGGGATCGGTTATATATTGTTGCCTGTTTTAAGAAATTCAGTTTTCGTCATCGTCCGGGTCGTCATCCACATATTCGGGTTCTTCCCCGTTTTCAGCGTTTTCCTCTTCCTCAGACGGTTCTTCGTTCTCCGCCGTTTCCTCACGAGTAACAAGCTCCTCGTCGATTGTAAAGCCACATACCATCTCGTCAAGCAGATTTGCCTGCACCGAAAGCTCCTGTGCAGAAGCCGCACATTCCTCGCTTGTAGCGGAGTTCGTCTGTACTACCGAAGAAATCTGATCAACGCCGGCATTGATCTGCTCTATAGCCTCAGCCTGCTCTGCGCAAGCCGTTGAGATTTCGCCTACCAGCTTTGTTGTGGCAGTTGTCGTATTGACGATTTCTGTCAGTGTCTGTGCCGTCTTGTTTGCAATCATCGTTCCGTTTTCAACAGCCTTCATCGAGTTCTTGATAAGTTCTGTCGTTGTGCTTGCCGCCTCAGCAACCTTGCCCGCAAGATTTCTTACCTCGTCCGCAACAACAGCAAATCCCTTTCCTGCGTCACCCGCTCTTGCCGCCTCTACCGCCGCATTAAGCGCAAGTATATTCGTCTGGAACGAAATATCGTCTATCGTTCTTATTATCTTTTCGATTTCGCCGGATGTTTCTCCGATTTCCTGCATAGCCCCAAGCAGACCGTTCATCTGTTCGTTGCCCGATTCAACAAGCTTTGTAGCCTGAGCCGAATTCTCAGCGGCGTTTTCCGCTCTTGCTGCGTTACGGTTGACCTTTTCCGCAACCTCAGTAAGCGATGCCGAAAGTTCCTCGACCGATGCCGCCTGCTTTGCCGCACCGCCCGAAAGACTGCCTGCCGCAGATGCCACCTGCTCAGAGCCTGTAGCAACACGCTGACCTGCCTTGCTTATTTTGTCCATCGTCTTATTAAGTGAGATCATTATAGATTCGTATGACTGCCTGATAGGCGCAAAGTCACCGAGATAAACATCAGCCGGCTTATATGTAAGATCGCCGTTTCCGAGCGTTCTGAGCATAGCGTCAATGTCGGATATGATTTCGTTTATATTCTTGCTGATAAGGTTCGTGCTTTCGCTCAGCTGAGATATTTCCTTGTCAATTTTCTTGCCGAAGTCAAGCTCCTGCTGGTGAAGATCGCCGTGCGATAACGTAACGATTCTGTCCGAGCACTGCTTTACTGGCGAAATTATCTTTTTCACTATCGTTATTATAAGCAATACCGACAGCGCAAAGCATACGACCGTTACAATCATGCCGATAACAACAGAATTATAAATGCTCTGCGTATGCTCAGACGGTGTCGCAATCATTATACAGCTCCAGCCCTTCGCATTGCTTATAGGCGCATAGCTGACATATTTTGAAACGCCGTCAAGCGTAACCTCGCCAAATCCCGATTCACCCGCAATTGCCGATGAAACGCAATCAGCCATAGTCTGATATGAGCCGTCCTGCGAAGCAAGACTGATATAATTCATCATCTGCGGTATCAGTTCCGAGTCCGGATGTGCGATTATATTTCCCTTTGCGTCAACCACCATCGCATAGCCGGTATCGCCGATTGAAATCTGACCGATAACATTTGAGAATACATTCACGTCAACTGTTATACGAAGCACCGCTCTCAGCAGCTTATTTATATCGTTTGAAATTATAGGCACGGTAACGTCCATAACGACCTTACCCGTCTTTTCATAGTAATAAGGCTCACCGACAACCGCTTTATTGGTTTCTATTACCTCACGATATGCAGGATCGTCCGACCAGTTGATAGAGTCGTCGTTAAGTCCCTTACCGTCCCTGTCCGTCATATCGACCTTGACATACATAGAATTATCTCTTGCGACAGAAATACACTTCGAGCGTATCGCAGATACATCTGCAACGTCAGAAAAATCGGCGTCGGCAGAAATCTGCGTTATTGCGTTTACAACAGATTCAAGCTGATTTGAAATAGTATTCGATGCGGTATGCACTACCTCGTCCATCTCATTCACAAGCGCCTGCTTAAGATATGTATAGCTCAGCAGTATATTGATTATGCAGACAAGCATAAGCGAACCGCCGACAGCAAGACACATCCACCTGAATATTCTGCCGGTAAGAGATTTCCCTTTCTTATGTGTATTTTCAACGTTCTCCGGAACCATTTCAGCCCCGTCATATACATTCTTGTTCTTCTTCATTCCGCTACCTCACACAAAGGATAAACAATACGGTTTTTTGACCGTCTTTATATAGGTTTATCTTATCATATTGTGCAACTAAAGTCAAATTTAAATCACGTTTTCACATCATTTTCAACAAAACAGCCAAATAATTATAGAATTTTTTGTGGAAATAAACAAATACAAAGCAAATATATATACCGATTTTATGATATTATCATTTCACCGTCCACACCGCTCACAGTCCTCTCAAAAGCACACCCTCACCCTGCACCGGCTCTTTCAAAACCGCACTGTCCCTCGTGCTTCTTCCGTTGAATCGTAGTTATTGATTTTTTCAGCTATTTATGTTTTGTGAGGGCAAGCACGGCAAGGACAACTTAAGCGTGTGCATCCAAAGCTTTGTACATATGCAATGACAAGTATATTGATTCGAATAGCGAACCCGAGAAGTGCTGTCCTATGAAAAGAACTATCGGTAGCTTACGATCGTATCTCACTTTTCGTTCCATTTCTGTGTCCTCACTTTCATTTTTTGTGTTTATTTTTCTGACGATAGTCATCAAATTAAAGGATCTTAGGGAAACGGAGCGTCCCTAACAAGCTGATGAACTGCGAACGAAGCGTGCCACGTTCATCGTTGCTTGCTACTCTGAAATCATTATATCATTTTAGTCTTTCCCGATGTATTAACAAAGTGCGACGATTTATGTTAGCCGTTCGTTTTCACCTTATTTTCCCCCTCACCTTATATGCAAAAAATCAGCAAAACGCACCTTGTTTTTTGCAGAATTTACAGAATGTTCATAAGTATTTTTGTGAAATGTTGATATAGCAGTACAGACAAATTTTTCAAAACTCATCTTAAAAGTCTTGTAAGGCTTTCGATAATGTGGTATAATAAAAAAATATATTGACACTTGATTAAATAAAAATTTTGCGGAGGATAATATGGCTAATAAAAGCAAAGTACAATCTGTTGAACCGGATATAGCTGACTTGGTAAACGGCTGGCTGAAAAGCTATGGTCTTGACTATAAACTTGAACAAGCATCACTTAATTCGGAAATAGATAAGGCTCTTGATGAATATCATTCAAAGAGTGGTGGCAAAGGTGGTAACAGACCTGATGCTAAACTGTTGTTGAAAGATAAGTATGGGACTTTTTATCCTGTTCTTATTGAATATAAAGGTTACAAAGATAAACTCGTAAAGTTGGATACTTATTTATGTTTTCAAGGTCGGCGAACCACATCACGCAAAGAATACAGTTAAGTTTATCGATTTCTCTAATGACGGCTACACAAGAACCAACAGAAAGAAAGCAAGTGTAAATCTAAGAGATACAGACCACGCCAAAGAACGCTATCAGGAAATTGCTGATATTGTCAGATTCGGCAAGTCAGAACTTAATATTTTCACTGACAAGGAATATTATGAGGGTAAAATCGACCCGGAAAACGGTGCTGATTGGAATCAGTCTGCTCCAATTAACACAATCCCAACGCTTGAGGACTTCAAAAAGACCGTAAGTGATTATCTTGCTTGGGAAGTATCAACACTTTTAAAAGGTAAGAGCAGTGAGGATAACGAACGCTTGGGAAAATAAATGCCTCACTCAATGAGAAATTGGCAAGTGTTGAGTGGGGCGAATACAGGATTGATGATTTGTTTAATATTTATACAGGAAGGGACGTTATAATAGGCAAAACTTCCCCTGGGGAAATTCCATTAATAAGTCATCAAAATACTGAAAATGGAGTAACCAGAAGAATAGAGCATATCAGCAACAGAAGAATTTTTCATTATGAAGAAACAATTTCTTTAGCAGACAGAGGCGTATTTTATGCAACAACTCAAAATGAAGATTTTCATATTGGTACAAGAGTTAAAGCTTTAGTATTTAAAGATGGAAAAAAGAGTGAAAATGTACGATTATTTTTCTCTTCAGCAATCAACAAATTGCAAATACTATTCACCGATTATTCCTCTAATGCAACAGATAAACTTCCAAAATATAAAATACAATTGCCGGTATTAAACGGACAGATAGATTATAATTTTATGGAAAGCTTTATAGAGGAGCTGGAAGCGGAGCGTATAGAGGAGCTGGAAGCGGAGCGTATAGAG
>ERZ857827.2756-NODE-2756-length-12091-cov-35.162429_pt1 | contig 12091 bp, 7 predicted proteins | sample MGYA00519761_ERZ857827 | MGnify/ENA primary metagenome ERZ857827 (study PRJEB31778, sample SAMEA3449370) | human gut metagenome | biome: human gut; feature: human-associated habitat; material: faeces | place: United Kingdom | collected 2010/2012 ... | reverse complement strand
CACAAGCAATGCCGAAAGCCTTTGTTTTCAAGGGCTTTCGGTTTTTATTTTTGTCAAAAACGAGAAAAACGAAAAAGCCGCAGTTTTTCATTGACTTTTTTCCGTCTGCTAATGGAATTTATGACTGATGTCGTCCGCCTTTCGGGCGGATTTCTTTATGTTATCCGATGCGTATTTTTATGATTGAAAAATTTAAAACGTGCAAAAGTGCGCATTTACGGTTCAATAATATTGCATATTAGATAACAAAACGGGCACACTATAAGCATAAACGCTGAATTTTATTGCGCGATATTGACTGTATCTGACTGTTTTTGTATAATTAAGGCACAACAGAGATATCGGAGGTGTGAATATGCTTACAACCGACAGAAGAGCGCAGATACTTGAAATTCTGCGTCAGAACGGCTCGGTTACCGTTTCAAAGCTTGCCGAAAAATTCGAAACAAGCGAATCTACGATAAGGCGTGACCTTTTGGCTCTTTCCCAGCTCGGGAAAATAAACAAGGTTCACGGCGGAGCGACTGTTCTCGGGCAGGAATTTCTCCACGACGAGGAGGATTTCAACAAAAAATCGCTGATGAACATAAACGAAAAGGAAGCAATAGCAAAATATGCCGCTTCGCAGATAAATGATGACGATTTCGTTTTTATCGACGCAGGCACAACCACCTTTCTTATGACGAAATATATAACCTCTTCCAAAGCAACCTTTGTAACCAACGGAATCGCCCACGCAAAGGAGCTGACGGCCAATGGCTGCAAGGTTTTTGTTATCGGCGGTGAATTAAAAAGCACAACCGAGGCAATCATAGGCTTAGTAGCCGCTTCAAATCTTCAGAAATATAACTTTTCAAAAGCGTTCATCGGAACAAACGGAGTCAGCGAAAAGCAGGGCTTTACAACCCCGGACACCGAGGAGGCAATGCTAAAAGCCGTTGCCATAGAGCGAAGCTTTGTAACCTATGTGCTTTGCGACCACACAAAGTTCGGAAAAGTTTCGGCGGTATCATTTTCACCGGTTGCAGCGGCGTGTATAGTCTGCGACAAATGCGATGACGAACAGCTTAAATCAAAAACGGTAGTGAAGGAGGTAACTGCTTAATGGTTTACACCGTTACTCTGAATCCGGCTCTCGACTATGTGATGAAGCTCAAAGCTCTCAGAACCGACGACATAAACCGTACGGACGGCGAAGAAATCTATTACGGCGGAAAAGGCATCAACGTGTCGGTCATACTCACACAGCTCGGAATTCCCAACACGGCACTCGGCTTTCTCGGAGGCTTTACCGGAAAAAAGCTTGAAGAAATGCTCAAGAACGACAATGTTAGCTGCGACTTTAATTATCTTAAAAACGGCGATACGAGAATAAACGTCAAAATCAAGGCCGACAAGGAAATTGATTTGAACGCCTGCGGCCCCGAAATCACAAAAGAGGATATGCAGAGCTTTTTAAAAAAGCTTGACAGCATAAAGAGCGGAGATTATCTTATCCTCGCAGGCTCTATCCCGAATACCCTCCCCGATGACATTTACGAGCAAATACTTGAGAGAGCCGGCGACAGAAATATAAACTGCGTGGTTGACGCAACGGGCGATTTGCTCAAAAACGTGCTCAAATACAAACCGTTTTTAATAAAGCCGAATCATCACGAGCTCGGCGACCTGTTCTCGGTCCAAATAAAGAGTGATGACGACATTGTGAAATATTCGAAAAAGCTTCAGGAAATGGGTGCTAAAAACGTGCTTGTTTCAATGGCAAAGGACGGCGCAATGCTTACGGACGAAAACGGAAGCGTCCACAGGATAGGCAACGCAAAGGGCAAGCTCATAAACTCCGTCGGTTGCGGAGACAGTATGGTAGCAGGCTTTACGGCAGGATATATCAAGACCGCCGACTACTCCTACGCTTTAAGACTCGGCTCGGCGTGCGGAAACGCAACGGCCTTTTCAGAAAAGCTTGCAACCCGTGAAGAAATTGAACGCGTCTTTAACGCGGAGTATAAATAAGGAGGAATACTTATGAAAATCATCGACTTATTAAAAAAGGATGCGATTGCTCTTAATGTTTCTCTCACCGACAAGGAAGAGGCAATCGACAAGCTGATTTCCCTGCACGAAAAGGCAGGAAATCTTGCCGACAAGGCGGCGTACAAGGAGGCTATCCTTGCAAGAGAGGCTCAGGGCTCGACCGCAATCGGAGAAGGAATTGCCGTTCCGCACGCAAAATCGGACAGCGTAAAGACTCCCGGTCTTTCGGCGATAACGGTTCCGAACGGCGTTGATTACGGCGCTCCCGACTCCAAGCCCTCGGACATTTTGTTTATGATTGCCGCTCCCGTTGACGGAGATTTACATCTCGAAATACTCTCCCGTCTTATGGTAATGCTTATGGAACCGGAATTTTGCGCGGCTCTACGGGGCGCAAAAACAACGGACGAATTTTTAGAAATAATCGATAAAAAGGAAGCGGAAAAATACCCCGAGGAAGCGGTAAAACCCGAAGTAAAGCCGAACGGTTACAGAATACTCGCGGTTACAGCCTGTCCGACGGGCATAGCGCATACCTATATGGCGGCAGAGGCACTTGAAAAAGCGGGCGAAAAATTAGGCTATCCGCTCAAAGCCGAAACCAACGGCTCCGGCGGTGCTAAAAACGTGCTCACAAAAAAGGAAATCGAAGAATGCGACGGAATAATCATTGCCGCAGATAAAAACGTCGAAATGGCACGTTTCGACGGCAAGCCCGTTGTAAAGACCTCGGTTTCAAACGGAATAAACAAGCCCGAGGAGCTTATCAAAAGAATCGTTGACGGAAAAGCCGCGATATATCACGCCGACGAAAGTGAAAAGCAGCCTATTGATGACGACGAAAAGGAAAGCGGCTGGCACAAACTTTATAAGCATCTCATGAACGGTGTTTCGCATATGCTCCCGTTCGTTGTCGGCGGCGGAGTTCTCATAGCTCTCGGCTTCCTGTTCGATACGCTTGCAGGCAATGCCGATGTCGGCGGAACCTTCGGCTTCACAAGTCCCGTCGCGGCAATTGTGTTCTGGATAGGCAAAGCGGCATTTGCGCTTATGCTCCCCATTCTTTCGGCTTATATCGCATCGTCCGTTGCCGACAGACCGGGTCTTTTGCCCGGTATGATAGGCGGCGTATTTGCGGCAAACGGTTACACCTTCAGCTCGCTGATTGAAAACCAAAGCCTTACCGGAGACGACAAAGCGGTGTCGGGCTTCCTCGGTGCTCTGCTCGCAGGCTTCCTTGCCGGTATTATTGTAAATCTCCTCAAAAAGGCATTTTCTTGGCTTCCGAAATCAATGGACGGAATAAAGCCCGTATTTATCTATCCTCTTTTCGGCACGCTTATCATGGGCCTTCTTATGTGTCTTGTAAACCCCGTTATAGGCGTTGTCAACTCCGCTCTTTCCTCGTTCCTCTCGTCGCTCGGCGATACAAGCAAAATACTCCTTTCCATAGTACTTGCGGCAATGATGGCAACGGATATGGGCGGCCCGTTCAACAAGGCGGCTTATGTTTTCGGCACGGCTGCAATAGCCGACGGCAACACATGGATTATGGCGGCTGTTATGATAGGCGGTATGGTTCCCCCGATTGCAATCGCACTTTCGACAACCTTCAACAAGAAGAAGTGGACATCGGAAGAAATCAAATCAGGCCCCGTAAACTATCTTATGGGTCTGTGCTTCATTACGGAGGGTGCTATCCCCTACGCCGCTTCCGACCCGGTCAGAGTTATCCCCTCATGCTTAGTAGGCTCTGCTGTCGCAGGTGCTCTTACATCGCTGTTCAACGTTACATGCCCCGCACCTCACGGCGGAATCTTCACATTTATAGTATGCGACCATCCGCTTCTCTATATCGTAGCCCTTATTGCAGGCTCGGTTGTCGGAGCGCTGATGCTCGGTCTTCTTAAAAAGGATCGTAAAGAATCCGTATAACAAACAATCAAAAACCGTGCCGAGGGGCATCATCCTCTCGGCAGGTATTAAACATAAGGAGAATTATTATGGTACAGAAAACTTTTACAATCACTAATAAAATGGGACTTCATATGCGTCCGGCAAACACCTTTGTAACAGAAATGTCTAAATTCTCTTCGGACGTTGACATTGTTTTCGGAGGTAAAAGGATCAACGGCAAGAGCATTATGAATATAATGGCAGGCTGCATCAAATGCGGAAGCGAAATCACCGTAGAGTGCAGCGGCGCAGACGAAAACGAAATGCTCAAAAAAGCCGAAGAGCTTATCACATCGGGCTTCGGCGAAGAATAATATTGCCGCGGCTTAATGAAAGGGTGGGTTTAATGCTTAAAGGAATCGGCGCATCTCAAGGCTTCGGAATCGGCAAGGCCGTCGTTATAAGGGACACAAACCTTGACTATTCATCCGTAAAATTTACCGATTCGGATCATCAAAAAAAGCGTCTGCACTCGGCAGTCGCCGACTTTTCCGACGAAACAAAATCACTTGTGGCGGAGCTTAAAAAGAATGCCGGAAATAAAGAGGCGGAGATACTCGAGGGACATCTTGTTATGCTTGAGGACCCGTTTATGCTCGCACAGATGGAAGAAGCAATCGACAACGGCTCTGTTGCCGAAGCGGCGGTTGACAGCATATGCACAATGTTTATCAATATGTTCTCCGGCGTTGACGACGAGCTTACGCGCCAACGCGCCTCGGATGTAAAGGATATAAGAGACAGCCTTTTGCGCATTCTTCTGGGTGTAAAAAGTGTGGATATTTCATCCGTACCGAAAGGCTCTGTTCTCATCGCCAAGGATTTCACCCCGTCCATGACGTCACAAATAAACAGGGAAAATGTTTCCGCAATTATCACCGAGGTCGGCGGTGTTACGAGTCACAGCGCAATACTCGCACGTGCCATGGGCATACCTGCCGTTTTGTCGGTCGTCAATGCGGTTGAAAAAATCTCGGACGGCGATATGATTATTGCAGACGGCTTCAAGGGAAAAGTATTTACAGACCCCACAGAGGAAGAGCTTGAAGAATACAGAACCAAGCAGGCGGCATATCTGAAGGAAAAAGAAAGCCTCAACGAATACTTTTCAAAAGAAACCGTTACAAAATCCGGCGTAAAAAAACATGTGTACGGCAACATCGGCAAGGCTGAGGACGCACAGAACGTATTGCAAAACGGCGGCGAGGGCATAGGCCTCTTCAGAACGGAATTTCTGTTTATGGACAGAGCCTCTCTTCCCACGGAGCAGGAGCAGTACGAAGCATATTCAACCGTCGCAAAGATAACGGACGGCAAGGAGGTTATCATTCGCACGCTCGATATAGGCGGAGATAAAGCGATAGATTACCTTAAAATCGAAAAAGAGGACAACCCGTTTCTCGGACACCGCGCGATAAGATACTGCCTTGACAACCCTAAAATTTTCAAAATTCAGCTTCGTGCGATTCTCCGCGCAGCGGTTTTCGGAAACATAAAGGTTATGCTTCCGCTTGTAACGACACTTGACGAGGTTCGCAGAGCAAAAGCCCTTATCGAAGAATGCAAAGATGAGCTTAAAAACGAGGGTCTTAAATTCGCCGATATTCCCGTGGGCGTTATGATAGAAACTCCGTCGGCGGCAATAATTTCCGATTTGCTTGCAAAAGAGGTTGATTTCTTTTCCATCGGCACAAACGACCTGACGGGCTACACCATGGCCGTTGACAGAGGAAACGCCGCTGTTTCAAAGCTGTATGACCCGATTCAGCCTGCGGTTCTGCGCCTTATCGAAACGACGATCAAAAACGCCAAAAAGGCAGGCATCCCCGTCGGAATGTGCGGAGAAGCGGCAGCCGATACACGTCTTATTCCCTTGCTTTGCAAATGGGGGCTTGACGAATTTTCGGTAACGCCATCTTCGATATTGCACACAAGAAAAAGTATATGCGAATGCGAATAACGCTAAGTCTCCCGCATCTTATTTTATATAATCAAGCAGCAAAGCCCTCGTGAAGCACCTCAAAACAATATATTTTGATACAGAAACGGCCAAAACCCCTCGGATATGCGTCTGCATTATCCGAGGGGTTAAGTGCATTATTATATGAAAAACCGTTTATTTTAAGCAAGACCTACTCATAACGTGTTAATAATCAACATTCTCTTGCTTTTTTGTATGCTATATGATATTATTGGTATGCATACTAATAATATTATAAACAGGTGATATATTTGCGTAGAAACAGCAGTGAAACAAAAAGAAAAATCTTAACGGCGTGCGTTCGGTTGTTTTTGGAGGAGGGCTACAAAAGCACCTCCGTCAGTCGAATAGTCGAGGAAGCAGGCGTCGCAAGGGGCAGCTATTTAAATCTGTTTCCGACCAAGGATAAAATCTTGCTGGATTTGACCGAATCGATGTTCGGCGGTCAATTTGACGTGGCGAGGAGTATTGCGGACAAAAAGCTGCCGCCCGTATACGCCTATGCGGTGGAAACGTCTCTTCAGCTCACGCTAACGGAGCTTAACGAGAACCTGCGAGAAATCTATATTGAAGCATATTCTCAGCCCGACACGGCGGAATTCATCTATCTGCACACCACGGCGGAATTAAAGCAGATTTTCGGAGCAAATTTTCCCGATTACAGCGAAAGTGACTTTTATGAAATGGAAATCGGCACGTCAGGACTTATGCGTAACTATATGGCTCGCAAATGTGATATTCATTTCCCGTTGGAGCGCAAGCTCAGCAGGTTTTTGACGGCATCAATGAGAGTATATCGTGTACCGGAGGAAGAACAGGCAAAGGTGCTTGCTTTTATCGGCTCGATTGATATTCGGGAGCTTGCCGTTACGGTTATGCATAAGCTGTTTGCCATGCTTGAAATGAAATATGACTTTAAGCTGTCTACGGACGGCGAAACGGAGGAAAGAAGATGAGAACAGGGAAAAAACTGCTCACAGGTATGCTTTTGGTGCTTTTCATTGTTTTTGTCGCAGGATGCGGCAAAACGGCAAAAACCAACGCCGCACTGCCGGAGGTGCGCAACAGCGGCACGGCGGTTCAGTGGAAATACAGCGATGAAGCCGACTGGCGCGACCTTGTGGCACTTACCGAGCTGCGAGGTGCTGCCGGAGAAAACGGCAAGGACGGAATTAACGGCACCGACGGAAAGAACGGCGTCGACGGTAAAAACGGTCTTGACGGCAAAGACGGCATTAACGGTCTTGACGGCAAAGACGGCGTTGACGGCAAAGACGGAGCAGACGGCAAAGACGGCATAGACGGAAAAGACGGAGCAGACGGCAAGGACGGCATTAATGCCAAAAACATAGAGGTGCAGCGAACCGAAACCCACATACAGTGGCGTTACGAGGGCGACGAGTGGCAAAATCTTGTTGCGATAGCCGATATAGAGGGCCCTGCCGGACAGAACGGAACGGACGGTGCAAACGGAAAAACTCCGGAATTTCGCGTAAGCGAAAATATCCTGCAATGGCGTTATGTCGGCGACGAAATATGGCTGAACCTGTACGATCTTACCGCATTAAAAGGTGCGGATGGCAGAGACGGCGCTGATGGCAAGGACGGAGCCGACGGTATAAACGGTAAAGACGGAGCCGACGGCAAGGACGGAATAAACGGGCAAAACGGCTCTGACGGCAAAGACGGTAAAACACCTTTTGTCGGCGAAAACGGCAACTGGTGGATCGGAGAAATCGACACAGCCGTAAAAGCCGCAGGTGTTGACGGCACAGACGGTGTTGACGGCGAAAAGGGCGACAAAGGCGAAAAAGGCGACAAAGGAGATAAAGGTGATAAAGGCGACAAGGGTGATGCAGGTCAGAACGGCAGCTGTTCGGGATATTTTTACGGAGAGGCAAACTCTCCGAGGACAGTACTGAATAACAGTCGTGTCAATATTTCTGTCTACGAAAAAATAAACAAGGGCGGCTTGATTTCATCCTACAGGAATAATATTACCCTCAAAAAAGGACATATTTACAATGTCTGCTTAAGCGGTTCTCTCGAAGTTGGTTCAAACGAATTTAACAACAGCGGCAATTACTCTATTCAGATGACAGACGGTTATGATGACGATCTGTGCAGGGAGCTTACACGAATAAAAAGGGACGGGACAAAAATACCGTATACCAATGATCAACATTCCTTTAATTTCAACAGAATGTATGATGCGTCAAATAAAGACATTACATTGCAGTTGTGGTTTGAAAATTCGGCATACAATACTTATCTCGGTGGCTTCAGAGGTACTATTACAATAACTGCTCTTGACTGAGCTGACATACACGAAAACGGAGGTAATAGAATATGAAAAAACGAATACTTAGTATCCTGCTCGCCTTTTGTATGATGATGAGCTTTGTACCGATGATGGCAAGCGCAATTGAGATTTATATTGACTTGACCATTGTCGGTCAGGCAAACTTATCGCTCGAGGTTGTGTCGGGCGACAGCATTGACAATATCAAGGAGAAAATTCAGGAAAAAACAGGCTTTTCTCCCGATGCGCAAAGACTGTTTTTGGGCGAAAAAGAGCTTGAGAACGGGCGCACGCTGGCAGATTACAATATTCAGAAGGAAAGCACGCTGCGCTTGCGTTTGCAAAAGACGATACAGCTCGGCACAGACGCACTGAATAAAACTGTAAACACAGCGAGCGCACCGACCGTGTATTTCGGGCAAAACCAAGAAAATAAGCCTGCCGCATGGCGTGTTATCGGTTATGACGGAAACGGTGTTACAAGCGCACAAGGGGATATTACCCTGCTTGCGGCAAATAACATGGGGTTGTCAAAGTTCGGTGCGAGCAACGCTTATGCGGACAGCGCGTTGAAAGAGGCAATAGACGCGCTTGCAGCAAAGCTGACGACAGAAGAAAATGCTGCCGTAAAGAAACGGACGCTTGAAAGCGGAAGCTATGATAGGGCAAATACCGATTGTGTGGCGGGTTCTGCGGTAAGCAATGCTGTTTTTTGGCCGCTTTCCACAGCGGAAGCGTATGCGGTAAATCAGGATTTGCGTGTCGTGGATTCCGAACATCCAAAATGGGCGTCAAACTTTTGGTGGCTGCGCTCCCCGGGTGCAAAGGATCTCGATGTTGCCTCTGTGGATGGTTATGGTAATATCGACCGCGATGGGATAGATATCAGCAATATATGGGGTGTTCGTCCCGCTTTTAACTTAAATTCGAGCTCTGTACTATTTGCCTCTGCTGCTGTGGGCGGAAAGCCCGACGGATTCAAAGCAGTTCCTGAGTACACCGGCAATGAATGGAAGTTGACAATCAAGGACAGCAGCCGCAAAATATATGCTTCTGCCGCTAAAACAAATTTGAAGGCGGGTGAAAGCCTGTCCGTCGAATACTTCGGCGCAATAAATATCGGCGAAAACGAATATATCTCCGCCATGATTGCGGACAGCGCCGGCAATATCCTCTATTACGGACACGTCGCACATAATAACCAAAGTCAAAGCGGCACGGCAAACATCACCGTTCCGTCCGACCTTGCAGACGGCAGCTATACCCTGAAACTGTTCAGCGAACAGTGTAACGGAGACTATAAAACCGACTATGCCGGCGAATTCCGGAATATTTCGTTTACGGTAAAAAATAAAGTAAACGAGCAGTTCACTCTCACCGCCGGCGACAGATACTACTTTGACTTGTCGTCGCTGGGTATTCCCGGCACGGCAAACGATGTTCTGCCGGACAAAACAATGCACTATGTGCCGTTCACCTATGTAGGCACAGTGGATGCCTATGCACTGAAAGATGAAACCGACACAGATACCACATCCTACGAGCACAGCCTTTTTATTGCGGACTATAACGTGAAATGTTCTTTGCAGCGGGAGACGTTGGCAGAAATGAACCTGATTTATGGCCAGACCTATACAGCGAGTAACGTGAACTATACGCTCCGCGCCCCATCTGTTGGAGACCATCACCGTAATGAAGGAGAAGGCTCTGGTCTTGCACCAATTGACAATGAATGGGATACGATCTATCAGAAGTCAGCCGATTATATCAAAAACTGGTATAAAATGCGCTCTTTCGGCCAGGATATAGGTACTGGGAATGTCGAGGGAATGTATCTATCTCGTGGTGGACACTTCGCTGCACAGGCTACATTTTGGGCAAGGCCAACCCTTCCGGAGCGGGACATTGGTTTCCGCCCCGTCCTTGAACTGCCGACAGATCTTGCCGCCGACAGCCTGAAGGCGGTTGCGTTGATCATGGCCGGTTATATGCCCGGCGAGCAGCAGAACTGGATCAATATCATCGTGAAAAAGGGCGAGAGCTTCAAAGCGCCCGCTGCCGAGGGTCTGCCCCGCCCGGACAGCATTTCGGCAGATGCACAACTGTGGTGGGTAGACGAAAACTTAAACTTCTACAAGCCCGGCGATACCGTTCCCGCAGATGTTTCGGCACTTACCGCTTTATGGGGCGGCTTCGGTCTGTTTTTGGATCGCGGCGACGGCGAGGTCGAGGTCACACCGGACAATTATACCGATATTTTCGGCGACGGGACTGCCTCCTTTGTTCTGCCTAAGGGCAAGAACTTTAGTACACTTAGGGATTCAGTGAATCTGACAGGCAAGGATATTTTGGAAATTTATTCGACCGGCAGGCTTGAAAGATACGGCAGTGTTTTCCCGAATCTGAAGCTCAAGAATGCCGACCTGACCTCTGTGCACTTGAGCGAAAAGTATATCGGAAAGAGCAACCCGCTCTTTATCACGGCGGACGGAAAGAATACCATCGAAAGTCTGAACGGAATTAGCAAGAGCATGAACACCCTTTCCATTCTCGGCAACGGCTCGCTGACGCTGAACGGCGCACTGACGCTCAGCCAATACACCCAGTATGGCGGTGGCAGCGTCACCATGACGGACGGGCTCACGGCGTACTATCTTACCGTAGACAGCGGCTCGCTTACCGTAACGGGCGATCCGCAGGCCATTACGCTGCGGGATCAAGATTTAGGCTATCTGCAAATGGGCGACGGTGTGCGGCTGTTCACGGGCTCTTCGGCGCAGGATGCCGCAGAAGCTGTTATTCCGCAGCTTTCCGCTGAAATGCAAGAACTGTATCAGCGCTATCTGGCGGATGACAACACGCTGACAAATGAAGAGTTTGCCGCGCTGTACAACGCACTCAGAGAGCGGTTCAACGCTATCTTCCGGCAGCTTTCCGACAAGACCTATGTGCGTATCACGGGCGCTTGGGATGTGACCTATCAGCCCGGCACAAACGGCTCGGGCAATGCGGTCACAGATATTAAGTTCTATAACGATGCTCTCACGCTGCGAGGCGCTTTGTTCACTCGCACGGGGTACACGCAAGTAGGCTGGGCGACCGTTGACGGCGGCGAAAAGGTCTATGCTTTTGGCGGCGGCTATACCACCAATGCGGCGCTGACCCTCTATCCCGTGTGGAACACGAATAAATATACAATTACCTTTGATACGGCAGGCGGCAGCGAAATCGCACCCATCACGCAGGATTACGGCACACCAATTACCGCACCTGCCGACCCGACAAGAGAGGGCTACACCTTCACGGGGTGGGACACGGAAATTCCCACGACCATGCCTGCCGAAAATATAACGCTTAAAGCACGGTGGAAAGACATCGAAAAGCCCACGGGCGAAATTATCATAGGCACAAATAAATGGCGCGAATTCTTAAACAAGCTGACCTTCGGTCTGTTCTTTAAGGACACGCAGGAGGTAACGATAAACGCTTCCGATAACAGCGGAACCGTGTTTGTCTCTTATCTGGTGACCGATCGGGATCTTTCCGAAGAGGAACTAGGCTCTCTTGTGTACCGTGCGTATGATGAGCCGTTTTTAATAGAGCCTAACGGAGAATATATTGTTTATGCAATGCTCGTTGATGAGAGCCTGAACATCACATATCTTCGCTCCGACCGCATAACGCTTGACAATGTTCAGCCGGTCATCGGTGGCATTGAAAACGGCAAGACCTACTGCGAGGCACAGACAGTTACCATTGACGAGAAGTATATAGATACAGTTACCGTAAACGGCACAAAGGTCACGCTTGATGAAAAC
>ERZ857827.2753-NODE-2753-length-12108-cov-3.869410_pt1 | contig 12108 bp, 10 predicted proteins | sample MGYA00519761_ERZ857827 | MGnify/ENA primary metagenome ERZ857827 (study PRJEB31778, sample SAMEA3449370) | human gut metagenome | biome: human gut; feature: human-associated habitat; material: faeces | place: United Kingdom | collected 2010/2012 ... | reverse complement strand
CGCAGCCAAGCCGCATGTCCTGCGAGCGGCCCCGCGCCCAAAGGGCGCGGAGTGGGGTGCAGGGGGTCACCCCCTGCTAGTCGTCGTTCATTTTGAGGACGGCGAGGAAGGCTTCGCTGGGGACTTCGACGGTACCGAATTGGCGCATGCGCTTCTTGCCTTCCTTCTGCTTTTCCAGCAGCTTCTTCTTGCGGGTGATGTCGCCGCCGTAGCACTTGGCCAGAACGTCCTTGCGCATGGCGCGGACGGTCTCCCGGGCGATGACCTTGCCGCCGATGGCCGCCTGAATGGGAATTTCAAATAGCTGCCGCGGAATCACATCCTTCAGCTTTTCGGCAATGTTTCGTCCGCGGGCGTAGGCCTTGTCCCGGTGAACAATGATGGAGAATGCGTCGCAGATTTCACCGTTGAGCAGAATGTCCAGCTTGACCAGGTCGCTTTCCCGGTAGCCGTGCAGCTCGTAGTCAAAGCTGGCATATCCCCGGCTGCGGCTTTTCACCTGATCGAAGAACTCGTAGATGATCTCGTTCAGCGGGATCTCATAGATCAGCTTGACCCGGCCGCCCTCGTACTGCATGTCAATGAAGATGCCCCGCTTGTCCACGGCAATGTCCATCATCGCGCCCACAAATTCCTGCGGGGTGTAGATGGTCGCGGTGACGTAGGGTTCCTCCATGTGCTCGATTTCGCCGATGGGCGGCAGATTGGAGGGATTGTCGATCTCCACCATGGAGCCGTCCGTCTTGTATACATGATAGATAACGCTGGGCGCGGTGGTGACCAGATCCAGGTCGAATTCCCGCTCCAGACGCTGCTGAATGACCTCCATATGCAGAAGTCCCAAAAAGCCGCAGCGGAAGCCGTAGCCCAGCGCCACGGAGGTCTCCGGGTCAAAGGACAGAGAGGCGTCGTTCATGCGCAGCTTTTCCAGCGCATCCTTCAGGTTGTCGTAGTCCGCGCCGTCGGCGGGATAAATGCCGCAGAACACCATGGGCGTTACCTTGCGGTAGCCGGGCAGCGGCTCGGCCGCCGGGCGGTTCGCGTCGGTGATGGTGTCGCCCACCCGGGTGTCGGCCACGTCCTTGATGGACGCGGCAATGTAGCCCACATCGCCGGGATACAGCTCGTCGCAGGGCTCGTAGCCCGGGTTGAAGGTGCCCACTTCTACGATGTCGAACTCGCTGCCGGTCTGCATCAAACGCATGCGCATCCCCGGCTTCACCGTGCCCTCTTTGACCCGCACAAAGCAGATAGCGCCGCGGTAGTTGTCGTAATAGGCGTCGAAAATCAACGCTTGCAAAGGCGCTTCTGCGTTGCCCTTGGGCGCGGGAATATGCCTGACGATGGCTTCCAGCACGTCGCCGCAGTTTTCGCCGGTTTTGGCGGAGATCATCGGCGCGTCGGAGGTGTCCAGTCCGATCACTTCTTCGATCTCGTGCTTGACCTCTTCGGGCTGGGCGCTGGGCAGGTCGATCTTGTTGATGACCGGCACGGTCTCCAAATCATGCTCCAGCGCCATATAGACGTTGGCCAGTGTCTGGGCCTCGATGCCCTGCGTCGCGTCCACCACCAGAAGCGCGCCCTCGCAGGCCGCCAGCGCCCGGCTGACCTCATAGCTGAAATCCACATGGCCGGGGGTGTCGATCAGATTGAGGACGTAGGTCTCCCCGTCCTTGGCCTTGTACTCCATGCGCACGGCCTTGGACTTGATGGTGATGCCGCGCTCCCGTTCCAGCTCCATGGAGTCCAGGATCTGCTCCGTCATCTGCCGCTTTTCAAACACGCCCGTCATTTCCAGCAGACGGTCCGCCAGCGTGCTTTTTCCGTGGTCGATATGGGCAATAATGCAGAAATTGCGAATATGGGACAGTCGTTCCTCGTGGTGCAACTGCGTTTCCCTCCAAGCAAATAAAATAGAACGCTTTCTATGATAACGTTTTTGAGGAAAAAAAGCAACTGTAACGAAAAAAGGCCCGCTATACCGGCAGGCCTTTTTCGTCCTCTTTTCTTTTGTCTTCCAGAAACAGGGAAGCCATACACCCCAGCGCAAAGACGCTTACGGCCAGATTCCGATACGTAAAGAAATAGTGAACATGGCTGTGGTTATTCATTACCGCATACCACGCCAGCGGCATCACCGCCGTGGTCAGCAGCGCTCCCGCCAGCTCCAGCGGCACTCTCTTTCGATTCTTTCCCAGACGAATCAGCAGAAGCGCCATCCAGACCGCAGCGCATGCCAGCGCAAGCTTATAGGGTTTGCGCCACAGCACGCTCACGTTCCGAAGAATCGCGCTCCACGGGCTGATGGCGCCGTTCAGTCCTCTTTCTTCCATGGCGGCGAGAATCATGCTGCCTTCCCCTGCCTGCCCGAAGAGCAGAATCATCAGCCATTTTCCGGCCCACATTCCAGCGTAGCCAATCCCCCATGCCAGCGCCAGACGCAGCAGCAGCGAAAACGCATTCTTTTGCCGGTCCTGTTCCAGCATCAGCCAGAGAACGCAGGGCAGACCGAAGGTAATCAGCGGATAGGTCAGAAAATCCACATAAGCCGTTACCATGCCTATGCCGAGAAAAAACAGCGCAGCGCCGTTTTTCTCAAAGCCGTGCTGGAACCTGATCAGCAGGCACATAGCGGCCAGCGCCGTCAGCCATGCCGTCGAGTATTGCAGGCACAGCGGAAGCAGCCATGCCTGCAATACAGCCAGCGCCGCCCCCAAAGCCGGGATGCAGCGTGCGCCCTTCTTTTTCAGCTGTACGATCAAATACAGCAGCAGCGTCCCCTGCGCCAGAACGTTCAGCATTCGAATATCCATGTAGCTGCACAGCATCAGCAGAGGCTTGAGCAGCACCAGATATCCATGCCAGTAGCGGCCATAGGAATAGGCGGGCTCCGCATCCTTGCCGACTCCTCGGGCGACTGCGGCCAAACGATCGCTCAGCCGGAAATAGTGCTCCATATCGTTATACATACGGTTTTCCAGCGCTTGCTCCCACGGAGAAACATCGGAATCGTAGGCGGCGATCTGCATCATCACCAGATCCGTGCGAACGTCCAGCCATGTGCCCGGATAGGTTTTGATCAGCGTTTCGTTGTCCGCCTCCGGCATATCGTCGCTGCCGTCAAAACAGACAAGCGATTCCTCCAGATGCTTTCTGATTGGCTCCACCGGCAGGGCATACGCCGCCGCCAGCAGAAGCATTCCCAAAAGAATCCCGCCCAGCAGCAGCGCCGAGCCGCGAAGCAGTGTCCGTCTCATTTCAATGTTTCTCCCATCGCCTTATCCCAGCAGCGCCCGGTCGCTGGCAAACTGCTCCCCGCTGACCTTTTCGAACATGCCCAGCAGGTCTTCGACGGTCAGGCGCTCCTTGTCCTCGCCGGAAACATCCACGGCAATGCGGCCCTCGTAAAGCATAATCAGCCGGTTGCCGTGAGCGATGGCGTCCCGCATGTTGTGGGTAATCATCAGCGTGGTCAGCCGCTCCTGACGGATGATGCGGTCCGTCACTTCCAGCACCTTGGCCGCCGTTTTGGGATCCAGCGCGGCGGTGTGCTCGTCCAGAAGCAGCAGCTTGGGCTTTTGCAGCGTGGCCATCAGCAGCGTCAGCGCCTGCCGCTGGCCGCCGGAAAGCAGGCCCACCTTGGCGGTCAGACGATCCTCCAAGCCCAGGTTCAGGCTTTTGAGCAGTTCCCTGTACTCCTCCCGCTCGGCGGCGGTAATGCCGGGCCGCAGGCTGCGGGGCTTGCCGCGCCGCCGGGCCAGCGCCAGATTTTCTTCGATCTGCATGGTGGCGGCGGTGCCCATCATGGGGTCCTGAAAGACCCGACCGATGTACCGGGCCCGCTTGTACTCCGGCAGATGGGTCACATCCACGCCGTCAATAAAGATGCTGCCCTGATCCACGGGCCAGACGCCTGCCACGGCATTCAGCAGGGTGGATTTGCCCGCGCCGTTGCCGCCGATGACGGTGACGAAATCGCCGTCGTTCAGGGTCAGGGAAACGCCGTTCAGCGCGGTCTTTTCGTTGACGGTTCCCGCATTGAAGGTTTTGCTGATTTCCTTGATCTCAAGCATGGGTCTTGCCCCCCTTCACGGTCTTTTTGCTGAAATATTTGGCCTTCCAGTAGGGCACGGTCAGGAACACGGCTACGATCAGGGCGGAGAGCAGCTTCAGGTAGTTGGAATTGATGCCGCTCAGGCTGACCACCGCCTGAATGACCGCGTAATAGATGACAGAGCCGATGGCCACCGCCAGCAGCTTCAGGGCGAAATTGCGGAACAGCTTGCCGAACAGCGCTTCGCCGATGATGACCGCTGCCAGACCGATCACGATAGCGCCCCGGCCCATGTTGATGTCCGCAAAGCTCTGGTACTGGCTCAAAAGCGCGCCGGAAAGCGCCACCAGACCGTTGGAGATCATCAGGCCCAGCACGATGTTCCTGTTGGTGTTGATGCCCTGCGCCCGGGACATATGCAGATTGGCGCCGGTCGCGCGGATGGAGGAGCCCAGCTCCGTGCCGAAGAACCAGTACAGAATGGCTATGATTGCCAGCACAAACAGCCCCACGATGAAAATCGGGTGCATATAGAAGGGCCGCGTTCCCTTGGCCACTTCCTGCAGATAGCGCAGGGAAACCAGCAGGGGCTGCTTGCTCACGTTGAGGGCCTGATTGGCCTTCATGCCCATGATGGCCAGATTGACCGACCACAGGCCCAGCTGGGTCAGGATGCCCGCCAGAATGGCTGGGATGCCGCAGGCCGTGTGCAAAAGGCCGGTCGCCAGACCTGTCAGCATGCCCGTCAGCATGGCGCACAGCAGGGCCAGCCAGACGTTGCAGCCCCCTGCGATCATCATGACGCACACCGCACCGCCCGTGCAGAAGGAGCCGTCCACCGTCAGGTCGGCCACGTCCAGAATTTTATAGGTAATGTATACGCCGATGGCCATGACTCCCCAGATCAAGCCCTGAGAAATCGCCCCCGGCAGCGCGTTGAGAAAGCTGGTCAAACCTCATTCCTCCATTGTCGTGGTCGTGTCGTAATCGTTTGAAAAAGCAGAAGCTCAAAGAAGCTCAAAATAGAAGGGTTTCGCAAAAGAAGGGTTTCACAAAAGAAGGTGTTTGCATGTTTGCAAAAGAAAGGTTTCGGAAAACACACTCGAAGGGGCGGCTGGATGCAGCTGCCCCTTCGGAAAAGTCAGAATCCCCTTTGGAAAATCCGCGCCTTATTTCACATCCAGCGCCTGATAGGTATCGGGAACCTTCACGCCCAGCTCCTCGCAGACCACGGGGTTGTATTCCGGGGTAAAGTTTTCCGCGTATTCAACGGGCATTTCGGAGATGCTCGCTTCGCCCTTGAGGATCTTCGCGGCCATCTTGCCGGTGGTCACACCCAGATCATAGTAGCTGATGGACAGCGTAGCCACGCCGCAGCCCTTGGCCATGCCTTCTTCTCCGGCGACTACCGGCTTGCCCGCAGGCAGGCAGATATTGGCAACGATGGCGGTGTTGGCGGCCACGGTGTTATCCGTAGGCACATAAATCACATCGGAAGCGTCGCAGGCCGTCTGAGTCACGGCGGCTACGTCGTTAGAGTCGGCAAAGGGATACAAGGTGCAGGCAACGCCCTTTTCTTCCAGATACTTCTTCACGGTGTCCACCTGATACTGGCTGTTGGCCTCGGCGGAGCAGTACAGAAGGCCCACGGTCTTCACGTCCGGGAACAGCTCCAGAATCATGGAAGCCTGCTGATCCAGCGGGGCCAGGTCGGAGGTGCCGCTGACGTTGCCGCCCACCGTGCCGGTGAAATCGTCAATGCCCAGCGCCACGCCGTATTCGGTGACGGAAGTGCCCAAAATCGGAATATCGGCCGTGGCCGCAGAAGCCGCCTGCAGGGCGGGGGTGGCGTTGGCCAGAATCAGATCCACATTTTCCGCCACAAAGCTGTTAGCGATGGTGGAGCAGGTGTTGGAATCGCCCGCCGCGTTCTGAACGTCGAAGGTTACGTTATCCGCGCCCAGCTCCTCGGTCAGCGCGTCCATAAAGCCCTGCGTGGCCGCGTCCAGCGCGTCGTGAGTGACCAGCTGGCAAATGCCTACGCGGAAGGGCTCCGCCATTGCGCCGGTCATGCCGCATACCAGTACGGCCAAAGCTGCCAGAATTCCCAATGCCTTTTTCATGTTCTCATTCCTCCTACAATCCTACCGTTCTAATGATGCCGCCGGGAACGCCCGGCAGTCTTCCGTTCCCGGCGGTAAAGGCTTTCACCAGGGACGATGCTGGCATTGTACCCCCTTCGGGTCTGTCCGTCAAGGGAATGGATTGTTCTGAATATGTTTTTACCTATTATATATCCGGGAGACATAGCGGACGCACGCGCATCATTTCCGGCGTTCCGCTCTTTTTGAACCAAAAGTGCGCATGTGTCCTCCTGCATTTCCTGCAATTTTGCAGGAAAATGCAGCGTAAAAAGAATTAATTGCATTTTTGATTTGCTGATTTTTCGCTTTAGTTCGAAAAAGTTTTATTGATTTTATTGCATTTTGTTTATTTTTTAACATGCTCGAATGTTTTTCTGGTGCATTTTTATTTTTGCAGGATTGCAATTCCGTGCGTCAAGAATTATAATTTTCCCCGTACCCAAAATTCATTCAGAAACTCAGGAGGCGACCCCACAATGAAAAGGTTTTTGGCAATTCTTCTGGCAGCTTTGATGATGATTCCCGCCTTTGCCATGGCTGAGGGCGTCGTAAAGATCGGCGTATTTGAGCCTGCTTCCGGCGACAGCGGCGCAGGCGGCAAGCAGGAAATGCTTGGCATGCAGTACGCCAATACCGTGCAGCCCACCGTCGAGATCGGCGGCGAGACCTACAAGGTCGAGCTGGTCTACGCAGACAACGGTTCCTCTACCGATAAAGCCCCCTCCGCCGCCCAGCAGCTGGTCAGCGAGGGCGTGAGCGTGGTGCTCGGCTCCTACGGCTCCGGCGTTTCCATTGCCGGTTCCCAGTACTTCGCCGACGCGGGCATCCCCGCCATCGGCGTGACCTGCACCAACCCGCAGGTGACGGCGGGCAACAGCCACTACTTCCGCATCTGTTTCCTGGATCCCTTCCAGGGCACCGTGCTGGCCAACTACGCTTTTAAGGAGCTGGGCGCGCGCACCGCGTACTGCCTGGCCGAGCTGGGCAACGACTACGATGTGGGTCTGTGCCACTACTTCCAGCAGGCTTTTGAAGCCATGGGCGGCATGGTGATCTCCGATACCTTCCCCACCGGCAACTCCGACTTCACCTCTTACCTGTCCAACGCCACGGCCATCGGCGCGGAAGTGTTCTTCTGCCCCGTATCCATCGCCTATTCTTCTCAGATCATCAGCCAGGCGGCCGGTCAGAACGTGAGCTATCCCATTCTGGGCAGCGATACGCTGGACAACAACAAGGTCGCTGAAGCCGCCAAGGGCACCAACGTGAAGGTCATCATCACCACCTTCTATCAGGAAGGCGGCTCCCCCGAGTTTGACGAGGGCTTCAAGGCCTGGCTGAACTCCGACAGCGAGTACCTGACCAACAACGGCGGCAACGACATGATCTCCGCCGTGAGCGTAATGGGCTACGACGCCTACTTCACCGCGCTGGAAGCGCTGAAGGCCGCCGGCAGCCCCGATTCGAAGGCGGTACTGGCCGCGCTGCCCAGCGTCAAGCTGACCGGCGTTACCGGCGAGATCGCCTTTGACGAGACCGGCGACGCCATCCGCGATTCCGCCTACATCAAGTCCGTCAACACCGAAACCGGCGCATGGGACTTCGTCGCCGTGCAGACCGTCGAATAAGCTTCCAACTTCATCCTTCCTATCCGTCAGGGCGGCTGCGCTCCGCCCGCCCCAGCGGTTCTGTATCGCTGCGGGCGGGCGAGGGCCAGCCGCCTTTTGAGGCTCTGCCCCAAGTCCCGGCAGAAGACAGCGCCTCCCGTCCCTTCCCCTTTTTATTTTTCTTTCCGTCACCCCATCCGTCACGAAGGAGGCTCCCACGATGAGCACCGTACTTCCCTACCTGCTGTCCGGCATTTCCGTAGGCGGCCAATATGCGCTGATCGCCATCGGCTATACCATGGTCTACGGCATCCTGCGCCTGATCAACTTCGCCCACGGCGACGTGTTCATGGTGGCCGGTATTCTGATGGTCTACATCTCTGCCAGCGGCCTGCCGCTGTACGTTTCCATTCCGCTGGTGCTGGTTCTGACGGCGCTGATCGGCTTCGTGATTGAGCGGGTAGCCTACAAGCCCCTGCGCACGGCTCCCAGAATGAGCATCATGATCTCCGCCATCGGCGTGAGCTACACGCTGCAGAATCTGGTGCTGTACATTACCGGCGGTCTGAATCAGTACTACCCCAGCATTCCCTTTATTTCGGAATCCGTCACCATCGGCACGGCCACCACGAAAATGGTGACCATCGTCACGCCCATCCTGACGCTGATTCTGGTGGTAGCGCTGGTGCTGCTCATCAACCACACCAAGATCGGCATGGCCATGCGGGCCGTCAGCAAGGATTTCGAGACCAGCCAGCTCATGGGCATCAAGATCAACAGCGTGATCTCCATCACCTTTGTGATCGGCTCCTTTCTGGCGGGCGTGGGGTCCATCCTGTACTTCACCAACTACACCACCGTCATTCAGACCTCCGGCTCCATGCCCGGCCTGAAGGCTTTCATCGCGGCGGTGTTCGGCGGCATCGGCTCGATCCCGGGCGCGGTCGTCGGCGCGTTCATCATCGGCATCTGCGAGAACCTCATCAAGGGGCTGGACGTAATCCTGATCAAATCCGGCGTAACCAAACAAATGCTGGGGCTGACCACCTTCTCGGATGCGTTTACCTTTGCGCTGCTGATTATCATTCTCATCGTCAAACCCACGGGTCTGTTCGGTGAAAAAACGACGGATAAGGTGTGAGGTGAGTTCCATGACCATTCCCGAAAAAGCCCCCCGGATGCAAAGCACCAAGCCCAGTCTGGGCGCAGTGCTGACCTGCGTGATCGTCCTTCTGATCTACGCGGCGGTCTTTCTGCTGGAACAGATCGTTCCCCCGACCTCCATGCTTTTCACCGTGCTGAAAAAGGGCGCCACCTACGCGCTGGTCGCCGTTTCCATGAACCTGCTCAACGGCTTCACAGGCCTTTTCTCGCTGGGACAGGCAGGCTTCATGCTGATCGGCGCGTACACCTACGCCATTCTGACCATTCCGGTGGAAAGCCGGGCCGTGGTGTATCAGTATTATGACGGCGGTCTGATCCAGTTTGCCATGCCTGTCATTCCCGCGCTGATCCTGGCCGGACTGATGGCGGCGGCTTTCGCGTTCCTGATCGGCCTGCCGGTGCTGCGGCTCAAGAGCGACTATCTGGCCATTGCCACGCTGGGCTTTGCGGAGATCATCCGCTCCATCTTCCAATGGGACAAGCTGGGAGCCGTCACCAACGGCTCCAATATGCTCCGCCTCTTCCCCACCTTTAACGATTTCAACATCAAAAACGCTCAGGGGGAAGTAACGCTCTATCTTTCCACCACCATTCCCTTTCTGATCGCCGGTGTATGCATCGCCCTAATCGTGCTGCTGCTCCATTCCAGCTACGGCCGCGCCTTCATGTCCATCCGGGACGACGAAATCGCCGCCGAAGCCATGGGCATCAATCTGGCCCGGCACAAACAGCAGGCCTTCTGCATCAGCTCCTTCTTCGCCGGAGTCGGCGGGGCCATGCTGGCCATGTACCAGAACTCCGTGCAGGCCAAGAGCTTCACCTCGGCCATGACCTATGAGATTCTGCTGATTGTGGTCATCGGCGGCATTGGTTCCGTCACCGGCAGCTGTCTGAGCTCGTTCCTGTTCGTGGCCTGCTCCGAATGGTGGCTGCGCTTCCTGGATCAGAAGCAGATGATCGGCACATGGGAAGTTCCCCTGCTCCGCAACGGCTTCCGTCTGGTGGTCTTCTCCATCATCATCATGATCGTGGTGCTGTTCTTCCGGCAGGGCATCATGGGCACCCGCGAGCTGCCGGATCTTTTCCGCAAGCAGACCGAAAAAGCGCAGAAAGGGGGCGCGGTGAAATGACTGGCGGCGTCAAGACCATTCTGGAGCTGGAAAACGTGACCATGCAGTTCGGCGGCGTTGTGGCCGTCGACAGCCTGAGCATGCATGTGGACAAGGGCGAAATCGTAGCGCTCATCGGCCCCAACGGCGCAGGCAAGACCACAGCCTTCAACGTCGTCACCGGCGTGTACGCGCCCACCAACGGCTGCGTCAAGCTGCGGGGCAAGATCATCGCCCAGGGGCACCCCACCGGCAAGATGAAGAAGCTCTATGCCGGCAGCCACATCGGAGAATACGGCCGTCTGGTATCCAGCACGCCGGACAAGATCACCGAAATGGGCGTGGCCCGCACCTTCCAGAACATCCGTCTGTTCAAGGGCATGACGGTTCTGGAAAACGTGCTGGTGGCCCGTCACATGCGCATGAAGGCCGGGCTTTTCTCAGCGGCCTTCCACCTGAACCGTCAGGAAGAAAAGCGCATCCGTCAGGAATCGCTGGATCTGCTCTACCTGCTGGGGCTGGGCGATGTAGCGGACGAAAAAGCCGCCTCCCTGCCCTACGGCAAGCAGCGCTATCTGGAAATTGCCCGGGCGCTGGCCACGGAACCCCGTCTGCTTCTGCTGGACGAGCCTGCCGCCGGCATGAACCCGCAGGAGACGGACGAGCTGAGCGACTTTATCCGCAAAATCAAGGATGATTTCAAGCTGACGATTTTCCTCATCGAGCACCACATGAATCTGGTCATGGGCATCAGCGACCGGATCTACGTGCTGGACTTCGGCCGTCTGATCGCCGAAGGCACGCCGGAAGAGATTCAGGCGAACCCGGACGTCATCGCGGCCTATTTGGGGGTGGATGAAGAATGAGCATGCTGGAAGTCAAGGATCTGGTCGTCAGCTACGGCGGCATCGAAGCCCTGAAGGGCATTTCCTTTTCCGTGGACGAAGGGCAGATCGTCACGCTGATCGGCGCCAACGGCGCGGGCAAATCCACCACGCTGCGGGCCATCACCAGCCTGGTGCCGGTGAAAAGCGGTTCGATTTTTTACGGCGGCGAGGACATTACCCGGCTGGACACCCAGAAAACGGTGGAGCGCGGCATTGCGCTGGTGCCGGAGGGGCGGCGGGTCTTTGCGAATCTGACGGTTCTGGAAAACCTGAAGATCGGCGCGTATCTGCGCAAGGACGCGCGCAAGATTCAGGAGGACATCGAGTACATTTACACCCTATTCCCCCGGCTGAAGGAGCGCAGCTGGCAGCTGGCGGGCACGCTTTCCGGCGGCGAGCAGCAGATGCTGGCGGTAGGACGCGCCATGATGACCCGGCCCAAGCTCATCATGATGGACGAGCCCAGTCTGGGCCTTGCGCCGCTGGTCGTGAAGGACATTTTCGCCATCATTGAGCGTCTGCGGGCCAGCGGCATCACGATTCTGCTCATCGAGCAGAACGCCAACGCGGCCCTGCGGGCGGCGGACTACGGCTTTGTCATGGAAACAGGCCGGATCATTTTAAGCGGCAGCGGCGAAGCCCTCCTTGCCAGTGAAAGCGTCCGTTCCGCCTACCTCGGCAGCAGCGGCAAGGGGCAGTGCCCCTTGACCCCGGACTGCGCGCCGTAGGCGCGCAGGGTGCTCGGGAGACATGCCTGTTGGCCGGGGTTTTACCGCCGCTCGGCGACAGGCCTCGCGGCTCGCCGGTCTGGTGCGGCTTCCTGCCAGTTGGCAAGTTCATACCGCCATTCGGCGACAGGCCTCATGGCTCGCTACAAAGGCCAGCGTGGATTTGAAATCCCGCTGGCCTTTTGCGCTGCAAAAATACCCAAGTCACAAGAAAACATCCCAACCTGCAAGGGCTGCGTATGCCCCACACCAACTGCGGACAGGAGAAAGCGCCCATTCATCATTGCGGCTAATTCTTCCAGCTACATCGGAGTATCTCAACCCGCAAGGGGTAAGCATGCCCACCGCCGACTGCGGGGAAGCAGAGCGGCGATAGGCAGCGGAGGGAAAAAGGCCCGCCCATTTTGACGGCGGA
>ERZ857827.2750-NODE-2750-length-12123-cov-6.379019_pt1 | contig 12123 bp, 12 predicted proteins | sample MGYA00519761_ERZ857827 | MGnify/ENA primary metagenome ERZ857827 (study PRJEB31778, sample SAMEA3449370) | human gut metagenome | biome: human gut; feature: human-associated habitat; material: faeces | place: United Kingdom | collected 2010/2012 ... | reverse complement strand
CGTTCATCATGAACTTCATGTTGCCGGTGCCGCTGGCCTCCTTGCCGGCGGTGGAAAGCTGCTCGGACAGATCGGTAGCGGGCATGATGGCCTCAGCCGCGGACACATCGTAGTTTTCCACAAAGACAATGCGCAGCATGCGGCTGGCACGGGGATTATGGTTAATCATCTTGCTCAGCGCCAGAATATAGCGGATGATCAGCTTGGCCTTGTAGTAGCCGGGGCTGGCCTTGGCGGCAAAGATGAACACGCGCGGGGTCATGGTGAAGTTGGGATCGTCCATGATGCGGTTATACAGCACATGGATATGCAGGGCATTTAGCATCTGGCGCTTATACTCGTGCAGGCGCTTGCACTGCGAATCGAACATAAAGCTCTCGTCCACCTCCATATCCTGCCGCATGGACAGCATATGGTTGAACTGATGCTTGTTAAACTGCTTCACCTGGTCGAACTTTTCGCGGAATGCCTTATCCTCCGCAAAGGGCAGCAGCTCCTCCAGGCGCTCGGGCTCACGATACCATTTTTCACCGATGGCCTCGTTAATCAGCTCGCGCAGGCGGGTATTGCAGGCCATCAGCCAGCGGCGATGGGTGATACCATTGGTGATATAGGTGAACTTTTCAGGCATCAGGGTATAATAATCATGGAAGGTATCGTTTTTGAGGATCTCGCCGTGCAGGCGGCTGACGCCATTGACCGCGTAGCTCATGGCTACGCACAGATTGGCCATGTGCACCTGATCATACGCCAGGATGGCCATATGGGCAATGCGATCCCAATCGCCGGGGAAAGCATTCCACAGACGCTGGCACAGGCGGCGGTTCATTTCCTCCAGGATCATATAGATGCGGGGCAGCTGCTCGCGCACCATCTGCTGCGGCCAGCGCTCCAGCGCCTCGCTCATGACGGTATGGTTGGTATAGGCAACCGTCTTGCTGACAATGGCCTGCGCCTCATCCCAGCCCAGACCCTCCTGATCCATCAGCAGGCGCATCAGCTCCGGAATGGCCAGGCCCGGATGGGTATCGTTGATCTGGATGGCAATTTTTTCAGGCAGCAGGTTAAAGCGCGTGCCGAAGCGGCGCTTGAAATCCTTGATGGCATACTGCAGCGACGCGCTGGTGAAGAAATAATGCTGGGTCAGGCGCAGTTTTTTGCCCTCGTAATGGTTATCCTCGGGATAGAGCACCTTGCTGATCACCGCGGCCATATCGGATTCGAGCGCCTTTTCGTAATTACCGGCGGAGAATGCGCTAAAGTCCAGATTATTGTGCGGGCTGCGCGCGCTCCACATGCGCAGGGTATTGACGGTGTCGCAATCATAACCGGCGATAGGCATATCGTAGGGCACCGCCAGCACGGTCTGATAATTCTTGGTGACAAAGTTGGTGCGGCCGTTCTCCTGCACGGGCTCTACATAGCCGCCGAAGTGCACCTCCATCGTATCCTCAGGGTCGGGCACCTCCCAGATATTGCCGTTATCCAGCCAGTTATCGGGCACCTCTACCTGCTGGCCATCCACAATGCGCTGGCGGAACAGGCCATATTCATAGCGAATGGTGCAGCCCATGGCAGGCAGCTCAAGCGAGGCCAGGCTGTCCATAAAGCACGCGGCCAAACGCCCCAGGCCGCCGTTGCCCAGGCCCGGTTCCGGCTCCTCGCGGATGACATGGCGCCAGTTGATGCCCAGCTCCATCAGCGCGTCGCGCACATTTTTCATCGTGCACAGATTGACGGCGTTGCAGTGCATGCTGCGCCCGGTCAGGAATTCCACCGACAGGTAATACAGGCGCTTGCCCATATAGGTTTTATCGCGTTCGCGCGCGGCCACCCACTTTTCCATGATCTGATCGCGGATGGTAGAAGCCACGGCGTAATAGATCTGCTGCGGGGTCGCATCCGCAAGGGTGCGTCCGTTATAGCGCTGGATCTTGCCGATAATGGATTGCTTGATGGATTCCTTATCAAACGATGCGTGTGCCATGCAATTCCTCCATGCTGCGCCAGGGCAGCGAAAAATGGCGGACGTCCGCGCGGCAATCAGCCCGCGGCAATGCGTCCGGGAAAGGGCAAGCGTACGCTTGCTTCTTTTATTATAGCATAGTTTTCCCGCGCCATAAATAGCCTTTTCGGTCAATATCATGTCTGAATCAACATAAAATGCGCCATTTCGACGTATTTTTTGATTTGCGATGCAGTCACCGATGCTGCGCTGCGTTTTTGTGTCAATTATGCTTGCGTGCTGGTTTGTGCGCAGCCATTTATGGTTCTCTACTGTCAGTAGAATGGCTCATTTTCTCTCTACGTGCCATAGAATGCACTTTCTACGTTTCGTAGGGGGCGGCTTTCCTTGCCGGTAGAATCAGAATAACCAGTTATGTGCTATGATGGCTGCATCGTATCAGGAGGTTTTTCAAGATGACTGACAATCAGCTTTTTATTTTCGGCGATTCCATTTCCTGCGGCGTCATGTATGACGAAGCCGCCCATCGCTATACCCTTTGCCGCAATACCTACGACCGCGTCCTGCGCACGCAGGGCGTTGCCGTTAAAAGCTATGCCAAGCCCGGCTGTACCGCCGCCGACGCCGTGCGCATGCTGGATAAGGCCGAGCCGCTGCCCGGCGCGCCCTGCGTGATTGAATTTGGCGGCAACGATTCCGACCTAAACTGGGAGGAGGTGGCCGCCCAGCCCGATCTTCCCCACGAGGCCAAGGTCTCTCTGTCTGATTTTCACGATTCACTGCTGCGGCTGATCGCCTATGCCCGTGACAACGGCATGCGCCCCGTCGTCAGCATTCCCCTGCCCGTAGTGCCTGATCGCTACTTTGAGTGGGTATCGCAGAAGCTGGATCGGGACGCGATTCTGCACTATCTGGGCAGCCCGGAGTACATTTATCGCTGGCAGGAGCGCTACGCCTATGTAGCCCTCAAAACGGCCAACGAAGCCAACTGCCCCATCTTTGATCTGCGTGCACTGTTCCTGGATCAGCGCGATTTCCGCGATATGATGTCGCGGGACGGCATTCATCCCAACGAGGCGGGCTACGCCGTCATCCGTGAGGCCGCGCTCAAGCGCTGGCATTAATCGATAAGCCTTCTTTTCGCCCTGCTTATCCCGTATGCAGGGCTTTTTCTTTGCGCGCCGGCGTTTGAGATTTTCGCCGTTTTATGGTATAGTGGATGCGGCGCCTGCATCAGCGCCGCAGATAGAAAGGAAACCGCCATGTTTGAAGAAATCAGAAAGCTGATTGAACGTTATGATACCATCATCCTGCACCGCCATCTCAAGCCGGACGGCGACGCACTGGGCAGCCAGATTGGACTGAAGCACTTAATCCTGGATAATTATCCCGGCAAGCAGGTTTATATGGTGGGCGACGAGGCCGGGCGCTATGCTTTTATGGCCGACTGCGCCATGGATACCGTAACCGACGCACAGTACGCCGGGGCGCTGGCGATCCTGCTGGATACCTCCGCGCCACACCTTGTCAGCGATACGCGCTACACCCTGGCTGAGGCTACCGCGCGCATCGACCACCATCTTTTCCTGGGAAAAATGTGCGATGTGGAAGTGATCGACAGCAGCTTTGAAAGCTGCTGCGGCCTGATCGCAGCCTTCGCTCAGGAAAGCGGCTATACGCTCTCCCCCATCGCCGCGCGTTCGCTGTTTACCGGCATGGTCACCGATTCCGGCCGCTTCCGTTATGACGCGGTATCGGCGCGCACCTTCCAGCTGGCCGGATATCTCATGCAGCAGCCCATCGATACCAACGCGCTGTACGGCAGCCTGTACGCCATGGATTATGAACAGGCTCGCCAGCGCGCCCACTATATGCTGAAAATGCAGCTCACCCCGCATCGCGTGGGCTATATCTACACGACGCGTGACGAGCTGCAGGGGCAGGATCCCGCCGCCATCTCGCGCGGCATGGTCAATGTGATGGCCGATATCGCGGGCGTGCACATCTGGGTCAATTTTACCGAGTCGGATGCTGGCGTGCTGTGTGAGCTGCGCTCGGACAAGTTTAACATCAACCCCGTGGCGGTCGCCTTCGGCGGCGGCGGGCATCAGAAGGCCAGCGGCGCAACGGTTGCCGACCGTGAAACGGCCATGCGCATGCTGGACGCGCTGGACAAGCTGGCAGCGGAGGATCAGGCATGAACACGCAAGCATTAACACCTATTCTGGATAAAATCAAGGCATATGATCATATTATTCTGTTCCGGCATCGCCGTCCGGACGGCGACTGTCTGGGCGCAAGCAAAGGGCTGCAACGTATCCTGCGGCTGTCTTTCCCGGGAAAAATGATCGATCTTCCCGAGAGCGATACGTCCGATTATCTGGCTTTCCTGGGGCCCGACGATCCCGCACTGCCTGACGATGCCTATCAGAACGCCCTGGGCATCGTGGTGGATACGGGCGACGCGGAGCGCATCTCCAACCCCAAATACGCCCTGTGCCGCGAGCTGATCAAGATCGACCACCACCCCGACCGCGACGCTTACGCGGACCTTTCCTGGGTGGAGGAGCACAGCGCCTCCTGCTGCGAGATGATCGCGGCGTTCTATACGCATTTTCAGCATGAGCTGCGCATGGATCAGGAGGCCGCCGCGCTGTTGTATACGGGCATTGTCACCGATTCCGGGCGCTTCCGCTATCCTGAGGTCAACGGCGATACCCTCCGCTATGCCGCAGCGCTGCTGGATGCGGGCGTGGACACGCAGCGGCTGTTTTCCCAGCTTTATCTGCGGGACGCGGCCTCCCTCCGCTTTCAGGCGTATGTGTACGAGCATTTGCAGCTTACCGAAAACGGCGTCGCATACCTGCATATCGACGCGCAGACGCAGCAGCGCTTTGGGCTGTCCTTTGAGGACGCCAGCGCGGCCATCGGCTATCTGGATTCCATCCGCGGTTGCCTGTGCTGGCTGGCCTTTATCGACGCGCCGGATAATACCATCCGCGTGCGGCTGCGCTCACGCTTTGTAGCCATCAATACCCTGGCCGAGCTCCACCACGGCGGCGGCCATGCCTTTGCCAGCGGCGCGACTGTGTACAGCAAGGACGAAATTCAATCCCTGATTGCCGAAGCCGACGCGTTGGTGCGCGATTACAAAGCCGAGCATTCGGACTGGCTGTAAGGGCAAAAAGCAGCGCGGCCTGAAAGTCTCGCTCGTAAGTTCCCATTGAAACCTCCTTTTTGGCATAAGAAAAAGAGGCATAAGCTGAAAATGCAGCTTCTACCTCTTCTCTCATAATAGGGGCTGTTTTTCACGCGTGTTTTTAACGCATATCAGTCCAAATACGGATCATTCGGATCAATTGTCACGCCCTCTTCGTCACAATCCCGTTTGCATTGAGGATAGTGTCCGGTACAGTAAAGACACTTGCCGCTCGGCGGGTTCGCACCAATGTAATTGAAGAAGTCCTCCCGATCCATCTCCGTTTCGCAATCCAGGCACACCACCGTCGCTCCGTCCTCGGTCCAGTAGAATTCATCCAGGCCGCAGTCGGGGCAGCACACAGCGTCACCGTCCTCGTCGCTGGCACGATCGCGTATTTCCTCTTGCATGTCTACCGGGCGAACCTCCACCTCGCCATTGGTAAACCACTTGTGCGGAAAGGGGCGTTTTGTCATTGTCTTTTCATCCTTCTTTCGTATCAAAATTAGGCTCTGCCCACTTTGCCCAGTTTTTTTCGTTACTTCTCTTATTTTATTGAAATTTTTTATCGTATTAAATAAGAGAAAAAACTGGGAAACTGGGCAGAAACGCGAAAAACCCTTGATTTTCCTGGGTTTTTTGCTGCCCACTTTTGTTTTGAAAACTGGGCAGAAACTGGGCAGAAAGTGGGCAGAGGCCCTTTTTCAGCGTTTTTGGCCTTTCATTTTTCAACAAAAACTGGGCAGAAACTGGCCAGTGCCCACTTTTTGGAGCATAAAACTGGGCAGAAAATTGGCGGTTAGTCGCTGATTTTTTCGGCGTATCCCCAGCCCCCAAGGAGCACCAGAACTCCGTCTTTCTGCAATTCTATCTGTGTGCTGTCTCCAGCTTTCATACGGCGCATCGCGTTTCCGCCAGTCCGATAAGAATCTTTGTTGTCCATAACAAATATATCGGCGGTCTCTGCATAGGTGCTTCCAATAAAGGGCTCCCAGGTTGATTCGTCCACCTCACAAATATAGATCCGATACTTGCCGGCAGGTAGATCAGATCCGGCGTAATAGAGTCCAGCGTTGAGTTTTTCGAAAGAGCGGCCGTCTATTTCAGAGCCGGTAAGCTTGGTAAATATCCGCATGTCAACGTAAATGTTCATGATTCTGAATATTTCACGCAGGGCGACAAGCTCCTGGTCGCTAAACTCATCAACATCTGAAACAAATTCCTCGAAAATGGCATCAAGTTCGCTCTCCAGATCTTCCGCCCTCGCTACCTTCGCCCCGCACGAGAATACGACCAGAAGCGTTAGCACTACGCACAGAATCTTTTTCATGTCTGATTCGTCCTTTCTTTTTCCACCAGTATACAGCCATTATTTGCCATTGTCAAGCAAATGTTTTCCCTGCCTCAGTCCTCCCTTCCAGCCGCATTTCAGGGGCTGCATGGCCGTTGGGTAACCGTACTCAATCGCGGGCCTGCTGTACCCGCCAACTGCGTGCTTCGGCTCGTATTTTGGCCGTTTGGGGGCAAATATGCTGCGCCGGTGCTTGGGCCGCATTCCGTCCAGATGCACCAGCAGCTGAAGCGTGCACAGCGTTACCAGCACGCCAAGCAGCAGAAATATCATCGGCCACAGACATGACAAAATGCGGTATTATATTCAGCTCAACTTCTTTTTGCTTCTAAAACCTTATGCAAAAACGGGGCCTGCATTCTGCGCATTGCAGATCACAAGCCCCGTTTTTTACTGCTCCATCTGACGGCCGACGATACCTGCCGCAGTTTCGGCCACCTTGACCTCGGTATCTCCCATGCGTGCGCCTTGCTCGCGGGACAGCAGCAGCACCGCGCCGATGGCCTCGCCATCGGCAATGATGGGCGATACCACCTGCGCCGTATAGCCGCCGTTATCGTCCTCGTTGGTCACGCTCATCACCTTGCCGCCCATCTGGCGATTGTAGGTCTGCGTCTGGCGGCTGGCGATGGCCTGCTCCAGATCGTGGCTGATGGGCTTATCCCACAGTTCCTTTTTGTTTACGCCGCTGGCCGCCACCACCTGATCCCGATCCACAATGCAGGCAATATGCCCCAATGAACGAAAGATCGACTCGGTATAATCCTTGGCAAAGGAGGACATTTCCCCAATGGGCGAGTACTTTTTCAAAATCACCTCGCCGTCCCTGTCCGTATAGATTTCCAGCGGGTCGCCGCCACTGACAACCGTGACAGTTTTTTCTCGAACCGGGCTGTGCGCGGGCGGATTATAGGTGATTTTCTCGCCGTTTGCCGCCTGCTCGATGGCCTCGCTCTGGCTGACGTGCAGCAGCGCGTCGACGTCGGCCTTGAGCTGAATGTCGATGCGATCCTCGTACACCGTAATCCGCTCGATCAGGAATTCCAGATCTTTTTTGTCCAGCCGATCCTTGGCGAGAATGGAATCGAAGATTTCCAGCGCCGTGCGGGCCAGTCGATTCACGCGGATGACGTTGTTGCGATGATCCGCGAACAGCTCCAGCTGATTTTGAAGGCCCTTCAGCTTGGCCAGATCCTCGGCTTCCAGCTCGTCGTAGGTTTCGTTGATGATGTCCTCCTGCTCGGGCTTGCGCATCAGCTCTGCCAGCTTCTGCTTGGTCAGCAGCTTTCGATGCTCCTTGACCTGCTCGATCTGCCGCTCCAGCAGCGCCAGCGTCGTTTCGCCCTGCTCGATGGTCTCCTGCTCCTGCGCCACGGCCCTGTCCAGTGTTTCCAGCATGAAGGCGCTGTTCTGCTTGATGCGAAGAATGTACTTCTTGAGCAGCGCGTCCAGCAGATCCATGCGCGTGTGGTGCGCCGTGCAGCCCTTGCGCCCGCGCCGGTGATAGCTGCCGCAGGTGTATGCCGGTGCCAGATCGGCGCGGCTCATGGCGAACATGGGGCTGCCGCAGTCGCCGCAGTACAGGAATCCGGAATAGGGATTGTGGTACTTCCCCACGCCGCGATAGGCGCTGGTGGTGCGCTTTTTCATTTGCTCCTGCGTATAGGCGAACGTGCGATAATTCACGATGGCCTCGTGGTGCTTTTCAAAGACGATATGGTCATCGTCCTTCTGCTTGAAGTCCTTTCCGTTAATGCCGCGCCGACGGTATTTGCCCTGGCGCAGCGTGCCGATGTAAAAGTCGTTCTGCAGAATGCCCGAAACGGTAATGATGCTCCATTCCGGCCTCGCCTTCAGCTTGCACGGCGTGCCGTCTGCCTCGATGCGCGCCTTTTCCGTCATGCGCGGCGTGGGAATGCCCTGATCGGTCAGATAATTCGCGATTCGCTTGTAGCCCCAGCCGTCGTTGTAAAGGTCGAATATCTTTCGCACTACCGCTGCCGCGGCTTCGTCCACTTCGTAGGTCATGGTCTTGTGATTGGTAATCACATAGCCATACGGAACGGAGCAGACCCATTTGCCGTCCTGCTGGCGGCGCTGAATGACGGATTTCACCTTCTGGCTGGAATCCGTCACAGGCATTTCGTTGAGCAGGAACCGCAGGCGGATGTTCGTCCAGTCGTCGTGAGTGGGATAATCAATGCTGTCGCCGATGGCGATAATGCGCACGCCCGCGTCCCGCAGATCTTCCAATTCCACCAGGCCGCGGGAATTTCGGCGGCTGAAGCGGGAAAGGTCTTTGACGATCAGAATATCGTAGTCGCCCAGCATCAGCCTCGGGCGCATCTGCTGATAGCTTTCGCGCTGCTCGAAGGTGTAGCCGCTGCGGTCACGATCTACATAAAACGTCAGCTCGCTGCCCGGAAAATGCTTTTCGACATAGTCGCTGATGATGGACTTCTGATTCTCGATGCTGGTATTATCGCGGTCGGCCTCCACGTCCACCGAGATTCGGCAATATCCGGCAAGGCGCAGGGCCGGTTGCATGGCTTTTGCTTGCATTGTCATTCCTCCTCATTCGGGCTTTCTGAACAACAGTGTAAGGGACAAAAAACCGCCGTGGCAAGGCTTTTACCATATTCTATCAATGGTAATTTTTTCCTGCCACGGCGCGTTTTTTTAACCTCGATTATTCAGCAAAAGTCCGGTGGTGCATTCCAATAAATCCTGCTCTCCCGAGCGGAAAACCGCCACGCGATAACGCATCCCGCGGTACTGATCGACAATCGCGTTGAGCTGGGTTCCCGCTTCATCCTTCGGAAGCCAGATGGTAACCAGCCGCTGTTGCTTGTCCGCTTCGATCCTCAATGCTTTTCCTCCCTGTTGGCCCAATATCCAACACCGATATTCTCGGCCTGTAGTCTCAGATTTATTCAGATGATCCGGGAATATTTTCCAGAAACCCAGCCCACCCTGGAGCCGATCACCACGGCGTTCCAGCCGTTGGCGGCGGTGGCGACGTATTCATAGGTCGTGCCGGGCGCAACCGCCGCAATGCGGCCAAAGCTCGTTCCGTTGCCCGTGCGCACATTGACCTTTCCGCCGCCGGAAACAATGACCACGGTGGTATTCACCGGGCGCGGTTCCTCCGGCTGCTCGTCAGACGGCGTAACGACGCCCGCGCTGTAGTCGATGAAAGGCAGCTTGTACCAGTGTGTCCAAGGGCGATCCTTCACGCGGGTGCGCACGCAGCCATAATTGAAACCGCGCCACTCGACGGCGTAGCCATTGCCGACATAATAGCCCACATGCCCGTCGAAGCGCAGCGCAATGCCGGGAATCTCCGGGAGCGTGGAAATATCGCCCCACGCGCAGCCCTTGCTCTTGGCATAGCTGAACATTCCGTTGGCACTCTTGTCCGGACAGCCGTGCGCACCGTACTTGCTGGAAAAGGTCTTGCTTGTGCCGATGGATTCCAGCACACCCTGTCCGCCGTTCGTCCATGCGTAGCCCTTGCAGCCGCCCACGCAATCGGCGCAGACCTTCTTTTTCGAAATGTCGTCCTTGTAACGCTTCATGCGGCTGGACGTGTAATGCGCCGGGTACTGCTTGGCCTTGCGGTCAAGCAGGCTCTGGGTGCACTTGTAAACACAGCTGCCATACCAATAAGGTTGGCCCACCATCTTCTCGCACCATGCGGCGAAATGCTCGCCGGTGAACGGCGTATCTTTTCTTTCTGCCATAAAATCCTCCTAAATTCAAAAGGCGACGGTCACTCGCCGTCGCCCGCGTCGGTATTGTCCTTTTCCTCGCGTCCATGCAGCTGCGCGAGCACGTCCTTCATCTTGTCGGGAATGGGCAGGCCGATATGGGCCGCGTTCTCCAGCAGGGACAGGCCCTCGTTGGACAAGTAGAAGCAGATCACAGCGCTGCGCAGTGCAGAGCCGGTGCCCACAATGTGAATGTCCACCACGTTGGCCACACCCACCAGCATCAGGATCAGCACCTTTTTGCAGATGCCTTTGAAGCCCACAGCGCTGGACAGCTTCTTGTCGATCACCGCGCACATCATGCCCGTGATGTAATCCAGCACCATGAAAACGATCAGCGCGATCATCAGTCCGTCCATGCCTCCCAGAAAGTAGCCCAGCCAGCCGCCAATCGCCGCAGCGGCCATCTGAATCTTCGCCCAGACGATGTCAACGGAAAAGTTCCTCATGTTCAAATCCTCCTTGTTTTGATTGCATATAAAAACGACCGCTGATGAAAGCGGTCGCTCATGCTATGTTGTTATAGTCAGCACTCAATTTTGCTTCTGCCATCCTATGGGATAGTCCGCCGGGCTCCATACGCAGTGCGGCAGGCTGCAGATATAGTGAACTCCCATAAAGGTAACCTTGTCGCCCACCTGGTAGGCCGTTCCCGCGCCGGTTGGCTGCACGAATTCGGGCCATTCGTCCTCGGTGGGCGGCGAGATGCTCTGCTGTAAGGTGCGAACCGCCGCCCACAGCGCATTGATCTCCCCGGCATAGTCGTAGTCTGCCGTCGCGCCTTCGCGGGCCGCCTGCGCAAGCTCCTGCCGCTCGTCGTCGGTCAGCTTGCCTTCGATGTGGTACTGATCGATGTTTGCCAGAAGCGCTTTCAGGTCATAGTTCTTGAGCGCAATGACCTGTTCAAAGAGTTCTTTCATAATATAATCACCTCACACTCAGACGCGCACCCATACGCCGCCCGAATTGTAGTAGGGAACCACCTGTATCCACGCACCGTTCAACCGATACCAGACCGTGCATTGCCGCCATGTGCCGCCGTCCCGGTACCAGACCACCGCGTCGATATAGGTTACTGAAATTGTGCAGCTGGTGACGCGGGCGTAGTTGCTGGAATAGCCGCTGCTGGACGAGGTTTCGCCGTTGTACAGCACCAGAACAGAATTGCCTGCTTCGAAGTACGCCTTCATGGCGACAAACAGCGCGGCGTTGCTGGAAGCGTTCAGGGTATGCGTGACGGTATTCGAGTAGAATTTTCCGGTCAGCGTGCCCATCGTCGCGCCCACCTGCGCCGAACCGCGAACGCCGGTGTTCAGGCTCTGGTAGTTTGCCTGACAGAAGGTCAGCTTCTTGCTGGATGAGCCGGAACCAGCGCCGGAGGACGTGATCGTCAGGGTAATACTCTGGATGAGCTTGCCCTTGAGCGCCGTGCCCGCGCCGCTGAAAACCATCACGCCCACGCGGGATTTGGCGGCAGTAGTCCCCTGATATGCGCCCTGACACGCGCCGCTGCTGCTGCCCGTGCTCCAAGAGGAAGAGCCGTACTGCGCATAACCGATTGTTGAACTGCTGTTGGCCGTTGCCGAAAATGTGCTCATGGCGTTACCTCATCAGACCGGCACAAGGCAGATCTGTCCGTCCGTACCGCTGCTGGGAAGCGACGCGGAATAGAAAATACCAAGGTTGGACAGTGCCGCCTTTGCGCTGCTTGCGCCCGTGCCGCCGTTGGCCAGCGGAATGGGCGTAGCCATGCCCGCATGGAACAGCCGGTAGGAAGCCCACGTGCCGCCCGTGCACGTCCGCAGCAGCACGGCAAAATCCAGACTCGCCTGATACG
>ERZ857827.2747-NODE-2747-length-12126-cov-53.790738_pt1 | contig 12126 bp, 10 predicted proteins | sample MGYA00519761_ERZ857827 | MGnify/ENA primary metagenome ERZ857827 (study PRJEB31778, sample SAMEA3449370) | human gut metagenome | biome: human gut; feature: human-associated habitat; material: faeces | place: United Kingdom | collected 2010/2012 ... | reverse complement strand
CGGTAGCGGGCGATAAAGGGAATGGTGTTGCCCTGGTCCAGCAGGTCGATGACGTTCTGCACATGGGCCAGGGGCTTGTCCAGCTCCCGGGCCAGAATTTCGGCAATGGTGGGCATAAAATACTCCTTTCTTCCGGGGAAAAACCGGGACGGATGACGATCCGTCCCGGTTTTTTCACTTGTGATACAGGCGCTTGATCTCGTACCGGGGCTCGCAGCTGACGTGGATGCCCAGGCGCTTATAGAGCTTCTCGTCCTCCTCGGAGATAATGACGGAGAAGTGGGCGTCGCAGCCCTGCAGCTCGTCCAGCTTTTTCAGCACCCGCTCCGCCAGGGGGTTGGTGACGGCGGAGATGGACAGGGCGATGAGCACCTCGTCGGAGTGCAGCCGGGGGTTCCGGTGGCCCAGGTGGGAAATTTTCATATCGCTGATGGGAGCGATGATGGACGACGGCAGCAGGTCCAGCTCCTTGTCGATGCCCGCCAGGGCCTTGATCGCATTCAGCAGCAGCGCCGCCGAGGGCCCCAGCAGGGAGCTGTTCTTTCCGGTGACCACCCGGCCGTCCGGCAGGACCATGGCCCCGCCGGGGGCGGCGGTCTCCTCCGCCTTTTTCAGGCAGGCCGCCACGGCGGGACAAATATCCGGCGTGACCCCGGCCTGCTGCATGATGATCTCCAGCTTGCGCACCACATCGTCGTCGCACTTGCCCCGGACCCGGTCCACCATCCCGGCATAGTACCGGCGGAGAATCTCCATCCGGGAGGCCTCCTGGCACACCGCGTCGTCCACGATGGCAAAGCCCGCCATGTTCACGCCCATGTCCGTGGGGGATTTGTAGGGAGACGCGCCCTGAATGCGCTGGAACATGGCGTTGAGCACCGGGAAAATCTCCACATCCCGGTTGTAGTTCACGGTGGTCTTGCCGTAGGCCTCCAGGTGGAAGGGGTCGATCATGTTCACATCGTTCAGGTCCGCCGTGGCCGCCTCATAGGCCAGGTTCACCGGGTGCTTCAAAGGCAGATTCCAGATGGGGAACGTCTCATACTTGGCGTAGCCCGCCCGGACGCCCCGCTTGTTCTCGTGATACAGCTGGCTCAGGCAGGTGGCCATTTTGCCGCTGCCGGGACCGGGAGCCGTCACCACCACGATGGGGCGGGTGGTTTCGATATAGTCGTTTTTGCCCAGGCCGTCATCGGACACGATGTGGGCCACGTCCGAGGGGTATCCGGCAATGGGATAGTGGCGATAGCTCCGGACGCCCAGAGCCGTCAGCCGCTTGATAAAGGCGTCCGCCGCCGGCTGCCCGGCGTACTGGGTGATGACCACGGAGCCCACATAGAACCCCAGGCCCCGGAACACGTCCATCAGCCGCAGCACGTCCTCGTCATAGCCGATGCCCAGGTCGCCGCGGATCTTCTTCTTTTCGATGTCTCCGGCGCAGATGGCCACCACGATCTCCACCTCGTCCCGGATGGAGGCCAGCATCCGGATCTTGCTGTCCGGCTGGAACCCCGGCAGCACCCGGGAGGCGTGGTAATCGTCGAACAGCTTGCCGCCGAACTCGATATACAGCTTGTCGCCGAATTGCTCCCGCCGGGCCCGGATGTGCTGGGCCTGGAGGGCCAGGTATTTGTCGTTATCAAAACCGATTTTCATATGTGCTCCCTCTTTCCGGTAATTGCTTCAACCCAACCATTATACACGACCGGGCCCGGGGAGAAAAGGCCTTTTTGCATTTTCCCCTCCGGCAAATTTGCCGGTTTTCGGGGCGGGATTTTGGGCGAAACGCGCCGTTGCGTTTTGCCCCCGGCGGGGGTATACTAAAAGGTACACCACACATGCAGGAGGATGCACACCATGCGCTTTCAGGTTTTGCTGAAAAAGGAAAACGTTCCGGGGACCAATTTCTTCCCCTTTTTCGAGACCGACGACATTCACGAGGCCAAGGACTTCGCCATGCGCCTGGCCTTTGAGGAGTTTAACCTGGTGAAGGTCATGGACACCAAGCGCCAGGAGCTGGTGCGGGACTTTGATGCCGCCATCTATCGGGAGTGACGCTCTCAGGAAAAAACGTGCCCTGTGCGGAAGGAATTGCCGCACAGGGCGTTTTTTTAATAGCCTCGCTTCCGGTCCACCCGGTGCTCCAGAGGACGGCCGGCGGCGTAGTTTTCCAGATCCCGGCAAAACATGTCCACGTTTATGTCGCAGGTGTAGCCCAGGGACATATTCCCCGAAATGTGGGGCGTCAGCAGCAGGTTCCGGGTGCTCCACAGGGGGTGCTCCCTGGGCAGCGGCTCCGGCACCACCACGTCCAGGGCCGCCCCGGCGATGCGCCCGGCGTTCAGGGCCTCCATCAGGGCCTCCTGGTCGATGGCGGTGCCCCGGCCCACGTTCACCACAATGGCGTCCCGGGGCAGCAGGGCAATGCGCTCCCGGCTGAGGATGCCTACGGTGTCCGCCACCGACGGCAGAGCCATCACCAGGATCTCCGTCTCCGGCAGCACCTGGTCCAGCTGCTCCTGGGGCAGCATCCGGTCATAGGCGGGATCCGGGTTCCGGCCACTGCGGGACACGCCGCAGATGTGCCCCGCTCCCAGGGCCTTGGCCCGCCGGGCGAAATTGGTGCCGATGTCCCCGGCTCCCAGCACCGTGATGCGGCTGCCGTAAATGGACCGCATAGGCAGCTCCGACACCCATTCCCGCCGCCGGACGATGTCCTGGAACTCCGGCATCCGCCGCAGCAGCATCAGCGTCACCATGAGGATGTGCTCGCTGATGGTGAGGCCGTAGGCTCCGGAGGAGTTGGACAGCACCACGTCGGGTCTGGCGTACAGGCTGTCGTCGGACAGCTGGTCCACCCCGGCGAAGCCGCAGCAGTACCACTTCAGCCCCGTGGCCCGCTTCAGGTCCTGGGGATTGCACCAGCCATAGATGATCTCATACTGCTCCAGACCCTGGGCCGGGGCCGCGCCCCGCCCGTAAAAATCCACCGCAAAGCCGCATTTTTCCGCCGTATCCAGCACCTTTTTCCGGCGCTCCGGCGTCAGGAAGTCCTCCATCACCGCGATTTTTCTCATTTGCCGTATACCTCCCATATTTTTTCCGCGCAGCGCATGCCGTCTGCGGCGGCGGACAGGATGCCTCCGGCATAGCCCGCTCCCTCGCCGCAGGGGTACAGCCCCCGGACATTGCACTGGCCGTTATCATCTCTTATAATCCGCACCGGCGACGACGACCGGGTCTCCACCGCCGTCAGCACGGCGTCCCCCTGGGCATAGCCCCGGACCTTTCCCTCCAGCATCGGCAACGCCAGGGCCATGGTCTGCCACACGAACTCCGGCAGACACTGCCGCAGGTCCGTCCACCGGACCCCGGGCCGATAGCTGGGGATCACCCGTCCCGGTCCCGTGGAGGGCCGCCCGGCCAGAAAATCCTCCACCCGCTGGCAGGGAGCCACATAGCCTCCGCCGCCCAGGCGGAAGGCCGCCTCCTCCAGCCGCCGCTGGAAGGCGATGCCCGCCAGGGGATGGCTGCTGCCGAAGTCCGCCGGGGTCACATTTACCAGCAGGCCGCCGTTGATGTTCTCCCGGTCCCGGGCATATTCGCTCATGCCGTTGGTCACCACCCGGCCCTCCTCCGACGCGGCGGCCACCACCTGCCCCCCGGGGCAGACGCAGAAGGAGAAGGCGCTGCGCCCGTTTTCCGGGTGGCACGACAGCTTATAGCCGGCGGCGGGCAGGCACGGATGCCCGGCGAACCTCCGGTACTGCGCCGCGTCCATATCCGCCTGCCGGTGCTCGATGCGCACCCCCACAGCAAAGGGCTTCTGCTCCATCCGCACCCCGGCGGCGTGGAGCATTTCAAAGGTATCCCGGGCGCTGTGGCCCAGAGCCAGCACCGCCTGCCGGGCCGGCAGCACATAGCCCCCCTCCGGCGACGACACCTCCAGCCCCTCCAAGGCTCCGTCCCGGACCCGCAGTCCGGTGACCCGGTGGCCGAACCGCACCTGGGCCCCCAGGTCCAGCAGCTGCCGCCGCAGGTTCACCAGGGTCACATGGAGCATATCCGTGCCCACATGGGGCTTGGCGTCCACCAGGATGCTCTCCGGCGCGCCGCAGGCCGCCAGCTGCTCCAGAATCCACCGGTGCCGGATGTCCCGGGTGCCGGTGTTCAGCTTTCCGTCGGAAAAGGCCCCGGCGCCGCCCTCGCCGAACTGTACGTTGGACTCCGGGTCCAGCACTCCGGTGCGCCAGAAGGACGCCACGTCCCGCTGCCGGGTCACGGCGTCCTGCCCCCGCTCCAGCACGATGGGCCGCAGGCCGCACCGGGCCAGAACAAGGGCCGCAAACAAACCCCCCGGACCGGCCCCGATGACCACCGGCGGCGTCTCGGGGGTCGCCAGGGCCTCCGGCAGCCGGTACACCTCCGGCGCATACGGCGTTACCCGCCGGTCCCGGACCCGCCGCAGTGCGGCCTTCTCCTGCCGCAGGATCACCGCCGCCGTATAGACAAAGTGCAGCTCCTCCCGGGCGTCGATGGCCCGGCGCAGCACCTGAAGGGACAGAATGTCCCCCTCCGGCACCCGCAGCAGCCGGGCAGCCTTGCCCCGCAGCAGCTGCTCATCCTGCCCCGGGGCCAGCTTCAGCCCCTCGATCCTGACCATGGGCTTCCGCCCCCTTTCTTCATAGAATGTTCAAATTTTTCCGCCGTTTCTTAAAGCTTCGCTTAAGGTTTCCGCGTATACTATAAACCATCGAAAGGAAAACCACAGCGGCGGCGGAGCATGATACCACATCATACCACATTCCGCCCCGCCCGACAATAGGAGGTTCGCAGTTATGTATAACGGTGTCAACGACGAGAACAATCAGGGCGCTTTCAACGATGAAAACAGCTTGTATCATTACAGCTATTCCAAGGACCGGGACCCTCAGCCCGGACAGCCCGACCCCAGCCAGACCAGCTGGCAGCCGGCGTCCCGGCCGGAGGATCCGGTCTCCCCGGAGGAGCCTGTGGCCTACACCACCGGCACCTGCCAGGATGACCCCCAGCCCCCCAAGCCGGAAAAGGGCTCCTTCTGGAAAAAGACCGGCACCAAGGTCACGGCTCTGGTTCTGTGCTGCGCCCTGATCGGCGGCCTGTGCGGCTTCGGCGGCGCGGCCCTGGCCCGCCGGGGCGGCAAGGCCACCATTCAGGAGTCCGGCCGCACGGCTTCCGCCGTCAGCGTCAAATCCGTGGACGGCCAGACGCTGATGAGTCCCGCCGAGGTGTACGCCGCCACGGTGAACAGCGTGGTATCCATCAACTGCTCCGCCGTGTCCACCAACATCTTCGGCCAGAAGGTGCAGTCCGCCTCCTCCGGAAGCGGCTTCGTCACCACCCAGGACGGCTATATCGTCACCAACCAGCACGTGGTGTCCGGCGCCAGCAGCGTCAACGTCACCCTGTATAACGGCGATACCTATCCCGCCACTGTGGTGGGCGGCGACAGTGACTACGATGTGGCTGTGCTGAAGATCGAGGCCACCGGCCTCCAGGCCGTGACCCTGGGCAAGAGCGCCGACGTCAACGTGGGCGACACGGTGATGGCCATCGGTAATCCCCTGGGCGAGCTGACCTTCTCCATGAGCCAGGGCATCGTGTCCTGCTGCGACCGGGCCATCAACGTGGACGGCACCCCCTTCAACATGATCCAGGTAGACGCCTCCATCAATCCCGGCAACTCCGGCGGCCCCCTGATGAACCTGTACGGCGAGGTAGTGGGCATTGTGTCCGCCAAGTATTCCAGCTATTCCAACACCACGGTGGAGGGCATCGGCTTTGCCATCCCCATCAGCGATGTCCAGACCATCATCACCGACATCATGGAAAACGGCCAGGTCACCGATAAGGCCTACATGGCCATCAAGGCCGGCAGCATGACCGAGCAGATGGCCGCCCAGTACAACATCGACGTGACCCAGGGCGTGTTCGTCTACGCCGTGGAAAAGGGCGGCGCCGGGGAAAAGGCGGGCCTGCAGCTGGGCGACGTCATCACCAAGCTCAACGACACGGACATCACCTCCATGAGCGACCTGTCTATGGCCAAGAAGAGCTATAAGGCCGGCGACACCGTCACCCTTACCGTGTGGCGCGGCGGCCAGGAGATTACCCTGAGCCTGACCTTCGACCAGCAGCCTCAGACCACCGGCACCGAGGACGATTCCTCCAACCAGAACCAGGGTCAGCAGGATTCCTACGGCGACCTGTACGACTACTTCTTCGGCCGGGGCAACAGCGGCCGCGGCAACTAATACGGATTGCCGATTATAAATTTAATCGACAATCCCGTACGCGCAGCGCACGCACAGTGTGCCAGAGCACGCTGTGACGTCTCATACAAAACCTGACGCACCTTCGGTGCTATAAAAAGCTTTTCAAGTTTTTTAACAGGTTTTGGTATAAGACAGCGTGACGGCTTCTTCGGAAGCATCACTGGATATATTTCGCATTCCATTTACTCTCTCTTTCTTCTTTCATCTTTCTTCCTTTAAGCACCTCAGGGGTCCCGGATATCCGGGACCCCTGAGGTGCGATTTTTTGTGGTGGGCTTTTGGCCTGTCTCCGGCTCGCTGAGGGCAGCGGGCCCTGCGGACTTGGCTCTCCCTCTGGGAGAGCTGTCACCGAAGGTGACTGATACTGATTCTTGATTAAAAAATTTAATCAAGAATCCCGTGCGCTGTGCGCACGCACAGCGTGTGAAAACACGCTGTGGCGTCTCATACAAAACCTGACGCACCTTCGGTGCTATAAAAAGCTTTTCAAGCTTTTTAACAGGTTTTAGTATGAGAGGGCCTGTAGGGCGCTTCGGCGATATTACCACCGTCGTGCCAGCCGGGGCACTTCCTCGAAATTGCCTCAGTTCTTCCGCCACCGGCGGCGCTTCGGCGATTTCCAGCCGCCATACGCAAAGCGCCCCATGCGGCTGGTCCGCATGGGGCGCTTGTGACAGCTATGGGGATAATTACTCAGCCTTCTCGGCGGCAGCCTTTTTAGCAGCAGCCTTGGCGGCAGCGGCCTTCTTCTCGGCGGCAGCCTTCTGAGCGGCCTTGAACTTCTCCTTCTCCTCGGGGGTGGGGATAGGCTCAATGGCGTTGCGGGGGCAGGCCTTGGCGCACATGGTGCAGCCCTTGCACTTGGCATAGTCGATGACGGCCACGTTGTTGACCACGTGGATGGCGTCGAACTTACAGGTGCGCTGGCACAGACCGCAGCCGATGCAGGAGTTGGCGCAGACCTTGGTAACGGCGGGGCCCTTGTCCTTGTTGGAGCAGTTGACGAACACCTTCTTGGAATAGGGGACCTCCACGATCAGCTTCCGGGGGCATGCCTCGCGGCAGGCACCGCAGTTGGTGCACTTTTCCTTGTCCACCACGGCAACGCCGTTTTCGCCCACATGGATGGCGTCGAACTTACAGGCGGCCACACAGGAGCCGAAGCCCAGGCAGCCGTACTTGCAGGCCAGAGCGTCGCCGGCCAGAACCTTGGTGGCGGCCAGACAGTCGTTGACGCCGCGATACTCGAAGTTCTTCACGGCGTTGGTGCCGCCGTTGCACAGCACGTGGGCCACCATCTTCTCGCCGGAGGGAGCCTCCATGCCCATGATGGCAGCGATCTTGGCAGCGCCCTCGGCCCCGGCAGGGGCGCAGGCGTTGATGGGAGCCTTACCGGCCAGGATGGCCTCGGCGCAGCCGCCGCAGCCGGGATAGCCGCAGCCGCCGCAGTTGGCGCCGGCCAGACAGGCCTGGATCTCGGGCAGGCGGGGGTCCACCTCCACCTCAAAGACCTTGGCGGCCACCGCCAGGATCAGACCAAATACAATGGCAAGGGCGCCAAGGACCACAACGGCCCAAATGACAGTAGTAAAATCCATATTTTCTCCTCCTTACCAGACCTTCAGGCCGCTGAAGCCCATGAAGGCCAGAGCCATCAGACCGGCGGTGACCAGCGCGATGGGGAAGCCCTCAAAGGACTTGGGGATGTCGCTGGAGACCTCCAGCTGCTCGCGGACGGCGGCAAACAGGAAGATGGCCAGCAGGAAGCCCAGACCGCCGGTGATGCCGTAAACCACGGAGCTGATGAAATTGTAGTCGTTCTGCACGTTCAGCAGGGCCACGCCCAGCACGGCGCAGTTGGTGGTGATCAGAGGCAGATACACGCCCAGGGCGGTGTACAGGGTGGGGATGTTCTTCTTCAGGAACATTTCCACAAACTGCACCAGACCGGCGATGACCAGGATGAAGGCCACGGTCTGCATGAACTCCAGGTGCAGCGGCACCAGAATCAGGTTCACCAGATAGCAGAAAGCGGAGGCCAGACCCATAACGAAGGTCACGGCGGCGCCCATGCCCACGGCGGTGTCGATCTTCTTGGACACGCCCAGGAAGGGGCAGATGCCCAGGAACTGGGAGAAAATAAAGTTATTGGTCAGAATAGCGCCAAGGGAGATGGCGAGCAGAGTCGTAACAGACATAGCTTACTTGGCCTCCTTTTTCTTTTCGCTCTTGGCCAGGGCCCACTGCATCGCAGCGATGAGAGCGCCCAGGGTCAGGAAGCCGCCCACCGGCAGGGTCAGCAGCTTGATGCCGAATTCCTCAGGGAAGATGACGATGCCGGGCGCGCTACCCAGTCCGCCGCCGCCCAGCAGGCCGCCGCCGAACTTGCCGGAGCCCAGCAGCTCACGGACCACGCACATGACGATCAGGACCAGCGTATAGCCGATGCCCTGGCAGACGCCGTCCACGGCGGAAGCGCCGATGCCGTTCTTGGAGGCGAAGCCCTCGGCGCGGCCCAGGATGATGCAGTTCACCACGATCAGGGGGATGAACACGCCCAGGGAGTTGGACAGGGCGGGAACGAAGGCCTTCAGCAGCAGGTCCACGCAGGTAACGAAGCCGGCGATGACCACGATGAAGCAGGCGATACGGACCTCATTGGGGATGATCTTGCGCAGCAGCGCGATGAAAATGTTGGAAAGGGTCAGGATGATCAGAACGGAAATGCCCATGCCCAGGCCGTTGAAGAACGACGTGGTGATGGCCATGGTGGAGCACATACCCAGCAGCTGCACCAGCACGGGGTTCTGGGTGATCAGGCCCTCCTTGAATTGCTTGCCAAAGTTCATATTGCAGCTCCTCCTTTCTTAGCCCAGAGCTTCCACGGCAGCCAGGGCGGCGTTGGCGCCCATGGTGATGCCCTTGGTGGAAACGGTGGCGCCGGAGATGGCAGTGATGTTGCTGCCCACCACCAGGGTGCCGGCGCCGGACATACCGACGAACTGATCCAGCACGGGGGTACCGGCGGCATTGGGCTTGTTCTCGACCACCTTGGTGCCGATGCCGGAGGTCTCGGAGTGGCTGACCACGGAGATGCCGGTGATGGCGCCGTTGGCGTCGATGCCCACCATCATGGTGATGGTGCCCTGGGAGCCGGAGGCGGAGACCTTGGCCACATAGCCGGCCTCTGCGCCGCCGTTGGTGACGCCGTACAGCTCGCTGACGGTGCCGCCCTGTGCCTTGGCGGCATCAATAGCAGCCTGGGGAATTTCCAGCTTGTCGGTGAACTCGCTGCCCTCGGGGACAACGGCGCTCATGGCCACCCGGGTCTTTCCGGCCTCAATGGCGGCGATCTTGTCCTTGGTGACGCCGTCGACCAGACCCAGCAGGAGGGCCACCACCAGGGAGATAACAGTCAGGGTGCCGGCGACCTTCAGAATAAACTTACCGGAGATCTTCATTTTGCAGCCGCCTCCTTCTTTTCTTTCTTGGGAGCACCGTAAATGGTGGGCCGGATGTACTTATCCAGCAGCCAGGTGGTGCAGTTCATGATCAGGATGGAATAGCAGACGCCCTCGGGATAGGAGCCGAAGCGGCGGATGAAGCAGGTCAGCAGGCCGCAGCCGATGCCGAAGATGATCTGGCCGGGCTTGGTAACGGGAGAGGTGGCATAGTCGGTGGCCATGAAGATGGCGCCCAGCATCAGGCCGCCGCCGAAGACGTTATAGAGCATGTAGTCCACGGCGGAGATACCGGCGGGAGCGGAGATCAGGCACAGGACGGCCACGGTGGCGATGAAGGCCACGGGGGTGTGCCAGGAGATGACCTTGCGGATCACCAGGTACACGCCGCCCAGCAGCAGCATCAGCGCGGAAACCTCGCCCAGGGAGCCGCCGATGCGGCCCAGGAACATATCCACCACGGAGTAGTTGCTGGTCAGGGAGGCCAGGTCGCCGCCCTTCATGATGGCCAGGGGGGTGGAGGAGGTAACGGCGTCAGCGTTGGAGCCGAAGATGGACAGCTTGCTCATGGGCACGGCCCAGGTGGTCATGGCGGTGGCATAGCTGGCCAGCAGAACGGCACGACCCACCAGAGCGGGGTTCATGAAGTTGCAGCCGATGCCGCCGAACAGCTGCTTGACCACCACGATGGCGAAGAACGCGCCGATGATGATCATCCAATAGGGCAACGTGGGGGGGCACACAAAGGCCAGCAGCATACCGGTGACCACGGCGGACAGGTCGCCGATGGACTGGGGCTTCTTCAGGAGCTTGCGATAGCCCCACTCCCAGAACACGCAGGCGGCCACGGACACCAGGGTCAGGGCCAGGGCCCGGAAGCCAAAGACGAACACGCTCATGATCAGAGCGGGGATCATGGCAATGATCACGTCCATCATGATGGTCCGGGTGCTCTCGTTGGACCGGATGTGGGGGGAGGAGGACGCGATCAGCTTCAAATTCTTGTAATCGGTCATGGTTTACGCCTCCTTCTTTTCGGCGGCGGCCTTCTCGGCCTCTGCCTTGGCCTTGGCGGCCATTCTTGCATTGTTGACTTTCTGCTTGCCCATGCGGAAGGCGTGGGTCAGGGGCAGACGGGCGGGGCAGGTATAGGCGCAGGCGCCGCACTCGATGCAGTCCATGCCGTGGAGGGTGTTCTGCCAGGTGTCCACATCGCCCTTCATCAGGTACTTATACATGAACACGGGCTCCAGCCGCATGGGACACACACCCACGCACTTGCCGCAGCGGATGCACTGGGGATTCTCCTCGTACTGCTCCTCGTCACCGGCGAAGGCCAGCATAGCGCCGGTGCCCTTGCCCACGGTGACGTCCAGGTTATACTGGGCAAGACCCATCATGGGGCCGCCCATAATCAGCTTATAGGTCTCGTCCTTCAGACCGCCGCAGGCGTCGAACAGGGCGGTAATGGGGGTGCCGATGGGGCACTCGAGGTTCTTGGGGTCGATGACGCCGGAGCCGGACACGGTGACCACCTTGCTGACAACGGGCATACCGGTGTAAACGGCCTTATAGATGGCGCAGGTGGTGTTCAGGTTGAAGATGCAGCAGCCTGCGTCGGCAGGCAGCTTGCCGGAGGGAACCTGACGGCCGGAGATGGCCTGGCACAGCTGCTTTTCAGCGCCCTGGGGGTAACGGGTGTGCAGCACCTCCACCACCACGGGGGCCTTCAGCTCGTCGATGGTCTTGTTCAGCACGTCGGCCGCGTTCTGCTTGTTGGCCTCCACGCCGATGTACACATGCTCCACACCGAAGCACTTGGCCAGCAGGGTGGCGCCCTTGATGACCTGCTCGGGCCGCTCCAGCATGGTGCGGTGGTCGCCGGTGATGTAGGGCTCGCACTCGGCGGCGTTGATGATGACATAGTCCACCTTGCCGAGGCCGGAGCTGATCTTCACGTGGGTGGGGAAAGTTGCGCCGCCCTGGCCCACGATACCGGCGTTCTTGACGATCTCCACCAGCTGCTCGGGGGTCAGGCTGTCGGGGTCGTCCACGGGATGAATGTCCGGACACACGGTGTTCTGGAAGTCGTTCTCGATGACCACGGACATCATGGTCCCGCCCATGGAGAAGGGACGGGGCTCCACTGCCTTCACCGTGCCGGACACGCTGGCATGGATGGGAGCGGACACGAAACCGCCGGGTTCACCGATCTTCTGACCGATGGTCACCTTGTCGCCCACCGCAACGATGGGCTTGCAGGGTGCACCGATGTGCATAGACATGGGAATGACCACCTCAGCCGGGGCTGCCAGCTGTTCGATGGCCTTTTCATTGGTTGCGGCCTTCAT
>ERZ857827.2744-NODE-2744-length-12133-cov-5.530137_pt1 | contig 12133 bp, 10 predicted proteins | sample MGYA00519761_ERZ857827 | MGnify/ENA primary metagenome ERZ857827 (study PRJEB31778, sample SAMEA3449370) | human gut metagenome | biome: human gut; feature: human-associated habitat; material: faeces | place: United Kingdom | collected 2010/2012 ... | reverse complement strand
TTTTGCCGCTTGCAACCTCCACGGGATAGTCGTCGGCATAAAATTTCATAAGCGCCAGCTTTACGTCTCCCGCCACGAACTTGTCGTCAATCTGATATATCAGAAGCGGCAGCCTGGTGTCAGCCGTCTGCAAATCGGGCACGTCGTACGCCGACATCGTGACAAAACTGCCGGAAGGAGCGCGCGGTCGTCCGTCCGCAACGCCCGGAATTATTTCCACCTGCGTTTTCCGGCTGAGAATATTCACCGCTCCGTCGCCGAATCCGTCGCCCGCCGACAGAAAAACCGCTGCAACGCCGTTTTTTTCGCGTTCGAGAAGAAATTCCGCGATTTTCGAGTTGAGTTCTTCGTAACTTTCCGCGTCGGCGAATTTTTCACCGAGCGGCGTCGACTTAAAGCGTGTTTTCGTGCGCGAATACAATTCCGCCGCCTGTCTTATCGCTTTTCTGCCGCGCGCGGTAATATCGCCGCTTTCCATTCCGATGCCCACTACAGTAATCATAACAGCCTCCTTTTACGACGCTTATTATGCCACAACGAACGCCGAATGTCAATAAATTACGCCCGTACGCGCGGTTTTTGCCGCCGAACGCCTCTTGACAAACCGGTTTTTTCGGGATATAATTGTTTAGGAGGATTAAATTGAGTTCAATAGTATTACAGATTTTTCTAATATTTTTAAATGCAATATTCGCTTCGGCGGACAATGAATCTCGAACAATTCAAAAAAGAAAAAATTCAGGCGATGAAAGCCCGCGATGAAATAAAAGTCGCCGCTCTCAACGCCGTCATCTCCAAACTTATGCTGCTGACCATCGAACTGCGCGCGCAGGGAAAAGAAGTTTCCGACGAAGAGGTTACCGGCGTGCTGAAAAAATGCGAAAAAGAACTGATCGAAGAACGCGAAGGCTTTATAAAAGCGGGACGCGACGAAAAAGTTGCCGAACTTACCGCCACAATAGACGTCATTACCTCTTATCTGCCCAAAATGCTTTCCGACGAAGAAATAAACGCCGTTATCGATACTCTCGAAGACAAATCCGTCCCCGCCGTAATGAAATACTTCAAAGCCAATTACGCCGGCAAAGTCGATATGAAAAAAGTAAACGATGCTCTCAGACAGCGTTGATTTTTCCCGGCATGAGGGCGCGAGCCCGCAGGAACTGCCCGTCGCTTCCGCCGAAACGGTTGTCGACCAAAACGTCCGCAAGGCAATGAGCGCGCCCGCACGGCGGCTTTCGTCTCTTCAGCCTCGACTGGGCAGTTCGAATGGCAGACGAAGCACTTGCCCGCGTAGTTCACGCCGTCCTGAACGTGCGCTTCCATGGTGCGCAGCGTCTCGCGGATGGCGTTGATGCCCTGCAGGCCGAGCGACGCGGCATAGAGCGCATTGACGCCCTTTTCGGGGCTCCCGCCCGCATGGGCCGCGACGCCTTCATAGCGAACGGTCTTTGCAATGCAGCCGTTCTGGCCGTAATGGCAGTCAAAATCGCAGTCGGTGCGCGTGCTGGTGTGGAATAGAAACGCCAGATCCACGCCGTCCATGTATCCGCGGTGCATGAACTCGGTCTTGCCGCCAAGATAGTGGATCACGCCCGCGCGGCGCAGGCCGTCGCGGAAATCCAGCTCGATCAGCTCCTCCGCCGGGACGCACATCAGCCGGACCGACCCGCTCAGGCCGTCGAGCGCGCCCGGCTCCTTCAGCGCCAGCGCGATCCCGGCCATGGCCGCGCACTGCGCGTGGTGCCCGCAGGCATGGGCGCAGCCGTCCACCGCCTGCACATGGTTCGGCGCGCTCAGCGCATCCAGCTCCGCCATGATGAGCAGCTTCGGGCCGGGCCGTCCGGTCTCGATATCCGTGTAAAAGCCGGGGATATCCCCCGCCTTGACGAGCGTATAGCCCGCCTTTTCAAACACGTCCTGCATATACGCGGTCGTCTTCCACTCGCGGAAGCCCGTCTCCGGGTGCCGCCAAATATAGTCCTCCGCCGCGAGGATCTCCTCGCGGTGCTTGTCAACGATTGTCTCATAGAGCTTGGTCTGCATGGCGTAGCCTCCTCATGATCCCATCATTATAAATCAGGCCGGAAGCGCAAAACTCCGCATTCCGGCCCTGGGTGTATCGCTCAGATCTCGAAGTATTCCTGCATCAGCCGCATCGACAGCTTCGCGCCGTTCGGCAGCTGATCGAGATCGATCTCCTCCTGCCGCGTATGGCAGCCGCGGCCCACCGCCGCGCTGACGCAGATGGCCGGGATCCCGGCCGCGAGCGGAATGTTGGCGTCGGTCGAGCTGGGGCCGTGGATCGGCTCCGCGTCAAACAGCTCGCGCACGGCGCTGTCCGCGCGCGCAATGAGCGCATCCAGCTTTTCCTGCGGCACGTCGCCGCCGCACGGGCGGTCGCCGACCAGCTCCACCTCGACCTCCACACCCATCGCGCGGTAGGCCTCGAACGTCTTTTCAAAGAACACACGCATGGTCTCCAGGCACTCGCGGTCGTTCGAGCGGTACTCGCAGAGCATCGACGCCTCCTGCGCGATGGTGTTGACCGACGTTCCGCCCTCGATCACGCCGACGTTGTAGGTCGTCTTGACGCCCTCCTTCTGCGGCACCTTCATGGTGTAGATGGTGTTGATGATGGAGGACAGGTAATAGATCGCGTTGCGGTTTCCAAACGCGCCGTAGCTGTGTCCGCCCTCGGTGCGGACGGTCACGCGGTAGCGGTGCGAGCCGACCGCGCTCGTCACGACGCGGCGCAGGTTCGTACCGTCGAAGGTGTAAAATTCGTGGATGCGGCTGCCGTAGTCCTGTACGATCCGGCGGCTGCCCTTCAGGTTGCCGAGTCCCTCCTCACAGGAGTTCGCCACGAACAGAAGGCCGCATTTTGCCCGCAGCCTCCGCTGCACGAAGTAGCGCGCGCTGACCATCATCACGGCGAGATTTGCCGTATCGTCGCAGACGCCGGGCGCGTACATCTTCTTTTCATCCTCGCGGAAGGGCATCGGCTCGGTGTCCGGGAAGACCGTGTCGGTGTGCGCCATGAAGACGACCAGATCATTCTCGTCCGTCACCTGATACCGGCACACGACGTTCAGCGCCTCATCGATCTCCACGTCTTCAAAGCCGTTGGCCCGGAACCACGCTTTGCAGTATTCCGCGCGCTTTTCCTCGTGGTGCGAGGGCGCGGGGATGGCGCACAGGTCCCGGATGATCCGCTTGATATCCTCGATATTTTCCGCAATGTACGAAAGCATTTCCTTTGTCAGCATCATTTTTTCCCTCCGCTTTACAGCAGGACCGTTCCGGTCCCGTCGCTGCCGATCTCGATCTTCGTCCCATAGGGCAGGCTCATTTCCGCAAGCCGCTCCAGAATGCCGCTGTGCGCGTCCGGGGCGGGCCAGCCACCGACCGAGCGCTTTTTCCCGAAGCCGAGCTCGACCGGCAGCAGCTTCAGCTTGCGGAGCTTTCCGTCCTCCGCCTCCCAGTACGGGACGATTGCCTCAAACATGACGCGGCTGTAATACAGGCCCTTTCGTCCGTGGTCCGAACGCTTTTCAAACATCTCGTCCAGTCCCTCGCTGCCGGTCATGCCCTGCTTTTCGAAGAAGCCCACCGGGGCCTTTTTCACGGTCTCCAGCTGGATGATGAAGTCGCCCAGCGAATAGAAGATCGGGCAGCCCTTGTAAATTTCGATCGGGCGGAGCATATGCGGCCCCGTGCCGACGATGGCGTGCGCGCCTGCGTCGATGCAGCGGTGCGCAAATTCCACGCAGAACTCCGCAGGCTCGCTCTTTACCGCGCCCATGCACTCGTGCGAGTGGATGGAGACGATCACATAGTCGGCCATGAAGCGCGCCTCGCGGATCATTTTTTCCGTGCGGGCCATGTCGGTCTCGTTTACGCGGGTACGGATGCCCGGTTTGTCTGCGCGCGCGATGCGCATGGTGCCGAACTCCGCCGCGCCGTCGGGCAGCTCGGGGAGATAACCCTGCGAGCGTTCCAGCTCGCGGTCGGCGTTGAGGTCCAGCGCGGCCGCGATCTCGCGCAGCTGCGCGAGCTGCGCCTCCGGCAGCTCATACCGGGTGTCGAACCGGAGGCCGTTCAGGCCCGGACGCCCCGGCATAGTGCGCGTCTGCTCGCCCGCCATCGCGTCGGGATAGAACGTCGAGCACGCGCCGATCACGGCATAGCGCCCGCCGGGCGCGTCCAGATAGATGGGCGCTGTGGCCTCGGCCAGCGAACGGCCCGTGCCGCAGGTGGGCAGCCCCGCCGCCTGCAGGTATTCCAGCGTCTTCAGCAGTCCCGCGTGGGAATAGTCCATGGCATGGTTGTTCGCCGTGGTCAGCATGTTGAAGCCGAATTCCTTCACGCCGTCCAGCACGCGCGGCTCCGCGCAGAACCAGCTCCCGCCGGACAGCGCCGCGCCGTAGGTCTCAAAGTTGTGGATCGTCGTCTCCAGATTCAAAAACCGGAGCTCGCCCTGCGCGATAAAATCCCGCAGCGCTTCAAAGCCCTCATAGTGTCCCGGCAGCTGCCGGAAGATCATCGCGTCGCCCGCGGCGGTACATTTCATGACGGACATCTCCGTTTCCTCCCTTTTCTGCGCAGCTTTTTTATGGAAGTCGTCAGTTCTCCGCGTTTTCTTCGGTCTCGTCGTCCTCAAAGCGCAGCTCGTCGAGCCCTGCCGAGCGAAGCTGCACCTCCGGCTGCTCCTGCTGCGGGAGCGTCTGGTACAGTTCGCCCGCCGCATGCCCCTCCTCGCGGCGCATGACGCGCGCCTCGATGGCCGGGTAGGTCAAATACGTCGTGATCGACGCGACGAACGAGAACATGATGAGCGCCGCAAAAATGAACGAATACGGCAGCAGCCCCACGCCGAGCCCGATCAGCAGCGCAAACAGCAGCAGTGCCAGCAGGGTCTTGCCGATGTTGCCGAAGACCAGCGCCATGCTGTTTTTCAGCAGCGCGCCCAGCGGCAGATCGACCATTGCGAGCATGGGGAAGAAATAGAAGCTCACGCACAGCGTCAGCAGCACCACGCACGCGGCGAAGCCCGCCAGCAGGACAAAGACCTTGTTGACCTGCATCAGATTATAATAGAAGACCGTGCTCAGAACGAACAGCGCCATCACCGCCGCGATGGCCGCGCCGCCGCCGAGGCTTTTCCAGAAATCGCGCCGGAAGGCCTTCCAGTAGTCCGGCCACAGGAAGTGATTTTCATCGCGCACCATCACCGACGTGATGCGGTGCATCGCCGTGAGCGCCGCCGGGATCGTGATGATGGGCACGCACGAGAGCACGAACAGGAGATTCAGCTTCAGAAGCTCGAAAAACTCCCGCCAGAGCATGTCCATATAGCCCACAAAGCCGCGTTTTCTGATCGCGCTGCGTTCCAGATCCGGCCGGTCCCTGCGCGGCTCATACCATCTTCTCATTGCGCATCCTCCTTCCGGACGGGACGGCACAGATTGCGTTCGGTCTGTGCGTCAAACACCTGAATATTCCACGGGTCGACCCGCAGCGCGAGCGTATCGCCCGGCTGCACGCCGGAATGGTTCGTCAGAACAATCAGGAAGCGTACCTCGCCGCAGCGGAGCTGCACATGCAGTCCCGCGCCCATCGGCAGCACGTTCAGCGCCTCTGCCTGCAGCATCGGCTCGCTGCTTGTATCCAGCCGGAAATCCTCCGGCCGGACGCCGAGGATCACGCGCATGCCGTCCTCCGCGCCCGCCGTGTCCAAAGGCAGGCGCTGCGCGGGCAGCTCCAGCGTCTTCCCGAGCAGCCGGATGCTCCAGCCGGTCTCTCCGCGCCGCAGGTGCGAGGCGAAGAAGTTGATCTTCGGCGCGCCGACAAAGCCCGCCACATAGACCGAGTTCGGGTGGTCGTAAATTTCCTGCGGCGTGCCGGTCTGCACGATCCTGCCCATGTCCATGATCGCCAGCCGGTCGCCCATCTGCATGGCCTCGGCCTGATCGTGCGTCACATAGACGAACGTCGTTTTCAGCCGCTCATGCAGGCGGATGATCTGATCGCGCAGTTCTGTCCGCATTTTTGCGTCGAGGTTCGACAGCGGCTCGTCGAGCAGGAACACGACCGGCTCGCGCACCATCGCCCGCCCCAGCGCCACGCGCTGGCGCTGGCCGCCGGACAGCACGCGCGGGCGGCGGTTGAGCAGATAGTCGATATCGAGGATCTTTGCCGCCGCCTCTACGCGGCGCTTGATCTCCTCCTGCGGGAGCTTCATGCTCTTGAGCGGAAACGCCATGTTCTTATAGACCGTCAGATGCGGATAGAGCGCAAAGGACTGGAAGACCATCGCGACGTTGCGCTTCATCGGCTCGAGCGTGCTCACGTCCTCGCCGTCAAAGCGGAGCGTCCCCTCCGTCGGCTTTTCCAGCCCCGCGATCAGACGCAAAAGCGTACTTTTTCCGCAGCCGGACGGCCCCAGCAGCACGATGAATTCGTGGTCGGGTACCGTCAGGTCGACCTGCTTGAGCGCCTGCGTGCCGTTCGGATAGACCATGCTGACGCCGGAAAGTTGAATTTCAGCCATTTGATTTGCTCCTGTTTCATAAAGTTGCGCTGCCGCAGATCCTTTCACCCGCGGTCTCACTGCAATAACGATAGCACAGGCCCCCGCGAAACGCAACCGCGCGCAGCGCGCTTTCTTTCGCTGCGCAGTGCGTCCGCCGTAGGGTGTATCCAAAAAGCAGACCGGGCCTCATCGTACTGCAAGGTACGGCAAGGCCCGGTTCGTACAGAACGTCATTGCTCCGGCGTGCATTTCCGCGCGGCGGAAAACTCAGCCCTTGACCGCGCCCTGCGTAATGCCCTCGACGAACATCTTGTTCATGCACAGGAACAGGATGAGCATCGGCAGCATTGCAAGCATCGTGCCGGCCATCATGAGGTTATACTGGCTCGCGCCGGCGCCGCCGGAGGACTGCAGCTTCACGACCGCGACCACGAGGGTGGTGGCAGCCTGATCTCTGGCGAGCATCAGGTTCGGAAGCAGGTAGTTGTTCCACGAGGCACGGAACGTCATCAGCGCGACTGTCGCAAGGATCGGCTTGGACAGCGGCAGGATCACGCGCCACCAGGTGGAGAAGAAGGAACAGCCGTCGATCTTGGCCGCGTCATCCAGTTCCTTGCTGATGGTCTTGAGATAGCCCATCGTCAAAAAGAGGTTGCTCGCGCCCGCCGTGCCGAACTGGACCAGCGCCAGACCGGGCAGGTTGTTGAGGCCGAGCTTCGTGGTGATCCGCAGCAGCGGGAACATCGTGACCGTACCGGCGCCGATGAACATGGTGGCCATGAACAGCCAGTACAGGAACTTCTGACCGGGGAAATTGCCGCGCTGGAAACAGTAGGCCGACATCGACGTGAACAGCACCACCAGCACGACCGTCATCAGGGAGACCTTGATGGAGTTGATGGTATAGTCGGTGTAGGTCACCTTGCTGGCAATGCCCGTGCCGCTCATGCTCCAGACAGTCTTATAGTTGTCGAACGTGAAGGTCTTCGGGATCAGGTTGATACCGCCCGTGGCGATCTCCATGTTGGTCTTGAAGGAAGCGGAGACCGTGTACAGCAGCGGAATGACGGTCAAAATGACCATAAAGATCAAAAACAGATACAGAAAGAACTTCGCTCTGGCGCTCATTCGCATTGTCATCGCTTGCAGCCTCCTTTCTCAGTAAACGTCGCTGGACTTCTTGGTCGCACGCAGATAGAGCAGCGTGACGATGCCCAGAATGACGGCTGTGACCACGGTCAGCGCCGCGCCGTAGCCGAAGTCAAGGCCGGATGCGCCGCCGTCGCCGAAGAATTTCTTATAGATGTAGGTCATCATGACCTCGGTCTTGCCGCTGGGCTTGCCGTTGGTCAGGGTGAGGACCAGATCCGTGACCTTGAGTGAGCCAAGGATCGCGTTCATCAGCACCATCTGCAAAACCGGACCGAGCAGCGGGATCGTGATGGTCAGGAACTGGCGCGTATTGCTCGCGCCGTCGATGGACGCCGCCTCATACATTTCCGGTGGGATCGCCTGCAGACCCGTCATGAAGAACAGCATGTTGATGCCGAAGTTCTGCCAGATCGACGCGATCATCAGCATGATCATGGCCGATGTACCGCCCGAGAACCATTTGACGCCCTCGCCGCCCAGCAGCCGGATCGCGGAGTTGACGACGCCCTGGTTGTGGTTGAACAGGTAGGTGAACACAACACCGATGACCGCGACGGAAAGCATCGACGGCATGAAGAACACGGAGCGGAAAAAATCGCGGCCGCGGAGCTTCTTCGTCAGGATGAAGGCCAGCACGAGCGCCAGCGGGATCTCAACGAGCAGCTTGCCAATGGCGAACACAAAGGTGTTTCCGACTGACAGCCAGTATTTCGAGGACGTGCTGGAAAACACGCGTATAAAATTCTTGAGGCCCACGAACTTGACCGTGCCGAACCCCTTATAGCTGAACAGACACCAGCGCATGATCCACAGCAGCGGGATCACAACGAAGATGATCATGCCGAGCACGGTTCCGGCGATCATGAGATAGCTTTGTATCGTCGCCTTTGTTCCTAATCTTTCCCCTTTGTGCACGAAAAAACGCTCCTTTCGACCGACCGCGCGGCATGGCGCCGCGGAGGTGTCAAATTGTTAGTCCCATTTTACGTTGCGGACGGAGCATGTGTCAAGTTTTGCGCAACGCAAACACTCGGATTTGACATTTTCCGAAAAAACAGGCTTCTGTTTTTGTTTAATTTGCATACATATCTTCCCTCCCTTGCGGGAAAGTTCGCTGTTTTTCCCACGTTTTTTCCCCGGCACGGCGTCCGCCGCGCCTGTTCCGCTCAGTTTCCGCAGACTTTTTGCATGGATTTCCGCAAAAATCCGAAAAACTTTTTTCTGTCTTGACACGCCCCGGGCACATTGCTATCATTGGAATTGAGACAGGGCAGCAGCGAAACGATCGCGCGAAAGTTGCGTAGTTGTTGCGTTAATTCAGCCGCTGCACGGGAGGATATGATAGTTATGAGTCATTTTCAGATTGGCTGGGCAGAGTATTCTCTGACACCGGATAAAAAGGTATCTCTTGTCGGCCAGTTTGCCGAGCGCATTTCCGAGTACGTGGAAAAACCGCTGTGCGTGACCGCCATGGCCGTAAGCACCGACAGCGACCAGGCTGTCTTCTGCAGCTGCGACCTCGTCGGCGTTTCGTGGTCGCTGCGCGACGCCGTGCGGGAAAAGCTCGCGGGCAACACCGTGGGCCTTGACCCGATGAAGGTCATCATCTCCGCCATCCACACCCATACCGGTCCCGGCTATACGGGCCGCGGCAATTCCTCCGGCCGCCTCTCCAGCAATTCCAGCGGCTTCCGCGCTCTTCTGGAGTCTGAGCTTCCCGCCGGAAAGAAGTATGTGGAGAGTGCCAACGTCACCGCCAACCCCGAGATCGCGCAGGACGACGAGCTTCTGGAGTTCCTCTCCGGCCAGATCGCCAAAGCCGCGCTCGAAGCGTGGGCAAAGCGCGCCCCCGGCGGCTTCTCGAACGCGTTCGGCCGCGCTGTCGTCGGCATGTGCCGCCGCGTGTGCTATAACGACGGCTCCGCCCAGATGTGGGGCAACGCCGAGACCGCAAAGTTCACCGCGGTCGAGGGCGGCAATGACTCCGGCATCGAGCTTCTGTACATCTTCGGCGCGGACGGCGAGCTGACCGGCGTCGTGGCGAACCTCGCGTGCCCGGCGCAGTGCGTCCAGCACCGGCTGTTCGTCTCCCCCGACTTCTGGGGCGAGGCCAAGATGCTCCTGCGTCAGCATTTCGGCGAGCACATCTTCCTGCTGCCGCAGTGCTCCGCCGCGGGCGACCAGTGCCCGGTCGACCTCGTCCGCTGGGTCGAGCCGGAAAGCGACGTGCACGATCCGAACCTCAAGCGCACCAACCCGCACAAGCGCAAGGCCGATCCGTCGATGTTCGACCTGTCCGGCATGCGCAAGGCCGGCAAGCGCATTGCAAACGAGATCATCGAGGTCTACAACGAGGGCCTCGACGCCCCGCAGACCGACCCCGAATTCGTACACGAGGTCCATATGATGCAGCTGCCGCTGCGCCGCACGACCTTTACCGAGGTCGCCGCCGCGCGCCGCCGCATCCATGACTATCTGGCCGAAAAGCCGGGCGACGTCGACTTCAATGACGCGGCCGCGCTGCAGGTCGACCTCGGCATCCTTCGCCGCGAGGAGCTGCAGGAAGTGATGGACATCCTCGACACCGAGTGCCACATCGTCCGCCTCGGCACCATCGCCATCGCCTCCAACCCGTTCGAGCTCTTCCTCGACTACGGCAACCAGATCAAGGCGCGCTCCTACGCCGAGCAGACCTTCCTCATCCAGCTGGCCAACGGCACCGAGGGCTACCTGCCCACCGAGAAGGCCGAAAAGGGCGGCCACTACAGCGCGTTCCTCGCCTCCGGCCTCGTCGGCCACGCGGGCGGCGAGCAGCTCGTGCGCGAGACGCTCAAGAACATCAACAAGCTCTTTGCAGAATGATCCCCCGCGGCAGCGCCCCCACGGCGCTGCCGTGGAAAACAGAAATAAAATAAGGAGGCTTTCCTATGTCCAAACTGAAATTCGGGTGGGCGGAGCAGTCCATCACGCCTGACAAGAAGGTATCTCTCGCCGGGCAGTTCGCCGAGCGCATCTCCGAATATGTCGAAAAACCGATCTGCGTGACGGCCCTCGCCATCAGTTCCGAGACCGACCAGGCCATCTTCTGCGCCTGCGATCTGGTCGACATCAGCTGGGGGCTGCGCGATGCCGTGCGCGCAAAGCTCGCCGGGAACGACGCAGGTCTTGACCCGATGAAGGTCATCATCTCCGCCACCCACGTCCATACGGGCCCCCGCTACGCCCACCGCGACGATTCCTCCAGCAAATTCACCGGCAACGCGACCAGCTTCCGCGCGCTGATCGAGTCTGAGCTGCCGCCCGAGAAGAAGTATATCGAGAGCGCCAACATTTCCGCCAACCCCGACATCGCGCAGCCCGAGGAGACCTTCGAGTTCCTCGCCGAACAGATCAGCAAGGCCGCGCTGGCGGCCTGGACCTCCCGCACCGAGGGCAGCTTTGTCAATGCCTTCGGCCGCGCGCCGGTCGGCATGTGCCGCCGCGTGTGCTATAACGACGGCTCCGCCCAGATGTGGGGCAACGCCGAGACCGCAAAGTTCACCGCGGTCGAGGGCGGCAATGACTCCGGCATCGAGCTTCTGTACATCTTCGGCGCGGACGGCGAGCTGACCGGCGTCGTGGCGAACCTCGCGTGCCCGGCGCAGTGCGTCCAGCACCGGCTGTTCGTCTCCCCCGACTTCTGGGGCGAGGCCAAGATGCTCCTGCGCAAGCATTTCGGCGACAAGCTCTTTATGCTTCCGCTCTGCTCGCCCGCCGGCGACCAGTGCCCGGTCGATCTCGTCCGCTGGGTCGAGCCGGAAAGCGACGTGAACGACCCGAACCTCAAGCGCACCAACCCGCACCCCAGAAAGGCAGACCCCTCCATGTTTGACCTCTCCGGCATGCGCAAGGCAGGCAAGCGCGTCGCAAATGAGATCATTGAGGTCTACAATGAAGGCCTTGACGCACCGCAGGCAGACCCCGAGCTCGTGCATGAGGTCCACAACATGCAGCTGCCGCTGCGCCGCACGACCTTTGCGGAGGTCGCCGCTGCGCGCCGCCGCATCCATGACTATCTGGCCGAAAAGCCGGGCGACGTCGATTTCAACGATGCAGCTGCGCTGCAGGTCGACCTCGGTATCCTCCGCCGCGAGGAGCTGCAGGAGAAGATGGACATTCTCGACACCGAGAGCCACATCCTGCGCCTCGGCACCGTCGCCTTCGCGACGAACCCGTTCGAGCTCTTCCTCGACTTCGGCAACCAGATCAAGGCGCGCTCGTATGCCGAGCAGACCTTCCTCGTCCAGCTCGCGGGCGGCTCTGAGGGGTATCTGCCCACCGAGAAGGCCGAAAAGGGCGGCCACTACAGCGCATTCATCGCCTCCGGCCTTGTCGGCCATGTGGGCGGCGAACAGCTCGTGCGCGAGACGCTCAAGAACATCAACAAGCTCTTTGCAGAATGATCCC
>ERZ857827.2732-NODE-2732-length-12212-cov-8.039566_pt1 | contig 12212 bp, 9 predicted proteins | sample MGYA00519761_ERZ857827 | MGnify/ENA primary metagenome ERZ857827 (study PRJEB31778, sample SAMEA3449370) | human gut metagenome | biome: human gut; feature: human-associated habitat; material: faeces | place: United Kingdom | collected 2010/2012 ... | reverse complement strand
GGGCCGACTCCTTACTTTTGATCGTAGGGAGCGCCTTCTGCCGCATTTTCAGCTGCTTGCCGAGGTCGCCGAGCGAGGTCTTGTTATATTGAAATTTGATTGCCATCGTACGTTACGCTTCTTTCCAGTACTTTTTGATGAGTTCCTCCTTGATAGCGACCTCCTCCTTGGAGAAGTACTTCGCAAAGAGTCCCCACGCCGTGTCGAGCATCTCCGTGATGCCGATATTGACGTCGATCGAGAGCAGTTTCTCCGAGTAGTCGAACGCGAATTTCAGCGTACGTTCGTCGTAATCCGAGAGGTCGAAACCGTTTTCGAGCTTGGTCTTGGCGTTGGCGGCGTCGGCATACAGACGCACGCAGGCGTTCATCACCTGCGGATGGTCCTCGCGGGTCTTCTTGCCGATCACCAGCTGCTTGAGACGCGACAGCGAACGGAACGGGTCCACGATGACCTTGCCCGTATCGGAGTCGTTGCGCAGGAACAGCTGACCCTCGGTGATGTAACCCGTATTGTCGGGAATGGCGTGCGTGATGTCGCCGCCCGAAAGGGTCGTCACGGCGATGATGGTGATCGAACCGCCGTTGGGCAGCTGCACGGCCTTTTCGTAGATCTTCGCAAGGTCCGAATACAGCGAACCGGGCATCGAGTCCTTCGACGGAATCTGGTCCATGCGGTTCGACACGATAGCCAGCGCATCGGCATAGAGCGTCATGTCAGTCAGCAGCACCAGCACCTTCTCGCCCTTGTCCACGGCGAAGTATTCGGCGGCGGTCAGCGCCATGTCGGGAACGAGCAGACGCTCCACGGGCGGGTTCTCGGTCGTATTGACGAACGACACGATGCGGTCCAGCGCACCGGCGTTCTCGAAGACGGACTTGAAGTAGAGGAAGTCGTCGTTGGTGAGTCCCATGCCGCCCAGAATGATCTTGTCGGCCTTGGCGCGCAGGGCCACGTTGGCCATCACGGCGTTATAGGGCTGGTCGGGGTCGGCGAAGAAGGGAATCTTCTGCCCCGTGACGATCGTATTGTTGAGGTCGATGCCGGCGATACCCGTGGCGATCAGCTCCGAAGGCTGGATACGCTTGAAGGGGTTCACCGTCGGGCCGCCGATCTCGCGCGGCTCGCCCTCGACGATCTCACCGCCTTCGAGCGGCTCGCCGTAGGCGTTGAAGAAACGGCCCGCGAGGTTGTCCGACACGCGCAGTTTCGGGGGTTCGCCGTGGAAGACGACCTCCGAATCGGTGGCGATGCCCTCGGTTCCGGAGAACACCTGCAGCGTCACGTTCTCGCCCATAATCTTCACCACCTGCGCCAGCTTGCCGCCCACGGTAGCCAGTTCGTCGTTGCCGACGCCCAGCGCCCGGAGCGTCACGGTCGCCTTGGTGATGTTGTCAATCTTGGTATATATCTTCTGAAAAGCTCGTGTTGTCATGGTCTAAAGCTTATTTGATTTTTTCACTCACATACTCCTCGATCTGCTTGCGGTAGCCTTCGAACTTCTCCGACTGCCACTCCGAGTAGTTCATCTGACGGAAGAGGTTGATAAGGCCCTTGAAGAACTGCGAGCACTCCTCGAAATCGGCGAAAGCGAAATCCTTCCGGCAGATGTCGAGCACCATTTTATACATCATCTTCTGACGTTCGAGCGGACAGTTGGCGTCGATGTCGTCGAAAGCGTCCTGCTGCAGGATCACGAAGTCGAGCAGCTCCGACTTCCAGAAACGTTCGTGATACTCGACCGGAACGCCGTCGTCGCCGAGAATGTTGATCTGGTCGTTGGCCTCCTTGCCGCGCTGCACGAGGGTCTTGCCGGCGTAGACGAGGTCCACCCAGTCCTTTTCGATATGCTCGTCGAGGTATTCGCGGATTTCGGGATATTCGAGGTATTTCGAATAGGATTCCAGCGGATCGATGGCCGGATAACGCTTCGAGTCGGCGCGGCCCTGCGAAAGCGCATAGAAGCAGCGTGCGGCCTTCTTGGTCGATTCGGTCACCGGCTCCTTGAGGTTGCCGCCCGCGGGCGACACCGTGCCGAGGAAGGTCACGGAACCCGTCTGGCCGTTGTTCAGTTTGACCAGACCGGCGCGCGAATAGAAGTTGGAGATGATCGCCGAAAGGTCCATCGGGAAGGCGTCCTGACCGGGCAGCTCCTCCAGACGGTTCGACATCTCGCGCAGCGCCTGCGCCCAGCGCGAAGTCGAGTCGGCCATCACCAGCACCTTGAGTCCCATCGAGCGGTAGTATTCGCCGATGGCCATGCCCGTATAGACCGACGCCTCGCGCGCCGCAACGGGCATGTTCGACGTATTGCAGATGATGATCGTACGCTCCATGAGCTTGCGGCCCGTATGGGGATCGACCAGTTCGGGGAACTCCTTGAAGATTTCGACCACCTCGTTGGCGCGCTCGCCGCAGGCCACCATGATGATGATGTCGGCGTCGGCCTGCTTGGAAATGGCGTGCTGGAGCACGGTCTTGCCGGCGCCGAAAGGTCCGGGGATAAAGCCCGTACCGCCTTCGGCCATCGGGTTGAAGGTGTCGATGGCGCGAACGCCCGTCTCCATCATGCGCGACGGACGCGGCTTCTCGACGTAGCAGCGCACGGCCTGCTTCACGGGCCATTTCTGAACCATCGTGACCGCATGTTCGCGGCCCTCCTCGTCGGTCAGGACGGCGATCGTGTCCGTCACCTTGTATTTCCCGGCCGCCGCCACGCTCTTGACCGTATAGTTGTCGGCCATGGTGAAGGGCACCATGATCTTATGGCTCACCCACTGCTCCTTGACTTCGCCCAGCCACGACGCGGCGGTCACCTTGTCGCCCGCCTTGGCCAGCGGAGCGAATTCCCACTCGGCGTCGAAGTCGATCGGATCGGTGATCGAACCGCGCTCGATAAACAGCCCGTCCATCTTTTCGAGGTCGTTCTGCAGACCGTCGTAGTTGCGCGACAAAAGTCCCGGCGCGAGCGTCACTTCGAGCATATGCCCCTCGAACTCGACCTTGTCGCCGATCTTGAGTCCGCGGGTGCTGTCAAAAACTTGGACATAGGCGCTGTCGCCTACGACCTTGATGACCTCGGCCATCATCTTGGTATCTCCCGCATAGACATAGCAGATCTCGTTCTGGCCTACTGCTCCGTCGGCCTTGACGATGACGATGTTGGAGATGATACCATTTACACGTCCTGTAGTTTTCATGAATATTCGTTTAGTTTCTTATTTTTCATTCTTCCGGCCCCGGCGCCGCACGGTCCGCACTTTCCGGCAGACCCGAATCCCTCCTGCCGCAGAGACCGACGTGGAATCGGACCTGCGGCGGCGCGCCGCCCGCATATGCCGCGCGGCGGCTATATCCTGTTCACCAGCTCCCTGCCGTCCAGCTCGGCCATCAGGCGGTCGAACATTTCACGACCGCGCACGGCGTCCAGCTGCGTCCAGCGGGCCACGATATTGACGCGCGCCAGATAGGACAGAATGGTATTGATGTCGAAATAGTCGAACGTCGCCAGCTCGGTGGCCTCGTTCCAGCGGATCAGGTCGATCTTGTGCTCCTTCTCGACCAGATTCGCCTCGTCGTTCACGGCGGCGATCACGGCGTCGATGTAGGGCAGTTCGCCCCGCAGACCGAAATCGGCGGCCGAACTGCGCTCCAGCTGTTCGACCACGTCGCCCCCGCCCACGGTCACCTCCTCGACCGGACGGCCCGCGGCACGGGCCGTCACGGCGGCCGTCACGTTGCGCAGGGTGCGGTCGAACTCCGACCACTCGCGCAGAAAGCGGCTCTTGGCACGGCTGCAGGTGGCGTAATAGGCGTCGAACAGCGCGGTTTCGAAACGCTGCGCCGTATCGACCTCCTCGGCGTCCTCCCCTTCGGGATCGGCATAGGCACGCAGCACGCGGCCCACGGCGGCGGGCAAACGCTTGGGAGCCTTCACCTCCTCTTCCAGCTCCTCGCGCGTGAAGTTGCCCAGCGGATTGTGCGCCGAGCGCCCCGCGCGCAGCGAAGCGATATTCTCACAATCGTAGTAGCCGTACAGCAGACGCACCTGAGCCGCATCCGAAGCCGAAACGCCGTCGAGAATCTCCCCGACGATGGCTTTGGCCTCGAAACCCTTGGTGTCGGCGTCGAGGGAGTACTCCTTCAGTCCGGCTACCAGACAATAATATTCCGTTGCGAACATACGCGTTATGCCTTAAAAAGCATGTCCGAAACCTTCTCGCGCAGGTATTCGCCCAGCAGGGCGTCGAAATCGGCGTCGGAGAACGAGATGTAGTAACCGCCCTCCTTGGCGCCGACCTTGAAGCCCGTCTTCACCTCCTTGGAATAACCCACTTCGATACCGGCGGAGAGCAGCTCCTGAGCGCTCTTGCCGAACGCCTCGTCGAGCTTGGCGCGGTCGGCTTCGGGCAGCAGCGCCTTCAGCTCCACCTTACCGGCGTCGGCGCCGTTCCAGTTCTTGGCCACGGACAACAGCATCTCCTTGATGAAGGCGGGATCCATGACGGCCTCCCTGACGCCTGCGGCCGTGCTCTTGGCAACGATCATCGCGGCGATCTCCGATTTGATCTTCGCGGCGGCCTGCTTGCCGGCGAGCGAGATTTCGGTCATCGTGTTCTTCTCGACGTCCTCAGCCTTGTCCTGCGCCTTCCTGACGATATCCTCGGCCTGAGCACGGGCTTCGGCGACGATCTTCGCCGCCTCTTTCTTAGCCTCGGCGACCAGACGGTCGGCTTCGGCGCGTCCTTTCTCCAGCCCCTCGTCGTAGAGCTTCTGAGTCAACTGTTGAAGTTTGTTTTCCATAGCGTTATTTAGTTTTAATTATTGTTTTTCATTTTAGCGATACAAATATATAAAAGTTTATAATACAAACAGCGGCGCACCGCGACAATTTGTCCTTTTTTGACAAGAATAGAGAACAAAAGGAAGAAACACGCACCGCAGAACCCCTTGGAATTCAAGCTCCGAACCCCCTCTCCGCGCAATTCGCATACCGAAATCGCACCCTTCCGGAAGGGGCTGCTTCCGGCCTGCCCCCGTCTCTTCCGCCGCGGAACGCCGCAGAGCGCACTGCCCGGCGACGCACCGCTGCGGATAACGCCGCACGCCCCCTGAAACATCGGGTTTCCGGGGGCGTGCACGAGAGCGAACAGAGGCGTCAGAACAGGCCGAGCGACTTGCTTCGGGCCAGCAGGCAGGCACCCATCACGCCGGCGCGTTCTCCGAGCGACGAAAGCTTGATCTGCGTATCCTTGTTGACCAGCATCAGCGAGTATTTGTTGATGGCGTTGCGCACGGGCAGCATCAGGTACTCCTTGGCCACCGAAAGCGTACCGCCGATAACGATCACCTCCGGATTGAACATGTTGATAAGCCCCGCGATGGCCTTGCCGAGCGTGTGCCCCACCGACTCCAGAATCTCGATGGCCAGCACATCCTCCTTCAGCAGCGCGGCCAGAATATCGTTCAGCGTGATCTCCTCGCCTTTTTTGTATTTCTCGGAAAGCATCGACACGCGTCCCTCCTTGAGTTTCTCCAGAAAAATCCGGTGCATGGCCGAACCGGAAGCCCCCGTCTCAAGACAGCCGCGTTTGCCGCAGCGGCAGATGATCTCGTTGTCGAGCAGCGGGAAATGGCCGAATTCGCCCGAAAAGCCCGACTTGCCGTAAAATATCTTGCCGTCGATGATCATCCCCAGCCCCAGTCCCCAGCTGGCGTTGATGTAGAGCATCGTCTTCTCGGAGTGGGCGTCGCCGTACATATATTCGCCGTAAGTGGCGGCACGGGTGTCGTTCTCGATGTAGACCGTCGTGCCGAGACGCTCTTCGAGCAGCATCGTCAGCGGCTGTTCCTCGACGAAGAAATAGCTGTAACTGTATCCGGTCTGCGAATTGACGCGGCCCGAAATATTCACCCCGACGGCCAGCACCTTGTCGCGGGCGATCTTGCGCGCACGGATGAAATTCTGAATCACGTCGCAAAGACGGTCCAGCGAACGGGGATCGTTGTCCATCAGAAAATCGACCGTCGTTTCATCGATCAGCTGTCCCTTGAAATTGATGACGGCCATCATGACCGAATCCTTGCGCAGATCGACGCCGACGAAATACCCGGCATAGGGATTCAGGCCGTAGATATTCGGCCGTCGTCCGCCGGCCGTCCCCTGCTCGCCGAAGTTGTGGACGAAACCTTCGTCGATCAGCTCCCCGATCAGTTTGGTTACGGTCGGCACGCTCAGATTCACGGCCTTGCTCAGATCCGTAATGCTCGAATCCCCGCAGAAGATATACTGGCAAATGATCTGCTGTTTGAGAATCGCGTTTTTATTGCCTTCCGTCGCCTGTTTTAAAAACGAACTGGTCATACCGTATCTTTTTGTGTGATTTCAATATTAATTGTGTAAAGGTAGCAATAAATCACGACCCGGCAAACCCGATACAAAAGAAAATAGCTTCGCACGCAGGTCATAACCCATTTTTTTCAAAAGCCGCCCGCGACACGCACTCCAAGCACCAACCAAAAAGACAATAAAATACGACAAAAAGACAATTCCGCCCGATTCATAATAACAAATCTTACGATAACGCCGATTCGCAGACAATTCGTTTACAAACGACTTCCGTCCGAGAAGCGTCTCCCCCACCGCCGCATGCGGCCCGCGGCAGAACGCCGCTGGCAAAACGGGAAAACGGGAAAAACGCCGAACACCCCGGAAAAAGCCGAGCACCCTTAACACCCCAAAAAAGCAACACACGCCTAACAATCCCGAAAAAGCCCGACAAAAAACCGGATGCCGCATCATGCGGCATCCGGCCTTGTCATACACCCCAAGATTACTGGTGCTGGGGACGCAGCAGGTCCTGCACCACTTTGACGGGCGAGAAGGTCGTAATGGGCACGTCCACGAAGACCGTATTCCACTTGGCCATGGCGCCGTTCCACAGGCCGGGAAGTTCCTGCGCGCGCAGATCGCGGCCGCCGCTCGACTTCGACGAAATGAAGCCCGTCGAAGGATCGGTGTACCTGCGCAGGTCGAAGCGGACGCCTTTCGAATTCTTCATGCCGCAGACCAGATCGACGGGATTGAAGTGCGTGGCCGACCGCATCAGCGGCAGGTCGTCGGGGCCGATCTGGCTCGATTCGGCGATCTGGAGCGACTGCGTGCCGTCGGGGTTTCCGACCCAGAAAGGACCGCCGCCCGGTTCGCCCTCGTTGCGGACCATGCCGCAGACACGGATCGGACGGTCGAGCACGGCGCGGAGCATGGCCGAATCATAACTGCCGGGCAGCTTCACGCAGAGCCGCTTCTCGATGAATTCGACAATCGGCTCCAGCTCGGCGCCGCCGACTTCGAGCGCCTTGAGGTATTCGAACGCACGTTCCTGAAGGTCGAGCAGGATGCCTGCCAGCACCTTCTTGTAACGGATCGTATCGCCGCGCTGCGCGTCGGTGGTGACGTTGTCGATGTTCTTGATGAACACCACGTCGGCGTCGATCTCGTTCAGGTTTTCGATCAGCGCGCCGTGGCCCGCAGGGCGGAAGAGCAGCGTACCGTCATCCTGCCGGAAGGGCGTGTTGTCGGGATTGACGGCGATGGTGTCGGTCGAGGGTTTCTGCACCGAGAACGAGATGTCGTAACGGATGCCGAAACGCTTTTCGTAAACGGGCACCTTCGCGGCCAGCAGCTCTTGAAATCCTTCGATATGTTCAGGAGAAACCGTGAAATGAATCTTCGCCACGCCATTCGCGGCCGCATAGACCGCCCCTTCGACCAGATGTTCCTCGACCGCCTTGCGCGCGCCTTCGGGATAGGCGTGGAAGGTGACGAGTCCTTTGGGTTTGCGGCCGTAGCCGAGTCCTTCGTTCACGATGGCGCTGACGATCGTCCGGTCGTCTGCGCCGGCCGGAAGCAGGGCCTTCAATTCGGGCCAGAAGGCGAACTTTCCGATGTTTTCGAGCAGGGTGTCGATCCCCTTGCCGCGCTTGCCGTCGTTCACGAACTCGAAAAGCTCCTTGAACATACGCGTCGCAGCGCCCGACGCGGGCACGAATTTCACAACGGACAGTCCGACGGCGGCCCGCTCGTAACGTTCGGCGGCGGCAGCGGCCTCGGCGTCGCTCAGCGTCAGCACGCCGTCGCCGGGTGAGGCGGCGCGCACAACGTTGAGAAAAGGAAATCCGCGGCGGAAATTCTCCAGCTGCAACTCGACCGCTTCGGGGGTCAGTCCGTGTTTTTCGATCTGCTGTAAATCTTGTTGAGTAAACATAGGTATTCAGGTATTTTGTTTTTTACGGTTCGTGGAAACATCTCACCAAAATTACTAAATTATTTCTAACTTTGCGCAAGATTGCACATTTTCCGTACCCGCGACCGCACCGGACGACGCAGTACAAGGAGCCGGGGAGGGACAGACATCCCGCCCGGAGCGCCGTAAGGACCGCTCGCCGGAATCCGGGACGGGCGCACGGAGAACATTATGCGCCCGACGCCCGCCGACACAACCGGGCGAACGACAAACAAACAGAGACAGACGGCATGATCCGAGAATTCCACCAAATCGACCTGAGCGGACGCAACAGCTTCGGCGTCGGACAGCAGGCGGCGCGTCTCGCCGAATTCGAGACCGAAGAGGACCTGCGAACGATCTTCAGCGGCGGCGTGCCCGAACGCTGGGCGGTGCTGAGCGGCGGCAACAACATCCTCTTCACGCGCGACTACGACGGACTGCTGCTTACGCCCGTCGCCCGGCAGATCACGCCCCTCGGCGAAGAGGGCGACACGGTCCGCGTGCGGGCCGATGCGGGCGTCGAGTGGGACGACCTCGTGGAATGGGCCGTGGAACGCGGCCTGTGGGGCATCGAAAACCTTTCGCTCATACCCGGCAAGGCGGGCGCGGCCCCGGTGCAGAACATCGGCGCCTACGGCTGCGAAGCCAAAGACGTGATCGAGCGGGTGCACATGTTCTGCACCGACAACCGCTCGGCAATGGTCATCGACGCCGGACACTGCTGCTTCGGCTACCGCGAAAGCATCTTCAAGCACGAACTGCGGGGGCGCGTCATCATCACGGCCGTGGACATCCGGCTTTCGCGCACGCCGCGGCCGCGGCTGGGCTACGGCGACGTGGAGCGCGAGGTCGAAGCCCGCGGCGGTGTCACGCTGCGCAACATCCGCGAAGCGATCTGCGCGATCCGCCGCGCCAAACTTCCCGATCCGAAGGTGACGGGCAACGCAGGCAGCTTCTTCAAAAACCCGGTCGTGGACGAGTGCGTGGCGCGGCAGCTGCAGACCCAGTGGCCCGACATGCCGGTTTACCCGGCGGCGGGATGCGCCGGCAGGGTGAAGCTGGCGGCCGGCTGGCTCATCGACAAGGCCGGGCTGAAAGGCTACAAGCGCGGAAGAGTCGGCGTCCACGAACGGCAGGCGCTCGTGCTGGTGAATCTGGGCGGCGCGACGGGCGGCGAAGTGATCGACTTCGCCCACACGGTGCAGATGCGCGTTCACGAAAAATTCGGCATAGAAATAGACACCGAAGTCAATATATTTTAATCGTATGGCACTTTTAGAGGCTTTCCGCAAATACATCGCCGACAACGATCTGGCAACGCACGACGACCGCATTCTGCTGACCGTTTCGGGCGGCGTGGACTCGATGGTCATGCTGTCGCTCTTCACGCGCAGCGGCTACCGGGTCGGCGTGGCGCACTGCAATTTCCAGCTGCGGGGCGCGGAGAGCGACGAGGACGAGGTGCTGGTGGAGGAAGAGGCGCGGAAATACGGCGTCGAGTTCTACAACAAACGCTTCGAAACGGCAGCCGAGATGGAGCGCACGGGCGAGTCGATGGAGATGGCCGCCCGGCGGCTGCGCTACGCATGGTTCGACGCCCTGAGCCGCGAACACGGCTACACGGTGGTGGCGATCGCCCACCATGCCGACGACTCGATCGAGACGTTCTTCATCAACCTGCTGCGCGGCACGGGCCTGCGCGGGCTGACGGGCATTTCGACGCAGGTCGGCAAGGTCGTCCGGCCGCTGATGTTCGCTTCGCGCAAGGAGATTCTGGAGTACGCCGTCGCCAACCGCATCCCCTTCCGGGAGGATTCGTCGAACCGCTCGACCAAGTACCTGCGCAACAAGATACGGCTGGGCCTGATTCCCCGCATCCGGGAGATCAACCCCAAGTTCACGAGTCTCATGCGCCGCAACATCGCACGGCTGACCGACGCCCAGCTCTTCATCAACCACGGCATCGAACGCATACGCGGCGAAGCGGTGACCACCGAGAACGGACTGGACACGATACACCTCGACCGTATCGACCCCGCGTTCCCGCAGGAGTTCGTCATCTACGAACTGCTCAACTCGGCCTACGGATTCAAGGGCGACGTCATCGACTCGCTCTGCCATTCGCTCAGGCACGGCATGACGGGCCGCCGCTTCTACTCGCGCGAGCGGGTCGCCTACGTGGATCGCGGCACGATCGTCGTGGCCCCGATCGCCCCCGGCGACGCATGTCTGGTAACCGTCGAACGGGGCGTGCCGCGCAGTTACTGCGGCAATTCAGCGCTCTATTTCGAATACTGCGACATCGACGCGATCAAGAACTTCGGCGTGCCGGAGCACATCGCGCAGGTCGATGCCGACCTGCTGAAATTTCCGCTCACGCTGCGCCGCTGGCGCGAGGGTGACTGGTTCATTCCCTTCGGCATGGCGGGCCGCAAGAAGGTGAGCGACTTCCTGATCGACGCCAAGGTCTCGATGCCCGAAAAAGAGCGGCAGTTCGTACTGCTGTCGGGCGACGAGATCGTATGGCTCGTCGGCCGCCGCATCGACGACCGCTACCGCCTGACCGACCGCACGGAGAATGTTTTGCGTATCACCAAAGAGATCATCTGACTATGGCTAAGAGTGCAGTCCGTTTCCGGGATTCGGTGGCGCAGTTCGAGCGCCTGTCGGCCGATATCGCCGCCCGCCGTTTCGCTCCGGTCTACCTGCTCATGGGCGACGAGTCCTATTTCATCGACGCGCTGTGCGACCGTCTGGCGTCGACGATCCTCGGCGAAGCCGAACGGTCGTTCAACCAGATCGTCCTCTACGGGCGCGACACGGAGCCGGGGCAGGTCATCAACTTCTGCCGCCAGATGCCGATGATGGGCAGCTACGAAGTAGTGATCTTGAAGGAGGCGCAGCAGATGCGGCAGATCGAGAAGCTCTCGCTCTACACGCAGAAGCCGCAGGCGTCGACGATCCTCGTCGTCTGCCACAAGGAGAAGAGCGTCGACAAGCGTTCGGCCTTCTACAAGCAGGCGGCCGCCTGCGGCGCGGTCTTCGAGTCGGTGCGGCCGCGCGACTACGAGATCGGGCCGTGGCTGTCGGGATTCATCGCCTCGAAAGGGTGCCGTATCGACGAGAAGGCGCTGTCGATGCTGACCGACCACTTGGGATGCGACGTGTCGAAGATCGCCAACGAACTCGAAAAACTGCTCGTCTCGCTGCCCGAAGGGACGCAGCGCATCACCGACCGCGACATCGAGCGGAACATCGGCATCTCGCGCGAATACAACAATTTCGAGCTGTGCAAGGCCGTACTCGGCCGCGACATGGCGCGCGCGCTGCGCATCGCCGACCACTTCGGCCGCAACCCCAAGGAGAATCCGCTGCTGGTGACCGTTCTGGCGCTGTTCGGGCAGTTCCGGCAATTGTTCGTACTCAACTACCTCTACTGGCTCGCGCGGCGGCGGGGGACGGGCGCGCCGTCGGACGCCGAGCTGATGCGGGCGTTGAAGGTGGGCAACGTCTTTGCGATCAACGAACTGCGGCAGGCCATGCCCCGCTGGCCCAACAACAAGGTCTTCGGAGTGCTGGGGCTGCTGCGCGAATACGACGGCAAGAGCAAAGGACTCGACGCAGGCGGCGCGTCGGACGGCGAGCTGCTGCGCGAACTGCTGCTAAAAATGCTGACGATCTGATATTTCTGCGCAATGACCGACTTCTGCTCCATCGACGGCCGTTTGACACCCCTGGGCGAAGGGCTGCCCGGCGGGGTCTATCTCTATCAACGGCTGCGCACGGTCGATTACCGGCCGTTGCACACGGCGGCGCATCTGTCGCGGCTGCGCGACGGTGCGGGGTCTCTGTTCGGCCGTCCCGCGGAGTTGCCGGCCGGCCGCATCGCCGACGAAATCGGCGCGCTGCTGCGCGCCAACGGCT
>ERZ857827.2730-NODE-2730-length-12226-cov-4.260537_pt1 | contig 12226 bp, 10 predicted proteins | sample MGYA00519761_ERZ857827 | MGnify/ENA primary metagenome ERZ857827 (study PRJEB31778, sample SAMEA3449370) | human gut metagenome | biome: human gut; feature: human-associated habitat; material: faeces | place: United Kingdom | collected 2010/2012 ... | reverse complement strand
CCGCGCGGACGGACAATGCCGCGCCGCCGCGGGTGTCGCCGTCCAGCTTGGTCAGGATCACGCCGTCGATGCCCAGATCGCTGTCGAAGGTCTTGGCCACGTTCACGGCTTCCTGACCGGTCATGGCGTCCACCACAAACAGGATTTCCTGTGGCTTGATCTCCGCTTTGATGCGGCGAAGCTCTTCCATCAGCGCGGTGTCGATCTGCAGCCGGCCGGCGGTATCGATGATGAGCACGTCCCGCCCGTAGTGGCGGCACTGCTCGATGGCCTCCTGCGCCGTCTTGACCGGATCCTGCGTGCCGTGCTCGTAGACGGGCACGTTTACCTGAGAACCGACCACCTGCAGCTGCTTGATGGCGGCGGGACGGTAAATGTCGCACGCGGCCAGCAGCGGCTTTTTGCCCTGCTTCTGCAGGTAGTTGGCCAGCTTTCCGGCCATGGTGGTCTTACCGGCGCCCTGCAGGCCGCACAGCATATAAATAGTAGGCACGGAAGACGACCACGTCAGCCGGGCATGCTCGGAACCCATCAGGGCCGCCATTTCCTCGCTGACGATCTTCATCACCTGCTGGGCGGGGGACAGGCTGTCCAGCACCTGCTGGCCCACGCAGCGTTCCGTGACCTTCTTGCAGAAATCCTTGACCACCAGGTAGTTGACGTCGGCTTCCAGAAGCGCCATGCGCACGTCGCGCATGCCTTCCTTTACGGCCTGCTCCGTCAGCTTGCCCCGGCCGGTCAGCTTGGAGAGCGCGCTGGATAATTTTGAACTGAGTCCCTCAAAGGCCATGGGCGTCCTCCTCCTCTTGCTGAATCAGTTGAATTTGCCGGGCCGCCTCGGCTGTCAGGGCGCGCGCTTCCGGGGACAATGCCTGCCGGTCGAGCGCTTCCAGCAGTTCCTGTACCCGCCCCAGCCGTTCCAGCATGCGCTCCATGCGGCCTGCCGCGCCGAGGGCGGCTTCGCATGCCCGGAGCTTTTCGGAAGAACGGGCGATCAGGTCGTGTACGTTCTGGCGGCTCACGTTCATCTGCCGGGCGATTTCGCCCAGCGAAAGGTCTTCGTCAAAGTGGAGCTGCATGGCCTGAAGCTGCTTGTCCGTCAAAAGTCCGCCGTAAAAGGCGCACAGGGTGCCCATTTCCACGCTGGTTTCCAGCCGGGCTTCCTGAGGACTGGGGACGGAAAATTCCTTCAAGGCGGCGGCTCCTTTACCGCTGTCAATGCTTTTTCCTTGACAGCCAGATGATTATAGCCGATATGCCGGGAAAAGTCAAGGAAAAATGCGCGGTTTTCCCCCTTGACACGCTTCTTTGAGCGCCTTATATTGTACCTGTTTGACCTTATGGCAGGGAGGACGCGGCTATGGAGCTGTTCATTCTGATTCTGGAAATCGTCGGCACGGTGTCGTTTGCCCTTTCTGGCGCGATGACCGGGCTGAAAAAGAATATGGATATTTTCGGCGTGTGCGTACTGGGCGTGACCACAGCCGTAGGCGGCGGCATCCTGCGGGATCTGCTGTTGGGGCTGACCCCGCCTGCCACGTTTCTGGATCCCAAATATGTGCTGATGTCCATCGTTACGTCGCTGTTCGTGTTTTCGCCGGTGGTGCGCCGGGTGCTGTTCCACAGCCGGAAGCTGTACGACGCGCTGATGCTGGTTTCCGACTCTGCCGGGCTGGGCATTTTTACCGTGTACGGAGCCCGGGTGGCCATCGGCGCGGGATATGAGGAAAACCTGTTTCTGGTGTTGTTTGTGGCGGTGATCACCGGCGTGGGCGGCGGCGTGATGCGCGATCTTTTTGCCGGAGATCGGCCCTATATCTTTGTCAAGCATGTCTATGCCTGCGCCGCACTGCTGGGCGCAATCGCCTTTGCGGCGCTGAAGCCGCTGGTCGGGCTGGATGGGGCGACGATCATCGGCTTTGCGCTGATCGTTGTGATTCGCTTCTGCTCCGCGCATTTTCATTGGAGTCTGCCGAAGGCACACTGGTGATGGATTTGCTTTTAAGACAGTTTGAAAAATCAAACCGCAGCAAACCCAGATGCCGTCTGGAATTGTGCCTTTCGTGGAAAAAATGTGGATAAAACATGGATAAATTGTTGAAAAGTTTTTTGCCCGTGGAAACTTTGTGGAAAAGGTTCGGAACCGTAGGCGTCGCCTGATTTTTGGAGCACGCCCGTTTTTTTCTCCCCCACATATGGGGGTACAAAATCCTATATTTAGTATTGACGGAAGGCCAAATCCACAATATAATGATGCTTGCTTACGGATGATGACGAAATCCGTCGTAAGCCGACCCACAATTTCAACACGATAAGATTAGTATAAAGGAGCCCTGCCAAATGATCATTTCCATCAAAAAGAGGGACGGCCGGATCGTGCCCTTTGACCCGAGCAAAATCGAGCACGCCATTGCCCATTGTTTTCTGGGAAGCGGCAGCCAGAAGTCCGACGAGACGGCTCAGGAGCTGGCGGCGCTGGTGGTCTCTCAGCTGGAAAACGATGAGAACATCCCCTCCGTGCCCTCTGTGGAGCAGGTGCAGGATGTGGTGGAGCGCGTACTGATCGAAAAGGGCTTCGTGCGTTCCGCCAAGGCGTATATCCTTTACCGCGCCGAGCGCAGCCGTGTGCGCGAGATGAACACCCGCCTGATGAAGGTATTTGAGGACATCGCCAGCAAGGACGCGGTGGACAGCGATATCAAGCGGGAAAACGCCAATATCAACGGCGATACCGCCATGGGCAGCATGCTGAAGTTCGGCAGCGAGGGCGCGAAGCAGTTCTACGAAATGTACGTGCTGGACCCCCGTTTTTCTGCTGCCCATCATGACGGGGATATCCATATCCATGATCTGGATTTCTATACCCTGACGACCACCTGCTGCCAGATCGATCTGCTGGATCTGTTCCATGGGGGCTTCTCCACCGGCCACGGCGTGCTGCGGGAGCCCAACGACATCTACAGCTATTCCGCGCTGGCCTGCATCGCAATTCAGGCCAACCAGAACGACCAGCACGGCGGCCAGAGCATCGTGAATTTCGATTACGGCATGGCTCCCGGTGTGAAGAAGACCTACCGCAAGCGCTTCCGGGACAATCTGGACCGGGCGCTGGAGCTGCTGGGCGGCGTGGCGGATTCCGCGGATAAGGCCCGCGCCATCGTGGACGAGCTGGGCGATCAGATTTCGCTGGCACCCAATGCCGAGGTGGATTCTCTGGTGGCGGAAAAGGTGAAGGAGCTCCTGCCCGGCGCTGCGGAGGACGAGCTGAACAAGATCGTTTCCTTCGTCCGGGAGCATGCGGAAAAGGAAACCGACAAGGCCACCTATCAGGCCATGGAAGCCCTGATCCACAACCTGAACACCATGAACAGCCGCGCAGGCGCGCAGGTGCCCTTCTCCTCCATCAACTACGGCATGGATACCTCTCCCGAGGGCCGCATGGTGATGCGCAATGTGATGCTGGCTACCGAGGCCGGTCTGGGCAACGGCGAAACGCCCATCTTCCCCATTCAGATCTTCCGGGTGAAGGAAGGCGTCAGCTTCAACCCCGGCGACCCCAACTACGACCTGTACCGGCTGGCCATCCGTACCAGCGCCAAGCGCCTGTTCCCCAATTTCAGCTTTGTGGACGCGCCCTTCAACAAGAAGTACTATAAAGAAGGCCATCCCGAAACGGAGATCGCCTACATGGGCTGCCGCACCCGCGTCATCGGCAATGTGTATGATCCCACCCGGGAAATCTGCCCCCGCCGCGGCAACCTGAGCTTTACCTCCATCAATCTGCCCCGTATCGCCATCAAGGCCAAGGGAGACGTGGGCTGGTTCTTTGAGGAGCTGGAACGGCTGTGCAATCTGGTGCACGATCAGCTGCTGGAACGGCTGGAGATCATCTCCAACAAGAAGGTCTACAACTTCCCCTTCCTGATGGGCGAGGGCGTGTGGATCGATTCCGAAAAGCTGGGCTGGACGGATTCCGTCCGGGAGGTGCTCAAGCACGGCACCCTGTCCATCGGCTTCATCGGTCTGGCGGAGGCGCTGGTGGCCCTGCGCGGCAAGCATCACGGCGAAGACCCCGCCAGCCAGAATCTGGGTCTGGAAATCGTGGGCTTCATCCGCAACTTCTGTGATGAATGCAGCCAGCGGGAAAAGCTGAACTACACCTGTCTGGCCACCCCTGCTGAGGGCCTGAGCGGCCGCTTTGTCCGTATCGACAAGGAAAAGTACGGCATCATCCCCGGCGTGACCGATCGGGAATACTACACCAACTCCTTCCATGTGCCGGTGTATTATCCCATCAGCGCCTTTGAGAAAATCGCCATCGAGGCTCCCTATCATGCCCTGACCAACGCCGGTCACATCAGCTACATCGAAATGGACGGCGACCCCACCAAGAATCTGGACGCTTTCGAAAAAGTCGTTCGGTATATGCACGATCAGGGCATCGGCTACGGCTCCATCAATCACCCGGTAGACCGTGACCCGGTGTGCGGCTACAACGGCATCATCGGCGACAGCTGCCCCAAGTGCGGCCGCCACGAGGATGGTCATGCCTTTGAGCGCATCCGCCGCATCACCGGCTATCTGGTGGGCACGCTGGACCGCTTCAACAACGCCAAGCGCGCCGAGGAAGCCGAACGGGTGAAGCATACGATCTGAGGCTGTCTGGGGGAAAATGAATCTTATAAATGCGCCCGTCTCTGCCGCAAAACCGGCGGGGACGGGCGTTTTCGTTGACAAAGCCGGATGGGACGGGTACAATCTTTCTGCATGGCGTTTCCGGCCCTTGTAAATCCTTGGAAGACGGGGCACACTGAATGAGAGGTGTGACGCGGATGTTTGCAGGGGGAAAACGATTCTGGCGGCGCTTGACCGGGCAGGAAAGGCTCCCGCCGCCGCAGACGGAGCCGCCCGCGCCGGAGCGTCCGCCCATGACCGAGCTGGAAAGCGCCAACGTGATCGTCCGGCAGATCGACCGGTGGCTGAGCGCCATGGAAAGGCTGCGGCTGGCGGATTACGTGCGGTACGTGGACGATCGGAAGCGGCTGTTCTGGACCAGCTTCTGGGCCGGAGTGGCCCGGGGCGTGGGCATGGCGGTGGGCTTTTCCATTCTGGGCGCATTGCTGGTGTGGATCCTGCAGGATCTGGCCCGGCGGAACCTGCCGCTGATCGGGGAGCTGCTGGCGAATATCGTCAGCGTGGTGCAGAAACGGCTCCAATAGGAGGACATGATGACGGGACTTTTCTGGGCGGTGGCCGCCGCCACACTGGCGTTGGACGTCGGCTCCAAGCTGTGGGCCGTGCATTCCCTCGGGCAGAGGGTGACGGTGCTGCCGGGCGTGCTGGAACTGCGGCTCAGCCGGAACGACGGCATGGCGCTGGGCCTGCTCAGCGGGAACTGGCTGGCCAATCTGCTGCTGCCGCTGATGGTGATCGCGGCAGGCTGGCTGCTGCTGCGCCGCTACCGGCCTACGGCTTTTACCCGGATAGCGGCGGGACTGATCGTCGGCGGCTTTCTGGGAAACTTCGGCGAGCGGCTTTTTTTCGGCAGTGTGGTGGATATGCTGTATTTCCCCTGGCTGCCGTGGTTTATTTGCAACGGGGCGGACATTGCTATCTGCTTTGGAGTGGCCATGCTGGTCATCAGTACGCTGTTCCGTCCGCAGGATTGGAGGGAGCTGGGTGAAGACCATTCGGCTGCAGGCGGAAAATAAGGCCCGTCTGGACGTGGTCGCCGCGGAAATGGGCGAATGCAGCCGCTCGCAGGCGGCAAAGTGGATCGAACAGGGCCTGTGCCGGGTGAACGGGAGCGTCCGCGCCAAGACCGGCTTTTCGGTGAATCCCGGCGATGCGGTGGAGCTGACCATCCCTGACCCGGTGGAGCTGACCGTGGAAAAAGAAGATATTCCACTGGAGATCCTCTACGAGGACGAGGATGTAGCGGTGGTCAACAAGCCCTGGGGCATGGTGGTGCATCCGGCGCCGGGCAACGAGACCGGCACGCTGGTGAACGCCCTGCTGTACGCCATGGACGATCTGAGCGGCATCGGCGGGGTCAAGCGGCCCGGCATCGTCCACCGGCTGGATAAGGATACCAGCGGCCTTCTGATGATCGCCAAAAACGATCAGGCTCACGAAAGCCTGAGCGAGCAGCTGCGGGAGCGCACCATGGACAAGCGCTATCTGGCCGTGGTGGACGGGGAAATGAAAGACCCCTCCGGCCGGATCGAAAAGCCCATTGCCCGCTCCAAAAAGGATCGGAAAAAGATGGCCGTTGACCCGGAAGGCCGCTATGCCCTGACGGAATGGACGCTGAAGGAAAACCTTCGCGGCGCGGCGCTTCTGGAGGTGCATATCCTGACGGGACGCACCCATCAGATTCGCGTGCACATGCAGTCCATCCATCATCCGGTGGCGGGCGACCCCATTTACGGCATGAAAAACGGCGTGAAGGCACCGCGATTGATGCTTCACGCCTGGCGTTTATCCTTTACCCATCCCCGAACCGGGGAAAGGCTCTCCTTCTGCGCACAGCCGCCGGAGACCTTTGCCCGCACGGTGGAAAAGCTTCGGATTCATTCGTAGAGTCCCAGCCAGTCCTTGCGGACGGCGTCCCAGGAATAATGGCCCGGAAGCAGCGCCCGCTGCTCGTCCGCGGCCTTTGACAGCTTCCCGTTCATGGCCTGCTCGACCAGCGCGGGAAGCTCTTTGTATTCATGGAAACGGTTGATGGGGATGCCCAGTTCGTCCAGCTGGGGATAGCCCAGCCAGTCGCCCATCAGGAAAACCGCGCCCGCGTAGAGATATTCCTGCATGCTGGCCGCGAAAGCGTCGGTGGAAATGGCCAGAATGAACAGGTCGGCGCACAGCCGGAGCCGGGCGGTCTGGGTCAGGTCGAGGAAGTCCCGCAGCACCACGGTCTGGCAGGGCAGCGCCTCGGCGGCCTGCCGCACCCGCTCCATATAGGCGGGGTCCCGCTTCACATAGGTCTGCTGCAATACCAGCGTCATGCGGGCAAGGGTCTCCTTCGGCAGCGCCGAAAGCGCCTCCACCACTTCCAGCTGATGCTGGGCGTTGTCGGCGCTGTAGCCGATGCTGACCACGTAGCTGTCTTTCCGTATGCCGTAATAGGCCCGGCAGGCCTCCCGGCCCTCGGAGGCCAGTACGCGGTCAATGGCGGCGAAGCCGTCCTGCCCCCAGATGGCCATGCGGGTCTTCTGATAAAGGGACTCTCCCAGACAGCGGCGTATTTTGTCCCGCATGCGCTCGTTGCAGGCCGTCAGCCGGTCGCAGCGGCGCAGGTAGGGGCGCATCTGCCGAAGGGAACGGTCGGAAGCCCGCAGCAGATCGCTGCCCCAGAAGGTGCAGACCCAGCGGGCGTGAAAGCGCCGCGCTATCCGCTGCCCCAGCGCCAGATCCCGTTGGGACAGGTAATGATTATGAACGACGTTGAAGGGGCCGAGCTTTGCCAGATCCCGGGCGTTCAGGGCGATTCTTGCCCACATCCGCACCCGGGGAATCAAACGGATGACGGGCAGACGCTGGGAATCCTTGTATACCGTCACGCCGTGCTCCCGGTAATATTCGTCGAACTGCCCCTTATGGCCCCAGATGGGGAAAATCACGATCTCGTATCCGGCGGGCAGCAGCAGATATTCCACCGCCCGTTTCGTCCACAGGGCGTCGCTGTCGGCGATGAGCAGAATTTTCGGCATTATGCATTTCCTCCCTGTGCTTTGGAACGACGGGCAGTGAAAATTTCCTTTACCGTGCGCCAGAGCGTGGCAATTTCCCGGCGGAACAGGAAGAAACTCACGGCCAGCAAAAGCGTCAGCAGCACGTATTTGGGAAGGCCCGTCAGCCACAGATTGCCAAAGGAGGCCAGCAGCATCAGCACAATGGGATACAGCAGGTAGCGCTTGGTTTCCAGCATCCGGTAATAGCGCTCGCCGACCAGCGTGCGGAACAGCAGCGTCAGAATGGCGGAGAAGGCGGAAGCCATCGCCGCGCCAGCCATGCCCTGAGAGGGAATCAGCAGGAAGCACAGAGCGATATTGACCACTGCCGAGAACAGATAAATGATGGTGGTCCAGTGGGTCTTTTTGGCGATGTTGATGCCCATGCCCGTGGTTTCGCCCAGACAGTAGCAGATGGGGGAAAGAAACAGGAAGGGAAAAAAAACGACCGAGCTGCGATAGCTTTTGCCCAGCAGGAGGAAAACCGGGGTTTGGAACAGGGTGATGCCCAGGCCGAACAGGCACAAAAGGCAGGCCATCAGCCGGTGAATGGTGAAAAAGCGGGTGGAGTCGTCCTGATAGTGCTCCAGCACATAGGGGGCGTAATAGGCGTTGAAGCCGGTCTGAATAATGTTGATGGTGGCTGCCAGCCCTAGCGCGCTGGAATAGATGGCGTTTTCGCTCAGCCCCATCAGGTTTCGCAGCGCAACGGAATTGGCGTTGGTGTTGAACCAGTTCAGCATGGACAGCGGGGCCAGCGGCAGGGCAAAGCGGGAAATCTCCCGCAGGAAGGGCCGGTCGATCTCCCGGCTGAACCGCGCGTCAAAGCGGCTGCGCTGCAGCCGCAGGCATACCAGACAAAACAGCCCCATCAGCACCGTCAGAACCCCGATGGCGGTCTGCCCCGTGGCGTCGCCGAAGCCCACCGCCAGATAGGCCAGCTTTGTCACCACCACATGACACACGCCCTGAATGGTGTAGAGCCGGGCGTTTTGCTCCATACGGTAGCTCAGGGACAAAAATCGAAACAGCACCAGAAAGAAGCTGAAAATGCAAAGCTGGACGAAAACGCCCCGGCTTTCCGTGCCCATGATCTGCACCGACAGAGAGCGCCAGAAAAAGCTCAGGATCAGCGAAAGGACGATGCTGAATCCCAGCGGGACGAGGGTGCAGAAGGTATACAGCCCTTTGCGGCTCGCCTTTCCCGGCGGCTCCCGGAAGAAGCGGACAAAGGTCTGATCCAGCCCCAGATAGCAGATGGAGGCGATCAGCGAGCCGTAGGTGGAAAACAGATTGAATTTCGCCAGCTCTTCCGGCACGAATAGCCGGGTGGCGATCGGGGAGGAAATAAACCCCAGAATGAAGCTGATCCATGTCATCATGGAAAAGCCCACCATGTTTTTCAGAAATTTTTTTTTGCTCTGCTCCATCGTGCCGCGGGAAGACGCTGCTCCCGTGCTCCTTTCGTTAGGCTGCTACTTTGCTATTCGAGGCTGTTACTCGGTTTTGGGCGCAAGGCCGTTTCCATGGGGCAGGAAAACGGTGAAGACGGTGGCTTCGTCCCCGGATTCCAGCAGGAGCCGTCCGCCGTATTCTTCCAGACGGCGGCGGACGATGGCCAGTCCCATGCCGCGGTTTTCGCCCTTGGTGGAAAAGCCCGGCTCGAAGATTCTTTCCCGCAGGTCGGCGGGGATAGCCGCGCCGTTATTGCGGATAGTAAAGGCAAACTCCCGCAGGCTTTCCGAGACGGACAGGGAAATTCGGGGCTCCTGCGCCTGCGCGGCGGCGTCCATGGCGTTGTCCAGCAAATTGCCGATCACGCAGCAAAGCTCCCACGCGGGCATGGCGATCCCTTCCAGCGTGCTGCGCACGTCCAGTTCCAGCAAGATGCCCCGCTGCTCGCATTCGGCGTTTTTGACCTGCAATAGGGCGTTAAAGGCCGTTACTTTGGTGCGAAGCACCCGGGATACGGCGTGAAGCTGGGAATAGACCGTTTCCAGATAATTCGTCGCGTCTTGATACTCGCCCATCTCCATCAGGCTGTAAACCACCTGAAGATGGTTGAGAAAATCATGCCGCTGGGCCCGCAGCTTCAGATTCAGCGCGTCCATCTGCCGGTTCACCGTCTGAAGCTCGGCAATGGTGCGCATCCGGCGGCGGGTCGCCAGCGCCTCCTGAATATCCAGCACCGCGCCCCAACCGGCGACCAATGCGCCGATGACGGCGATGGCCCGGAGAGAAAGCCGGTTCTGCCAGGAAAAGTCCATCCAGAAAACATAGACCACGAAAAACAGCAGAGCCACGATCTGCAGGGCGTTGACGGCAATGGCGTACACAACGGTCTTGCCGATATTCGGTTTTCGGAAGGTTTTCAGCATACTTTTCTCCGCGGCAGTTCAGGATAGGGGGCAAACGCCGCAGGTTCACTATACACGCTTTCGCCCAAAAATTCAATCCTTGAGCCAGTCCCGGTACTTTTCCGGCGGATAGGTGCGGCGAACCATTTCCTTTAGAAAGCGCAGATCCTCTTCGGAATAGAAAGAAGCGTATTTCTGATACAGCACCCGCAGGGCGGAAAGGCTCTGCACCCGCAGGCTGTAGTCGTTCAGCTTGATAAAGTTGGCGGAAAAAGGCGTCAGCTTATCGAAAAGCACGCCCATCACGTCGTCGGTAATCCAGCCGATATGCCCCTGCCCCAGCCGGACGGTCTTGTACTGGTCGTTCAGCACCATCATACTGCCGTGGGTATAGCGGTTGATGCTGGTCAGAAGAAAGCTCTCCAGCTGGTCGCGGAGACTTTCCAGCGTCTGCTTGTAGGGGGCGTAGCTGCGCAGCATCTGGGTCAGCTGGCTCAGCATGGGGTTGGAGGTCAGAAAAAGAGAACCCAGCCAGGGACGGAGCGCCGTTTCCAACTCCTCCTGCATGACGGGAATAGCCAAATCCACACCCCCAAATGTGCTTTGTAACAACAATGTAGATTTCTACATTTTTTGTCATAAACCCTTGCGGCAGGTTAAGAAAATATTTCGTTCCGGACATTTTTTCTTCCAAACTTAATGCTTATTCAACAAAACTAAATAAATATGCACTTTCAAAACTAGGTTTTGTGGATGAATTTTGCCCCTCCCCTATGGATAGAAGCCCCCGGGAGGAAAACCGCATGAAATGTCGTTTCCTATACAAATTGGCAGATCACGGGAAAACTCTTGCCAAATGCGTCGAAAATTGGTATGATGAAGCACGGTCACTTTTGGAGGCGAAAGACGAGTCTTTGGTTTTCCATAGGCGGGTTTTTGATGGAAACTTTCAGTGTGGAAAAGTTTTCCATAAGTCTTTTGCATAATATACATTTTATACATTGTGAAGAGGGATTGGCACTATGACGAACGCGGGGGAACTCTGGGAAAGCGCATGCGGGATCCTGAAGCAGGAAATGACGGACATCAGTTATCAGACCTGGATCGAGTCCTCGCTGAAGCCCTTTGGCCTCATTGGCGACACGCTGATTCTGGAATGCATCAACGCCATGATGCGGGAATACGGCATCAACCGGATCATGCCCCAGATTCAGAACGCCGTCTCCACAGCGGCCGGAAAGGCCCTGACGGTGGAGGCGCTCTGTCAGGAGGAGATGGACAGCCGCGTCCGGGAGCTGGAAGCCAAGTACACCGGCAATACGCTGGCCCAGCTGAACCCCAAGTATACCTTTGACACCTTTGTGGTGGGCAGCGGCAACCGCTTTGCCCACGCGGTTTCTCTGGCCGTGGCGGAGGTGCCCGCCAAGGCCTACAACCCCCTGTTTATTTACGGCGGCGTGGGTCTGGGCAAGACCCATCTGATGCACGCCATCGGCCATTACTCTCATCAGCTCTACCCGCAGATGAATATCGTATACATTACCAGCGAGGATTTTACCAATCAGCTGGTCAGCGCCATGCAGCAGAACCGGAATCAGGAGTTCCGGGATCGGTTCCGCAACGCGGATATTCTGATGGTGGACGATATTCAGTTCATCGCGGGCAAGCAGAGCACGCAGGAGGAGTTTTTCCACACCTTCAACCATCTGCGCGAAGCGGGCAAGCAGATCATCATGACCAGCGACAAGCCGCCCAAGGAGATCCAGAAGCTGGAAGAGCGCCTTTGCAGCCGCTTTGAAGGCGGCCTGATCGCAGACATCCAGCGGCCTGATTTCGAGACCCGTCTGGCCATTCTGCGCAAGAAGGCGGAGTTTGAGCACATCATCGTCAGCGACGAGATTCTGGAGCTGATCGCCGAGAAGATCGACACCAACGTCCGGGAGCTGGAAGGCAGCCTGACCCGTCTGACGGCCTACAGCACGCTGGCCCGTCGGCCCATCGACATGCAGCTGGCCCGCGAGGCCCTGCGGGAGCTGTTCAACCACAGCGAAAGCCGCCGCATCACCTGCGACATCATTCAGGACGCGGTCGCTTCGTACTACGGCGTATCGGTGGACGACATCAAGAGCGCCCGCC
>ERZ857827.2724-NODE-2724-length-12256-cov-7.435046_pt1 | contig 12256 bp, 8 predicted proteins | sample MGYA00519761_ERZ857827 | MGnify/ENA primary metagenome ERZ857827 (study PRJEB31778, sample SAMEA3449370) | human gut metagenome | biome: human gut; feature: human-associated habitat; material: faeces | place: United Kingdom | collected 2010/2012 ... | reverse complement strand
CATGGGCGTTGCGTGTTTCATAAGCTCACTCTCTCTTTCCCCGGCGTCAGCCGGTTAGAATTGACCATACGGTGTGCCGGAAGCGACTGCCCTGCTGCATACCGGACAAGTATGGTTTTGCCAATCATAGCACGATTTGGAAGAGATTGCAATTCTTGAGAAATATATTTTGGCGAAATTTTTATTGAAAATTTTCTCTTATACGGGTGCATTTTTGCCGAATTTAACAGTTTCTTCAAAAATGGAATACCGAATCGGTTCGCCGAATGACTTACTGCACGAAGAGGAATGTGCGTGACAGGAGGACAAAGATGAGAAATGTCCGGGAAATGGGCTATATAAAGGGTTAGTGAGGGCTAACCAAGGGCGTATGGAGGCGGGGGCGTCTGCCGGAGACGGACAGGGGTAGTAAAAGCTCCAGCCGACTTGGCAGAAATACCGTTGATGTTCTTTCCGCTTGCCGGAAATTGAGGGGCTATAACGGCGATGTGTATTTTCAAGTCAAAGCTGAAAGAACATTTTGATTTTTCTCATTAGGGGGTGCAAGAGCAGCTTGAGGAAAGAAGTTCTCCGAATAAAGAAAAATCCAGACCGGCCGGGCTTTTGCACCCCCTTGTCTGGATTTTTCCGTATCACGACGTTTTTTTAATAGGAAAATAAAAAAGTACGGTAGCCCATTGTATCATGGACTACCGCACTTCGTGGCAAATGACTCTAATTTTGATAGAAACCCGTTAAGGGGGTGCAATTACGGTTTGGAGGGGGGTGCATTTTTGATTTTAGGGGGTGCAACCACGGCTTTAGGGGGTGCATTACTCTACCCGTGGGGACAGCAATAAGCCGCAGGCGTTGAAACCTGCGGTCTTTTCATTTTTGTTGGGACTCACGCCTCGATTTCTGTACCGCCCTGGAATTTGAAGGTCATCCGTCCGTCGGCGTGGACGGTTATCGTGTCGATAATGGTGAGCCAGAGCTTTTCGTCAAACTCGGTAATGGTATCTAATTCCTGCACCTCAAACATAAACGCTCCGATGGCTTCTGCCTGGGCTTCCCGTTCAGCCTTTGTGGTGCGGAGTTGCTCAAGCTGTGCCTTGGCTTTTTCGTACCGCTCCACAAACCCATTATACCGGGCGGTGTACTCCTCCTGGTTCTGCGCCGTTTGCGAATTCTCTGCAATGCAGCGTTTTGTCAGTTCGGTCACAACCTCGATCTCCTCAAGCAGGGTCTGGATTTCCTTATCAATACCCGTGCAGTCCGTCAGCGTAGCCTGCATCAATCGGCAATCCTCAAGGATGTTGTCTTTGCTTTCGATGATAGCGTTAAGGGCGATCACGAACCGCGCTTTAATGGTTTCCTCGTCCAGATGCGGCGTTTCGCATTTGTGCTCACCCTTGAATTTACTGTTGCATTGCCAGATGACCCTGCGGTATTTTGAGGTCGAGTTCCAGACTTTCGAGCCGAAGTAGGAACCGCAGTCCCCGCAGATGATGCGGGAAGAAAAAATGCTCTTTCCGCTGTACTGACGGCTTATCCTCTTACGCCGCGCAAGCTCCGTCTGAACTTTGTCGAACTCTTCCGGCGTAATTATCGGCTCATGGCTGTGTTCCACATAATACTGCGGCACCTCGCCCTCATTGACCTTCCTCTTTTTCGTGAGGAAATCGACCGTGAAGCATTTCTGAAGGAGTGCAGCACCCTTGTATTTCTCGTTTTGAAGGATGCTTTCCACTGTACTGGTCTGCCAGCGTTGTTTTCTCGATGGAGTCGGAATCCCATCTGCTGTCAGTTCCTTTGCAATGGCTCCCGGCGTCAACCCCTCCATGAATCGAGTATAAATCCGGCGGACAACGATTGCCTCCTCCGGAACGACTTCTGGAAAACCGTCTGCGCCTTTGCGGTAACCGAGGAATTGCTTGTATGGGAGGTTGACCTTTCCATCCGCAAACCGCTTCCGTTGTCCCCAGGTCACGTTCTCCGAAATGGAGCGGCTTTCTTCCTGTGCCAAGCTCGACATGATAGTTAGCAGCAGTTCGCCCTTGCCGTCAAAGGTGTAGATGTTCTCTTTTTCGAAGTAGACTTCTACGCCTTTTTCTTTCAGTTTGCGGATGGTAACCAGACTGTCAACCGTGTTTCGGGCGAAGCGGCTGACCGACTTTGTGACGATGAGGTCGATTTTACCGGACATGGCGTCGGCGATCATTTCATTAAAGCCGATGCGATGCTTGGTGTTCGTGCCGGAAATGCCCTCATCGGTATATACCTTTACAAACTCCCATTCGGGATTGCGTTTGATGTATTGCGTGTAGTAATCCACCTGCGCCTCGTAGCTGGTGAACTGCTCATCGCTGTCTGTGGACACTCTTGCGTATCCTGCGACCCGCCGTTTTTGTACAGCCACCCTGGAAAGGTGCGTCAGCGGATTGATGGTCGGCGGAATGACTGTGACCGACCGTGCTGCTGTTCTGTTCATTCCTTTTTCCTCCTTGCCTGTAATGCCCGCTGTCGTGCCTTTTCTTTCATTTCAGGCGTCCAGCTTTCTGCTCTGGAGCGGTCTTTCCATCGTTTAGCGATTTCAGAACCGTCGTCCATGCAGTACACGACCACATTGTTCTTCTCTGCTCTGATTGCCGTTATTTTGCTTCTGACCATATCGTTGTCGATGCCGCCCTCTCCCAGCACCTCGCAGGTGAGGACTTCGAGCGTTTCTTCTGGAATCCGCTTAGCGGCACATTCGGATTTTCCTTTTGTCTGGAATGTAGTGCAATTCCAGTAGTGCTTTTTGCGGTAAGTTACGCGCTTATATGTGTTGCCGCACAGTCCGCAGCGAATCAGTCCCGAAAAAGCTGAATGAGTCGGTTTTTTGCGGTTGGAAGTCTGTTGCGCCAGTATTCTGAGCCGCTCCTGTGCCTTATCAAATGTTGCCTGGTCGATGATTGGCTCATGCGTTCCCTCGGCATAGTACATCGGAAGCTCTCCTCGGTTCGGCAACAGCTTCTTTTCAATATGATTGTTGCGGTATCGCTTTTGCAGGAGCGCATTGCCGAGGTACTTTTCATTGGATAAGGTATTCCGCATCCGCTCCGCACACCATGTGCCGCCGAGAACGCCTTTATGTCCTCTGGCATCAAGGTCACGACAGATGGAACTCATGCTCTCGCCACCGTTGAACCGTGCAAATATTTCTCGGACGATGGCAGCGTCCACCTCATTCACCCTTATGCCGTCCGGCGTGATGTCATAGCCGAACAAAAAGCGGAGGTTGATGATTTCTCCGTTTTCAAAGGCTTTTCGGACACGCCATTTCTGATTTTCACTGGCTGACAAACTCTCTTCCTGTGCGTAGGACGCCAGGATGGTCATCATCAGCTCACCGTCCGCACTCATGGTGTGGATGTGCTGCTCTTCAAAGAATACATCTACGCCCAGGCTTTTCAGTTCTCGGACAGTCTGAAGAAGCGTCACCGTATTTCTGGCGAAACGGGATATGCTCTTCGTAATAACAAGATCGATGTTCCCTTCGCGGCACTCCTCAATCATGTGCTGAAACCCGGCTCGTTCTCTTTTCGTGCCGGTCACAGCCTCATCGCTGTAAACGCCGCAGTACATCCACCCGTTGTGGCTCTGAATCATTTTACTGTAATAACTGACTTGAGCGGACAATGAATGCAACATAGCATCCTTTCCTGTGGAAACACGGGCATAAGCGCAAACACGCAAAGCTCTCGGCTGTGCGGGAATTAGGGCATCGACCCTTTCTACAACTCTCTCCATTTGATTCACCTCCCTTGGTGTGTGACATATTACCTCTAAAAACACGATATATCCAGCGATTTCAGCGGAATATACTACACGAAGATATGCCGTATTTATTGGCTATCATTGTATCGATCTTAGCGTACTCTTTGGCTGATATCAGCCCCTTGGAACGCATACTCCGGGCGAGTGCCATCGCCATCTGGTAGGCAAACAGGCGCTTATCGTAATCACTCATGGTCGGCCTCCTTCCTGCGGAATTTCAAATAGCAGTCACGGGAGCAGAACACCCGATGGCTGTTGCCATAGCTTTCAAACTGCTTCCCGCAATGTCGGCAAGTGAGTGTGTAGTACGCTTTTCGCTGCACTCTTTCGGGATGTGCGTTCCACCACGCCATTCGGCAAGCATCAGAGCAGAACATCCTTTTCCGTTTATGCGGTGTCTGCTCAAGCGGAGCCAGGCAGTTTCGGCACAGGGCATTTGAGCCCGGTAGCTCATTGATCTGCACAGGATGCCTGGCGCAAAAGGACTTTACAGTGTTTAGCAGTAGCCCTGTTATAGCGGATATTTTCTTATACCCGTAGCCCTGGTGTTGGAGTTCCACAATTCGTGAGCGTTCCATGTCTGTCATAGTGATACCTCGTTTCTGAGAAATAGCGTTTCTCGCTATACCCAGAGAAAAGGCACTTTTGTCAGGGTAAAATGGGCAAAAAAATAACGCCCTCCACGGAAGAATCCGCAGAGGGCGTGTGATAGGTTCGGTTTACTTGTTCGGAATCTTCAGCTTCATGCCGCTGTAGATGACATTGCTTTTCAGCCCATTCAGGCTGACGATTTCCTTATAGCGGCTGCCGTTGCCGAGATACTTCTTGGCGATTGCCCAGAGGGTATCGCCATGTACCACAGTGTGAATGCGGTAGTCCTCGGCGGGTTTCGTGCCTGCCACGGCAAGTGCAGAAGTCTTGACCGGCGACATGATGGCGTACCTGCCGGATTCATCCTTGTTGATGACGGCACGGTCGCCGCTGACCTCGACCACATACCAGCGGAGCTTCTTCACCCAGCTGGGAATGGCTTTGCCGTTATAGTAGGTGCTGCCCGTGATGGTCACGAGGTCACCGACCTTGATACCCGCAGGTGTGGGCTTGACTGGGTTGGCAGGCTTTACATCACCGCCGAGAGCCGTCGTAACCTTGGATGCCAGATTGCCCATACGGGCATACATCCAGTTGCCGGGACAGCTCTTGTTCGCAAACCATCTGTGGACGGTCAGAACCATCTCGTCGGATTTCGGCGTATAGTTCAGCGTCTTGGTCTTATCGCCCAGCCAGAGCAGCTTGGTTTTGCCGTTGCGCTTGCAGATGTCGGTGCAAAGCTCGATGAGCCGCTGGTACACCACATCCTTGAACGCATATGGCTCGGTATTGTCGCTGGCGCACTCAATGGTGACGGCTCTCTGGTCATTAGCGTTGGAGGAGGAACACCAGGAGCGGTTCTTCTCCTCTACATACATACCGACACGACCGTCCACGCCAATGCCGTAGTTACTGCTTGCCTGCCGTGAGGTCGGCAAAAAGATGTTGCCCAGCGTTTCCACGCTACACTGACCCACCACGCAGTGGGGCGTGATGCGGTCAATGCTGTGGGTGCGCTGCCCGGAGTGGTTCGGGCTGAGTTTGGTGTAGGACACCAGAGAGCTGTTCGTGCAAGCCATGTTATTCATCCTCCTTTTCACTGCGGTCATGAAGCTGCTCCAGCACGGATTTCAGCTTCTGCGGAATGGGCAGTCCCAGGTATGCGGCGTTCTCCAACAGGGACACGCCCTCATTCGATAGGTAGAAGAAAATGACGGCGGTACGCATCACCGAGCCGCTGCCGATGACGCGGGTGTCGAGAATATGCCCGATGCCGACCAGGGCGAAGATGAGCACCTTTTTGAAAATGCCCTTGAATCCGACTTCGCTGGACAGCTTCTTATCCACCACAGCGCACATGATGCCGGTGATGTAGTCGATGACTACGAAAGCCAGAAGCGCGTAAAGCAAGCCGTCACATCCTCCCAAGAACCATCCGAGCCAGCCGCCGATACCGGCGAACACCACCTGAATGGTCGTCCAGAATTCTTTCATGTTGTTTGTCCTCCTTTGAAAGTTGAATTTGTGTATGAAAAAAGTGACGCCGGAGCGTCACACTTTACCGATGGCATAGATTGATACCTTGTAGGTTGCCGATGGTACCGTATTTGGTCTTACGGCAAATATCTTTCCGGGGTTGGTCGTTGTAGACCAGCTACTTGAACTGCCTCGCTCCACAAACATGGCGTAATTGCTGTTCTCCGTGGAGATATGGACATGGGGAATTTCCGCGAAGGTAAATGGAAAATTAGGGAGCGCAATTGCGCCGCTCTCATAGAGCACACCCCATGCCGTCGAAATGGCGGTCGTAAAGGAATACTGACCCCAACATTCCGCTGTACCGCTTTTCCATTTACGGTAATTCCAGATGCCGCTTGTCCCTTGCTGAATGACAAAATCCGCAAGGGGTGAGCCATCCACCCGCATATCCCCGGCAACATCCAGCATGGCTTGTGGCTCCGGCGTGTTGATGCCGACCTTCTTTTTCCGAAGCGCAATGAGCGGAGTGCCCTGCGGGACAGTAAAATACAGATCCAGACTGCTCAAAGAATAGAGCTTGTCTTGGATCTGCAAATGGAAGTCGTAGGAACTGTTGGCATCCAGATTGCACAGTTCCAAATTGGAGTAGCTGAAAGAGGTTCCGCTTTTTGTCGTGCCGGAATAGATGCTGGTGTAGCTGCCGTAGCTGCTCTCACTGGTTTTCTTGTACCGATACCGCACATAAACCACGCTGTTTTTCTGCGTCCCGTCTACGGTCACAGCAGAAATAGAGCCACTGAATTTGAGCTGCATTTCCGCTTCAATGTCGTTGGTTCGTCGGAGCGTCACCGAGGACACCTTCGGCTTTGCGTATGGGATGACCGTAATAGTTTGGGAAACGCTGGCGGTATAACCGCGGGAGTCCGTGACCGTGAGCGTGACCGTTACGCTGCCGGACTTGGCGATCTTTCCGACCGTAATTGCAGCACCGGTCGAATTGGATGCGGATAAACCGTTGCAGGAAGCGGTGTAGTTGGAAATGGACGCTCCGTTCTTTGCAGTCGCTGTTCCGGGGGTGACCTTGAGAGTCGAGTAGTTCTGCACGAATAACTGGTCGTCCCCCGTGAGGTTCTTTGTGGTCGTGTAGCTGTCGGCATAAGTGAATCCGCTTATGGTCGGAGCAGAATTGGTTGCCGTGGTCAGTACCGTGGCAGTCTTGCTTGAGGTGCTGCCGATCTGCGTAGACCCGCTGTAAGACGAAACCGCAAAGGTACCTGTGAACGACTTGATTGACGCCATAGCGTTCAACAGCGTTGTTCTCTGCGCCGATGTCAGCGTGACTGTGCGGTTCGCCGTGCCCTTCGACCAGGAAAGCCCGGAAATAGTCAGGATGCTCGTGCTGCCGTTTTTGAGCACCAGCGTATTGGTGTAGGAGGCTTCGTACACGGTCACATTGATGGTAATGGAAACCGTGGCATTGTCCGCCGTCACCGTGTTGACACTATTCACCACAGCACCGCCCAGCGTCTTGACCGTGGAACTGCCGGAAGTTCCGTAGACATGGTTGTACTGCCGCCTTGCTCTGACCCTCACCGTGTAGCTTGTATTCGGCGAAAGCGAGGAGAGCGTTATACTTACACTTGTCCCTGCGGTTGTTGAGAACTGCGTCCAGCTCGAACCGCCGTTTGTGCTGTACTGCCAGATGTCCGCCGTGGCAGAGGATGTAGCGGAGATTTTGAACCCGTTTGCCGTGACATTCGATGTACTGAATGTAACTGTGGGAGCAGAGCGGTCAATGGTAGTCAGCGTCATGCTGCCGCCGTATTCCTGTGAACCGTAGATATAAACACGGGTCGAGAACCCGACTGTGATCGTTTTGCTGCCGTTGCTGTCGTGAGCTACAGTAATCGTGCCACTGACAGAACCTTTCTTTGCCGGGAAAACACGGTCATCCCAATAGGTACGGTCCTTTGAGTATACGGTCGTACCATTGATCGTTACAGTGGTCGTGTCAATGGTGTAGTAAGTGGATGCGCCACCGGTAGAGGTTAGCGTCCAGGAAAGTGTCGAGCTGTTACCGACCACATTCACGCTTTCTGAAATGTCCAGTTGAAGATAGCGCCCATCGTATGCCGCGCTTTTCCAAGTTGCCATAGCTTTCCCTCCTTAATCCAGAATGACGATGTTCAGCCCTTCGGACGCCGTTGGCATCGGGACAAACTTCGTTTTACCCACGGTCAGCTCGCCGTCCACCGTGGTTTTCTTGGTCTGCGTTTCGTCCTTGTTCAGGGTGAAAATCACCTCGTCGTTGTAGTAACCGGCGAACTCCGTGTTTGTGATGACCGTCCGCTGGGACGATGCGCTGTTGGACACCTCGATGCCCCGCTTGTCGATCTTGACCTCCTGCGTGTAGATCTCGTTGGGAGCAGGCGTCCACTTTCGGGGAATCGCTCCTTCGGAAATCATGATGTCGGCGAGATAAATGGACGCATCCCGACAGTAGCAGTAAATACGCAACGTGGGGTCGGTCACATCCGTGAGCGTTACGGAGTAATCCGTCCAGTCAAACGCCGTGGACTTATTGAACAGGTACTTGGTTTTGTTCCCGTTGTAGGTCACATAGAAATACCCGGACATGGTCGAGGTTTTCTTTGCCCGAACCGAGATCGTATAAGTGCCGGGAACCACACCTCGGATGTACTGCGACAACGAGGAGTATGCGCCCAGCACAAAGCAGGAGTCGGAAATGGTGTTGTTTTGCGTATCTGTGGAGGCATCCGTTTTCACCGTACCGGAGTAGCTCCAATCGTCCGTGATGCCGTTCAGCCCGGAGGAATTCTGCACATAGTTGATGCCGCCGATGTACTGCTCCTGCATGGTGACGGACAGTCCATTCACCGTGTGTTCCAATTCCGAAACACGGCTTTCGGAGTTCAGCACCCGTTCCTCCAGGACGCCCTGGTCGTTGGACACCGTTTCCACGGTTTCGGTGAGGGTCGCCACATAGCTGTTCAGCCCGTCGATGGTCTGCTGGAACTGTGCGTCCTTCTCGGTCAGAATGGAAATGGTGGTGCGGATCGTTTCAATGTCGTTCTGCACCATCCATTCATTTCCGTCCCATATCTTCGTTTCCGGCGGGGTCACGGAAGTATCCACCCAGAGCTGCCCCTCATAGGGGTTCTCCGGCGGCGTGTCCGAGGTGACCACATCGCAGAGACTGATAATCGTGAACTGTGCTGATGCGATCATCTCACCACCTCCTCAAAGCGCCACAACGACCATAAAGGTTGCCTTGGTATCCACATCGGTGCTGGACACCGACAGGGTCTTGCCGGTCTTGCTGCCGTTGGTACCCCAAGAGGTATCGACTACACCATCCTTGTTGTACTTCGTCCAGGTGTAACTGCCGTTTCCGGCTGCGTCCACCTCGGAGCCTGCCTGATAGCAGACGGCGGTCAGCACAGTCGTGCCCTGGCCGTTCTTGAACACATCGCCGCCCGTGGAGGTGACGATGATCTGCAGCGGGTCAGAGTTGTCGATGAAGGTCGCCACGTCGAAAAACTTCGTGTTATAAGAAGCGGATGCGGAATCCGTGTCCTGGGCACAGCACTTGAACACAGCGTAGCTGTCCACCGCTGCGGCGTAGACCGTGAGCGTATTGGTGACCGTGCCGGTGTATTTGTCGGCGGTATCCGAGAGCTTGCGCCAGCCGATACCGAAGTCCGCATCATAGCCGGTGGAAGAGGTAGCAGTGACAGATGCGTCCATGACCGCCCACTTGTAGCTGACCTTGGTGGTGTCCACCGTAGAGCCACGCCACAGCTCGGCCTTGGCGGTCAGACTGGCGACTTCCTCGTTCTTGAACACATTTCCGTTAGGCGTGGTGACCAGCAGGTCAACGATGCCGGAGCCGTTGACCACACGGGAGAAGGAAATGGTCAGCGGATGAGTCAGCGACAGACCGGTGCTTTCGTCCTTGTAAGTGATGACACAGCGATAGTCGATGCCGGGCAGTTCCGCCATGACATTGGCCTTGACCGTGAGGATGTGACTCTTGGCACCGCTCAGTCCGTAGTTTGTACCTGCGGTAATGGCGGTGTTGCTGTCGCCCACATACCACTTGACCGAGGTGACATTGGCGGTGGCGATCTGGTCGGCGGTGGCGCCGATAACATACAGACTGGGTGTCAGAACGAGGTTCTTCGTTTTCCAGTCCGGGGTATAACTGCCGTTGTCGGGGTTATACATCTGCGTCTTGGCGAGGTTCGATCCGATGTACCCCGTCAGCGTCAGTGCGTCATTATAGTCGATAATGGTAAACTGGCCTTGTGCTTTGCTCATGTGAGAAGCCTCCTTTGAAGTTGTTGTATCTGAACCGGACACTGTGCCGGTTTCTGTTGTGGGTTCTGTGGTTGCCATAGTGAATTCCTCCGTTATAACGGGCTCTGCCTGGTCGTGGTGTCGATGAGGTCACAATAAAAAGTGGCGCGGATTTTGACATCCGCACCGGTGATGACCACGGACTTTGCGCCGCCGAAATGCTGCTCGTTCCAGACTTTGTCCGCTTCCGTATCCTCAGACACCCTTGTCCAGACAAACTGGTTGGCATCCAGCGTTTCGGTGATGTCCTCGTCCCAGGAGTACACCTTGGCGGAAAGCAGCGTTTTTACATTGCCGTTCTTGAAGATGTTCCCGTTGGACGAGATGATAACCAGCCGGAGCATTTTCTGTTCCTCAATGGTGGTAATGCGGTCGCTGACCTCGGTGACCTCCTTGCTGGTGGCGTAGGCACGCAGCACGACTTCGCCGCTCTCCAAGTCCCACCAGGACGAGCCATCCTGCGACTGGATGACACCGGCCTTGATGATGTTCGCCACCAGAGAGCCCGAGGTGATGAAGTCTGCGACGATCTGACCGTCTGCCGTGATGGCGGTTTCATAGGGACCGTTGTAGCCATTATGGGAAAAGCCTAAGCCGCCCACATTCCACCGCCAGACATTCACGGCTTCGTCAATAGATGGAGCGTCCAGAATGAGAAGTTCATAGGGTTGTCCGTTCTCTTCGCCGGTGTGGATGACCACATAGCCGCCGCTCTGACCGGTGATAAGCCCGGTGGCTTTACCGATGGCGGTTTGGAGCAGCTTTGGAAAGCGTCCTACCGTGGATTCCACCTTATCAACCGAGGACTGCACCTCGGAGATGGTGGTGATCATGCTGGACTTGCTCTGACCGAGGGAAATGCTCTTGTACCGCTCGGCGAGGGTATCGTACACGGTTTCAATGACCATAGCCGACACGCTCACACCAAGCAGTGAATGCCGAATGGTGACGGTATCGCAGAGGTTGACCCGCTCCAGCAGTGCCGAATACTCCGGCTGTTTCCAGAGCGGCTCAAAGGACACCTTCACCGTGGGGATAGTCGCTCCCAGCGGATTTGCCTTGATGTAACTGTTTGCTTTTGCTCTGAGGGCTTCCTCGGTCACAACTCCGTCAAACTGGTCGGAGAAATCCATGATGAGCGTTTTTGCCCGGACGATCTCCGAGGTCACAATGGGGAGCGTGACCTCCGGCAGCGTGACCACCGTTTCGGTGTCCGTGCCTTCCGGTGTGTACACGGCATATGGGAGCAGTGCGGTATACACACCGCTGTTGTCCTCGTCCTGCTCCATGGCGGTGAGATTCTTGCCGTATTCAATGACCACTCCGGTCTTCTGCCCACGGTGCGAATGGAACTTTACCGTGAAGTTGTCCCATTCAAACTCACCATACCATTTGGAGAGCATGGAACCTTCCGTGCCGCCAAGGCAGGCTCGGACACTTTTCGGTTGGGTGACGGAAAATGCCTTTGCATCCGAGTAGTTCGTCCAGCCGGTAAAGCGTGTATCTCCGGCAAGAAGCTGAGAGAGGATAAGCTGCGGAGAGCGGCTATCAGTACTGAACGGCAGCACCGGCACATTGGCAAGGTCATACGAAATATGCTGACCGTAGATGGTGACGATACCGTTGAGCGGCTTCGTGATACGGTAAATACGGAATGCCTGGTCGGCGGCGGTGTCATTGGGTTTTGCCTTGATGATGCACTCCTTGGTGATAAGCCCATAGTGCTGTCCACTGACCGGGTATTTGAGCAGGCACTCAAACACACCGTTTCGCTCTTCGGTGACTTCGCAGGAAATAGTGTCCGTCAGTACGCCAAGACCGAAGGTCGAAAAAGTCGTAGCATTTGCGGGATAAAGTACGGGAATCATAGGCTGTCACCTCCTTCTGAGCATAAAAAAACCACCGGAGATTTCTCCACGGTGGGTTGGGTTGAATGATTCAATTTTGTTCGACAAACTGGAATTTGTACGTCTTACAGTTTTATCTATTTAGAAATTATACCAATAAC
>ERZ857827.2723-NODE-2723-length-12266-cov-7.872083_pt1 | contig 12266 bp, 8 predicted proteins | sample MGYA00519761_ERZ857827 | MGnify/ENA primary metagenome ERZ857827 (study PRJEB31778, sample SAMEA3449370) | human gut metagenome | biome: human gut; feature: human-associated habitat; material: faeces | place: United Kingdom | collected 2010/2012 ... | reverse complement strand
CGCCCCGCAGACCGCGCCGATCATCACCGGGCGATGGCGCTTTTCCATCGTCGCGCCGACCCACGCCATCGCCACGGCCAGCCCCGCCGCCAGCGAGATACAGCCTGTGCGCATTGTTCTGCAAAGCGCAATCAGCCGCCGCACGTCGTTCATGTGGCTGATTTCCTTCTCGTTCAGCTCGTCCACGGCCAGCGGCGCATCCTCGCCGCCCAGCGCCATATACAGCGCGATGGTCTGCGCTACGTCGTGCTGGCGCGCCGCGTCCATGCCGATATAGGCGGTCACCGCGTCGTCGTCGCGCATGCCGTGCGCCTGCGCGACCGCCGCGCGGGATTTTTCCCCGTAGAGCGCCGGATCAACCGCTTCCCGCTCGATTGCGCCGCAGAGAGAGCCGACGGCGGCGAGCATGACGGACAGCGCCGCCATCAGGCCGACGATCCATTTTTGTTTTTTCATAACGCCATCTTATCAGAAAGGGCGGGCGAAAACGCCCGCCCCGGTTCGTTTTGGTTTGACAGGAATACGCGCTTATACTAATTCGCAGTTAAAATGCTTAACAGAGCGCATCAGATTTTTTGTTCTGACGAAGCCAAGTGAAGTGAGGCGTACTGGAGGTACGTTGAACGGAACGAGGCAAAGTCAGAGCGAAAAAGATGGTGCGCGGATTAAGCCATTTTAACAAGAATTAGTATTACTGCATTTGCAGATACGCGGTGATGAAGCCGTCCAGCTCGCCGTCCATCACGGCGTCAACGTTGCTCGTCTCATACCCCGTGCGATGGTCCTTCACCAGCGAATACGGATGGAAGACGTAGGAGCGGATCTGGCTGCCCCATTCGATCTTCTTCATCTCGCCCTTGATGTCGGCCATCTTTTCCTCGCGCTCGCGCTCACGCATTTCGACGAGCTTTGCGCGCAGCATGCGCATACAATTCTCGCGGTTGTGCACCTGATCGCGGCTCGTCTGGGAGGAGACGACGATGCCCGTCGGGAAGTGCGTCATGCGCACGGCGGAGCTGGTCTTGTTGACGTTCTGTCCGCCCGCGCCGCTGGCGTGGTAGGTGTCCACGCGGACGTCCTTCATGTCGATCTCGATCTCGTTGTCGTCGTCGTCGATGATCGGCGAAACATCCAGCGAGGAGAAGCTCGTCTGGCGGCGCGCGTTGGAGTCGAACGGGCTGATGCGCACCAGCCGGTGCACGCCCTTTTCACTGCGCAGGAAGCCATAGGCGTTTTCGCCATCCACCTCGAAGGTCACGGACTTGAGCCCCGCCTCGTCGCCGTCGAGCATGTCGATGAGCTTGACGGTAAAGCCGTGGCGCTCGCAGTAACGGGTATACATGCGATAGAGCATGAGCGTCCAATCCTGCGCCTCGGTTCCGCCCGCGCCCGCGTGCAGCGAGAGATAGCAGTTGTTGCTGTCGTAGTCGCCGCGCAGCAGGCTTTCCAGCCGCAGCTCCTCGAGGTCGCTTTGCAGCTTTTTGATTTCGTCGCCCGCCTCGGCCAGCAGGTCGGTATCCTGCATTTCCTCGGCAAGCTCCATGGTCGCGTCCACATCGTCGGCGCGCTGGCAGAGCTTTTCGTAATGCTCTACCTTGTTTTCCGTGATGCGCACCTTCCGGCTAACCTCGGTCGAGCGCTTGAGGTCGTTCCAGAAATCCGGCTCGTTCATCGTCTCGTGCAGCTCGAGAAGCTGCTCCTTCAAGCCGGCGACGTTAAAGTGACTCACCTGCCTCAACAATGCTTTCGCGGATTTGTGCCATCTGCTGGCGATAAAGATCCAGTTCGATCACGTTGATTCACATCCTTTTATGCGTTGGTTTAGTTCAAAAGAATCATAGCGCAAAAAGCGGATTCTGCGTAAAACGCGGGCGCAATGCGCGCCCCTGCGGGGCTTTTGTCCCCGACATGGGCAGCACGCCGCCTCAGCCGTTGTCCCTCCCGCAGCAGTTCTTATACTTCTTGCCGCTTCCGCAGGGGCAGGGATCGTTTCGGCCGACCTGCTTCTGCACGCGCTTCGGGCCGGAAGGGCCGCCCGCCGCCTTGGCCTGTTCGAGGTTGGTTTCCTTCGGCTCGGCGACTTCCTTGCGCTGCTGCGGAATGTTGATGCGCGCCTGATACATGCGGCGGACGGTGTCTTCGCGGATGAAGTGCACCATCTCGTCGAACATGTCGTAGCCCTCGATCTGGTATTCGGTGATAGGGTTCTTGTTGCCGTAGGCGCGCAGGCCGATGCCGTCGCGGAGCTGATCCATCGCGTCGATGTGATCCATCCAGCGGCGATCCACGCAGGAGAGCAGCACGACGCGTTCCAGCTCGCGCGGGTCGATGTGGATCAGCTCGAAGCCCTTCTCGCGCAGGGCGTAGAAATCGCGCGCCTCCTGCTTGAGCTTGGCGATCAGCTCTTCCTTATCGACCGTCTTGAAGGCTTCCTCATGCGCCTTGAAGAAGCCGATGCGGATGCACAGGCGCTCCAGGTACTGCGTCAGCCCCTCCATGTCCCAATCGGCGTATTCGTCGCCGTTGCCGCAATAGGTCGCGACGGCTTCCTCGATGAGCTTGTCCGCCATCTTGACGATGGTTTCGTGCATATCGCGCCCCTCGAGCACCTGCTTGCGCTGCTCGTAGATCTCCTTGCGCTGCTCGTTCATCACATCGTCATACTGCAGCACGTTCTTGCGGATTTCGTAGTTGCGCGCCTCGATGCGCTTCTGGGCGTTTTCAATCTGCCCGGTGAGCATCTTCGCCTCGATCGGCTCGTCCTCGGCCAGACCCATCTTTTCAATCAGGCCGCTGACGCGCTCGCTGCCGAACAGGCGCATCAGGTCATCCTGCATGGAGAGGAAGAACTGGGAGGAGCCGGGGTCGCCCTGACGACCCGCGCGGCCGCGGAGCTGGTTGTCGATGCGGCGGGATTCGTGGCGCTCCGTGCCGATGATATGCAGGCCGCCGACGGCGATCACGCGGTCGTGCTCGGCGTCCGTCTGCTTCTTGAAATCGGCATAGAGCTGCTTATAGATCACGCGCGCGGCGAGCACCTCTTCGCTGACGTTCTCGTTGAAGCCGGTGGCTTCGTCGATCACGTTGTCCTCGTATCCCTTCTGCTTCATCGCACGGCGGGCGAGGAATTCCGGGTTGCCGCCCAGCAGGATGTCCGTGCCGCGGCCGGCCATGTTCGTGGCAATCGTCACCGCGCCGTAGTGACCGGCCTGCGCGACGATCTCCGCCTCGCGGGCGTGGTATTTCGCGTTCAGCACGACGTGCTCGATGCCGCGCATGCGCAGCATTTTGGAGAGCATTTCGCTGACCTCGACGGAAACCGTGCCGACCAGAATCGGCTGACCCGTCTTGTGACGGCGCTCGATCTCCTCGATCACCTGACTGAACTTGCCCTTCTGGGTGCGGTAGACCAGATCGTTCATGTCCTTGCGGATCATCGGGCGGTTGGTCGGAATCTGCACCACGTCGAGCTTGTAAATGCCCTTGAATTCTTCCTCCTCCGTCTTGGCCGTGCCGGTCATGCCGGAGAGCTTGCTGTACATGCGGAAATAATTCTGGAACGTGACGGTCGCCAGCGTCTTGCTCTCGCGCTGCACCTTCACGTGCTCCTTCGCCTCGATGGCCTGATGCAGACCGTCGCTGTAGCGGCGGCCGACCATCAGGCGGCCGGTGAATTCATCGACGATGACAACCTCGTCGTTCTGCACCACGTAGTCCACGTCGCGCTTCATCAGCGCGTGGGCGCGCAGCGCGGCGTTGATGTGGTGCAGCAGCTCGTTGTTGGCGATATCGGAAAGGTTCTCCACGCCGAACCAGCGCTCCGCCTTGCGCACACCCGCCTCGGACAGGTTGCAGGTCTTCTTTTTCTCGTCGATGACGTAATCCTTGCGCATCGCCGCCAGCTCCTCGTCGGAGAGCGGGTTTTCCTCCCAGCGGTCCTGCTCCGGCTCTTCGCCCCTTTGCAGGGTGCAGACGAAGCGATCCGCCTTTTCATACAGGTCGGTGGATTTGTCGCCCGCGCCGGAGATAATCAGCGGGGTGCGCGCCTCGTCGATGAGGATGGAGTCCACCTCGTCCACGATGGCGAAGTGGTGGCCGCGCTGCACCATGTTCTTCTGGTAGATCACCATGTTGTCGCGCAGGTAATCAAAGCCCATCTCGTTGTTCGTGCCGTAGGTCACGTCGCAGGCATACGCCGCCTTGCGCTCCTCCTGCGTCAGATCGTGCACGATCACGCCCACGGTCATGCCGAGGAAGCGGAAGATGCGGCCGACGTCTTCGCCCTGGAACTTGGCCAGATAGTCGTTGACGGTCACGACGTGCACGCCCTCGCCCGAAAGCGCGTTGAGGTACGCCGGCATGGTCGCCGTCAGGGTCTTGCCCTCGCCGGTCTTCATCTCGGCGATACGCCCCTGATGGAGCACGATGCCGCCGAGCATCTGCACGCGGAATTGGCGCTTGCCGGTCACACGGCAGGTCGCCTCGCGCACGACGGAATATGCCTCCGGCAGCAGATCATCCAGCGTTTCGCCGTTTTTGAGGCGCTCGCGGAACTCCACGGTCTTGCCGCGAAGCTGCTCGTCGGTCAGCGCCTTGTGTTCTTCTTCAAACGAATCGATCTTATCGACAATTTTGTTCAGGCGTTTGATCTCCCCGGCGGACGGGTCGAATAATTTGCTGAAAAAGCTCATGCTATCCTCCAATGCGCGGCCGGGATTTGGCCTTTCGCCGAACGAAAAACTCCACATTGCCGCTCAGTTTATTATTGTAGCATCTTTGCGGGGGTTTATCAACCTTTTCATGGCGAAAATGGCGCGCGGGGGAAAACTTCGCCGCCGCGCCCCTTGCGGAGCGGAGCCGTCCAAAAATACCTCCAGCGGCGAATTTCTTTTTTTCTGCCGCTTTTTTATCACGCTCAGCGCTCAAGCAGAACGCCGCAAATTCGATTCTTCCGTCCTTTCGCCTGGTCGTCTGACAATCTATTCACATTGACCAAATCTTCACGGTTCCTTTTGCCAGAAATCTTGACGCGATTTGGGAAACGGTGCTATACTGTATCTAGCTAAACGAGGGTCTTCTCATGCCCTCCGGCAGGTTTTCACGACTTTCATCTTTTGGGAGGTTATTATCCATGGTTCAGCTTAACGCATCCACCCTTCCTTCCGTCAAGATGGCGCGCGGCGTCGCGCCCAAGACGGAGCGCGTCATTCAGTTCGGCGAGGGCGGTTTCCTGCGCGCCTTCTGCGACTGGATGATTGATATGGCCAACGAAAAAGCCGGTATGGACGCCGGCGTGGTGATTGTGCAGCCCATCGAGCGCGGCATGGTTTCCATGCTCAACGAGCAGGACGGCCTGTATACCCTGATCCTGCGCGGTCAGGTGGACGGCAAGCCCAGCAAGGACGAGCGCATCATCCAGAGCGTCAGGCGCGGCCTCTCCCCGTATGAAGATTTCGAGGGCTATCTGGCGCTGGCGCACAACCCGGATATGCGCATCATCATCTCCAACACCACCGAGGCGGGCATCGTCTACACCGGCAAGGACAGCTTTGACGACAAGCCGCAGGCCTCCTACCCCGGCAAGCTGACCCGCCTGCTCTACGAGCGCTTCACCGCCTTCGGCGGCAAGAAGGGCACCGGCTTCATCCTGCTGCCCTGCGAGCTGATCGACTACAACGGCCGCAACCTCGAAGAGTGCTGCCTGAAGACCGCCGAGCAGTGGGGGCTTTCCGAGGCGTTCAAGACCTGGCTGAAGGAGGAAAACGTCTTCTGCTCCACGCTGGTGGACCGCATCGTCACCGGCTACCCGCGCGGCGAGGCCGAGACGCTCTACGAGGAATTCGGCTACCGCGACAACATGCTCGACACCGCCGAGCCGTTCGGCCTGTGGGTCATCGAAGGCCCGGCCTGGATCGAGGACGAGCTGCCCTTCAAGAAGGCGGGCTGCAACGTCATCTTCACGCAGGACGTCTCCCCGTATAAGCTGCGCAAGGTGCGCATGCTCAACGGCGCGCACACCTCCATGGTGCTCGGCGCGTATCTGGCGGGGCACGAGATCGTCGGCGACTGCATGGCGGACGACACCATGCGCGCCTACATGTCTCAGGCGCTGTTCAACGAGATCATGCCGACCCTCGACCTGCCCAAGGACGACCTTGAGGCGTTCGCATCCGCGATTTTTGAGCGCTTCTCCAACCCGTTCAACCGCCACCTGCTGCTCTCCATCGCGCTCAACAGCCAGAGCAAGTTCCGCGCGCGCGTGCTGCCGACCATCAAGGAATACGTGAAGCGCACGGGCAGGCTGCCGAAGATCCTGACCTTCTCGATGGCGGCGTTCATCGCCTTCTACTGCGGCAAGAAGAAGGAGGACGGCTCCTTCGTCGGCGTTCGCGCCGCGGGCAACGAATACCCGATTGCCGACGATCAGTTCGTGCTCGATTTCTTCGCGGGCATGGCCGGCAAGCCGGCCGCGGAAATCGCGCACGCCGTGCTGACCAACGTCGATTTCTGGGGCAGCGACCTGACCGCCGAGCTTCCGGGTTTCGAGGCCTCCGTCGCCGCTTCTCTGGACGCGATCTTCACCAAGGGCGCCGCGAAGGCGATTGAAGAGGTTGTGGCAAAAGCATGAGCAGATTGATCCGCATCAATCCGCGCGACAACGTCGCCGTGGCGCTCCAGCCGCTCAAAGCCGGTGAAGAAGCGCTCGGCGTGACGCTGCGCGAGGATATCCCCGCCGGGCACAAGTTTGCGCTCTGCGACATCGCCGAAAACGAGAACGTCGTCAAATACGGCTTCCCCATCGGCCACGCGACGCAGCCCATTTTAGCGGGAAGCTGGGTGCACACCCACAACGTCAAGACCAACCTCTCCGGCCTGCTGGAATACGGCTATCACCCGCATCCCTGCGCCATGCCCGTGGATCGCAAGGCCGCGTTCGAGGGCTATGTGCGCGAGGACGGCCGCGTGGGCATCCGCAACGAGGTCTGGATTGTGAACACCGTCGGCTGCGTCAACGGCACGGCCAAGACGCTTGAGCGCATGGCGCAGGCGGCCTATGGCGACCGCGTGGACGGCATTCACTGCTTCGTCCACCCCTACGGATGCAGCCAGCTCGGCGAGGATCACAAGAACACCCAGAAGCTGCTCGCCTCGATGGTGCGCCATCCGAACGCGGGCGCGGTGCTCGTACTGAGCCTCGGCTGTGAAAACAACAACGTAAACGAATTCAAGAAGGTGCTCGGCGATTACAACCCCGAGCGCGTGAAATTCCTCGTCACGCAGGACGTGGAGGATGAAATCGAAGCGGGCATGCAGCTTCTCGACGAGCTGACCGCCTACGCCTCTGCCTTCAAGCGGCAGACGGTGGACGCTTCCGAGCTGGTCATCGGCCTCAAATGCGGCGGCAGCGACGGCCTGTCCGGCATCACCGCCAACCCGCTGTTGGGCTGCACATCCGATCTGCTGGCGCGCCACGGCGGCACGACGCTGCTGACCGAGGTGCCGGAGATGTTCGGCGCGGAGACCATCCTGATGGATCGCTGCAAGGATGAGGCGACCTTCCGCAAGGCGGTCGATCTCATCAACAATTTCAAGGAATACTTCATCCTCCACGGGCAGGAGGTCTACGAAAATCCCTCCCCCGGCAACAAGGCGGGCGGCATCACCACGCTGGAAGACAAATCCCTCGGCTGCACCCAGAAGGGCGGCACGGCCGAGGTGCGCGACGTGCTCCGCTATTGCGAGCCCGTGACCGAGAAGGGGCTGAACCTCGTGCAGGGGCCGGGCAACGACCTCTGCGCGATCACGGCGCTGATGGCTGCCGGGGCGCAGATGGTGCTCTTCACCACAGGGCGCGGAACGCCGGTCGGCGCGCCGATTCCGACGGTGAAGGTTTCCACCAACACCCCGCTCGCCGAAAAGAAGCGCGATTGGATCGACTTCAACGCCGGTATTCTCGCGCAGGGCGCGGACATGCAGGAGACAACCGAGGTCTTTTTCAAAAAGCTGCTGGCCATCGCCTCCGGCGAACGGACGCAGAGCGAGACGCACGATTATCGCGAAATCGCGATTTTCAAGGACGGCGTAACGCTGTAATACGGCAACTCCCTCAGTCACGGCTACTCCCTCAGTCACGGCGTTGCCGTGACAGCTCCCTCGAAGAGGGAGCTCTTTTCCCGCTGTAACCCCTCGACTTTTCTGCCCGTTGCCTCCCTCTTCGAGGGACATTTGAAATCGTCGCCGCCTGTGGCGGATTCAGACGATGAAAAATGCCGAAGGTTGGCATCCGACGGAAGGAGTCGTACCCCCCCGATATTTCCTCCCGTTTTCTCCCGCTTTGGGGAGGGCGGAAGGAACCAAAAGCAAAGGAGGAGAACCCCATGAAACCGTTTATGGATCAGGATTTTCTGCTTGAAAATGACGTAGCCAAAAAGCTGTATCACGAGTACGCGGAAAACATGCCGATTTATGACTATCATTGCCACATCTCCCCGCGCATGATCTATGAAAACCATCAGTTCGAAAACATCGGCGAGCTGATGCTCGGCGGCGACCACTACAAGTGGCGCGTGATGCTCTCCAACGGCGTGGACGAGAAGTTCATCCGCGGCGACGCGAGCTGGCATGACAAGTGGCTGGCCTTTGCCGCGAGCCTCAAATACTGCATCGGCAACCCGATGTTCCACTGGACGCATCTGGAGCTGCGCCGCGTGTTCGGCATCGAGGATATTCTGAGCGAAAAGACCGCCGAGGATATCTGGAACCGCGCGAACGCGCTGCTGGCGACGGAGGAATACCGCTGCCGCGGCCTGATCGAGAAATTCGGCGTGAAGGTCATCTGCACCACCGACGACCCGGTGGACGATCTGGAGCATCACACCCTGATCGAGCAGGACGCCACCTGCAATTTCAAGGTCTATCCGGCGTGGCGCCCGGACAAGGTGCTCAACATCGAGCGCGGCGGCTTTGTGGATTACATGAACCGCCTGTCCCGCGTTTCCGGCATCCACTGCCTGAATCTGGAAAGCATGATGCAGGCGCTGGAAGCCCGTCTGGATTTCTTCCACGCGCACGGCGCGCGCCTGTCCGATCACGCGCTGGATACCGTGCCCTACGGCGTGCCGAGTACGCACATCGCGGGCGAGGCCTTCCGCAAGGCCATGAGCGGCGCGCCGCTGACCGAGGCGGAAATCGCCTCCTACAAGACCTATGTGCTCGTCGAGCTGGCGCGCATGTACAAGGCGCGCGGTTGGGCGCAGCAGTATCACATCGGCGCGATGCGCAACAACAACCCGCGCATGTTCGAGAAGTACGGCGCGGACGTGGGCTTTGACTCCATCGACGATACCTGCATCGCGGAGAACCTCTCCAAGCTGCTGGCCGAGGAGGAGCGCGCCGGAAACCTGCCCAAGACCATCCTCTACTGCCTCAACCCGAAGGATAACTACGTCATCGGCACCATGCTGGGCAACTTCCAGGGCGACGGCATTCCGGGCAAGATTCAGTTCGGCTCCGGCTGGTGGTTCTGCGATCAGAAATACGGCATGGAAGACCAGATGCACGCGCTCGCGTCGCTGGGTCTGCTGGGGCGCTTCGTCGGCATGCTGACGGATTCCCGCTCCTTCATCTCCTACCCGCGCCACGAGTATTTCCGCCGCATCCTGTGCAACATGATCGGCAAGTGGGTCGAAAACGGCGAATACCCGGAGGATTACGACACGCTGGGCGAGCTGGTGCGCGGCATCTGCTACAACAACGCGGTCGAGTACTTTGGCATGGAGGTCTAAGGCCTCCGCTTTCCCCGCGTCTGCCGGCCGGTTTTCGGCGGACGCGGGCGAAACAGAGCATAGAGTTGGGAGATGTTTCGAATGAATACGTTTATCGCCAACGAAGAGCCCCAGTGGATTGAGCTGGGCGGCGGCCAGCGCCGCAAAATCCGCGCCTATAACGAAAATGTGATGCTCGTCGAGGTCGGTTTCGATACCGGCGCGGTCGGCGCGGCGCACAGCCATCCGCACACGCAGATTTCCTACGTGCTGGATGGCGAATTCACCTATACCGTCGAGGGGGTCACCCGCTCGATGAAGAAGGGCGATTCCATCGCCGTGGAGGGCGGCAAGGTGCACGGCTGCGCCTGCGTCAAGGCAGGCACGCTGCTGGATATCTTCACCCCGATGCGCGAGGATTTCGTTCGCTAATCACGCAGCCCTTTGCCGCCTTCGGGCGGCAAATCGCATCAATACATTCAGAATACTCTGAAGGAGGAAACACAATATGGATATGATGGAGCAGCTTTCCCGAATCGGCATCGTGCCGGTTATCGCCATCAACGACGCGGCGGACGCCGTGCCGCTTGCGCAGGCGCTGATTGACGGCGGTCTGCCGTGCGCGGAGGTCACCTTCCGCACCGCCGCCGCGGCGGACGCGATCAAGAACATGACCGAAGCGTTCCCGGATATGGTCGTCGGCGCGGGCACCGTGCTCACCTGCGAGCAGGTGGATCGCGCGGTGGCCGCCGGCGCGAAGTTCATCGTCTCCCCGGGTCTGAACCCGACCACCGTCAAGCACTGCCAGGAGATCGGCATCCCGGTCTGCCCCGGCACGGCGAACCCGAGCGATATCGAGGTCGCGCTTTCTCTGGGTCTGAAGACCGTGAAGTTCTTCCCGGCTGAAGCGGCCGGCGGCCTGAAGTACATCAAGTCCATCGCCGCGCCGTATGTCGATATGAAGTTTATGCCCACCGGCGGCGTGAACGAGAAGAACCTGCTGGATTACCTCTCCTTCAACAAGATCATCTGCTGCGGCGGAAGCTGGATGGTTCCGGGCGACGCCGTGAAGGCCAGGGATTGGGATCGCATCCGCACCCTGACCGCCTCCGCCGTTCAGCTCATGCTGGGGCTGGAGATCGCGCACGTGGGCATCAACAGCGCCGACGAGGCCGAGGCCATGGATACCGCGACCAAGCTGTGCAAGCTGCTGGGCTGGACGATGAAGGTCGGCAACAGCTCCATCTTCGCGGGCACGGGCATCGAGGTCATGAAGAGCCCGTTCCGCGGCACGAAGGGCCACATCGGCATCAAGACCAACTTCATCGTGCGCGCCAAGGCGTATCTCGAGCGTCAGGGCTTCGAGTTTGACGAGAGCAGCGCCAACGTGAAGGACGGCCAGCTCAAGGCCATCTACCTCAAGGACGAGATCGCGGGCTTCGCCATCCACCTCGTTCAGAAGTAAGCGGCAGGCGGGCTGAGCCCGTTATCGGAATTGATGTAAAATTCCGATTCTGCCCATTTGCCGTATAAAAGGACGTGAGAAGGCAGCGCCTTCCCGCGTCCTTTTTTGCCTTTTGGGAACGCACCCCGCCAATCCCTTTTGTGTTATATCTTCCCACAATGTCAAGCCTTGCGGAAGCGCGGCGCATCATGGTATAATCTTTTTATGATTTTTTCATTTTTAACGGATGAAAACGGCGGGTTCATTCGTCTTAATGTCTGAGGGTAGGAAGTGAAACGGTTGGAAAGCAGCGTGAAAGCGCCGGATCGTCAGGCTCAATTCGAAGAGCTGTATGCGCAATACGCGGACGACGTGCTGCGCATGGCGTATTTTTATCTGGCGGATAAACAAAAGGCCGAAGACGTCTGTCAGGATGTGTTCGTCAAGCTCTATACGCGCGGCGAGGCGATTGCCCCCGGCTGCGAAAAAGCGTGGCTTCTTCGCGTGACGGTGAATTGCTGCCGCGATTTGTGGCGCAGCGCATGGCTCAAGCGCGTGGTGCTCGGCGCGCCGACGCTGGATATCATTCCGGCGCAGGAAGAGACGTTCGAGCAGCGCGAGGAAAAGGCTGAGCTGATGCGCGCCATTCACAAGCTGCCGAGGCAGTTCCGTGAAACGATCCTGCTGCACTATTATCAGGGACTGGGCATAGCGGAGATTGCGCAGATGCTGGGTCTGCCGGAAGGGACGATTTCCAGCCGCCTTTCCAGAGCGAGAAAAAAACTGGAAAGCCTTTTGAAGGAGGAAGCAACCGGTGATTGACATCAAAGAGCTTGAGCACCTCGCGCCGATGGCGAACGAGATGCTCTCCGGTCTGCATGCGGATGAAGCGATGAAGCGGCGCATCTTATTCGCGGCAAACGAAAAAACCAAACGGCGCGCCCCAATGCCGCGCCTCGTGCCTGCGCTCTGCTGCGCGGCGCTGGCGATTGCCTGTGTGAGCGCCTTTGCCCCGCGCCTGAGCGGCACGGCGGTCGATGCGGCCGCAACGCCCATGC
>ERZ857827.2722-NODE-2722-length-12270-cov-4.297176_pt1 | contig 12270 bp, 15 predicted proteins | sample MGYA00519761_ERZ857827 | MGnify/ENA primary metagenome ERZ857827 (study PRJEB31778, sample SAMEA3449370) | human gut metagenome | biome: human gut; feature: human-associated habitat; material: faeces | place: United Kingdom | collected 2010/2012 ... | reverse complement strand
TATTTCCTCAACAGTTCGTCGAATTTTACGCTCACCCTCACGGTGTACAATTTTTTTGGCGTGCACAGTGCGGATTGGAATCTAGTGTTCGCGAATGTGATCGCCGTATCGGCGCCAGTGGTGCTGGTCTACTTCCTTGCGCAAAAGCAGATCATCTCCGGCATGACGGCAGGGGCGGTGAAAGGATGAATGGGAAGCAGGATGTTTTGTTCCGGTTTGCAGCAGCGCCTAAGGGGGTGGAGACCGTACGTGAACCGCTCAGCTTCATGCGGCGCGGGGCGGATGCGCATGGCGCATATCCCGACAGTCTTGCGATTTCTCAAAATTGGTCTGTCGCTGCACAGGGAAGCGACGTTCCAGTGTATGCTGTGCCCGTGACAAGATGCGGTCCGCATAGCTTCTGTCGGGTGGAACTGCTGGCGGAAGGCTGCGCTGCTGCGCTGCGGCTGAAATTTTCCGGTATGCTGCACGAAGTGCGTATCACACCGCAGACGGATGCGCTGCAATGGCGCAAAGAAGGCGGTGACATAATCTGCAAACTGGCCGCCCCATGTACATTCACTGTAGAGGTGAATGGGCGTATGTACACGCCTCTTACTGTATTTGTGGAAGCTTCGGAGCAAAATATACCCCGCCGTGAGGACCCGAATGTGTTATGGTTCGGGCCGGGACTGCACAGGGTATCTTCGCTGGAGCTGCATACCGGACAGACCTTGTATCTTGCTTCCGGAGCAGTTCTCAAAGCAGTGCAACCGGGAAAAGAAGAATCGCCGACGGTGGCAGGGGACTGGGCCGGCGTCCCCAATTATAAGGATTTTATCCGGGCGCAGGACAGCGAGGATATCAAGGTGCTTGGCCGTGGAATTGTTGACCTTTCCGAACTGGAATGGCATGCACGCCGCACACTCTGTTTCACCCGGTGCAGAAGAGTAACGGTGGATGGTCCGGTGCTGCTGGGGGCCGCACACTGGACAGCGGCATTTTTCGGCTGTGAGGATGTCACGGTGAAAAATCTGGCAATTTTCGGCTACCGTGAGAACAGTGACGGGATCGACTTGGTCAATTGTATCCGTGCGCAGGTTTCGCGCTGCTACATCCGCACCGGAGATGACGCAGTCTGTATCAAAGCAATGGAACCGCCGCCTGCGGTGGGCGGCCGCGATATACTTGTGGAGCACTGTATGGTGTGGAATGACAAAGTCCGCGCGCTTGGCATTGCCGGAGAATCCCGCGGAGAAATATACAATATCATATTTCGGCGCTGTACAGTGCTGCATAGCCTTGCAGACTGGGCGGCAGAAGTGGGCGCGCTGTGTGTCGTGCTGTGCGACGCAGGAACCGTTCATGATATCGTTTTTGAGCAGATCGACGTACTGGACGAACGAGCCAATGGAATCAATTGTATGCTGTTTCGGGACAGATGGTCCACAGACACGCAGGCGGGCCATATCCGCGCCATCTGCTTTCGGGACATCAGTCTCCCGAAGAACGTCTCTGTCCGTTTATGGGGATACGATGCAGCCCACAGGGTAGAGGATATCCTGCTGCAGAATGTGCATATGGAAGAGGCGGAGGCACCCTGGCTGGACAGTAATGTATATACTTCCGAAATACAGGTGCGCGGTACCCGAAACGAATGATTTGGAGGTGTGAAAATGAAACAGCAGCGAAGGAAAAGACATTATATTTCTCTGATTGCGTTTTTTATTCTGGCATTGTTGTTTTCTTCTTTTCCAACCGGCATATCTGCACAGGAGCCGGCTGTCAAAATCTGGCCTTTCCCGGAAGACCTGCCGGAACAATACAAGTCAAGTGACTTTTCCATTTCCGCGGAAGGCTTGGAAGTGCCGGTCTATGCTTCCGGCCTCAATGCCTGGGGCAATACGGTGTCGTATGCGAGTTTTGAAAGCACTAGGGAGATAACGGTATGTGTTACCGTACATTTTCCGCTCGAGACAGCCGTGATTCTTCCTCGTTCTCTTGGAAAAACAGCGCAGATTCAGGGGGACAAGGTGTTTTTTACGGCTTCACCCGGCGAGGATATCACGCTGCTGCCGGATGGGGACTACAATGGACGGGCACTACATTTGTTTGTGCGTGCCCCATTGGAGAATGTGCCGGACAGTCAATCAGCCGAGGTGTTGTATTACGCACCAGGTTATCATGACCTGTCTGCTCAGGCGCCTGTACAGCTTGCTTCGGGACAAACGGTATATCTGGCGGGCGGGGCTGTTGTACGCGGACGCTTTCTGGTGAACGGCGTTTCCCATGTCACAATCTGCGGCCCGGGAATACTACTCAACGATTATCTGGCAAACGATGGCTATGACGAGGTGGCAATCGCGTTGAAAAACAGTTCAGATGTCACGATACGTGATTTGACGGTAGCACGCAGCATGAATGCGTGGACGGCTTTTATGTGGAAATGCAGCGATGTATCCGTCATAAACTATAAAGGAATCAATGCGAAATATGCGTCTTCGGATGGATTCAATATCGCAAACTGCCAAAATGTGTTGTTTGACCGTGTATTTATCCGGTCTTGCGATGACAGTGTGGCAATCAAGGGAACGGGGACGGCGGGCTATGACCCAGCCGAAGATCCGAAAGATGCGCTGCCGACCAGTAATATTACATATAGGAATGCACAGCTATGGAGCGATGCCAACAACGCCATTGGCATCGGTGCGGAAACAGTTGCGGGATATTTTCGCGACATCCGGTTTGAAAATATTGATATCCTGCGAAATTATGATGATTTAAATTATCCGGACCAGCTTACCGAGCGTTCTGCCATCAACATATGTGCACTGAATGCAACCGATATTGGAAATGTCACTTTTGAGAACATCCGTGTGGAAAATGCGAAGCGGTTAATTGGGATTACAATGGCAGACAGCTTCTGGTTCGGAAGCTTGGCGGGCAACTGGTCGTGGCCGGGTTCGATACATGATATCACGTATAAAGATATCCAGTCCAATTCGAATGGATCGAATCAGATTCGCATATCAGGTTATGATGAAGACCATTTGATTCACGACATCACACTGGAAAATATCCGGCTCGGGACGGTGCAGCTTTCTGATTATGATACAGAGCATTTTTATGTAAATGAGTTTGCGAAAAGTATCCGGTTGATTTCGCAGTCAAACCCAGCGGGGAAGCTGCTTGACGGGCCATATTATCCGCTGTCTGAGGTGCACAATGCAGCAGAGGAGTTTTCTGTACAGCAGGGAGAAAATGGATGGCACTACCGCACCTGGCAGGCTGGTGTCGGAACATACGATATGTCCTGGAATCCCGATGGTTCCGGCCATTGGCGCGGCCCGAAGACTTGGGATGCTGTCTGGAAGTCAGGAGATTCCCTCTACATGCATCCGGATGAAACACAAATCCTGTTGGAATGGGTGGCTCCGAGAAATGGAAGTGTGGACATTACGGGCACTGTGCGGAAATTTGCAGCAGAGGGTGGTGACGGCGTTACAGTGAGCATCTGGAAAAACGGATTCATGCTGTGGCCCGAAACCGGGCAGTGGAAGTTGATTGCCTACAATGATACGGTCGGCTGCGAAGCGTCTGCCGCAACGGATGTGAGTGCAGGAGATATTCTTTCGTTCCGTGTGGATAAAAACGGAGATACTGCTTATGACACAACAGAATGGACGCCAGTCGTTCAGTATCGGAACTAAGGCAGGAGAGGCGTATTATGAAAACATGCGATATCCGCATCCGTGATCCGTATGTGCTGACAGACACGGATGCCGGGCGGTATTATCTATACGGAACAACAGATGAAAACCCCTGGAGTGGGCCGGGACAGGGATTTTCAGCATATGTTGGTACAAATTTGGCTGATTGGCAGGGCCCTTTCACTGTGTTTGCCCCTCCTGTGGACTTTTGGGCCGACTGCCAGTTTTGGGCGCCGGAAGTTCATCGTTATGCGGGGTGTTATTACATGCTGGCCAGTTTTAAGGCGGAAAACAGGAGGAGAGGTGTGCAGATTCTGCGGGCAAAATCACCTTTGGGGCCGTTTGTTCCCATTTCGGATGGCCCCATTACACCGCCCGAGTGGGAGTCTCTGGATGGAACGCTGTATTTGGACGGCCAGGGCAGGCCGTGGCTCATATTCTGCCATGAATGGACGCAGCTTGGGGATGGGGCAATTTGCGGCATGCGGTTGGAAAAGGACCTCAGCGCCGCAGCAGAAGCGCCAGTTACGCTGTTTCACGCGTCCCAAAGCGGATGGAGCGTTGCGGATACGGGGCAGATTGTCCGAAAGACAGGGGAAAATTATGTGACGGACGGACCGTTTTTACACAGGTGCGAGGACGGAACACTTTGGATGCTCTGGTCAAGCTATGCGCGTTGCGGATATGCGGTAGGGCTTGCAAAAAGCCTTTCAGGCGATATACCAGGCCCGTGGCAGCATCTGACGAAGCCGTTGTTTGAACGGAATGGCGGACATGGGATGTTGTTTCGAACACTGAAAGGGCAGTTGCGGCTGGCGATACATCGCCCGAATGATACGCCGTGGGAACGGCCCTGTTTTCTACCGGTAGAAGAAAAAAACGGGCGGTTGACAGCCCGTGAGGAGGATTGTGAAAATGCCGAGTTATGAAATGCCGTTGGAAGAAATGAAGGAATATCGGGGAAGCTCTCCCTGTCCAAAAGATTTTGATACATATTGGAGCGATGCACTTGCAGAACTGGATGCGGTGAAGCCGGAGCCGGTTCTGAAGCCGGCAGCCTTTCAGGCCGCCGGCACAGAATGCTTCGATTTGTATTTTAAGGGTGTGCGCGGTGCAAAAATTCACGCAAAGCTTCTGATGCCGCAGCACAGCGCGGGGAAAAGCCCCGCGCTGCTGCAGTTTCACGGCTATACAGGCAGTGCCGGGCCGTGGAGCGAAAAGCTGGGATATTCAGGAGCGGGCTTTGTGGTGGCGGCACTTGATTGCCGGGGCCAGGGCGGTTCATCGCAGGACACCGGAGGCGTATTGGGAACCACCATGCAGGGACATATCGTGCGGGGGCTTTCCGATGAACCTGAGAACCTGCTAATGCGGCATATCTTCCTGGATACTGTGCAGTTGGCACGCATTATAATGGAAATGCCACAGGTGTCGGTAATGGGCGGCTCACAGGGAGGCGGTCTTTCCCTGGCTTGTGCCGGACTCGAACCGCGCATTGCCAAAGCGGCAGTCGATTATCCGTTCCTATGTGATTACAAGCGCGTTTGGCAGATGAACCGCACCGTACAAGGGGCATATTCTGAATTGCGTTGTTATTTTCGAGATTTTGATCCTTTGCATCAAAGAGAAGATGAAATCTTTGAGCACTTGGGTTATATCGACGTGCAAAATCTTGCGTCCCGTATCCGAGCGCGAACGTTGATGGCGATTCCTTTGATGGATGAAGTATGCCCGCCAAGCACGCAATTCGCTGCGTACAACAGGATTTCTGCTCCCAAGCGGTTGTGCATTTATCCGGACTGGGGGCATGAATATATCCCCAGGCATGCGGATATTGTGTTTGGATTTTTAAATGATTGGCCATGAAGTGTTTGTAACTGGATTTCTCGCCACGGCTTCATTGATGCGCTATGTAACATTGAGGAGGAAGGGTGTTGGGGAGAGTCGGAATGGAAAAAACATTCGCGACTTTAATCCATTTGATGCTGCATATGTAGCACAGATTTTTGAACAACTGGAAAGTAAAATAGAATCGCATATATTGGAGAAAAGTATACCAGCTCAAACGGTTTTCGACGTGGATGATCGTATCAAAGAGGGGAATGTCAATATTCAAATGATGTCATTGGAGAAAGCTTTAAAACTATATCTTGATATAAAGAACCAACATGCAGACTATATTCAGCAATTTTATTTTGCCGTTGCTGGTATCTTAAATCAAAATTGTCAGTGTCTGACGGGGATTTCAGATGATGAGGATCTTCCCTTTTGAACTTGGCAGTGGATAAGGAAAAACCGCAACCAGAAGGCTGCGGTAAAGAAATTATTCAGGCAGCGCCATGCCAAGCTTATCCGCGATCTCATCCAGCTTCATGCCGGATTTCTGTGCCTGCCTGACAAGGAGTTTGATCTGGTCGGCTTTGCTTTTACGCGGTTTGCGTTTTTTCGGCGTAAGTACGTCTTTCTTTTTGGCTTCCAGTTTAGCGATTTTTTCTTTAACAGCGGCGATCTTGTTATCAAATTCGGTGGCAGACGCCGCTTTTTTGTTTTCCAATTCTAAAATGGAATCTTTCAGTTTTTCAATTTGGACATCCAAATCAGCAGCGATTTGTTCCGGGGTTCTCCGGACACGTTTTTCTTCAGACATTAAATAACACTCCAAACAAATATAGATTAAAGATAACTGGTAGTTTAAATATATCACAGTCAAATAAAAGTAACAAGACAAATTGTGTCGGAAGATGAAATGCAGATAACTGGATATAAAAAATGCTGATGTAACAGCCCCGCGGAAATATCTCCGTGGGGCTGTCTGCATAAATAGACCAGGGGGAAGGAGGGCACACACAATTACAAAATACACAAAGAAAAGCGGGGGGCAATCGGCGGCAGAGCCAGATACTCCCCGCTTTTTTCGTTAGGCAGGTCATTTCATATTGTCTTAATGACATTGAAGGAGAGTCGGGGTATTTTAATTGCGGTGGGAATAATCAGGAACTGCTGCTGCATCACTGCCCCGTCGGAATTAACGATTGGAGCCATGTTTCGGTAGGAAACGAAACACAATATGAAGCTGTGATGAGCCGCATACAGGGATTGAGCATCGGGATTGTCATTGTAACCACAATTCTGCTGTTTTTACGTGTCGTTTTAGTACTCTACATATCTGGCGCAGGATGATCTGGAAGTTTGATGCCTGCGGATTTGACTTCCAGTCCGTCCAGCTTTCCGGTATCCAGCCGGAACTGTACAGTGTTTATCAGGCGGCCAAAGCCATCTCCACCGGCAGCCGCAATATCACTCTTGCCAATCTCGCATCCCCGGAATTGGTCACAGATGAGGCGTTCCACCTGATTGTCTGCGCTCTGCTTCTGGCTAAGTACGGAGATGCGATTTTGAATTTTGAAAGAAGGTGATGCAATGTGATGATGAAAGCAGTTCTGAGCAACGCCGACCACCCGGAATACGGTGTTGCGACGATCCCTCTTCCCGTTCCCAGAAATCAATACGACCACTGCGTTGCGCTGTTGGAAGCACTGGAGATCGGCGATGCTTCTGAAGCTGACTGCCGCCTGGACTCGCTCGACAGTGCCTGGCCTGTGCTGAATCAGCTGGTATGCACCAAGGTCAACCTGGATGAGTTGGACTATCTGGCAAAGCGACTGGACAGCTTTGATGTGGGCGAGTCTTCGCAGTTTCAGGTGATGGCTGAAAAACTGAATCTCACCAGCATGAAGGAGCTCATCAACCTGACCTTTTGTTGTCAGCAGGCAACGGTGATTACGGACTTCACAAATTTAAAAGAAGTTGGCCGTGACCACTACATGAACATCCACGGCGGCTGTGCAAGCATGGAAGAATTGGAGCAGTTGGACGGAGAGGAAACCGCCATCCTGCTGATTGAGGACAATGAGGGAACCATGGGAGGCCTTTCCTGATGTCCCGTGAAACCGATTTGCTCCGCGTAAAGCTGGTGGCGCACACCCTCCTCGATGTGCAGATTCAGGAGACCGCTCTCTCCCCGGTGATCGTCAGCCACCCCTTCACGAACTCCGGGATCTCCGCGCTTCGGAATGAGGATGGGAGCCTCTCCATGGTCGACCTGATCAACAATTCGGATGACTGCACAAGGTGGCGCAGAAAGGTTGGAGAGCAGATCGACAGCGCCGAAAATGTCCATCAGATCTTCGTACTGCTCAACCCGCCCTATTATCTGACTTTTATCAAGTTTGCCGCCTCTGATCTCTCGGAGAAGGATCTGGGGCAGCTCTTATCCATCGCCTGGACCCAGGAGGAATGCCCCAATCAGGACTGCAATGTGAGCAAACGAGAACTGGTGGCCTTGTTCCGATCTGTCTCTCCGGAGTTCCTGATGGATGAGGAGGAACGCACCGCACACCAGGCGCTGGAGGATACCGTGACGGTCTATCGGGGCGTTACCCCCTACAACGCCAAAAATATCAGGGCGCTGTCCTGGACACTGGATCGGAAAACGGCGGACAGGTTCGCCCACCGCTTCGGTGAGGACGGAACGGTGTATGAGGCGCAGATTCGGAAGGAACACATCCTGGCCCTGTTCACTGGCAGGAACGAAAGCGAGGCCATCGTAGACCCGCGGCATTTGGAACAGATCATGGAGTCCCCGGAGCCGCAATTTGATATGCAGATGACCTGAGTACCCCCGGTAAATATTCTGATAGACTTTCCGCTGTCATTGTGGTATTGGTTGTGTTTACAAAAACGACGGAGGTGAATTGCATGAAGCGGCAAATGTAAATAAAAACAGATTTGAATGAAAGGCTGGGAGGGACGTAAAAATGGCTTTATTGTTTTCTGCGGTGACGGTCACCGCAGGCGAAGATGAAATCGAACTTCTCGTCGGAGGAATCCCGAGAGAATACGACGACCTGGAAGGCTGGAGTGAATTCGACGATTTAATGTGCTTTATCAGTGAGGAAACCGAAGTGTCGGTTCGTGCTGAAGCCTATCTTTATGGCGAAGGCGAATCCATGAGAGCCTCACCGGAAGAGATCGATGATTTGATGCAGCGCATGAAAGACGACACCGGCTTTCTGAATCGCTGCTGCAGTAACTTGGAAAGCGTGAACTTCACTTTCGTATGGTCACCGGAAGAAATATTTGATATGCCGTTTGGACAAATGCTGATGTAACAGCCCCGCGGAAATATTTTCGCGGGGCTGTCTGCATAAACAGATCAGGGGGAAGGAGGGCACACACAATTACAAAATACGCAAAGCAAAAGCGGGGAGCAATTGGCAGCAGAGCCAGATGCTCCCCGCTTTTTTGCGTTAAACGGGAGGTGAAAATTCTGAAATATCCATATGGGAAAGGGCGGTCGAGGACACGGCCGACAAGCTGCTGTGTTCTGCCGCTGGGCCGTGTCATCGGGCCGGATATCCCGCGTGTGGAAAGTGAACCGCAGTGTGAAAGCTGCAGGCTGGCCCGGCATGGTTTTCTGTGCCGGTTCAGCGATGGGACATGCCTGAGAACAAATATGCCGAAGAAGAAGGGAGAGCAATGAGTGAAGAGTATCCGTAATGTGGATGTGCTGTACACGATCCACGAAAAAAGCCGTGTGCTGGAAGAATGCATCTGCCGGGTGGAATCCGCATGCGATACAGGCCATTTCGAGAGCGTGGATTCCGCGCTGCGCACAAAACCGGAGCTGCGGGCGGCGCTTGGCGCATATATCCGGCAGATGCTGGCGCTGCTGGGGATGCTGACGCCGCAGGCATACAGCACAGCCAGTTTGGACGTTCGGGATATTCAGGATCTGCTGCAGGCGTTGCAGTGGGAACCGGACAGAGTGTCCGCGTTCTGGCCGGACCTGTGTGATGCATGCCGGACGCTGTACCGCCTGAGCGGAGAACAGCTTGATATCTATGTCCGCCTGACCCAGCCCGCCTATGCAGCCGACTTGCATTTGGTGGAACCGGACACACTGCCGCCGTCATAAAAAAACAGGGGAGGGAAAACAGATGATACCGAAAATTTCGGCAGAGGACCTTAAGAAAATGCAGGACCGTGAAGGTCTGGTGCTTCAGGGATGCGGCGGAGATCTTCGGGAATGGGAAGATGGCATCCATCAAATGCTGGCAGAAGAAAAAATATTGCAAAATGGGGCGCACTTTAAAGAAATATACGCATTTGAGCATGACGGGTGTACCAATCTGCTGTTCATGATGGACGGAATCGAATTGGATACAGGGCGGTTGGTACTGTGGCGTCTTCGGACGCATGCACAATTTGGCGGTACATGGCTCAGCGACTATCTTCCGAACCGGCTCGGTGTTGAAGAAACAGTCTGGGACGGGAAGCCGGACTGTCCGCTCATTGGCGCGAATGGAAACATATTCAACCTCATGGGCATCGCGGCACGCACGCTTGCAGAGAATGACCGGAATGATGAAGCAAAAGAGATGTGCGGGCGCGTCATCCAGTGCGGCAGCTATGATGCGGCTCTGTGCGTCATTGGGGAATATGTGAATATTGTATCCGTAGAAGAGCGGAACGAACCGGAACTGAACGGAATGGAATATTGAACAGGGGCGGAATGTATTTTTTGACTCCGTCAAGTAAGAGCAGAGACGGCGTATGTGTTTTACCCAGAGTATATATATCCACAGGGAGGCAGCTGGAAAAACGGGATAAAGGGAAATCCGTGAAGTAGAACAGGAACACGCGGGGCGCGGAATACCCCGTGTGCGGGGATATGCGCCCTGTCCGAAGAAAGGGGAGGCGCATATGGTATAGACAGCTTCATGGCATGGGTGGGCGGCAAAAAAGCACTCCGGGAAGAAGTGCTGGCGCGCTTCCCGCTCTACTATGAGCGATATATAGAGGTATTTGGCGGCGGAGGCTGGGTGCTGTTCCACAAACCGCCGGGCACGGATTTTGAGGTGTACAATGATCTGAACGGAAATCTTGCCGCACTGTACCGTACGGTGCGTGACCATCCGCGGGAGCTGCAGGAGCGGCTTCGGTATGTCCTCAATTCACGGGAGGATTTCATGCGCCTCAAGCAGGTGCTGGAGCATCCGGAGGGGATGGAGGAAGTGGCGCGCGCCGCGGCGTTTTACCAGGTCATCCGATACAGCTACGCGGCAGGCTGCGGCAGCTTTGCGGCGCAGCCGCACAGCATGTGGGGGAACTTCCCCCTCATCGATAAAGCCTGCGCACGGCTGCAGAAGGTCGTTGTGGAGAATAAGGATTTTGAGAAGCTCATCCGGCAGTATGACAGATCGGTGAGCTTTTTCTATTGCGACCCGCCGTATGTAGACACCGAGGATTACTACAGCAATATCACCTTTGGCCGCGGAGGCCACGAACGCCTGCGGGACACGCTGCTGTCGGCGCAGGGCAAGTTCCTGCTGTCGTACAACGACCATCCTCTGGTATGGGAAATGTATGACCGGCCGGGAATATATATCGAGCGCGTGACGCGGCTCAACAATATGAAACAGCGGTATGACGGCGGCGCGCAGTTCCCGGAATTGTTTGTTTCGAACTATGACCAGTCCGAACGCATCCGGGTCCTGCCGGAACAGCTGTCATTCGCATCATAACGAAAAAGGAGAATGGAAAATGGAGAAGACCGGGGAAATGGATCTGTATCTGTACGTAGACGGCCGCGGCCGTATGACAATGCCGCGTGCGCTGCGCTGCCGCACAGGGATGGGAAAGAACAGTTTTGTTCGCGTCCGGCTGGACGGCGGTGTTGTCCGGCTCACGCATGTGACGCCACGGGAGGCCGCGCAGATGACCGAGGAGGAGCTGCTCGACTTCATCCGTGCGTCTGTGCCGCGTCTGAGCGCGGAGGGGGCAAAACGGGTGATGCGGGAGCTGTTGGAGGAAGCATATGCAGAGGCGCAGGATGCCGCGGAATGCTAAACGGGCGTCAGGCGCTGTTGTGTGTGCGGTCGCGCTGTTGAGCGGATGCTCGGGCCATCCGCTGGCGGATACCGCACGGGAGGCGCTGCAGGCGGTAACGGCGGGAGAAGTCCTGCCCGCGCCGCTGGCACGGGCCTATCTGCTTCTGAGCCTGTCACTGGCGCTGAACGCGGTGATGCTCCTGTGTTGGGCGGGCGGACAGCTCGCCCGCCTGGGCAGGCTGGTGCGGCGGATGACCGCACGGCAGAAAAAAGAGATCGTCGTGAAGGTAGAGCAGATGGCGCCGAACCAGAGCACGGTGCAGTGTGCTCCGCCCATGCCGGAAACACCGTTCATCATTCCGGAGCCGAAAACAGAAATACGGGCGAAAAAACCGGAACGGAGATCCAGCCGGCAGGAAAAGGGACAGGCCGTAAAGCAGCCTGTGCCAAAGATGGAAATACCCAATATTTTAAAAGAATTGGAGACAGGAGGATGCGCATGAACAGAATAAAGAAAGTGAGCAGACCGGCGGCAAGCCTGCTTGCGCTGCTGCTGTGTATGACGCTGTTTGCGTCCACGGCGTTTGCTGCGGGCGGCGGGCTGGGCGCGGACCGAAACGGCACGCAATATACCTATGTGATCGGGTACATGTATTCCGGCAGCTCCCAGACCGTCAACACACGGGAGA
>ERZ857827.2711-NODE-2711-length-12317-cov-6.774099_pt1 | contig 12317 bp, 9 predicted proteins | sample MGYA00519761_ERZ857827 | MGnify/ENA primary metagenome ERZ857827 (study PRJEB31778, sample SAMEA3449370) | human gut metagenome | biome: human gut; feature: human-associated habitat; material: faeces | place: United Kingdom | collected 2010/2012 ... | reverse complement strand
GTCTGTAAAACAAATCTATATAATGCGAATTATTCTGCGCAATAATATCTATCTTTGCACAGAATCGTTAATGTTATTGTATGAAACGGGCATTATTGCCGAGCCAGCGGAAGACGCTTACGGCTCTGGGCGAAAATATAAAGCTGGCACGCCTGCGCCGGGAGTTATCCTCGGAGCAGGTGGCCGAGCGTGCCGGAATCTCCCGTAACACCCTGACCAAGATCGAGCGGGGCGAGGAAGGAGTTGCGATGGGATACTATTTCCGGGTGCTGGCTATCCTCGGGCTGGAAAAAGATTTGCTGCTCGTAGCTAAAGACGACGAACTGGGGCGTGCCCTTCAGGATGCCAAACTCGTGGTCGGGGAAAGAGTCTCTAAAAAGCGATGAATATGATAACGCAGTGCGATATATACGTATATATGGACTGGCCCGAGGATGCGGAGCCGGTCTATATGGGTGTGCTTCACAGCGAAACGATCCGGGGTAAAGAGGTCTTTTCCTATGAGAACGATCCCGCATGGCTGGCCCATCCCCGTTTCCGTGCGCTGGATCCCGACCTGTCGGCATTTACCGGGAAGCAATACCAACCTTCGGATAAGAGCAATTTCGGATTGTTCCTCGACTCCGCACCGGATCGCTGGGGGCGTACGCTTATGCGCAGGCGGGAAGCCATCAACGCCCGGCAGCAGGACCGAAAACCACGAACGCTTACCGAAGCGGGTTACCTGATGGGCGTGTATGACGGCAACCGCATGGGGGCCCTGCGCTTCAAGTTCTCGAAAGAAGGGGACTTCATGGACAACGACCGGTCGTTGGCGACACCGCCCTGGGCATCGATCCGGGAACTGGAACACGCCAGCCTGCAGATAGAGCGGGAAGATAATGCCGGGACACCGGAGCATACGCGATGGATCGATATGCTCGTCGCACCCGGTTCGTCATTGGGCGGCGCCAGGCCGAAAGCTAATGTGGTAGATGAGAACGGACGCTTATGGATCGTCAAGTTCCCGAGTGCCGGAGATACGAAAGATTCCGGGGCATGGGAGATGGTCACGGCTGAGTTGGCCCGTTCGTGTGGTATCGAGATATCCGAATGCCGGGCACAACGGTTCGGAAGCCGGCACCACAGCTTTATGACCGAGCGTTTCGACCGGAGCGATACGGGCCGGCGAATACACTTTGCCTCGGCCATGACATTGCTCGGTTATACGGACGGTACGAGCCATACGGAGGGAGCCAGCTACCTCGAACTGGCCGAATGGATCATCGCCAACTGCGACGATACGGACCGGAACTTGGAGCAGCTCTGGCGCAGGATTGTGTTCAATATCGCGGTTTCGAACTGCGACGACCATCTGCGGAATCATGGTTTCCTGCTTACGCCGCAGGGGTGGCGGCTGTCACCAGCTTACGATATGAACCCTGACGAGTACGGCACTGGACTAAAGCTCAATATATCGGAGAATGATAATTCTTTGGATTTCGATCTGTCTATGAGTATCACGCCGTATTTCGGATTGGAACCCGCTCGTGCAGAAACGATACTCGCAGAGGTTAAACGTGCTGCTTCCGGTTGGAGAAAACTCGCTACGAAATACGGTATTTCCAAGTCTGAGCAGGATGTTATGGAGAAAGCGTTTAGGTATTGACAGTTAAGCCGGATTCATTTACTCAGGACCTCCACGCATAATACATATTTTAACAGTCATTAATTTAGTGACTGTTAAAATAGATTGCAAAAACTTTATAGCTGACACAGAGTGAATGTATTTCAGACTGCAAAAAATGTGTTTTACAGAAATATCATCGTGATGGCGATAATATTGGCGTGCTGTTAAAGTTCTGTATATTCTTTTATCACCGCAATAAACCGTTCTCCGAATCGCTCATATTTGCGGTTACCGATTCCTTTTATTCTGATAAATTCTTCACGGGTAGTCGGTTTATCTGTTGCCAGAAGCACTAAGGTATCGTTTTGCATAATACAATAGGGGGGAAGTTGGCATTCTTGTGCCATAACACTTCTCAAAGTGCGAAGCCTGCCAAGTAATTCCATATCCGTAAGTATATTTTCATAAGCGTCTACGAGAACTTTAAACCCTTCTTTCTCGATAACCCGTTCGGAATAGCCAGTCGTATGAACCTGTGGTTTCCGTTCTATTTGAGGCTTAGTTATCTGTGGTATGGAGACCATTGTAGGTATTTGGGGCTCGGATATTACAGGTTTTGAAATATTTAAAAATCCCGGTTTATCCTGCGATAGATCGTTTTTTCCGAAATCGCTGTTTTTCCATACATGATAATGCTCTTGGCTAAGCAGCCGACCACATCCCGACCTATCCGGTTTGTAATTAGTGCATCCTAGGATATAGCCCGTATAGCCTTTCTTCACGATTAAATATCCGTCTTTGCACCAGTCACATTTCTGAATGGAAAGTTCTTCGCCTCGTTTGTCGTTAGTCATAAACCCACATACCTCTTGATCATTCGTACATATCCACAATTTAAGGCCATAATTTTTGTTCCAACGGAGCTGCATCGGATAGCCACAAATCGGGCAACTATCTTTGACAACGTTCGATATAGAAAGATCGGTTTTAAGTTCTCCTTTCAGAGTAACGTAAGGGTAGCTTGCTGTGTCCCTCAGCAACTCTTTAATAAATTCCGACGGCCGTTTTTCGGGAGTAACGATGAAGACTCTGTTTTTCGTCCGAGTCAGGGCTACATAAAACAATCGCCGCTCCTCGGCATAATTATAGGAGGTGTCGTTTAAAACAACCATATTTAATACCGGATCGTCGTCGACCTTTGACGGAAATCCGTACGTTTCGTCCTTTGCATTGATAATGATTACATTATCTGCGCTCAACCCTTTTGAACTATGAGCTGTCAAAAACTGAAGTTTGACCTGCTTCCCATATTGGGCTGAATATACCTTCCCGGATTTTTCATCGTAATTGAATTCTTTAGAATAACACAGATTCCGTGCGTCGAATCCGTATCGACCGATTAGAAGAATAGACGCTACACGAGATTTACCTTCGGCAGCGTTATACTCCATAATGTCTCCGATAGCTTTATTGACGGCTTCCCCGAGATAAAAATATTTCCCGCCTTCCGGACGCTCTGCCTCTTTTTTGAAAGTCTCCGCGTAAGTATGAATAATGACCGGATTTGTAATTCGTTTGGGAGAAATTAGAGCTTTCCTGATCTGTGCTGAGTTCTGCTGTACAAATGCTCCTGCGATGTCAATGATCTCTTGGGCATTGCGATAGGTGCGTGTGATCTTCAATTCTTGCCCATAACCCACTTCCTGGCAGAAACGCGTGAACAATGGAAGAACCGAACCGCTGAAAGCGTAAATAGATTGCCAGTCATCTCCGACCGCCATAATCTTGGCATCGCATAACCGCGACAGCTCTGCGACGAGATTATAACGTTGGCGTGAAATGTCCTGATATTCGTCCACGATGATGTATTTGTAGTAGAGTCCTCCTTTACCCTTTTCTTGCATCTTGTGAAGAAGTTCGACAGACTCATTGATCATATCTTGAAAGTCGATACAATGTTCTTCCTCCAATGTTTTCTGATACTCGTAATAGCAGACCTTGCAAATGTCGAGGAAGAGTTTAGTCCGGACATTTTTAGTCGTAGTCTTAAAATCGTCGAATTTCTCAATGTTGTATCCTTGAGTTTTAAAATTATTGATAAAAGTACAGATAAGTAGAGTAAGCTTCGTAATATATTTGCTCTCTTCCGAATCGATCAATTTCTGATATACTTCTTCCGTTGGACGTTTATTCAATACATAGCCGCATTCGATAAGCTGTTCTTCTAGATGGATTAGATAATCTCTTCCGTCGTTATGTTGAGAATAGGTACATATTAAACGAGTTTTGTGTTTTTCATGTAATCGCTTCTTGTCACTGATGCGGGAAATGTATTTTTCAAGCGTATCCTGAGTATAACGGTCACTTTTGCCATCTTCGGTTATTCCAAAATGTTCGATATAAGTGGTTTGCCCGTTTTGGGTAATACGAAAATCGGGTGTATAAGGTTTATTTGCATCGAGGATTGGATATTGGTATATCGGTTCATACTCATATTCTATCTGGTGCAGATACAGAAAATTGGCGATTCGCACCTCTTCCATCGACCGTAGAATCTCATTATTAAGAGTTTGTACTTTCTGTGTCTTGCGATCTACAACCTGTTTAATGTACTCGTGCAGATTACTTTTCAATGTAGAGCAATCTGCTTTGGCAACAAACTGGAAATATTCGTTAAGTTGCTCCCCTTCGTAAGGTGCAGTAAAATAGGATCCGAAAAAAAGGATTAATTTGTCTACGATCTCAGGTCTACGCAGTACAGTAGATTTCAGATATTTATTGATTATAGAATATAAGTATCCTCCTTCCACTATTTTTTTCCTATCCTCCTCTCCTTGGCGTAGGATTGTATATCCAATAGAATGAAATGTGGCAATGGGACAGGGAATCTTTAGATTATGATTGATTCGCTCGCGTAGTTCTTCTACAGCTTTATTCGTAAACGAGATAACCAGGATTTTGGTCGGATCTATTCCCCTTTTTTCAACCAGGTAACGTACTTTAGCGGCGACAGTTGTGGTCTTTCCTGCTCCCGCCCCGGCAATTACTAACGTATGATCCTCTTCCGAGAGTACGACTTCTCGTTGTTCCCGATCAAGCGATATGGCCGGGTCGCACGCTTTGAGAATGTCATCCAGACACTGTTGTTCCGATTCGAGATGGCGTTCCACATAAGCTGCGTTATGCTCCCGGATGGTCGGCGACTCTTTTGAGAGATCTTTGATCTCATTGAACATGGTTCGGAAATAGACTATTTCCGAACCGTCAAGCGCATATTTTGCCACGTAGTCATCTAACATCCCGGCTTCGGCCAAAGTTTTGTATACCTGCGATACGTCCCCATATGAATCGACAAGTTCCTTATAGTCGCTTCGTGCGATAAATTTGTCCTGAGATAATAAGGCTCTGAATGCTTTGTTGAAAGATATGGTTTTTGCATATTCGACTGGAATGTTAGTCATATTTGTTGAGCCTTGAGAACCACCAATAGAATACTTTAACGAATCCGCTAAACCCATATATTTCAAGATTATGCTTTACACAAAGAATAAATCACAGTTCTTCTTTAAAGAATAACTGATAATAATGCATTCCCGTCGCTTCGTCATATCCTCGTTTAATATATTGATTATTTCCATGTACATAAATATGGAAATTTTTATCTAATTTTATTATGCTTTTGAATGCACGAGCCTGTTTTTTGACCGCAGAATCTGAAATGGTAAAATTGTCAGACAATTCTATTTCTTTATCTTGCTGATATTTATTGCTGAAGTCATTAAAACTCTTGATAACTTCAGGTTCCCGTAATACTTCAGCGCCAAAATCATCCAAATTAAAGGTATCCTTCTCTTTAAAAAACTTCACGGACTCATTTATTAATTCCGCTTGATCTGCTTTTGTTACCTCAAACTGTTGTGGTAGTTCTTTCGTAACAAAAGTTTTGTACATTGACATAACGTTATGAGTATTATAATACTCGTCTTGTCTTTGCCGAACGTGCAGGAAATCATCAATCCAGTAGTGGGCATCTACCCCTTTGTTCGTATTATCAACTACTGCTACCACATAACCATTCTCTTTATCCGTATTGAATATGAAACAGCCTTTATCTAATTTGTTTATATTGATTCCTTGTTGGCTTTCAATCTCAAAGCCATCGTTTGCAGTATGTATTTGAAGAAATATCTCTTTATTTTCTGACTTGAATAGTCCGATGGCATCTACTGTATTGCCGTCAATCATGCAATTCTTGAAATAGACTACATAGAACTCTCCACTTTTGATTTTAGGATGAACGCTTTGTTCATACAAATGTTTGGCAAGGTTTATGGATTGCTCTAATAGTACTTCTGGATCATCAAAAATCTTGCTTACACAAGTAAATACCTCATTCATATTTATATCAATTTCATGATAGAAATTGAAATATTCTGAAGACTTAAACGGAGACGTAAAAAATTTCAATAGAGGAATACGAACAGTCGGATCTTCTATAATTAAAGGAGAGTGAGAAAAATGAATATTCTCATTCTCATATTTATTGCCGACTTTATGAAGGACAAGTCCCTCTAAATTACAGTTAATTGTATCTATCATCTTTTTAGCACCATAAAGTTTGTATTATTTTCAACTCTTCTGGATCGAAAAAGTCATCCCAATTATCTGTTATTGAAAAATAAAACTTCTCCAGACCGTACCATATTACAAAGATCTCTGGCTGTGTTAGCCAAAAGATTTGGGCATAACGATTACGATTATCATTGAAGATGTGTTGTATCTTGACATCATTTTCTAGAATAAACGGTTCGATTCCAGTGTTAAGCCTATTATGCTCATCATCAGAAAGAAAACCTAAAATTGTAGTGAGGTTATGGACAGACAACTCTCTGTCAAAATCAGACTCTGCATATTTATATAATTTACCTTCCAATCGTCGCAATAAAGTGTAAACTAAATTACCTTTCTGGGCTTTAAGATACTCATTAACCTTTGCAAATTCTTCATCAGCTAATTCATATAATGATAATAGTCGATATATTTTATGCTTCATCTCATCAGGCAACATAATATCCTGCTTATAATACAAAATATGAGCAGAATTAGCCCAAGCGTGCTGATTCATTGTTCTGACTTGAATCTCAAATATGAAGTTCGGGTCAAAATTTATCAATTCCTGTTTTACGGAAACATCGTAATGATTTGACTGATAATCTAGTTTATTAAAGTCTATTTTCTCTTTTTTCTTTTCCTCTTTCCGGACTTTAAAATTCTTTTTTAAAAAAGTATCTATTGTAGATAGATCGGATAGAAAAGGACACACTATACGAATTCCTAATCTATCTCTTAAATCATTATATCCATAAGTTTTCTCTTTTTGTTTCTTCTGAATTTTCTTGATTATACTTTGTATCTCTTTAGTCCTATATGATATCTCCGGATGTAATTCTACAGCAAATAGGCCTTTCTTCAAAAGAGAAACTACTTGCTGCCCCAATATATCTAATTGGGGCTCATCAAGTTTCCACTGTTTTGATATTTCATCAATATCAATTATCATTTTATTCTCTTGATCTTTGATTTAATCTCAGCCTTACATTCTCCAGTTTGCTCGTCCTCTGTGAGAGTCACCTTATTCTCAAAAGTTCCATTTGTTCCTAAAATGGAAATACCATTTTCAAATTCAACCAGAATTTTACTAATATGTGAATTTACTAATGTGTTGTCTTTAGAGTAGCTTGCAAACTCAAATCCCTTGCTGATCAAATACTCTTTATATTGGTTTTTATGTTGCGTTTCTGTCATATAGTCATTAGCGAACTCTCTTGGACTTATTGTTGCTTGATTTCTACGTAGATAGGAATTTAAATCTTGAATATACTGAGAGCGTTGTATTGGATCCGGGATTGTATCAACAAATTCTTTTGTCAGTTCGTAAAATTTCTTTGTTGTTGTTTTAGGATCATCATAAGGAAAGCAACCCATAAAATCAAGAAAGAAAGTATTTAGGTCTTTTTTAATTTTCGGATTAATTTGATAGTCCATCAATTGTCCATCGTAGTCAGTTTCTGATAGTGAGCGACAAAGAAATAACGCAACTTTGAAAATTTTTGTTTTGGTCGTTAGCATTAAATTATGGACTTCTTCAACATTAAAAGTTTTTGTCGCTTCGTCCAAGACCAGTTGAGCTCCATTGTCTCTCTCTAGTTTTAAAACAACACAGATTGGCAATGTTGAGATTTTACCCTTTAAAACTAACAATATTCCTGCAGCATTATTCCCTTTCTGTATGTTGTATAAATTTGATGCAATATCTTTTGAGAGAGCGACAAAGTCATTATCTGAATTGATTATTGTATTTACACACGACGGAACAGACGACTCGGTCTCATCTTTAAAGCAAACCCTGAAAGACTGATCACTATTTAATGCAGCCTTTATTTTATCTTGAAAAAAGACACGCAAACCATCGGTTATAGTGCTCTCGTTCTCACTATAATTAGGACCGCTTCCGGTTTCATTCTTTTTGTGCCTAGGTATATCGTGAATGATTAGTTTATCTATCACGAGTAATGAATAGTCAATTCTTGTCATAACGCACCGTATTTAGTTAATTAGCCTCTGTTGTTAAGTTGTTTTATAAAGACTATTGCTAGCGGTTCATCGTATATTATAAAGATAAAATATTTATTAATTCCATGCAATGTTTTCATGGTTTTTTATCTGCATAATGCAGCCAAGCTAGTATGAGACCTCGAAGACTGTCTCTAAGAAACATAATTGCATATTGGCAGAACTAAATGATGCCTACCTCGGTTGAGTAACTAATATAGAAATATGTATATTTATCCCCAGAAATAAATCTTCAAGATTGCCGACAGAATGACAGCACTCCTGCTGAAGCAGATGGTTTTACGAGCCAGGCGCTTCAGATGTGTCCGGATCGTCAAGTTATGTCGTTCGATATGATTGGTCCCGTATAATGATGTCCGATGGATCTTTGTCTCGATCAGAGAACGGTAGTTTCTTAGCCTATCGGTATAAACCCGTTTGGCATCAGATAGACGAAGGGTTTCGAGAACTGCGTTAAGGGTGGCGTTTGTCCGTGGACCGATATTGTAACTGACGACCTGTTTGGATTTTCTATCCAGAGCATATGCTATCCAGATATGCTCGGACTTTCTCCTTACAAAGCTCTTTATTTCATCCACTTCGTATGTCCTGCGATTGATAACCTGAGGGCGTGAGATAGTATGGGCGATCAGTACAATTCTGCTGAGTAGTGTTGTAGGGGAGATATCCAAGATTCGTGCAGTACTTCGAATACCGACTCCCTCTTTGGTTAATGTTACGATCTCGTCATTGATTCCTTTCTGGTAGGCGTTGTAACTATATAGTGCCTGTTGTTTCCGATGACATGATTTGCACTTATAGCGTTGCCTGCCGTTGTTCTGCGTTCCGTCTTTTACGCATGTGCCTCCGCAATATTTGCATTCCATTTTTGCTATCCCCTAATTTGAAACATGAAGGTTGAATATCCTTTTTGAAAACTCGTTTTCGAAGGATTTAAGGGCACAAAAATACAAAAGGCGACTGTAATAGCCGCCTTTGTTTTACCTATGAAAGGAAAATTTGTATTGAAAGTCAGTGTTTTAATCATTGAATCTTAGTCATCCCCTAATTTAAAACACTACCTACACCCTTTATTGCGGAGAGATAGGGATTCGAACCCTAGGAACCACATAAGCAGTTCAACAGATTTCGAGTCTGCCCCGTTCGACCACTCCGGCATCTCTCCATTTCCGGGTGCGAAGATATACAAATCCGCGATATTTTGAAAGTTCGCGCGAATTTTTCTTCAAATTTTGTGTGCATACGGCAAGAACGGACGCGACGGCACGAAAACATCCGCTATGGGAATCGGCCAGCAACACGAAACGAGTTAAGGAGCGACAACGGTACCCTATCGCCGCACAACAACGAAATAATGAAACGGCGCGCTACCGATTCACAAGTCCGACGGCTCGCCTCGGAGGGGTTACGGGCGCCCGCTCGTCCCGGCGGTCGCCGCAGCGACTGCGTCGCACGTGCTCGGGCTTACCTGCATTCCGGGCACTCCTTCGCGCAATGTTCGCCGCAAAGCTCGAACTCAAGCGTCGCATGACCGATTCCTTCGTGCTCCAGCCGGTGCTTGATCTCATGCTTGAGCTCTTCGGCATCGTCCAGCGACCGGACTACGACATGCGCCGTCAGGGCGTTCTGCGTCGTACTGATGGCCCAAATGTGCACATGGTGCACATCCTCGATACGCGGGTCGGTCTCCGTAATGGAGCGCCGCACGCGTTCGCTGTCGATTCCGACGGGCACGCCGTCCAGCGACAGGCGCAGACTGTCGTGCAACAACTTGGACGTGGAGAACAGGATGACCAAGGCGATCACTATGCCGACAACCGGATCGATCGCATACCATCCCGTGAGCCGGATGACGATTCCCGACACGAGCACGCCCACCGACACGAGCGTGTCGGCGGCCATATGCAGATAAGCCCCCTTGACATTCAGGTCCTTCTCCTTATCGCGGATAAACAGCCAGGCCGTGAACGCATTGATCACGATGCCGATGCCGGCCACCCACGCGATACTGTCGCCGTCGACAGGCTGCGGATCATACAGTTTGCGGACGCTCTCGACCAGAATCACGCCGACGGCCACGAGCAGAATGCAGGCGTTGAGCAGCGAGACGAGCACGGTACTCTTCCGATAACCGTAGGTATAGCTTGCCGTAGGCTTCACGCGAGCCAGCCGGAAAGCGATCAGCGACAGCACCAGGCTGACTACGTCGCTCAGGTTGTGTCCGGCGTCCGAGATCAGCGCGACCGAGTCGAACCAAAGTCCGGCCCCGAACTCGACGCAGACGAAAACCAGATTCAGCACGATACCGAGCACGAAAGCCCTGTTCAGGTGGTCGACCGGCAGATGATGGTGATGATCGTGTCCCATAGAGTTTTTCTCCTAATGATCCGTTCTTATTCGGAAGCAGCCCCGGAGCGCGAGCGGCACGGACGGAGCGAGAAAACGCTTCCGGCGGGCAAGTTACGAAAATTATCGGGAAAGAAGGGCCGGCCTCAAGGTTCTGTTCGGAAAGCGGCATGCCAACGCGGCCGGTCGGGACAATGACCTTTTCGGTTCCGGAACTCGATCCGGGTCCGTTCAGAACAACGGCCGGCACGCCGCATTCCCCGGCCGGGAGTACGGTCTTCGACCGCCGACAGCGGCAGGCACGCTCGGGCCCTACCTATCAAAGCCCAAAGAAGCGTCACTGCGCAGCCGAACCGGAAACACCAAAGCCCGAAACGCCGAACCGCTTGCAAACAAATATTTTAATTCTTATATTGGGGAACGAATACGAACATAAACCTTCAAAATCTCACCCGATGAACCGAACAACGCACATCCGCCGCTCCTTTTTTTGGAAATTCGCCCTCGTACTGGGCGCTTACCGGCTGCTCGTCCATCCCGGACCGAATGCGTCGCCGTCCTATCTGGCGCTGAACATGGCCGGCGTCATTCTTCTAAGCTGGATAATCAGCTATGTCTACGCGACCTGGATTCGGCAGAAAATAGCCCGCTACGACAGGATTCGGCCCGATATGGAGCCGGGAGAGGTCCTGCTGGCCGGTAGCGCGGCCACGTACGGTCTGCACGGAGGCCGGTTGGTACTGACGGACCGGCGGCTGATTTTCGTCGGATCGATTTTCGGGAAGAAGAAAACGGTCTTCGCGCTGCCTTCGGCATCGGTGGCCGCCCTCGATCCGTCGGGACGATACGGCCTGCGTCTGACGACGACGGAAGGGCGGAAGCTGACTTTCCGGCTCGCGCAAGCCTCGTCGAGCCTCCGCCACGCTTTCGTCCGGACGGCGCACGAGAACTCGCTCTGAATCCGGAGAACAGTCCGTACCGTTTCCATGTTATGGCAGCCGGAACGCTTGCTGCCGCCGGAACATCCCAGCAGACGCGGCTGCAATCAGATTCCAATCAAGCAAGGGCAGCCGAAAGCCCCGCCGTCCGCCCGGACACGGGTCCGGGAATGCGTCCGGGAACGCGTCCGAACGGCCGCTCCGGCCGAAACGTTTCGCCGCACGCTCCTGTCGACGTCCCGGGCCGGAGGTTTCGGAAACCGTCCGCCGCCGGACGATCTACGTTCGGCCCCCAAGGGCCTCCTCCGGTTCCAGGTATCTCCGGCCGCTCGTTTCCCTATGTTTAGGTATTTCGCAACCGGTCGTGTCCCGTTATCTTTGCCAAAAACAAAAAGAGACATATGGAACACAAGATCGGAATATTCTACGGGAGCTCGACCGGAACGACCCAATCCCTCGCGGAACAGATTGCCCTGAAAACGGGCGTTTCCAAAGCCGATACGCACGATGTAGCGGACGCGGCTCCCGATACTATCGACGGCTACGACTGTCTGCTGCTCGGATCGTCCACATGGGGCGACGGCGACCTGCAGGACGACTGGTACGGTTTTCTCGACAAGATCAAGACGCGGGACCTGTCCGGCAAGACGGTAGCGCTCTTCGGCTGCGGCGACAGCGAATCCTACCCCGACACGTTCTGCAACGCGCTCGGCACGATTTACGAGGAGCTTCTGGAGGTGAAGCGCCCGGTCATCGAGCTGGAGGAGCGCATCCGCTCCCTGGAGACGGAG
>ERZ857827.2706-NODE-2706-length-12337-cov-2.224963_pt1 | contig 12337 bp, 16 predicted proteins | sample MGYA00519761_ERZ857827 | MGnify/ENA primary metagenome ERZ857827 (study PRJEB31778, sample SAMEA3449370) | human gut metagenome | biome: human gut; feature: human-associated habitat; material: faeces | place: United Kingdom | collected 2010/2012 ... | reverse complement strand
CACTGATAACCTCGCCGCCTGTAAGAATTGCAATATCACGCAGCATTTCTTTCCTTCTATCACCAAATCCTGGCGCTTTAACAGCTACGCAAGTAAAGGTTCCTCTCAGTTTGTTCACAATCAGCGTAGACAATGCCTCGCCTTCAATATCCTCTGCTATAATCACAAGTTTTTTACCAGATTGAACGATTTGCTCCAATAATGGCAAAATCTCCTGGATATTTGATATCTTCTTGTCAGTAATTGAGATATAGGCATCTTCAATAATAGCTTCCATTTTATCTGTATCTGTAACCATATAAGGTGTGATGTACCCTCTGTCAAACATCATCCCTTCCACAACTTCAGAATACGTATCAGCCGTTTTGCTTTCTTCCAATGTGATAACACCATCGGCAGAAACTTTCTCCATTGCCTCTGCAATCAGCTTACCAATATCTTCATCACCGGCTGAAACAGTTGCAACTCTTGCAATATCCTCTGTACCATCTACTGATTTGGAGTTTTTCTTAATCTCACTAACAGCCACCTCTACAGCTTTCTGCATCCCTCTTTTAACAACCATCGGATTTGCGCCTGCTGCAATATTTTTCATACCCTCTTTAATCAATGCCTGTGCAAGCAAAGTTGCGGTTGTTGTACCGTCACCGGCAACATCGTTTGTTTTGGTAGCAACTTCTTTTACAAGCTGTGCGCCCATATTTTCAAACGGGTCTTCCAACTCAATTTCCTTTGCAATCGTTACCCCGTCATTTGTAATTAACGGAGAACCAAACTTTTTATCCAAAACAACGTTTCTGCCTTTCGGACCAAGCGTAATTTTTACAGTATCAGCCAGCTGGTCAACGCCTTTCTGCAATGATTTTCTGGCATCTTCGCCGTAAATAATCTGTTTAGACATTTCTACAAACCTCCCTATTATTCAACAATAGCCAAGATATCGTCCTGGCCAACAATGGTATACTCTTCGTCATCAATTTTAACTTCTGTGCCGGCATACTTGGCTGTAATAACCTTGTCCCCGACATGAACAAACATCGTAACTTCCTTCCCATCTACCATGCCGCCCGGGCCTACTGCAACGATTTGCGCAAACTGCGGCTTTTCTTTTGCAGAACCTGCTAAAATAATTCCGCTTTTTGTTGTCTCTTCCGCCTCCAATAATTTCAGAACAACTCTGTCCTGTAAAGGCTTAATCTTCATACCAAAGACCTCCTAAATAATATATAGTATAGACACTTTTATGTTTAGCACTCTTCATATCTGAGTGCTAATGATATTATATCAGATTTCCACATTTTTTCAATAGTAAATTTATCCAATATTGTATGGCACAACTGTTACTATTTTATGCAAGTAAACAAACCGGCGCAAAAGCGCCGGTTTGTTTACTGTTTATCCCGATTACGAATTTCCACACGCCGTATCTTACCGCTGGATGTCTTTGGAAGTTCCTTAACAAATTCAATTACACGAGGATATTTATAAGCAGCAGTCTGCTGTTTTACAAACTTCTGCATCTGCCGAACCAGCGCCGGGCTGCCTTCATACCCTTTCTGCAACACAACCGTTGCCTTTACGGCAAAGCCGCGTTCCGCATCCGGAACACCTGTTACAGCACATTCAAACACAGCTGGATGTTTTACAAGTACACTTTCCACTTCAAACGGACTAATTCTATACCCACAGGACTTGATAATATCATCTGTCCTGCCCACATACCATATAAATCCATCTTTATCACGGTATGCGGTATCACACGTATGATATACCCCGCCCCGGAACGCGATATCTGTAGCCTCCGTATCTTTGTCATAACAATCCATAAGACCGTAAGTACGGGGGACCACAACAATTTCTCCGGCCTCACCTGTCTGTACATCGCAAAGATCCTCATCTACAATACGCAAATCGTACATAGGTGACGGACGCCCCATAGAACCCGGGCGAGACGCTGTATCAAACAAATTTCCAATCAACATCGTTGTTTCTGTCTGCCCATTCCCCTCTTTAATCTCCAGCCCGGTATGTTGATAAAAAATTTCAAATATATCCGGATTTAAGGCTTCTCCTGCCGTCGTAACATAGCGCAATGTAGAAAAATTATAATTGTCTAATCCGCTCTTTACTAAAAAACGATAGAATGTTGGCGGGGCACAAAAAGTACAAACATGATACCTTGCCACTACATCCATCATATCCGCAGGATTAAAATTATGATAATCGTATGCAAGTACAGCACTTCCGCACAGCCATTGTCCATAAATCTTTCCCCAAGACGCCTTTCCCCAACCAGTATCTGCTACGCTCATATGAACGCCGCCATCCTGCACGTTCTGCCAGTACTTAGCCGTCATAATATGCGACAGCGGATATGTATAATTATGAACAACCGCTTTTGGAAATCCGGTCGTACCGGATGTAAAATAGATCAAAAACGGATCGGTTGCTTTTGTCGGTACACGGGGAAAATCAGAACTCTCCGACTTAAGGCCAATATCAAGCCGCTCAAACCCAGGCCTATCTATTCGAACATTAAACAGCTTGCAGGAACCCGCCGCTGCCCTCGTATTCAGGGCAACGTCCTCATCCTCACAGCATATGACAGCTTTTATATGTGCAGTTCTAATCCGATAAGCGATATCTTCTGTACTTAACATAAAAGAAGCCGGGATAGCCACAGCTCCCATTCTATGCAAAGCCAGCACTGTATACCAGTATTCAAAATGGCGCTTTAAAATAACAAGAACACGGTCCCCGCGCTGAATACCTTTTGCAGTAAGATAATTGGCCGCACGGCAAGATAAATCTTTTAAATCAGAAAAAGAGAAAATTCGCTCGTTTCCCTTATGGTCACACCAAATCAACGCAGTTCTATCCGGTTCCTGTTCTGCGATAACATCCACAATATCGTTAGAAAAATTAAAACACGCTGGATACTCCAGTTCAAAACGTGACAAAGCTCCGTTTTCATCAAAAGTCTGTTTACAGTAATTTAAATATAAAGGTTTCATATATTCTCCCTGCTTTCGGAATAAACGCCAATTCTGCGATACCGATTATATCTCTCGTCCAAAAGCAAATGAGGCGCCTTTGCACGTAATTCAGACAAATCTTTCAAATATCTGGAACGCATCACCGTACACATTTTATCAAAATTTATAAAATCTTCTTCAAATATATGTTCCGCAACGCCAAATTCAGCCATATCCTCTGCTGTTATATGCAAGCATTCCGCAGCATCCGCCACTTTACTAGAATCTTTCCAGATAATACTTGCACAGCCCTCCGGGGAAATGACAGAATACACCGCATTCCGCAACATATATACACGGTCCGCCATTCCCAATCCAAGCGCACCGCCGCTGCCGCCCTCGCCAATTACTGTCGTTAAAATCGGCACCTGTAAGGCGGACATTTCCAAAATGTTTTCAGCAATCGCCTGCCCCTGCCCACGTTCTTCCGCCTCAGCACCACAATATGCACCAAGCGTATCTACAAAACAAATGACAGGTCGGCCAAACTTTTCCGCCTGCTTCATCAAACGCAGCGCCTTCCGGTATCCTTCAGGTTTGGGACAGCCAAAATTCCGGCGCATACGTCCGGGTAAATCCGTACCCTTTTCGATAGATAAAAATGTAACGGGTATTTTACCCAAATAACCAATTCCACCTTCAATAGCGGCATCTTCACCAAAACGACGGTCTCCATGAAAAAACATATAATCCGTCAGAATATTTTCAATATAAGAAAGAGCTGTCGGCCGGCCATTTGCCCGGGCAGCTTTTAACTTATCATATGCCGTCATCAGCCATTGCTCCTTTCATGTTGGGCTAACAGTAAACCCAACGTTTTTTTCAGATTTTCACGGCTGACTATCGCATCAACAAAACCATGCTCATCCAGGAATTCCGCACTCTGAAAATTTTCCGGCAGTTTTGATTTTGTTGTCTGCTCCACAACGCGGCGTCCCGCAAAACCAATAAGCGCCCCGGGTTCAGCTAATATAATATCTCCCTGCATCGCAAAACTCGCCGTAACACCGCCGGTAGTCGGATCCGTTAAAACAGTTATATACAGATTACCGGCAAGACTATGGCGTTTTACAGCCGCACTAACTTTTGCCATCTGCATCAAGGAAATAATGCCCTCCTGCATACGTGCCCCTCCAGATGCGGTAAACCCAACAACCGGTAAATTATTTTCTAATGCATACTCAAATATCCGCGTAATTTTCTCACCCACAACAGAGCCCATACTGGCCATAATAAAATCTGGATTCATAGAAAACACAGCGCATGTATGCCCCTCAATTTCCGCCTACCCGCAGATAACCGCTTCTTTTTCACCAAGAGATTTTTTTGCATCTTCTAATTTTTTTGCATAACCGGGGAAATGTAAAAAATCTTTACTTTCCAAATCGGCAAATAACTCCTCCAGGCTGCCCTTATCCGTCACCCAATCCAATCTGCGGCGGCCGCCTACACGGATATATTTGCCACAATGCGGGCAAAGCCAATTTGTCTGCCGCAATGTTTTAATTGATGTTTCCGTTCTGCAAGAACGGCAGGACGCAGCCTCACGGTCGCCCTCCAGCGTCGTCTTGATTTTTGTAACGATTCCATTGATAAAATCTTTCATCTCAGCCACGCTCCCCGTCAGGTACAATCGCAAAAGAAAATTCTGCTCTCACGCATAATTTGCCATTCACAAAACCCTTTGCACTTGCAAAATAAAAGTTTCCTACGGTACGGTCTATATGACACGAGGTTTCAAACACATCGCCAACCGTTACAGGGTTTTTAAACCGAACCTTATCAAGCCCTGTAAAAAACGGAAGTGTCCCCGGTTTTAATCCGGTCCCTAAAAGGACACAGGCAGACTGTGCCATCATTTCACACAGAATTACGCCTGGAACAACCGGCTTACCGGGGAAATGGCCTTTTAAAAACCACTCATCCCCCGTAATCTTCTTTTTGCCATGCGCCACACCGTCTACAACCTCAGCCTCGTCAATCAGCAACATATTATCCCGATGCGGCAATATTTTTTTTATCTGCTCTATATCCATACCGTTTACTCCTTACAGCTTTTTAAAGGCTATGCATGCATTGTGCCCACCAAAACCAAGTGATGTTGATAAGGCGGCGCGGATATCTGCCCGAACAGCCACATTAGGTGTATAATTCAAATCACATTCTTCATCTGGCTGCAACAGATGAATCGTCGGCGGAACAATTCCCTCTTCCAGTGCAAGCATACAGGCAATCGCCTCTGCTGCGCCGGCAGCGCCAAGCATATGTGCCGTCATTGATTTTGTAGAGCTTATATGCAATTGATATGCATCTTGACCAAACGCGTTTTTAAAAGCTTTTGTTTCAGTCAGGTCATTCAGATGCGTGCCCGTACCATGCGCATTTACGTATATATGATCAGCCGAAATATCTTTTAACTCTTCCGCTGCACAACGGATTGCACGCGTTATGGCATCTGCCTGTGGATCTGGTGCCGTAATATGATGCGCATCACAATATGTCCCATAGCCAACTACTTCTGCATAGATTTTTGCACCCCTTGCACACGCATGTTCATATTCTTCCAAAATTAACGTTGCAGCCCCCTCGCCAAGTACAAATCCTCCGCGGCGCTTATCAAATGGCAAAGACGCGGCGTCTTTATCCTGAGACTCAGAAAGAGCCATACAGTTGCCAAAACCTGCAACTGTTAACGGAGTGATAGCAGACTCCGCCCCGCCACAGATAACAGCCTTTTCATATCCGTGCTTTATGGCACGATAGGCCTCGCCAATTGCAGTTGTTCCAGTAGCACAGGCTGTTGATACCGCGATACAGGACCCTTTCGCATGATATTTTATCGCAATATTACCCGCCGCAATATTCGCGATCATCTTTGGGACAAATTGTGGGGACACAAAATTCATCCCGTTTTCCAACTGTGCTTTATCTTCTTTACACAGCGTCTCAATGCCCCCTATGCCTGTACCAAAATAAACCCCGACATCTTCATCCGCAATAGTTCCTGCAAGACCGCTGTCTTCATAAGCCTCTTTTGTGCTGGCAAGTGCATACTGTACAAACCGGTCTAATTTACGGCCGGCTGCTCTGTCCAACACCTTTGCCGGGTCAAAATTCTTTATCTCCGCCGCAAGACGAAACCGCTCTTCGCCCAGCGGATACCTTGTTATCTGATCAATGCCACAAACTCCGTCCTTTAAGGACTGCCAATATTCAGCAACTGTATTGCCAATCGGTGTAACCGCACCGATTCCTGTAACCACAACTCTCATAATACTCTCCTCTCAGCAACCTAACCCGCCGTCAATGCGGATTACCTCACCCGTAATATATCCTGCCGCATCAGAAGCTAAAAATACACATAACTGTGCAACCTCATCAGCTGTTCCCATACGTTTGGCCGGTATACTCTTTACAAGGTCCGACCCCTCCAGATTTTGTGTCATATCCGTTTTAATAAAGCCCGGCGCAATTGCATTACACGTTACACCACGGGCAGCAAGCTCTTTTGCAACAGACTTAGTAAGGCCAATAATGCCCGCCTTTGATGCTGCATAATTTGCCTGCCCCGCATTCCCCATCAAACCAGAAACAGAACTGATATTGATAATCCTTCCGGTACGCTTGCGCATCATAACAGGATAAACAAGTTTTATAAAATGAAACGCCCCTTTTAAATTTACATCTACCACATTGTCAAAATCCTCAGCAGACATCATCAATACTAATTTATCCCGCGTTATCCCCGCATTATTAATCAGAACATCCACAGTTCCGAAATCTTCCAGAATCTGCGCAAAAACACCAGCGGCCTCATGAAAATCAGACACATTGCACCGGTATGCTTTTGCCTGAACACCATACGCGGCTAAGCTCTTTTCCATTTGCTCCGCCTTTTGTACATCTCCTGCATAAATCAATGCAATGTCTGCTCCCTGCTGTGCAAATGCCATACAGGCCGCAGCACCTATTCCCCTGCTGCCACCGGTTACCAGAACAGTTTTCTTCTCAGCCATGGCACACCGCCTTTACCAGCGCAAGGCTCTCTAAATCATTTACCGCAAAAGCTGCGCATTCCGGCAATGTCTTTTTAACAAGTTTTACTAATGTATCCCCTACACCCGTTTCAATAAAAGTATCAAATCCATCCGCATACATCGTGCGGATAGTCTGCTCCCAAAGCACCGGATGATTCATCTGTTGCATAAGTGTTGCGCAAACATCTGCCCCATAAGGTTTTGCAGTGCTATTTGCGTAAACGGGGATAGACGACTGTTGGGTGACAACGCCTTTCAGATATTCACCAAATTCCATGGCAGCCTTATCCATATACGGACTATGAAATGCACCGCTTACAGCTAAAGGAACAGCCCGCCCGCCTTTTGCTTTGATTTTACCTGTAAATTCCATTAACTCCTGCCTGTCTCCTGCCACAACAAGCTGCCCGGGGCAATTATAATTAACCGGATATAAATGTGCAAATTCAGCTACAATCGCTTCTACATCTTTATTCTCCATTTTAACAACCGCAACCATGCCAGCGTCTACTTTTGCATTCGCCTCACCCATCAGCTCTGCCCTGCGGCACACAACTTCAAACCCACTAACATTTACAAATGCGTCTGCATAGGTAAGCGCAGCAATCTCACCCAGCGAAAACCCGGCAACGCCGTCTGCTTTTACACCATTTTCTTCCAGAGCAACAGCAGCAGCCATATCTGCTAAAAATAGGCAGGGCTGTGTATTTTCTGTTTTTTTCAACGTATCTGCATTGGAATAAAAGCTCTGGTTAATTGTACCCGGGCGTTTGTTTTCCGCCATGTCATATAAAGCTGTGATAACGGAATAGTTTTCATAAAAAGGCTTCCCCATACCGGGATACTGTGCGCCCTGTCCAGAAAATAAAAATGCTATTTTACCCATTTATTTGCTCCTTTCAGTATCTGTTCTGCTTCCAGCGTAATTTCTTTTATAATCTCCGCAGCTGTCTGTTCCTTATTAACAAGGCCGCTGATCTGACCGGCAAGTACGCAACCGTCCTTTACATCTCCGTCCACGGCAGCCTTGCGCAATGCTCCGGCACCTAACTCTGCAACATCCTGCGCAGTCGTCTGCGGTAAATATTCTGTCTTTAAAAAGCTACGTGCAAATTTATTTTTGATACAACGGCACGTATTTCCGCCAAAACGACGGCCCGTCGTTACAGTAGATACATCTCCGGCCTTTAATACCATATTTTTATATTCCTGATGTACGCCGCATTCTTTTGCCACCAAAAAGCGCGTGCCCATCTGCACACCTTGCGCACCAAGCATCAACGCTGCTGCAAATCCCCGACCATCCGCAATACCGCCGGCAGCCAATACAGGAATTTGTACTGCATCACAAACCTGCGGCACAATCGCCATCGTTGTAAGTTCGCCAATATGTCCACCAGACTCCTGCCCCTCAGCAATTACGGCACTCGCACCGGCTTTTTCAGCCATAACTGCCATTGCAGCTGATGCAACTACAGGAATTACCTTAATACCTGCATCAATCCAGCTTTGCATATATTTTACAGCGCTGCCCGCACCGGTTGTTACAACCGGTATTTTCTCCTCTGCCACAATTGCGGCAACCTCATCTGCATACGGGCTCATCAACATAATGTTCACCCCAAACGGCCGGTTGGTCAACGTCCTGGCAATCTTAATCTGTTCCCGTAAATATTCGCCGCCGGCATTCATGGCAGAAATAATCCCAAGTCCACCGCCCTCAGAAACAGCCGCGGCAAGTTTTCCATCCGCAATCCAGGCCATTCCGCCCTGAAATACGGGATATTGTATTTGTAACATATCACATATAGATGAAACCAACATAAAAGATACCTCATTATCCAAATAATATACAACCGCGCTGTGCGAAAGCAACGCGGTTGTTCTGGTTATTTATTTGCAAGTAATTCGTCAATTTTCGCAACTACGCTTTGTACATCCGTCAAAGATGCATCCATTTCAACCTTTACACCTAAATCATTTTCAATGTTCAAAACCATTTCTGCCATATCAAGGGAATCAATGCCCAAATCTTCAAATTTTGTATCAGGTGTAATTTCAGACGCCTCCATACCTGCCATTTCTGCAATCATGCCTGCAACTTTGTCATAAGTATTCATAACTTTATCCTCCAGTAAAATTTTGGTTTCTGTATATTTGTACCGGAAGATGGAAAAAGGTTACAAAAAAATAAGCAAAAAAATGCTTTTCACTGTTTTGTAACTTTTACGCCTAAGAATACACAAAATAATAGAGTTTAATGAGAGGTAGGCAACAGGAAGGGGGCAAATGGTTTGGATGAGTTTGAAACACTATATAGGGAACAGTATGCCCATATACGCCATTTTTTACATAATTTGTGTACGGATGATGATATTGCAGAGGAACTGACAAATGAAACATTTTATCAGGCATTCTTATCTTTCCGAAAGTTCAGAGGAGACAGTAAAGTATTCACCTGGCTGGCTTCTATTGCAAAACACACCTATTATAAATATTTACGCAAGAACAAAAAACAAACCATAAGCTTAGACCAGATGTCGGATGGATTTGTCGTAGCCGCGGCAGATTTACCCGAGACCTATACATTAAACGGAGAAATACAGGCAGCTGTTAAACAAAATATAGCAAAAATGCCGCAAAAATACAGAGATGTTATTGTATTAAGAACATATACGCAAATGCCGTTTTCTGAAATAGCAAAGACGCTTAGAATTAGCGAGAACTCTGCAAAGGTACTTTATTTCCGTGCCAAAAAAATGTTATCGGAGGATTTAAAAAATGAATTTGACCTGTGATATTGTTACAGATTTAATGCCCTTATACAAAGATGGGTTGGCCAGTACAGACAGTGCACATGCCATACGCGCGCACTTGCGGACATGTAAGTCATGCAGGGACAACTACAGAAGATGCATGCTGGCCGACATGAAACGTGCTGTCTTTATTAAAAACCAACCGCCAGCCTATCCGGAGGCTGTGCTGTCAGAACGGTATCAATCCCTGTCAAAACGTCTGCAAAAGCAACATATGCTCCGTTTTGCTGCCACTGCGACCATTGTTGCAGCCAGTATTGCATTAGCTGCGGCAAGCATTTATTTAAAGGACGAAAAATAAATTTGAGGACGGAAATCTTTCCGTCCTCAAAATAATTTCAGCTGCCTATCCGGCAAAGTACGCAGATATTGAAAAATTGCACCAATGTCGGCAACTATTCCATATTCTTTACAAAATTGATAGAATAAACCCATCAGATAATCTGACCGGTCACTACCGACCTGATAGGCTAACCCATATTTTTGATGATATACATCGCTTAGCCCTGCAAAATGCCGATCAAGGGCTGCATAAAAATATTCCCTGTTTCCCTCACGCAGTGTCAGCCCAATGCCAAAACACAAAATTCCATATACCTCCGCTTTCCTGCAATCATCTAAAATACCGCGCATATTTTCTTCTGTATCATTGATAAATGGCAGCAGCGGAGACAGCCAAACCACAGTTGGAATGCCATTTTCACGGAGAATCTGTAACACTTCATAACGCCGTTTTGTGGTACATACATTTGGCTCAAGAACTTGGCAGAGACTTTCGTCAAACGTAGTCAGCGTCATCTGCACCACACATTTTGCATTTTTATGGATTTGTTTAAGCAAATCCAGGTCACGCAAAATCAAATCAGATTTTGTCTGAATCGCAAGCCCAAATCCATTCTGTTCAATTATTTCAAGGCATTGCCTTGTTAAAGCTAAATCTTTTTCACATGGCATATAAGGGTCGCTCATCGCGCCCGTACCTATCATACACTTCGTTCTTTTTGCGCGCAGCGCCTGTAAAAGCAGCTGTGGCGCATTTTGTTTTACCTCAATATCTTCAAAGTCATGCTTCATTTGGTAACAATGTGACCGACTGTCACAATAAATACATCCGTGTGTACAACCACGGTATATATTCATCCCATTTTGCGCAGAAAGCAGACCTTTCGCTTCAACAAAATGCATCATCAATAACAAAATAAAGGTGCACGTTTTTTAAAATAAACGTAGTTAACCGCAAACAGGCCAAAACAAAAAACGGCATTCCCCAAAATTGTTGCCATCAATTGAAAATAAAAATGAAACGGCAAATCTGCACGGTAAACAATCACCAACCGGACTAACTGATACACAACCACACTCATTAATTGGAAAATAAAACTTAATAAAAACTGTTTTACCCCTTTTTGTTTAAAGGCCTCCAAATTCCACCACATATAGACCGCATACATACTCAACAGAATATAAACAGCCAACATCCCCGCATCAAGCGCCTGTAACCCCGGATAAGGAACATAAACATGCAGAATATATGCATCATATGAAAGGCCAAAAAACAAAATGGCTATATTGAACAGGCACAGAACGAAATTAAAAAAAATGAAAAAGGAAAGAATACTTTTATACCACACCATCCCCCGCCGATAAGCCTGAAGCTGTTGCGGATTCAACCCATGAGGGAAGTATTTAGCCGTATGCTTATCCATCGGATAAGATAGTTTTACGCCACAATACGGACAAAACAATGCGTCATTCGGCATTGCCTGCCCACATTTACAACAAACCATAACAACCTCCCTCAATACAGGTACTCCATATAAAGCATTTGAATCCCCATATCGTTGATAAAAGCAGCTTTTTGTACAAAGCCCGCATGTTGATAACATTTTTGCGCTCTTGGATTGTCTGCACGTACTGTGAGAACTACCTTTTTTAAGCACACACCTGGCAAGCCGCGCATTACCGCCTCCTGCACAGCCTGCCGGCCATATCCTTTACCACGAAAAGCAGAATCGGCTATAAATACCCCAAGCACCGCGCTATCTTCCTCCTGCAATTCCAACCATACACTGCCTATAAGCCTTGTATCGACATAAATATAATACCATGCAAGCGCATGCCCGGCAAGCACACGTTCATAGTCTTTTGGATAAATTCGAGACTGATACCTTTTCCACGCCGCATCATACAATTCATCAAAACGCTTATATAAATACAGGTTTTCAGTCGTAATTTGAATTAGTTCCAATACTTCACATGCAGCAGCTCATGTTCACGCCCTTTCAACAAGCCCTCATACAATTCCCGCATCACCGGATTTTCATCAGAAGACTTCATGCTGCTTATTTTATCCGTTTCATACAAACCGTCACTGCGTTTTTGTTTAGAGGCCCTGCGCACAAATGGCTGGCCGCCACCGCAAATACAACCGCCCGGGCAGGCCATAACC
>ERZ857827.2702-NODE-2702-length-12356-cov-2.900821_pt1 | contig 12356 bp, 11 predicted proteins | sample MGYA00519761_ERZ857827 | MGnify/ENA primary metagenome ERZ857827 (study PRJEB31778, sample SAMEA3449370) | human gut metagenome | biome: human gut; feature: human-associated habitat; material: faeces | place: United Kingdom | collected 2010/2012 ... | reverse complement strand
AACACTTATGTTGGTGGCGTATAGCTACTGCCCATATAATGGAGTTATGAAAAGATAACTTTTACTTTAATGCGGATACATCCATTTTTATAAAGGAGTTCGCTCGAAGGAAAAACGTCATTTAATTTTTTATTGAAGTATACCTCACAAAATACCTGATTTATCAACATGATCATACCATTGCCTTGCGATGATTCCGTGTCCGGCAACGGTTGGGTGTACGCCGTCCCACAACAGCTACTCCGTTTCGACATCCTTTAAATACTTATCAAACTCATCCTGCAGCGGCACAAATACCGCGTTGTATTTTTCAGCAAGCTGTCTTGCTACTTGTTGGAATTTCGTCACCTCAGTACGATGAAATTGCTTTTCTTTATCTGTTTCATTGATGCTTAACGGCACAAACTCTTTTTCGCATAAAACGTATGGTGAATAGTTAACGTACTCTTTTACATGATGCGTAATACCGAATATAGGTTCAACTATTACAAGCTTTACATTCGGTAAATATGCAACGGTATCCGACAGCAACAAATCATAAACACGCTCGTATCTTCTTATATTTGCATTCTCCAAGCCAATTATTGACTTATATAAATCATTTACGCCGATATAGATACTGATTACATCCGGTCTTAACTTTAAAACTTGTTCGTACCAAACTTCATATAGTGCGTTTATTCCTCCACCGCCAAAGCCTTTGTTTACAAACTTTGACTTTTTATCAATAATATCCGCAGCGATCCTGGACGAAACTATATACTGGTAACCGTGACCCAAATTGTGATTTAAATCCATATTTCGGCTTCTACCACCGTCGGTTATTGAATCTCCTGCAAACAGGAATGTTGTATTTTCTTTTACTGTAATCATCTTAATTTTCTTTCTCCCTTAGGAAATTGATGTTGCTCACATTTCCAATTTTCAATATATCATCTGGAGCAATTTCTTTATCACTAATTTTAAAATTTTCGAATCTAATATTACTGATTCCAGAACGAGGAGAATCCTCAACGCCGCACTTGATTAGCGACTCAATCATATTGGATGTGGAACCATTAATCATTATATTCTTAAATGAAATATTCTCTATCCGATAGCCCTGAACTTCTGTATATGAGGCTGCGCTTTTGGCCCTGACCTCTATGTGAACTGCCTTTCCGTTATGTCCTTTGCTCACATTAAATATCATATCCTCAAAGATAATATTTTGCACAAGCTGTTCGCTTTGTGACAGTATCCGCATAAGTCCACTCCAATACATCGCATATTCTTTTGTGTTTCCAAATATACGATATGGCGTTTCCGTTATCTCACAATGATGTATATAGAGATCACGTATTATGCACCGGGGTGTTTTTTTACCTGTAGCATGGCCACCCAAAACAAAAGGTCTTGCATTAGATGCCATAATGCAATTTTTTACTTCGACATTTTCACATACTCCGCTTGGATTTTTATATTTTTCATCACCGAGCCACGGGATTGAATCGCATGAGTCATACATACAAAAGCAATCATCCGCGCTTTGAATATAGCAGCTATCAACCAATAAGTTCGATGTATTAACGCAGTTTATGCCATCTGCATTCTCTGTTGATGTAAACATTTTAACATTGGTTATCTTTATATTTTTACTATTGCGAATTGCAATACCTCTAAATTCACAGTTCAACAAAACATCTTCAATCTCTATATTCTCACAGCCTCCCTTAATATATATATTCGGCAAAGCAGTTTTTCTAAATGCTCCCCAATACCTATCGTGTTCAAAGTTCTCTTTTGCCCCATGACATCTATCAACAAGCGAAATCTCACCGGTTCCGCAAATTTTAACGTTTCTTACCCCGTCTAGGACAATTGCGGCATTTACAACTGCATCATTTGAAATATATATAATCGTATCATCGGCTATGGAATCTATTATTGGCATTCCAAACTCGTTCATTCTAATATGTTCGCAATTGTCCGTCGTATAAATCCCGGCCTTAAATTCGATGATGTTCCTTTTGTCGAGATTAATTTTCTTTTGCCTATTACAGAAAATATGTATTCCACCGAAAATGTCACCATCCGGTTCAAGATAAAAATTCATTGAGTTCTTCACAGTTATTATGGCCTTACCGTTAGCAAATTTCAGGCATTCTGAATATCTTTTTGGTTTGACAACCAACTTTATAACACTAATAGGAATTTCAACCTCAATCGTCGCTTCAGTCTCAAATTCAATATTTGCATAATATGTTTTTATCGTTTTGGTTCCCATACCAAGTCCATTATACACCGCATATATTTCGGGCGGAAGTTTAATATTATTTTCTGTTCCATCCGCCAAAAGCGCAATGCACACATCTATGTTTCTTTTGTCTTTTTCGACCACCGATACTTTATACTTGTCCGACATAAACTTAACATTCGCTTTGTTTCTTATCATTTGAATCGCCTTATTTTCTTTTTTTATTTGAGTACTCGACGGAGAAAGCTACTTGCTAGCATTGGCCAACCGGCGTTTTCAGGAATGATCTGTTCTGGAGCGCCATTGCGGGCGCTTTGCTCATTACAAAGAGATAACCCATGCCCGCCAGTAGGAAAAATATGAATTTCAGCTTCGATTTGCTGCGCACGTAATTTTTCGGCAAACATCAGCGTATTTTCAACGGGTACGCAATCATCACTAAAGGTATGCCAAAGGAAAGTCGGGGGACAGTTTTCGGTAACATATTTTTCCAAAGAATAGGAAATATGCTGCGACATATCGGTTGAACCGGACAAGTTAATAAAAGAGCCTCGATGTGCATAGAGACCGCTCGTTATAACAGGGTAGCATAGAACCATAGCATTGGGACGAACGTGATCTGGGGAAAGGCCCATTTCCTGCCACAATTCGGCATGATGCCATTGGGTTCCGAGACAACCCGCAGCATGCCCTCCGGCGGAAAAACCCAACAATGCAATTTTGTTCGGATCAGTGTGAAGTTCTTTGGCATGGCTGCGAATCCATGCGACGGCAGAAGCTATATCCTGCTGAGGACGGGGATAACGATTCGGTGCCACGCGATACCACACCACAAAGCAATTAAAGCCCTCTGGAAGGAAACGTAAGGCCACAGGTTCTGCCTCCCGTTCACACAGCAAACTATATCCGCCGCCGGGACAGATGAGAATAGCAGGCCGTTGAATCTCAGGGTCAACGGTTTGAATGGCGGAAGGAATATATAGATCGACCGGAACCTTATAATCTGCCGCCGAAGGAATATAGACTCGTTCAAAGCGCATAGCATTTTTCCTTTCTTATGCCTGGCCAGCTTTTTTAAGTCAAAAGGATAAAAACAGATCTCGTTCGCAAATTACCCTTTCATTTGCACCATCAGGTTTCCTAAAGCTGTCGCTTCAGATGGACCGACAGTAACGGGCAGCCCTGTAGCTTCCTGCGTCAGACGGTTCAGCAACTGATTGTTGCATCCGCCTCCAACAATATTGAGGGAGGTAAAGCGGCGTCCGGTAAGCTGCTGTAACTTTTGGACTGCCCGAGCATAGCATACAGCCAACGAATGATTAACGCAGAAAAGCAATTGTGCGTCATTCTGAGGTAAAGGTTGTCCGCTTTTCGTTAGTTCTTCCTGCACAGCATCTATCATGGAGTCAGGATTCAAGAAACGTTGACTTGTTGCATCTACAACGGGCAAGTAATCGGTCCCTTGCTCAGCTAAATTTGCCATTTCTGCAAAACTGAGGCGATCTTTCCATTCGCTGCGAATTCTCTGAAGCATCCACAATCCCATAATGTTTTGTAAGAAGCGAATGCCATTTACCCCTCCTTCATTAGTAAAACCTGCCTCTAATGCTTCCGTGCTAAGAACGGGCTTAGGCAGTATTGTTCCTAACAAGCTCCAAGTGCCGCTTGATAAATAGACTGCGTTCTGATCCTTGGCTGGTACGGCAAAAAATGCGCTGCCGGTGTCATGGCAGGCAGTCAAAACGACTTGACAATTATATCCTACTTTCTCGGCGATTTCCGGCAACAGATTTCCGAGAGGCGTCCCTGGAGGAACAGGCTTCTTTGCAAGAATGGCAGGTGGAATCCCAGCCGCTCTGATAACGGTCTCATCCCAATCCTTTGTTTCCGCATTCAGCAAGCCACTGGTTGAAGCAATGGTATACTCGCTTTCCATTTTGCCGCAGAGAAGGCCGGTCAGGTAACAGGGCATAAATACCAGTTGGCTGGCCTTTTGGTTGTATTCCGGATGCTCAAGAAAATCTGCTATCAGTTGATACACCGTATTATAGGGTTGCTTGGCAATACCCGTGTATGCGTAGTGCTGCTTAAAAGAAAGTCGTGATTCCAGCAGCCTATCCATCCCTTGAGTTCGATTGTCACGATAGGCGACGGCATTTCCAAGTCGTTGCCGGTTTTGATCCAGCAGCACATAATCGACGCCCCAAGTGTCAATGGCAACAGTAGCGGGGATCGTGCCCTTCATTTTGCATTGCTTCATTCCTTCTAAAATATGCTGCAGCAATGCCTCTACGTCCCAGCAGTCATGACCATTTTGTTGCCGGAAGGCATTGGGAAAGCGGTACACTTCTTCCATGTTCCAATGACCATTTTCCTTCCACCCCAGCATGTGCCGCCCGCTGGAAGCGCCAATGTCGATTGCCAGTGCATAGCGCATGTTTTGACCTCCTTTGACCCAAATCTGCTTTCCTTCACCATTTGCAATTTTGGAGCAGCCTTTTTGTATCCGAGCGACCAGTTCTCTTTTAGCATAAACATTGTATTTTGCTGCCGCTTATGTTATCATGGCAAATAGCTGTTCGATATTCTCTTTTTTGTGCGGAGGTTTTGCATGCATTCTTTGCAGTATCTTGAAGCCAAGCAGCGCGGAACCATGGATTTTCCTTTGGATTATCACTTTGTCAGCAGTACTCACACCCGCTACGAGATGCCTTATCATTGGCACGAAGAAACGGAAATTCTCTTTGTGCTGTCCGGCAAATTTTCACTGTTTCTGGATGGAGAAAGGTTTGAACTGGATGCAGGGGATGTTGCCTATATTGCTTCGGGAAGTCTTCATGCAGGCATGCCACAGGATTGTGTCTATGAATGTATCGTTTTTGATTTGCGGATACTTTTGAACATTCCTGGGGCCTGCAGAGAATTGATTGGCGAGGTAAACAGTCGAAAGATACGGATTCAGCCTTGTTTTAGACACAATTCCACGATTGCCAAAGAGACAGTGCAACTTCTGTTTCAAGGTTTTCGCCAAAATCGGAAGGGCGGCGAGCTGATCGCCTTAGGCTATTTACTTGCATTTTTTGGTGCCGTTTATGTGCAGGAAAAATATGTTCTGGAAGAAGTGAATAGGGATGAAGATAAAAAAATGCTCCAGCTGAAAGCGGTCTTTGACTTAATTGAGGCACAATATAGCCAAAAGCTCACATTGGATGATTTGGCATCCGTTGTTCATCTGGATCGGAAATATTTTTGTCGTTTTTTCAAGCAGGCGACTCATATGACCCCCATGCAGTATTTACAATATTATCGAGTAGAACAGGCATGCTGCGAGATGCAGACAACAGATAAAAACGTCACGGAAATTTCTTTGGATGTGGGCTTTCCAACGCCCACGCACTTCACCAAAATATTTAAAAAATATAAGGAAATGACACCAAGCCAATATTTGGCCAGACTGCATTCCATGGTAAACAAGACACCTTTGGACGAAAATGTGAGACAATCCATTAAGCATATGGAGCAGAAAAATAAAGGAATATACAAGCGCTGTATTACAAAATAAGCTTCAAAAATATGGGAAACGATTGAAGAGATTGAGGAGGCCACTGTGAACTAATGAATGAAGTATCGCTTGAGCGTCGCTCCGAGCTACAAAAGCTATACCTTAATAACATGCAGGAGATCAAATGGAGAATAGAAGCAATAGATGATATTTATTTAAAAAAGAAGGCAACTACTTTTTTTCAGACGAATATAGAATTTTGTGTTCTTCAAATTAGAAAGATCTTGGAGCTAGTAGCACTATCGGCATTAGTATCAGATGCTGATGTCTATAAGGATAAATTGAGAAAAATCGAAACAATGTGGAATGCACGTTTAATTTTACAAGACATAGAGCGCATTCATCCTGGCTTTTATCCTCAACCTGTGCGTACGGACGAAAAAAACGAATATGAATGGATTGATATTGGAGAGGAATATCTTACCAAGGATAAATTTGTAAAAGTTTACGAAAAATGTGGAAAATTTCTCCATGCAGCATCTCCATTTATTGATGAGGCCACAACGCAACAGGAATATCAACAAATATGGGATGCCATTCCTCAATGGCGCAACTGGATCCTAAGATTACTTAACAGACATATCATCAAACTTTACAATCAAAAAGAATTGTTTTATATTATTATGAAAAACAATGGTACTGGCACTCCTGCTGGAAACATTTTTGTAGAAGAAACGGAGAACGATCAGAATTGACAAGATGAAATTTTAGTTTCCAGGCACGGTCGCATAGAAAAAAATTTAATCGTCTGTTCCCGAATGCGTCATGAAGAAGTTGGTTTAGGAATATAGAACATGTACAAATGGGCAATCAATTAAGAGGCTAAAGTATCCGACTTGATGGATGAAATAGGGCATATAGGGATACTATTGACCGGCGTGAGAAGGTGATTTGATGAAGAATCCGTTTTTGGTATATCAAGCAAAATCATTTTATAATGCTTTCATCTTACTTGAACAGACAAAAGTGAAAGATGATGAACTGCTCCTCGTAGTTCCTCGCCTTGTTTATGGGTCATTCTCTGTTGAAGTGACCTTAAAAGCAATTTTAACGGAGCAAGGTATTTCTTATGGGAAGGAGCATAACCTGAAAACTCTCTTTGAAAAGTTGCCTTTTGAAATTCAAAATCAAATTTGGTGCTATTTACTTGCAAAAGCACCCGAGTATTCTGATACAGAAAAACGCGAAAATGAATTGATACTTATATCCAATGCATTTGTTAATTGGCGATACTGTTTTGAACCCCATCGGGCTCCTGCTTTAGATTCTCGATTCCTTGATGCTTTTGCCAATGCTGCCATCACCGTAATGTTTGAATTGGGCTATAATGTATTTTTTGAAAAATTTCAAAAGCCTCATTCGCCAGAAGAAGATGCTGAGATCGATCGCAAGTTCGAGGAAAATCGTAGATTTTTTTTGAACCACAATCAGGGTAAGCGTTCGAAGAAAGGAGAGTAAAGTTACGTGATTGCCGTTTAAGCAATACAAACTCCATACCGGCACCTCAAATGTTTCCGTCGAGGGACCATACCTAATGCCACCTAATACACTGCTCAAATTTGCTGCTGCATTTTGGAACGATAAATGCTAGGGGACATGCCTTTGTGCGCATGAAAAAAACGTGAAAGATAAAACTGATCGCAAAAGCCAAGCTGCTCGGCAATTTCTCTTATGCTGTGCTGCGTCATGAGCAACTTGCGCGCAATTTCTTGCGTAAGCATTTCATCAATATACCTTCCAATCGGCATTCCGAATTCCAGACGGAAACGTTTGGTCAAGGCACTTTCAGACATGGAAAGCATGTTTGCAATTTTGCGTATGGTCAAAGAAGAACTTAACTCTGTATGAACGATCCGAAATACAGCCTGTAGAAAGGGCGAGCAGGGGCGTAATAATGTTTCTTCCAGCCCCAATTTAGCAGCAAATCGTGAAACGTCTGTCTCAATCTGGCAACGAACCATCATTTCTTGAAGATAATCTCCAGACAAGTAGTTTTGACAGACTGTATCTATATCGTGGAGAAACGGAAGCTCTGCCAGCGTTTCCGTCCGAGAAAAAAGATCATAGCCGTCAGATGTTTTGGCCTCAATATGAAAGTAAAGCTGCTTCATCTGCTCGGGGCAACGATATTGCAGCGTGGTTCCGGCCGGAAGCAGATAGACATAGCCTTTTTTCAGCGTCAGATGTTGCTTGGAGCTTTCGACATATCCGTTTCCATCAGCGATGTAATACAAACGTGAATAAGGCGGATGTATGCTAATGTCAGCCCACGATGGGTCCAGCTGCGCCAAACCGCTGCTGATTATTCCCAGATGAATTGCTGCCCAGATTTCCTCGGCGTGTTTGCCTTTCTGTACATTCATGACGTTTTCTCCATATCTATACGGAAAAATTCATGGGCTGCTAAACCCACATAGATTATAATGCTTTCTGACAAGTTTGTCATTCGAAAAGGAGGTTTTCTTCATGAGCAGCTATAAAATTAAAAAAACGCTTGGAGATGCTACTTGGTTCCGTCACGATCGTTTTGGCATGTTTATTCACTGGGGACTGTACGCTTTACCGGCTCGTCATGAGTGGATTAAAAACCGGGAGGAAATTCCGGAAGCAAAATATGATAAATATTTTGAACACTTCGATCCTGATTTGTATGACCCGCGGGAATGGGCTCGTCAGGCCAAGGCTGCAGGAATGAAATACGTTGTGTTGACTACAAAGCACCATGAAGGCTTCTGCATGTGGGATAGCCAATATACGGACTACAAATGCACCAATACGCCTGCTGGACGTGATCTGGTAAGGGAATATGTGGATGCGTTCAGGGCGGAAGGACTGCATATCGGTTTTTACTACTCTTTGTTGGATTGGCATCATCCGGATTTTACTATCGACATGTATCATCCGCGCCGGGATGATCCGGACGCTTATGAGCAGAACCAGGGCCGTGACATGCGCAAATATGCCGAATATATGCGCAACCAAGTTACAGAACTTCTGACTAATTATGGGAAAATTGACATTCTCTGGTTTGACTTTTCCTATCCGGATAAGAATGGCATCGGGGATAAGAGCTGGATGAAGGGCAAAGGAAAAGACGACTGGGAAGCCGAAAAGCTGATTGCACTGGCCAGAAGATTACAGCCTGAAATTTTGATCGACAATAGAACTGGCATTGAACAGGACCTTTGGACTCCTGAACAATTTCAGCCCACCGAATGGGTACGTCATCCGAAAACCGGCGAGTTAGTCACTTGGGAAGCCTGTCAGACTTTCTCTGGAAGCTGGGGTTATTACCGGGACGAACAGACTTGGAAGAGCCCAGAAATGCTGATTCGCATGCTGGTGAACAACGTATCAATGGGCGGGAATCTCTTGATGAACGTGGGCCCCACCGCAAGAGGATATTTAGATTACCGTGCCGAAGCAGCTCTGAAAGTCTATGCTGACTGGATGAAGTATAATTCCCGTTCCATTTATGGATGCACGATGGCCGAACCCGAGTTTACCGCACCTGCCGATTGCCGCCTGACACAGAGCGAAGATGGAAAACGGCTCTATGTTCACCTGTTTGCCTATCCTTTTGCACATCTGATTCTGAAGGGCCTTGCCGGAAAGGTAGAATATGCGCAGTTCCTTCATGATGGCAGTGAAGTACTTTTCAATGACGGTAAAATGAAGCATTTTGGCGATGCGTTGCCGGCTGACGAAAGCCAGGTCGTATTGTATTTGCCGCCGGTCAAGCCAAACACGCTTATTCCTGTCATTGAACTATTCCTAAAATAAAAAGTTTTGCTTTGATGAAAAGCAAGGCTTTTGCCCGCCGGGAAACCCGGCGGGCCTGCTTTGCAATCAAAAAGGACTGAAAAAATGAACCAGGAAACTCTGAAATTTGATTTTGTTGTAGTTGGCGGAGGAATGAGCGGGGTATGTGCCGCTATCGCCGCTGCCAGACACGGGGCTAAAACAGCGCTGATTCAAGCGCGACCTATGCTTGGCGGAAATGCCAGCAGCGAGATCCGGATGCACATTTGCGGCGCAGATTGCCATATGACTCGCCCAAACGCACGAGAAACCGGCATATTAGAAGAGATCCTTCTGGAAAACAAACGGCGTAACCCAACGGACAATTATGCGATTTTTGATTCGCTTCTTTGGGAAAAAGCCGCCTTCTGTCCCAACCTTTCCCTATATTTGAATACCTGCGTAGATGGTGTTGAGGTGAAAGATAGCTGCATCTAATCTATCACTGCCTATCAGCAGACCACGGAAAAACATTTCCTTTTTCAGGCTCCGTTGTTCGCAGATGCTACGGGTGACGGTTCTGTAGGTGCCTGGGCGGGAGCGGAATATACGGTAGGCAGAGAAGCGCGCGATACCTATGGGGAAAGCTATGCGCCGGAAAAAGCGGATCATTGCACCATGGGTAACTCTCTGATGTTCAAGGCACGCGATACTGGTGCACCAGTAAAATTTATAAAACCGAAATGGGCCAATACGTATACAGAGCATGACCTGCGACATCGGATTCATTCGGATATTACCTCTGGTTATTGGTGGATTGAACTGGGCGGGGGAAAATATCATACAATTGCCGATGCGGAAGTACTGCGGGATGAGTTGCTCAAGGCCGTTTATGGTGTATGGGATCATATAAAAAACGGCGGAGAGCATGGCGCTGAAAACTATGACCTGGAATGGGTAGGCATTCTGCCCGGCAAACGGGAAAGCCGCCGGATTCTGGGAGATTATGTGCTCAAGCAACAGGACTGCGAGGATGGGCGACGCTTTTCGGATGCAGTAGCTTATGGCGGTTGGCCTATGGATGTTCATACTGTGGAAGGTTTTTTGAATGATTCAGACGAACCGACCGTCTGGATCCAACTGCCCGACGTTTATACGATTCCCTATCGTTGCTATTTTTCTCGAAATATTTCTAATCTTTTCCTCTGCGGACGAAATATTAGTGCCTCTCACATGGCATTTGCATCTGCCCGAGTGATGGGCACCTGTGCCGTTGGAGGTCAAGCGGTGGGAACAGCTGCAGCGATTGCTGCTCGCGAAAAAATCAAACCACGCGATGTGGCCCGATATATGAAGGAGCTTCAACAAATGCTTCTTCGTGACGATTGCTATTTGCCTGGTATTCAAAATGAGGATTCTAAGGATTTGGCAAAAGCGGCGATATTTACTGCCAATTCCAGTATACCAGGCTGCGGTCCGGAAAAATTGCTTACCGGCATTGCCCGTGCTGAAGGCATAGAAAGCAATGCTTGGGCAGCTTCTATAACTCAGAACCCAGAATTGACCCTCTGCTGGGAGCAGGAACAAAGCATTCACGAGCTGAGATTGACCTTTGATAGCAATCTTTCCCGCGAGATTACCATCAGCATCAATCGGGACGTGCTGGGCAGACAAGTCCACACTCTTCCGCCTGAACTGATTCAAAGTTGTCGGATTCGCTTTTTTCATCACGGTGTCTGCGTATTGGAACAAAGGCTTGAGAATATCGCCTCGCGACTGAACGTGCTTACCTTACCTGAAGCGTTACTTTGCGATAGAATCGTTATAGATCAATGGAAAACCTATGGTTCAGATACGGTACGGCTATTTGAAGTCCGTGCTTATGCCTAAAAGGCAGAACAGGAGACAAAGATGGAATCTTTTACTTATCAATCCTCCCCTACGGAGAACCGGCTGGAAACCTATGAATGGGACAATGTATGGTGGGAGCACACTGAAAAAAAGGATTGTCCTAGAATTCTTATCATCGGTGACTCGATCTCCTGTGGCTATCGTTCGCTGGTGAATCGGAAATTGTCAGGAAAAGCGGTAGCCGATGGTTTTGGAACTTCCAAGGCTGTCGATAATCCTGCTTTCCCCTTGGCACTGAATTATCTTTGCGCGCAACAGCCGCAGTATGACTTGATTCTGCTAAATAATGGGTTGCATGGTTGGCATCTTCAGGAGGAACAGTATCAACAGCAATATCATTTATTGGTTCACGAAATACAGAAAAAATGGTCCAAAGCCAAGCTACTCTTATTGTTGACGACACCGGTACGGGATTCGAACAATCTGGCTTCTTTGGATGAGAGAAATCAAAGAGTCATTCAGCGCAACCAAGAAATTCAGGCCATTGCGGAATCTGAGGGACTGAAACTGCTGGATCTATATAGTCCTCTTTTAAATGAAGTTTCACTCTCCAAGCCGGATGGCGTGCATTTTCAGGAGGCCGGATATGATAAAATAGCAGGTTTGGTGGCAGAAAAGATACAACAGCTTCTCGGACTGGAATAAAAATTTATTTCGAGGAAAAGCGTGCCCATCGCGGCATGCTTTTTTCGTTGAAAAAGCACTGTTCTTTTTATGAAAATGGCTTTTGCACGAATTGGCCAGTTGTTCACCGTATTTTTTCTGTTTATGATAGTCTAAAGTTTATTAAACCGCTATGAGGTGAACGTATGAAGAGTGCGCTGAAAGATTTGTCCTTTGACGAGCTGCTCCGTCCGGAAGGCCATGCCTGCTCCTGCGGCGGCCATCACAGCTGCGGCCTCCAAT
>ERZ857827.2693-NODE-2693-length-12403-cov-4.131762_pt1 | contig 12403 bp, 18 predicted proteins | sample MGYA00519761_ERZ857827 | MGnify/ENA primary metagenome ERZ857827 (study PRJEB31778, sample SAMEA3449370) | human gut metagenome | biome: human gut; feature: human-associated habitat; material: faeces | place: United Kingdom | collected 2010/2012 ... | reverse complement strand
TGTATTTGTCTTACAAAACTTTGTATGAGGTGGTACATCGTTTTGTGGGAGGGTGTTACAAAATTTTGCAGGAGGGTCATACGAAGTTTTGTAGGGGGTGGTACAAAATTTTGTAGGAGGGTCATACAAAGTTTTGTATGAGGAGGTACAAAATTTTGTAACAGGCTTATTTGCTTGGTTTTCAGCCTGTTTTTGTATTTCTTCCCCTGTGTTTTCTACATCTTCGTCATCTCCTGGTATGTCCAGATATGTACATGTGTAAAGTCTATCAACGCATAGATCAATATACATGACATTATTTAAGACCATTCCGCTATTTGTTTCTATGTTACGGAATTCACGACGGATCACACCGATTTCCTCTAGTCTGTCAAACGCTGCCTTCACACTTCTCCGTGATTCTCCAAACTGCTCGGCAAAATCATTGTAGGTTTTCTGTAGCAAATCCTCTCGAAACTTTTTTTCTGTAACCAATTGTCATGCCGCTATGCTCGTCCCGTACTTCCACGGGACGATACCAGTACACGATTTCCGACAACACACAGATAGCGAGAAGATATGGCTTGCCATTTTCACGCAAAATTGTTTTATACCAATTTACCGGTGTAACATTGCCACTAATGTTCATATCTGCCAGCGCATCCACCGACGCATTACCGGTATTTACGATGTTTGTCATGCCTTCTCACCTCTTTTCTTCCATTCATCCAAAAGGCTTATTATAACCTCTGTAATCTTCTCTTCTGTGTATTCATCATCAAAGTAGTCATCCAGTCTGTCTGCCTTGAATGTTACTTTTCTCGGCTTCGCTGACACCTGTTCCGGAAGCATGATGTTCCTCACTTCTTCCTGTGTAAGCATATTTTCCCGGCAGAATGCCTTTAGTCTTGCTGACTGTTCTATATTGGGGAATACATTCCTGTCGAGTATTATATCGAGTACCCACTGTTGCTGTTCCTCATTCAGATACGAAAGATCCACTCCTTGAATAAAGCCAATCTTTTTCCGATCAACAAAGTCAAGCAGTTCATCAGAGAGCTTTGCAAGTCTGATATATCGCTGAATCTTCTTTGCGTTCTCGCCGGTTTCCTCACTCATGATATCAAGGCTACTACCCTTATCTCCCTTAATTCCCTGATGTTTCATGGCATAGTAACGCATACTATACGCCCTTGCCTTTTCGCTTGGAAAGATATCTTCTCTCTGAATGTTACTGTCCACCATGACAATGGTAGCTTCATCATCATTCAGATTGCGAATGAACATCGGCATGGTATCAAGACCGGCAAGTTCACAGGCAGCCTTTCTTGTGTGTCCGGCAATGATTTCATAACCGCCCTGTGGTCGCATTCTCGCAATTCCCGGGACAAGCACGCCATACTGTCTGACACTCTCTACCATTTCTTCAAGCTTATCTTCATGAATCTGAAACGGATGATTTCTGAATGTATGCAAACTGGCTAAAGGTATCTCACGAATCTCACCACCATTTGCATTTGCCTGTTCCAGATTTTCGTTTGTACCAAACAGATCGTCAAATGATTTCATCTTTATCTTGGAAGCACTATTGGATTTATTCATCTGCAAGCACCTCCTTTGCGAGCTTCTTATACGCCGCCGCAACTTTTCCTCTTGGGTCATGCTTGAATATACTCACACCCTCTGCGGAAGTCTCTGCCGCTCTCACAGAATGTGGGATAACCGCACCAAACACACGGACATTTTTGCCATAGATTTCTTCCACCATGGACTTGATTTCCTTTGCGTAATTGGTACGTCCAACCATCTTTGTGAAAACGATTCCCTCTATCCCAAGATTCGGATTCAGATATTTCTTTGTCCTGCCAAGGGTAGTGATAAGCTGCTGCAGCCCCTTTACGGAAAGGTACGCTGCTTCTATCGGTATGATGACTGAATCAGCCGCAGTCAGGGCATTCATTGTCACCATGCCAAGGCTGGAATTGCAGTCAATCAGGATATAGTCATACAAGTTTCTCACACTTGTTATGTACTCTTTCAATATGTACTCTCTCCGCATGGTATTCACCAAGGTAACTTCAAGTCCGGAAAGTTCGATATTGCATGGAAGAAAAGATACTCCCTCCTCATGTACAATAACCCCTTCCCGCTTTCCATAATCTTCATCATTGATCACTTTACCCATGATCGTCGAGAGAGTAACATCAAGCTCATCAGGCTCTGCCACGCCAAGGCTTGATGAAAGGGATCCCTGACTATCCGCATCTATAAGTAGTACCTTCTTGCCTTCTCTTACCAAACCTATACCTAAGTTTACTGTTGTCGTAGTCTTTGCTACTCCACCTTTTTGATTCACGATTGCTATTACTTTACACATACCGTTGTACCTCCATTTCCTATCGAATCACCATGCCACTTCCTACATAGCGACATTTTTCTTCTACCTGCATAACGTTACTTGGTTTCTTACCAGAATCCTTTTTCTTTCTTGATACTTCTGCATACACACGTTTATATTTATCTGTTCCAACATTATCGAAAAAAGTCGAAACATTATTCACTTCAAATCGTTTATCTCTCTGAAGTAAACGTACAAACCAACGTATGTCATTTTTTGTCCCTTGAAGCCTTATCTTTAACATATTGACACCTCCTTGAATAGAAAAATAAAAGGCAGGGATATTCAATATTTTGTAATTAAATATCCCTGCCAAATTGGCTATTTTATTCACTTTTATTCATCAAAGAATATTGTATCCCTCGTGTCGACTCTATAGCCGACAACGACATGAATTCTGTCCACTATCTGCTTTTTATGCCTTTTCACATCGGTTCTGCCGAAATTGAAAAAGCTGCAAAAGTGCGTAAATTCAAGGATTTTCACGAATCTGTACGACGTAGCCCTATTATAGTCTCCACAAGAGTTGTCTCAAGGAACACATCACCAACCACAAGCTTGCCATACTCTGTCACATCCTTGAATGCAACAGGCACAACATTCGGCTAACCATCTGAGCATGTGGCAAGATCCCACATTTCATTTTTTAATAATTTTATCACTGATTCTGTAAGCATAAGCACATCTCCTTTGTTTTTGATGCACCCATGATATTATATCTGCTCCCATCTGGTAAGATATCAGCAAATTTATGAGTTACTAATAAATTTGATAGCTTACTGATATTTTAGCATTTCCATAATCCATGCAGGTTACAATATGCATATACTTCTTCTACCTGTTCACCATCGCAAAGGCAAAAATCTGCTACCGGCTCCTGCCCTGGATTTAACTGTTTTCTGTATATTCCCTGGTTTGTATTTAATGTAATCCACTCAATGAAATGCTCTTCAAGCATTGGATGTTTTGTCTCTCCGACCACGACATGAACATGACTGCCTTCTATAGTATATACAGGTACATGCTTCTCGACAGCAGCATCTGTCACTCCGGCTTTTAATTCCTGCATAGGTTCTCCGCAACAAATTACAGGTACACCCTTATCCTTTACCTTTTCAACAATGTTTCCACAATGCTTACATATATAATACTTTACTTCCATGCCTTTTTCTCCTTCCATGTGTAAAATTTATAATTCAATTGTCTCCATAATCTTTTTCAATGAATCTGCAGATTCCTTAAGCTTTAACGCTTCCTCGCCACTTAAATTAATAGGTATATCAGACTCAATACCATCTGCACCTACAATAGCTGGCATACTTAACGATACGCCGTCAATATCATATACTCCATGAATCATGTGTGATACAGGAAGTATTGATTTTTCATCTCTCATAATCACTTCGCAGATTCTTTTTACAGACATTGCAATTCCATAATATGTAGCGTGCTTTTTGTTTATAATCTCATAAGCACTGTTCTTGACTGCTGTAGCTATTTCTGCCGTGTTTTCCTTGTGCTTGTAATGTCCACGCATTTCACACATTTCACTTAATGGAACACCAGATACATTGGCTGATGACCATGCTACAACTTCGCTGTCTCCATGCTCACCTACTATAAATGCATGAACACTCCTGCTGTCCACAGATAAATGCTCACCAAGCTTATATCTTAATCTGGCACTATCTAACACAGTACCCGATCCAATAACCCTGTTTTCTGGAAGTCCTGATAACTTTATGGCTACCTGAGTCAGGATATCTACCGGATTCGCAACTACAAGCATGATACCTGCAAAATTTCTCTTTGCTATTTCAGGAATGATTGACTTAAATATTGCTACATTTTTATTTACGAGATCAAGCCTTGTCTCTCCCGGTTTCTGTCCCGCTCCGGCAGATATGACAACAATTGCAGCATCAGCCACATCATCATAATCTCCGGCATATATTTTCATCGGACTCGCAAATGGAATACCATGACTGATATCCATCGCTTCTCCTTCTGCCTTGTTCTTATCTGCATCGATAAGGACAATCTCTGTAAACAAGCCACTCTGCATTAAAGCAAAGACTGACGCAGAACCGACAAAACCACAGCCTATCATTACTGCTTTTTTTGAATTAATCACTTGCTTTTTCGTAATAATCTCATCTCCTTAATAATTCTCTTCATGTACTTCAAAATAGCTCTGTGGATGATTACATACCGGACATACCTCAGGAGCCTTTGTTCCTACCACGATATGTCCGCAGTTACGGCATTCCCATACCTTAACTTCACTCTTTTCAAATACCTGTGCAGTTTCAATATTCTTAAGAAGTGCACGATATCTCTCCTCATGATGCTTCTCAATTTCTCCTACTGCTCTGAATTTTGCTGCAAGCTCAGGGAAACCTTCTTCTTCGGCTGTTTTCGCAAAGCCTTCATACATATCTGTCCACTCATAATTCTCGCCTTCTGCAGCTGCCGCCAGATTTTTCTTTGTATCACCAATTCCTGCTAATTCCTTGAACCACATCTTTGCATGTTCTTTCTCATTATCTGCGGTCTTTAAAAATAATGCAGACATCTGCTCATAGCCTTCCTTTTTCGCTACAGAAGCAAAATAGGTATACTTATTTCTCGCCTGAGACTCTCCTGCAAATGCCTCCTGTAAATTCTTCTCTGTCTGTGTTCCTGCATATTTGTTTACTGCCATCTCTTTTACCTCCGTTTTCTTTACTATTTTTCTCCCTGCATTTCGGGCAAATTCCTTTAAATGAAATATCATAATCCAAAAATTCAATTCCATGAATGTTACGAATTTTTTCCAGCAAATTCGGTAATTTCATCCATATCCGCATCAAAAATCTCACTGCACTTTACACACCTGACATGGTAGTGATTTCTCAATGTGAAATCAAACCGGTTCGGTCCATCGGGAACTTCAACCTTTCTTGATGCACCTTCCTCTACCAATATATCAAGATTTTTTTGAATGGCATTTTTCCTGCTTGTCGCCGCTCATTATTGGGATTAGTTCTCAATAAAGATTATATTCTGTTTTTATTTTATTGTCAAGAAAATAGTAATAATTCCAGCCTTTTCCTCATCTATTCCAGTCAGGTCACAATAGGCGCACGCAACAGCCTGTGTACAGTTATAACCATTCTTTTTTCTCTCTTCTGCTTCTTTCACTCGTGTACTCATGTGCTTCTCCTTATTATTCATATCATAGCAAGTATTTCGTCTTTTGATTTTGTTCCTACTGAATGATTTTTGATTTTTCCATCCTTGATAACAAACAATGTGGGGATACTCATTATCTGAAACCGACTTGCTAATTCCGGTTCTTCATCTACATTGATTTTCACGACTTTAATATCCTGACGTTCTTTTGATATTTCCTCTAATACAGGTCGAACCATTCGGCACGGCATGCACCATGATGCCAAAAATCTTCTTGAATTAGATCGTGAATTTGCTTTTGTCAGCAAAGAATCCCCTTTTTTGTCGGAGATGCTAAAAAATTTATTAATATGCTGTTCTACAACATACAAAAACACCGTTATGTTTTAATTGAAGTCAAGACAAGGGCATTGATTCCGGAGATATGGGACAATTAGGAACTTACATTGACAGTCGCTTTCGCCAGTGCTAGTATCTGTATTGGTTAGACGTATCTAACTTTTTTTAATTTTAGCATATTATCAAACAATTAGGAGAATATTCTTATGAAAGTTTACGAATTCGGGGATAAAAATAAACCGAGCATCATGCTCTTTCCTGGCACCTGCTGCTATTGGAAAACCAACTTTGGACACGTTCTTGATGGGCTTCAGGAGCACTTTCATACTCTGGTTGTCAGCTACAGTGGATTTGACGATACGGAGAATTCTACATTTATTTCAGAGCTTGACGAAGTTCTGAAGGTTGAGAACTACATCAAAGATAAACTTGACGGAAAGCTGTTTGCAGCATACGGCTGTTCCCTCGGAGGTTCATTTGTCTCTCTCCTGATCGGGCGTCAGAATATACATATAGATCATGGAATCATAGGTTCAAGCGACATGGATCAGGCGCCAAAGTGGCTGGCAAAGCTTGAGACAGCCATCATGATGCCTATGTTCTATCCTTTTATCACCGGCAAGGAAAGCGGTATTCTGAAAAAAGTATTTGAGAAGAAAATGAACGAAGGAAATGACAGTTCTGAATATATGAAGAAATTCATGGAGATCATGGGCAAAGGAAGTGGAATAGACTTTTCATTCATATCCAAGGAGTCCATGAAGAATCAGTTCTGCACCGACCTGTACACAAGCGTTGGAGAACACATAAACGTACCCGGAACGACTATCCACGTATTCTACGCCAAGAAAATGGGTGAGAAATATCTTGAGCGTTACAGGAAATGTTTTGCTGATCCAGATATCTGCGAATTTGATCTGCAGCACGAAGAACTTCTGCTTGACGCCAATCGTTGGATCCATGAGGTCTGCAGGGTGTGCGGCATAAATCACACTTTATAGTCCTCGTATAATATTCAAATAATCCCTACTTCTTCATAATCATATGGACCGCCCCTGCAAATGACAGTACAACGATTAATTTACTCAAAATTTAAGATGGTGGTGTATTGCCTCAGCAATACTCCCACCCTCTAGTGACTGATTTTTCTGTTGTCCGAACAACGAGACCGACCCTTACGTTCGGCATTGGAGCAAGGTTTTTCGCTGCCTGCCAGCGTCCTGTATCTTTCGCAACAGGATAGGTCACAAGCGATGTAACCTCGGATTGAATCGTGTCAGTCCACGTTGTTCTCATTATGCGCTGACCCCCAGAGAAAATCAATGAGCCTGTAATTTAAAATCACTATGTTTTTATATACACTCATATACACTCAAAAGTGGCTTAATTCCTATGCTTTTGGCTACCCCCATTTAACTTTTCCTTCAAACCATCGTAAGAAATTTTTTCTTTTAGATTTTTCTCTGTCTTTTCTATTCCTAACGATACAAATGGTGGTTTAACTCCGTGTGATAATCCGATCACTCTATATCCTATATCATCAATTTGAATCTTTTTTCGTGATTTATTTTATTCCAAAAACATCTTCTGGGATTCCATCTGGATATATCGGATGACCCGCTGTGTGTATCTCTACATTTGGCGCCATGAAACAATTGTCACCTATGGTCACCTTTGCAACATCAAGGATTGTACAGTTATAATTTGCAAAGAAGTTCTTGCCCACTTCTATATGTGAACCGTAATCGCAGTAAAATAGTGGGTTAACACAAGCTCAATCAGACTTGCCAAACAGCTCCTTTACAACCTCTGATATGCCGTTGAAATCCGAGCGTTCCATGAAGTTTAGCTTCTGCAATTTCCAACCTACATAAGGATGGAACAGCTATCCCTCTATCCCGACTACAGAGGTGTCAGCCACTGGCATGAGTGGCATACGCCTGTGGATTTTCCGGTACGAGCTATTTCTGTGAGTTGTTTCACAGGCACTATGGGATTACGCCGAATGAATATAGGAAAGAGAATTTATAGTTTTATGATTCTCTTTGCTCTCCCAACAGTAAACTGAATTATCGGCCCCGATACAATCACAGTAACAACCGTACACACACCAAACTTTCCCCCAAGGATCACACCTATCACAACCATGGCAGCATCAAGTATCATCCTGACTACCTTCACCTGCCAGTGATTCTTCTCTGCAAGCGCAAATGTCACAGCCTCGTATGAACCACGCCCAAGGTCTGCTGCCGCATACAGTCCAGTTCCCACCGCAAACAGTACAATTCCGACGAGCATGATCAACATATTGAGCCACATGTATTTGCTGTAGACATGCATTTGCGCAAACAGATCAACACACAAGCTGTAAACGATCTGGTAAAGTATCGTACCTATATTTATCTGCGATCTGTAATATATGAGAACAAACAAGATCATTATCACCGCCACTATGAACGACGCTGCTCCGATACTCACATGAAACGTACCGGATATTCCCTGCCATAATACCGCAAGCGTTGCACCGCCAAATCCGGCATACAATGCCAGGGTTATACCATATGCGGCAATGACTGAACCAATTATTATAACAGCTATCTGCTTTATCCACTCTCTTTTACTCATACAACCTCCTGTTGCCAAATAAAAAGACTATAGATAAAACTGTTATGTTCAGAAACAGCAAAATCTATAGTCTTCTTACATGCCGAGACAAACTCTTTTAATTGTTGCCATATTAGATCATTTATAACTTTTTGTCAATAACTGGTATTTCATCCCCTACCACCTAGATACAAATTCAAGAGTCTTGTCAAGTGAATCAAGTCTCGCCTTAAGTCCCGGCTCCTTATTCTTGACATATCCCTGACATACTAAATATGTCTACTGCTTATATCAAATTCTCTCCTTTGCCTGAAAAGCATTTATTTCTTCTATCATCTTACTGACCGCCAGGGAATATGGAATGTTTCGTCTCCAGGCAATCACAGTACTTGTCGTAATTTCAGGAAAAATTTTTCGTTGTACAAGAATGTCATCTCTCCAATACTTTGCAGCACCTTCGATTGATATCGGATACCCCAATCCATTTGCTGCCATGACTCCGGCATTGGTTCCAAGATTACTCGTAAAAGCAATCTGCAGTTTCGAAAAGTCTTTTCCAAACCAATTGGCGAGTTCACTTTGAACATTTCCTCTTTCGGGCAGGATCAATGTTTTTCCTATGAGATCTTCCTTTTTTATAAACTCTTTTTTGGCCAGCGGATCATCTGGCCGCATTCCAACACACCAGTGATCACAATCCGTAATCCGGATATAATCCAAACCTTCGGTGTCCACTGGCTCCAAGAACAATGCAATGTCTACAAGTCCTTTGCTCATCATCTCATACACTGCATCTGCTGTTGCAGTATGCAATGCAATCTGAACCTGCGGATATTTTTCTTTGTACGTTTTACATATCTTCGCCAATGTCTCCATTGCCGCAAATTCACCGCATCCAATGGTTATAGTGCCCTCTACTACCGTTTCTTTCCCTTTAAGTTCCTCTAGTGTTATTTCCTCAAGATTAAGAATCTCCAAGGCTCGCCTTTTTAATAGAATTCCCTCGTCAGTAAGTGAGCTTTTCTTCCCCCTACGAATAAATAATGTTACTCCAAGCTCCTCTTCAAATGCCTCCATTTGTCTTGAAAGCGTTGGCTGAGTAATATGCAATTGTTCTGCTGCTTTTGTAAAGCTCTGTTCTTTTGCTACTGTCAGAAAATAGCGTAATAGTCTTAATTCCATATCTTTAAAGTTCTAGTATTTCCTTGTTTTTTTCAAACCTTTTAATCAATTCTTTTCCCATTACTATAATTTCATTTCGCCAGGGATGACCGAAGATTCCACAATTCCATGTACTATCAATGAAAAAATAATAATCTCCATCTGGATAATATGTTGGAAAATACACTTGACATTGTCTATCAGGATCATAATAGTTATAATTCATAGAAATATCTTCCATTGGTGAGAATTCAAAACAATCATGATTCCAGTCTAAGGCATACATTTTTTCCAGTCCTAGTTCCTTCAAAATAGAATTGATTATTTTCTCTTGTTTTTCACTCCAGGGAGTCGCTTTATGATACTTTTTTGTATTGCCTGGTATTATAATCCATTCACCAGTGATGCCATCACGAATCCATCTTCTAAAACCCTCCCTTCATACTTCACATGGTCATTCACCACCACTCCAATGATTCTTGAGTTGTTTCTCGCAAGCAGAATGCCTGCCATATTCGGGATATATCCTGTCCTTTCAAGCTCCTGCTGAACACGTTTTACTGTTTCATCTGAAATCTTTTCTGTATTTCCATGAATCACTTTTGAGACAGTTGCGGTACTAAGTCCTAGTGCATCTGCGACATCCACAATCCTAACCCTGTTATGTATCATATCCATACCCTCTTTACCTGAATTTGTAATTACATGGTACAATCAAAATCTGATTTTTACAAAGGTTAAACGCATAACCCATAACAAAATCCTTATTATGTTTTTGTCGTATTTTACTAAAACGTTCTGTCCCTTCTTGTATATTCCAAGCATTAATATATACTGATAGAATTCTTCTGGATATATATCCCTGTACTTCGCACAATACTTAGAAATACGCCCCCAGTCAAATGCCTTTCCATCATAGATACTGTCCATTTTCATATCTATCAACCCCTTAAATTAGACATCGACCTTATATTTCTCATGAAATAAACTCTCTCCTCTTGTCCCTAATTCTCTCATAAATATCAATCGCCTTGTTAAATCCCTTGCCCAGTAATTCATCACATGCTTTATTCAGCGCATCCGGAAAAGCATTTGCCAAATAATCAAACCGCTTCATAGCCATTTGCTCTCCTAGTCCAATGTTAGCCGCTTCTCTTCTAAATGAATCTCTGGTGATCTTTTTAATATCATACTCATTCCCAATACTAAATGCCATATCTCTGGTACTGCTTGTATATATTACCGTACTCAATATGTCATATGCCGGTGCCAAGCATACTGTTTTCAACTCTTCATCATAAAGCAATGAAACATTTTTGATATGATTATCTGTATTGCCTATTAGGTAATTGAATATACATATATCCCACATTTTCAATTGATCTGCTATCGGGTTGAACGATTTCTGTCTTATGATCTCAAACATCATTTTTAAATATCCGGCATTATCACTCTCATATTTGTTATGCGCCGAAATTCCCATCGCTTGAGAGAAATCTTCCTGATGTAACCTGTACGGAACACTTAACCCATTGATTTTTTTTAATCCGTACTTTATTGCACGATCATATCTTTTAGTTGCTAGCAAAACTTCCTCATCTCTGCCATCTCCGACATTGACTATAAAACTTTCAGGAATCTCTATTCCCATATTTCCTGCCGTCATCATACACAACTGCTCATTTGTAACTATTCCGTCAAGCCTTACATGACTCTGCTTTACTATATATGTACTTGGCGCTGACCCTTTGGGTAAATACCAATCTTTATTATTTTCATCATAATATAACCCAACCTTTCCAGATGCTCCTGTAAGTGACAAATGTGACTTTGTGACTAACTCCGCAGTCTCCATTGCTCCTTCTCTTGCCAACTGACTAACCTCATCAATTGTCAATTTCTGATAATCTGCATTTACTACTTCGTTATTCTCATCTGTAATTTTTATTGCTCCCAGACACTCATTACCTAACCCGGCTAATAATGACAGATAATTATTTGCGTCTGTATGCAATAACCCAGCCACACATCTTCTGGTAAATCCTTCAGGTAACAAACCTTCAAAAAAATTCCTTGTATCATCAACGGAAAATGCGTTTTCAGATAATGGCAAATGTATTGATATCGGTCTGGCTATGTTACCAGATAAATACTCTTCTGCATATGAGAATCTAGCATCTTCTTCTTTTTCTCCAATTATACGACCTACATATGTCTGCAAGCCACCAATCTCTATCCAAACCCCCAAATTTCTCATATTCTAACCTCTCTTTTCTACGAGAATATCCATTCCCAGTAAATTGATAATTGTAATTGCCTTTCCGATTTCTGCTGTAGCCTTACCTCTTTCCAAATCCGAAATAAAACTTACACTAAATCCTGTAAATTCTGCTATATAAGCCTGAGTATATTTCAGTTCTTTTCTTCTTATTCTGATTGCCTCACCCAAAGATTTTGAATCTATTATTTTCATACATATTCCTCGTCTTTCTATATCAAATTATCAACACATAACTTCATACGCATCATATGGTCGTACGGCTAAATTATATATATACGCTTTGCAAATAAGCCGTACGGCTAATTTTGTATAGTTCTGATTATACAATAAGCCGTACGGCTAAGTCAACTTTTCTTATATAAATAAAAACGCCAGAAGCCTTGTAAATCCAAGGTTTCTGACGCTTAACAAACAGGGGATGAGAGAATCGAACTCCCACCAAAGGTTTTGGAGACCCCTATCATACC
>ERZ857827.2691-NODE-2691-length-12407-cov-3.107756_pt1 | contig 12407 bp, 11 predicted proteins | sample MGYA00519761_ERZ857827 | MGnify/ENA primary metagenome ERZ857827 (study PRJEB31778, sample SAMEA3449370) | human gut metagenome | biome: human gut; feature: human-associated habitat; material: faeces | place: United Kingdom | collected 2010/2012 ... | reverse complement strand
CTATGACAGCAGACTGGGAGCAAAAGCTTCTTCGGATGGAGCATGGCGATTATGAGGCCCAGGACTTCATGCGGGAGATCACCGACATGATTTCCGGGCTGGTTCAAAACTACGAGGCTGTGAAAGGAGCAGAAACACTTATGTCAGATCACAAACGAGTCGGAGCCTGCCCCTGCTGTCAGGCAGACGTGCTGGAAAAACAGAAGGGCTGGTTCTGCAGCAACAAGGAATGTCGCTTTGTTCTCTGGAAGGATAATGCCTTTTTCAAGAGCATTGGAAAGCACCTCTCCTCCGGCATGGTTGAGAAGCTGCTTTCGGATGGCCGGATTCGCCTGAAGGACTGCAAGAGTCAGAAATCCGGAAAGAACTACAATGCCACTTTGCTTCTCTCCACGGAAGAGAACGGGCGGGCCAACTTTCATCTGGAATTTGAGAACAGCCGCAGCGGCACCAAGGGAGGTGGAGCGAAATGATTTCTGATAAAAAGGAAGCGCTGTATCTGGTAGACAACGAGTCCTATCTGCATTTGAAGGAAATGGAGGCGGGATTTGCCTATGAAGCCTTTGATAAGTCTACCGGCGCTGCTCAGTACACCGGCCTGATCACCTATGAGGATATGCTGGAGAATCCGATTCGAAATCCTCTTGCCTGTGCCAGAGTGATGGCTATTCAGGAGATCGGCTTCAAGGGTGAAGTGGTTTCCGGAGTTGCTCTTCGCACTCTGGATCAGATTAAGGACGCCAGGCGAGCCTATCGAAAGGCGCACCGGGAGGATCCTCATGATCACAGTATCCGCTTTATCACCAGCAACTACGATGAATTGTTCCGCATCCCTGACGGCGGGAATGTAAAGATCGATTATCCGGACCGAAGCTTCATCGCGCCCTGTGAGTACATCGATGATTACCACACCCGGATTGGCGGTGAGGTTTACCACATCTGTCAGTTTGCTGAGATTCTGGAACGGGGCGACGGAAAAGCCAGCCCTGAACCGGAACTACTGAAGGATCAGGCCGCATGGCAGGTTGGCCACAAGGAGTATCTCTCCATCCACGCCACTGATGACGGGTGGGACTACTCAATCTACGACAAAAGCTTTGCTGAAGTAGATGGCGGTCAGATCGATCTGGAAAGCATCACGATTCAGGAATGCAGAGATATGATCCTGCAGGATCTCGGCTGGCAGCATAAAAACTTTTCTGAGATGGATTATGACATGGTTGAAGATCGGGCAGCTGATGTCGCAGAGAAAAAACTGAACTCTGTACTGGAGCAGCTTCATGAAAAACGCATGGCGAATGGTGACAGGGCGTCGGATGCGGATGCCCGCCCCAAGCCCGTTTCTGAAAAGAAGAAGTCGGAGGAATGCTTATGAGCACAGAACAGAAAACCTACCCTTCGCAATTTGAGAAGGTAAAGGCAATCACGGATCAGCTGGAGGCCGGAATACAGGCACTTTTTGAAAGCGACAAATTCAAGCAGTATCTGAAGACGCTTTCCAAGTTCCATGATTATTCCCTGAATAATACGATCCTGATCGCCATGCAGAAACCGGATGCCACACTGGTAGCCGGATACACCGCCTGGCAGAAGCAGTTTGGGCGTCAGGTGCAGAAAGGCGAAAACGGCATTCGCATTCTTGCCCCTACTCCCTACAAAAAGAGAATGGAGGTTGAGAAAACCGATCCTGTCACCGGCGAGATCCTTACAAATCCGGATGGGACCAGTGTAAAGGAAACGAAGGAAGTCCTGATGCCTGCGTTCAAGGTGGTCAACGTTTTCGATGTCAGTCAGACTGACGGAAAGCCGTTACCCACTCTCGGTGTAAATGAGCTGACCGGCGATGTGGCGCAGTATGAAATGTTCTTCGAAGCCTTGAAGAAGGCCTGCCCGGTACCGATGGGTTTTGAACAGATCGCAGGCGGAGCAAAGGGATATTTCCACACCGTCGAGAACCGCATCGCCATTCAGGAAGGCATGAGCCAGGTGCAGACTGTGAAAACAGCGATCCACGAAATGACCCACCAGAAGCTTCACTCCGTTGACCCCACAATCAAGGTGGATCCTCTGGAACCGAAGCTTACCAGAAATCATAAGGAGGTGGAGGCCGAATCGGTGGCCTTTACCGTATGTCAGCATTACGGAATTGATACCGGAGACTACAGCTTTGCCTATGTGGCAGGCTGGTCCCATGGGAAAGAAACTCCGGAGCTGAAGGCCTCCCTGGATAAGATCCGTAAGACTGCTTCTGAGATGATCACGGAAATCGATGAGCATCTGGCGGTACTGCAGAAGGAATATGCCTGGGCTCACCTGACAGCAGATGGTGTGAAGAACATCGAATGTATCGACTCAGAGTATATGCCGCATTCCCGTATGGCGGAGCATACCTTTTCCTGTGAAATCGTTGGTGAACCGATGACGCTGAAGCTTACAGTGTCCCAGCACGAGGACGGTGAAGGCTTTACCATTCATTCTGAGGGAAAAGATGTCTGGGACACCATGCCGGAGAGTGAACTCCGGAAGTTGGAACCGGTTCTGACATCGATGGCTGAGCTTCACTACTGGACATCTCAAGTTGAAAAAGCAGAGACTGCGGAAGCTGTGAAAGAAGTTACTTTCGGATTTATGGAGACGGAAAACCTTGGCCTATCACAGGAGCAGTGCCAGAAATTCTGGGAGGCTGTGGAGCAGAAAGAAGCCACACTATCCCCTCCCTCCGCTCTGGCGGATCTGCAGGCAAAGAAAGAAAAATCTGAAAAGGAAAAGTCTTCAAAACCGAAAACAAAGACTGCTCGGAAGAAACAAAAGAAACAGAAAAAGGAGGAATCGCGATGATGTTTACCGTAGAAGAAATGAATCTTATTCAGGCGATGAATCACACTTGTCGAAGAATGGCGATTTTCGACATAAAAACCAGTATCCCAAATATCGAGGACAGTGACCTGAAGGAACTCTGTGAGAAGACGCTGAAGAAAATGTCGGCCATGACTGACGCAGATTTTGCTGCTATTGACTTTACCGTGTATGAGGAGGACGAGGGAAATGAGTGATTGGCATGATGAATTCACTGAGCCCATGCATGATACTCCGGCAGATAAGGATCCGCTGATTGCAGCGATGGAGGCAGCCGGTTATACCTATGACGGACTTGAAAGCACCAACGATAATCTCCGTTTCTTTGGCGAAGGCGGTCAGGTCATTACCATGGGCGGCTGGCATGAATGCGAGGAATGGCTGAATGGTGTTGTCTTCGACGATCCCCAGGTGATGAACCGTGTGGAGATCATTCTTCATCCGGAACGGTTTCCGGAAAGAGATCCCGGAAGAGCTGCCCTTCGCGCTGTGGAAGACGCAGTGGAGCAGAACGATAACAGCTTCGACGGCATCATCAATAACCTTCCGGAACCGGATCCAACGCTTCAGGCGTGCAAATGTGCCGATGAGGAGGCAAAGCAGTCTGTGCTTGCAAAGCTGAAGGAGCAGCAGCTGCATGAACCGCCTCACAGACCTGAGCGTCCTTTTATTTTCTGTGGTCCGGAGGAAAGAGTTCGTGAGTAAAAATAAACATCAGGAGGTACCCCATGCAGGCAAGAGATAAATGGGTCCACTTCGTAATGTCTCAGGAAGAACTGGAGCGCATGCAGCAAAACTGGGTATCCGCAACAAGAGCTCCTACCTTCGAAAGATGGCGCTGGACGGCTACTGCGTCAACCTGGAACTGGATGATGTAAAGGAAATGGTCTCCCTTCTTCGATACTGCAGCAACAATCTGAATCAGTATGCAAAACGAGCCAATGAGACCGGCTCTATCTATGCGGAGGACATTCAGGATCTGCAGAACAGGCAGAATGAAATCTGGGAAATTGCGAAAGAGATTCTGGCAAGACTGGCGACGATCCAGTAAAGAAACGGTGTGGCAGATTGCTGTCACACCGGATACATAGGAAGCACCGGAGCGCGGCGTTGACATCCTTGACTTCGGAAAAATCACTTTATAGACTATACTCAAAAAAACAAAGGAGGACTCGTTTATGTGGCTGATCAAACTCCCTTTTCGAATACTCGCGCTGCCGATCATGGCAATTGTTGCCGTACTCTCTATCTTCTACTCCCTCGCCTTGAACCTTTCGGCGATGGTCGCCGGACTTGTATATCTGGTATTGGGAATCTGCATTGTGATGCTTCTTTTTCAGCATGCCTGGATCTATGCGGCACTCCTATTTGGATTTGCCGTTCTGGTTTTCCTGGCAATCATGTTTGCTGAGGCAGTCTCTCTCGGGCTGGAAGCATTGACTGGGAAATTGTCGAAATTTATCTTTTCATGACGAATCATAACTTAACGGACCTGAGGAATTGATACGCCTCAGGTCTTCTCATTTGCACAAATTTGAGAAAGGAGCGGATGCCCATGGCAGCAACAAGACTGATACCCATGCATGTGAATAAAGGAAAAACACTTGCCCAGAGTCTGGGCGACAGAACGGATTATGCGAAGAATCCGGAGAAGACGGACAAGGGTGAACTGGTCACCGGGTATCAGTGCGATCCCATGACCGTGGATGAAGAGTTCATGCTGTCCAAACGCCAATATGAGCAGATCACCGGTCGCCGCCAGAGGCATGAAGTGATTGCTTATCAGATTCGTCAGTCCTTCAAGCCCGGCGAGATCACACCGGAGGAAGCGAACCGATTGGGACAGGAGCTGGCTTATCGTTTTACCAAAGGCAAGTATGCCTTCATTGTGGCAACTCATACCGATCGGGCTCATGTTCATAACCACATCGTCTTCAATTCCACTTCCATTGACGGAACCAGAAAGTTCAAAAACTTCTGGTTATCCAGCATTGCCCTGCAGCGAGTCAGTGATCTGGTCTGCCTGGAAAACGGCCTATCCGTTATTACTCCGAAGCCATACAGGGAGCGTGCAAAACGAACAGACTACCCTCGCAGAGTGAAAAACAGAGATGTACTCTGTGAGGATATCGATACTGTTCTGCAGAAGAAGCCGGAGTCCTTTGAAGCATTTCTGCAGGAGCTGCGGGCACTGGATTATGAGATAAAATACGGAAAGCACATCTCTGTCAAAGGGAAAAATCAGGCCCGCTTCATCCGCCTGTCCTCTCTGGAGGAAGGCTATACCGAGGCGGATCTGCGAGCTCATTTCCTCGGACAGCAGGAACACAAACCGAGAGAAAAACGCAACTACCACGCAGATGTCCGCCCCTTCAATCTTGTCATTGATATCCAGAGCAAATTGAAATCGAAGGGGGCCGGATATCAGCGCTGGGCATCAGTTTATAACCTGAAGCAGATGTCGAAGACGCTGCTGTTTCTGCGGGATCATAAGATTGAAAGCATGGAGCAGCTGGATCAGCTTGTGCAGCAGCAGACTGCCAAAAGAGATGCCCTGCTCTCCTCTATTCAGCAATCGGAAAAGCGATTGGCGGAGATCGGCACTCTGAAAAAGCATATCATCAACTATTCCAAAACGCGGGCCACTTATGAGGAATACCGCAAAGCCGGTTACAGCAAAAAGTTTCTGGAGGCACATCGGGAAGAGATTACGATTCATAAAGCTGCAAAGGCGGCCTTCGATGAATTGGGCGTAAAGAAGCTTCCAAGGGTAAAGGATCTCAGTATTGAATATGCTGAGGTGTTGGCAGCAAAAAAGCAGATCTATGCCGAATACAGACTGGCGAAAAATGATGCCCAGGAGCTTCTGATTGCCCAGCAGAATATTGCTTCTCTCTACGATGCAGAGCGTAAGGAAGAAGAGCAGAAACGCCGGAAGGATGAACAAAGTCATTAAGTTTTGGCAGATCAAAAGGTCTGAGTGACAGTCATCGTGCTGCTACTTAGGCCTTGCTTTTTTAGTGTTTCGAAGAAACGCGCAGCCATCACAAAGTGATGATCGATAAGGGCTTGGGAATATCCCAACAAGCAAGTTGTCCTGCTTCGGGATAACGCTGTTTTCGCAGGACTTGGCCAAGGAAACATTGCTTGCAAATTAGTGAGGTGCGTAAAATATTGGGCACGTGACGCTCGCGAATTAATTGATTTTTCGTCGCATTTAGCCTATAATTATATTTAGTGTATTGTATGCACATTGCCAAACAACATACATATGCACTGTTGTAAACATGAGCCATCGATCTGCCATAGGGCAGTGCTAATAGGGGAAACTCTGGCTCGAAAAAATAAGTGTGATGGTGAAATGCCAAGGAGGACTTAAACGTGCAGAAAACAATTTGCGAATTATTTGCAGGCGTAGGTGGCTTTCGTCTTGGGTTCGATAAGCTTCAGTCTGGATGGGAAACAACGTGGTTTTCTCAATGGGAACCGGGAAAAACAAAACAGTGGGCACATGACTGTTATGTATATCATTATGGGGATTGTAAAGACTTAACGGGTGAATACCACACTGGTGAAGACATCAGTACGATGAACAAGAACAACATCCCTGAGCATTCATTACTTGTAGGAGGTTTTCCTTGTCAGGATTATTCAGTTGCGCATTCATTGTCTTCTTCAAAAGGCATAGAAGGGAAAAAGGGAGTTTTGTGGTGGCAGATTCGAGATGTTTTGATTACTAAAAGGCCTCCTTTTGTAATGTTGGAAAATGTTGATCGCCTACTGAAGTCACCTGCTTCTCAAAGAGGACGTGATTTTGGAATTATTCTTACATCATTTGCCCAGCTTGGATACAGAGCAGAATGGCGCGTAGTTAATGCCGCTGATTACGGAGCTGCTCAGAGAAGACGAAGAACCTTTATTTTCGCATATAGCAAGGATACGAAATATGCAAAAGAAATGGATTGCTTCGATGAATCAAATATTTTAACCCAAGAAGGTTTTATGGCAAAGTCTTTCCCAATTTCAGATTGTGGTCCTGTTTCTAGTACTACTGTACTGTGTTCAGATGTTTCAAATATGGATAGACAAATTCTCCTTGAGGAGGGCAATGATTCATCTGACAATGACCTTCTTGAGATGACAAATAGTTTTCACTTTGGATTTAAGTCTGCGGGCTATATGAAAGATGGTTTTGTCATGACAGCGGATGTAAAACCGGTAGAAATCAGACCAGTTCTTATGTCTGAAATCGCACAAAGAGGTGCCGATGAGTCATATTATATTAGTCAGGAGGATATGCCCTCTTGGACGTATATGAAAGGAGCAAAGAAGATTCCGAGAGTTTCTGCATCAGGTCATGAATATGTTTTTTCAGAAGGTCCTATTGCCTTTCCCGACCCGTTGGACAGACCAGCACGAACGATGCTTACATCTGAAGGAACTAAAAATCGATCCACACATGTTATTGCTGATCCGGCTACAGGCCGTTTAAGAATCTTAACTCCTGTCGAAGCAGAAAGAATTCAAGGTTTTGATGATGAGTGGACTAAAATCTCACTGATTGAGGGAAAAGAAATACAAATGCCTGATCGGATGAGACGATTCTGCATGGGTAATGCGCTAGTCGTTTCCATGATTACTCGTATGGGAAAAACTCTGGATGAAATAATTGAATCAGAAGATTGATACTAAGAAATGAGGTGCCCTTATGGCTGGTTATCTAATTACCTTGAATGATGAAAGATCATTGGAAGAATGCATTCGTACTGGTTCATACAGTACGATACTGCATTCTCCGAGATACGGTAGTTGGGGAGTCAATCATGAGGGCACTTTTGCCGATTACATTAGTATGAAGGAGAATGATAGGATTTTCTTCTTTATTCGCAGGAAGATTTACGGCTGCGGAAAACTCAGAAAGATAAATGGTGATTGTAAGTACCTAAACTATATAGCTGCAGATCAGCCTGACGGTGATACCGAAGAAAATTATAAAAGCCATTTATTAGATTATGGCTCTTCAGAAAACAGATGCTTTTGTTTATTTGAACCATCACCAGCCTTTTTCAAAGAAGGCGTTGATATGGATGAAGTCTTGCAAAACAAAGAATGCCCTTTTCATTCTGTCCGAACACTGTGGAAGCTTTCTTTTATTAAAATGGACGATGAAGAAAGCGATGCATTGTTTGGCATCATTCTTAAACACAATGAGGAGAATATCGATAATGCGCAGCTGCATTTTTTGTTTGACAAAAAATATCATACATCTCTGCAGGCAAAGCGGTTAGAGGCGTATCATCTGTCATATACATCGTTGATTAATTCTTGTAGGACAGGAAATGTCTTAAGGCACGAGATGGCAATTGAAGCAACTTTGTGCGGTAAGCTTATACATGAAACAACAAGCCCATTTGGTAAATGGGATTATATTTCTCACCAAGTTGCAGCATCACCTTTTAAGCCTGTAGACTATATGGACAAAATGGATATTTTTGGCTATAGATACATTCCCGGTTATTCCATAAAGTCAAAATACATCATTGCAGAATTAAAGAAAGATTCTGCGACGATTGATGTTGTTGAACAAATCATGAAATATGTTGACTGGGTCGCAGACGAGTATTCTAATGGAGACTATTCCATGATTGAGGCGTATATTGTGGCATCGGATTTCAGTCCGGAAATCAAGCAGGCAGTAAAGAATTACTGTATAAGAAACTTTAATAAAGGATTCAGGCCGACCAAGTTTTGTACCTGGGATTTCGTAAAACTCGTTAAGTATGATGCGATAGAAAATGATTTAGAATTTGAAATCGTTGATGCAAAGTAAATAAGACTGGAGGGAATGCTGTATGAAAGGCTCTGAATATAAAACTAAAGAGGCAGTACTTCGACGAGCACAGGAAGCAATAGGCATTCCTATGGCCGAAATAGATAAGACGGGCCGACTTACTACTGGGAAAGGTGCAATTGGAACGGTTCTCGAAGAAAGTTGGTTTGGATATTCTCCTAACGGTGAATCGGAACCAGATTTTCCTGAAGCAGGTGTCGAACTAAAGGCAACGCCATACATAAAAACGTCAACAGGTATTAAGGCAAAGGAAAGGCTTGTCTGTAACATTATCAATTATATGACAGAATACCAGTGCACTTTTAAGACAAGTGCATTCTGGCATAAATGTGAGACTATGTTGATAATGTCATATGAACATAAAAAAGATGTTCCTAAATCTGAGTTCACAATTGACAAAGCAATTCTGTTTAGCTTTCCGATGGAAGATTTGGCAATTATTGAGCAGGACTGGAACAAAATTATATCCAAAATCTGCGCAGGTCAGGCACACTTGATTACTGAAGGTGATACATTATATCTTGCGGCATGTACGAAGGGAGCAAACGCTTCTTCTGTGAGGCAGCAACCATTCAGTTCAATCCCAGCTAAGCAGCGCGCATATTCATTGAAATCTTCTTATATGACTCGAATACTCAATTCGTATGTATTTGGGTCAAAGAACGATGAGAACATCATCAAGGATTGGCACGAACTAGAACATCATACCTTCGAGGAGCTGATTATAAATCGTTTGAGTGCTTACTATGGTATGACTCAGGCGATGCTAAAGAAACATTTTAATGTTGAATCAACAGCGAAAAGCTTAAATGAGATTTTGCTTTCAAAGATGCTTGGCGTCAAAGGAAAAATCGCATATACTGAAGAGTTTCAAAATGCTAGTATAGTTCCGAAAACAATCAGGGTTCAGCGAAATGGGCATATCAAGGAAAGCATGTCATTTCCTACATTCAAGTTCACCGAAATAATCAAGGAGAATTGGGAAAATTCCGAATTTAGAAATTACCTGGAACCTACAAAATTCTTATTTGTGATATTCCGTGAGAATGTTCATGGAGAATACGTTTTTGAGGATGTAATGTTTTGGAATATTCCTGCAGCAGATTTGGAAGAAGTTCAGCGTGTTTGGGAGCGAACCGTCCAAATCATCAAAGAGGGTGTTCAACTTCGGTTTGATGGCAAAACCATGCATAATAATCTTCCAAAACAATCAGAGAGTCGTGTTGCTCATGTAAGACCTCATGCAAGAGATATGAAGGATACTTATCCATTACCAGATGGGCGCACTATGCCAAAACAATGCTTTTGGCTCAATAGAACTTACATCGAAGAGGTAATAAATAGTAAACAGGAAAAAAGGACATATTCTTACGACTATGAACCTTCCTTCTCCATGGTTGCAGAATCATCGGTTTCTTACGGAAGTAAAAGTAATGTGGTTCCTTGCGGTGCAATCATTCAACATATCCAATATGGAATAGGACAGATTGTTTCTATCACATTATCTTTTGAAAAACAAAAGATGTGTGAGTATCCGTATTTAGTTGGAAAAAGAGATGAATTCACAATTATGCCTGATGGAAAAACCGTTGTTCATCAGCGTTTTGGCACAGGAATTGTTGATGGATATAAAGCTGCTTTTAAGGACTTTGAGCTCTATTTTTCTGTGGATGATTTTCAAAAGGGTAACATTAAACTAATGACTAAGATGGAGTCGGACTGATGAAACACCCAAAGCATTATGATACAGATGGAGCAACATCCAAGAGGATGTCGAATGTCAAATTGAAAAATGGGGATGCGGAAACTCTTCTTGCAAAGAAGTTGTGGCATTGTGGTTTCCGATATCGGTTGAATTTCAAAAAATTGCCCGGCTCTCCTGATATTGCTATTCTCAAATATCGTATTGCGGTTTTCATTGATGGAGAATTTTGGCATGGGTACGATTGGGACAACAAAAAGCCAAAGTTGAAAAGAAACCGGGAATATTGGATTGAAAAGATTGAAGAAAACATGGCCAGAGATGCGAAAGTGGATCAAGAATTAAGAGCATTGGGGTGGATTCCAATCCATTTTTGGAGCAAAGAGGTAATGAAAGATTCGGAATCTTGTATTGCGGCTATTGAAGAAATCGTTTTCGAGGAGCAAATTCTTATTGAAGATGAAACCTATGATAATACTTACTAATGGCCTGTCTGAAGACGGCAAATTCAGTATCGCAGAATAAGATTTTCTAGGTGGTAGGATATGACTGAAGATGTATATAGACAATTTGAAGAGTGGTTGCAAAAGCAGCCATATTGGATTCAGGATGCAGCATGGCATTTATACAATAAGCAACTTATTGATGACAAAAAAATAGACGAGTATATTCAGATGTGTATTCTTCAGGCGCAAAAAAAGGCTTGTCTATACATGCAACTGAGCGAATCTTTGATTTTTCCAATAGCTGGAAAAACAAAGTTTTCAATTAAAAGTGTTACAAATGTAAAAAATGTAAACGCTTTAGCTGAGAATGCAAATATTATTTTAGGCGAAGAAGGGATTTCTGTAATATATGGTTTGAATGGTGCTGGAAAATCCGGGTTTATGCGAATCTTCAAGCATGTCTGTGGACATCCGTACGCAGAGCCGATACAGCATAATGTATATAAGAAGTCTAGAAATGGTAAATCTACCTGCACAATCAATATCTGTGTGGATGACGCGGAAGAGGCAATTTCATGCGATTTGGGTACAGAGAGTTTAGACGATAGATTACGTCAATGCGACGTTTTTGATACACGTATTTCTGGAGCATACATTTCAAATTCAAATAGTGTTTCATACGAACCCTTTATTTTCAGTGTACTCAAAAACCTTGCAATAATTGCTGGGCGTATCGAGTATGCAATTAAGACAAGGATAGAAGCTATTCCCGAGGTAACACTTGCAATTCCTGATTCTCTTAAGGAAATGGAAGAAGCTATTTGGATAAGTAATATCTGTGATATAACAACAATTCCTGAAGAGTGTAAGACTTGGTCTAAAACCGATGAGGAAAGAATTGTTGAGTTGAAGAAGCTTTTGGATACCAAACAAGTCGAGAACGATTTACAAAGCTACATTCGTCAACGAGGTCAGCTACAAAATGTTTTATCTGAGCTTCAAAGAATTCAAAATGCTTTATTAGGTCAATGTCGAAATGAACTTGTAGATGCACATACAAAAATGGTTAATGCAAAAAAACAATTGGAATTTGCTCAAGCGCTATTTACTGAAAATGCATCTGAACAGGATATAATTAGCGTATCTGTAGAGGAATGGAGAAATCTCTGGAAAATCGCCAGGGAATATTATGATTCCTGTATATTTGAAAGAAATGGAAATGCATTTGCTAAATCCGGCTCCGTATGCCCGTTATGCTTGCAAAAGTTGGACGAGGCTTCTTTGAGAAGATTTTTGTCTGTTGATGAGTATGTTAATGGAAATTGTAGTGAATCATATACTAAGGCACAGAGATTATTTGAAAAAAAACTTGATACTATTCTCCAGCATACATATACTTCTACGGTAGTGGTCACTATGTTAAAAGGTATTGTTAGCGAAGAGTTGCTTCAAAGAGTATCTGAACTGTATTCCGCTATTGAAGCATGGCAAACATCGGTGTACAAGGGGTACAAACAAGATAAAATAGAAATGAGGGGCGATAGAGCGGAAA
>ERZ857827.2686-NODE-2686-length-12452-cov-4.493264_pt1 | contig 12452 bp, 11 predicted proteins | sample MGYA00519761_ERZ857827 | MGnify/ENA primary metagenome ERZ857827 (study PRJEB31778, sample SAMEA3449370) | human gut metagenome | biome: human gut; feature: human-associated habitat; material: faeces | place: United Kingdom | collected 2010/2012 ... | reverse complement strand
GCGGGGCCGGTGACGAGGGCGCGGGCGATGGCCACGCGCTGCTGCTGACCGCCGGAGAGCTGAGAGACCGCCTTTTTGAGCTGCTCGTCGGAAAGGTCTACCTTCTGGGCGATGTCGCGCACCTTCTTGTCGATCTCGGCCTTGCTCAGCTTCTGGATTTTCAGGCCGAAGGCGATGTTGTCGTATACCGTCATGGAGGGGAACAGGGCGTAGCTCTGGAATACGATACCGATGTTCCGCTTTTCGATCGGCACCCGGGTAATATCCCGGCCGTTGACGCTCACGGTGCCGCTGACCGGCTCGATGAAGCCCGTGATGGTGCGCAGCGTGGTGGTCTTGCCGCAGCCGGACGGGCCGAGGAAGGTGAAAAATTCGCCTTCCTGCACATCCACGTTGATGTTATGCAGCGCTTCAAAATCACCGAATTTGACGATAATGTCCTTCAGTTCGATCATGGGGAAAATCACTCCTTGATGCAGTACTTGTTTCAAACCGTGAAAACAGGAAAAAACGCAGGGAAAACCTTCCGTCGCGCCCGGGGTGCGGGAAAGGCTTTCCCCGCGTTTTTTGGTATATGGCCGTTGGGGGAACCCGCCATGGACGGGTTCCCCCATTGGAACTGAATTGTAATCAGCAGATCACTCGGCAGCCTTCTGGGTCAGGGTGTCCCACTGCAGGTTGTCCCAGTCGGGTTCGGCGGGAGCCTGAGAAGCATCGGCCCAGTAGAAGCCAAGGTTGGTCATGATGTTGGTCCACTCGGCGGAATGGGCGGCAACATACTCGGCGTAGGTCATGTCGGTGCCCTCGACGGTGGTCAGGGCGAAGTTCTTGATCTGATAGATCGCGGGGATCTCGTCGCCATAGATTTCCTTGGCGGCAACCTGGTTGCAGGGGAAGGAGTCGAACTCGTCGCTCCAGGCAGCCTGCACTTCGGCAGAGCCGAACCAGTCGGCGAAAGCGGTCACGGCCTTGGTTTCTTCTTCGGTGCGGCCTTCGCGGTTCAGAATGCCCAGATACTCGGCGATGTAGTAGGTGCCGTCGGCGATGTCCACCAGCGCCCAGTTTTCAGGCTGCAGGGTGCCCTTCAGAGGATGCTCGCTCTCAGCGGCGGCCTCGTCGATCTTGCCGTACAGAGAAGAGGAGTAGAAGGAAGAAACCTGCACGTCGCCGCGGTTCAGGGGCGTGAAGCCGTACTTGTAATCGTCGCCGCCGCTCTTGCCGCCGGCGCAGTAGGCCCACAGGGTCTTCCAGCCTTCCACGGTGATGCCGCCGGCAGGGCTGGTGGGATCAGTGAAGGGATACAGCATGGCGCTGTTGATGTTGGCGTTGGTGGTGCCGCCGACCTTGTTCTGACGGTACCAGGTGTAGCCGGAGTTCACCACGTCGGCCCAGTGGTCGAAGTGGAGCTCGGTGCCGTTGGTGCCCAGCTCGTCGTTGCGGTAGAGCATCAGCACGTTCTGGATGACCAGTCCGTAGGCCTTGCCGTCATACTTGTACTCGCCCACTTCTTCGGCCCAGTCGGGGTTCCAGTCCATGATGGACAGGTTCTCGTAGGTGCCGTTGATGACCTGAGACCAGCGGGTCTCGTTCAGGCCGAACAGGATGTCGCCGTCCTTGTTCTCGTTGGCAGCCTGGATGGCGGCGGTGTCGCCGGAGATGACGGAGTTGTCGTCAATGCTGATGGTGAAGCCGGCGTTCTTGGCCTCGTTGATCAGCCAGTTGGTGCGCTCGGTAGAGTTGGAGTTGGAGTAGATGCGGATGGTATAGCCGGAGTAGTCCTCTGCGGAAGCAAAGCTGCACAGGCTCAGCACCATGACCAGCGCCAGAACGATAGACAAAGTCTTTTTCATGGTATGGATGTTCCTCCTTACAATATTCCATGGAACTGTTTTTCGGTCCCTTGTGGTAGGTGCATTATAACACATTGTAAAATCCATGTAAAGTGACCGAAAAAAGAAAGGACAAACGATTGCGATAAGGATTCTTTTGGATGTGATAACAAAAACTGATGAATAAAGGCACATGGAATCATCTGCCGCCCCGGGTACGCGCGGGAAGCCGCCCTCCGGGCTTGCAAGCCCCCTGCGGATGCTTTATAATATATGATAAGGGATTTTGTGTCCCGCCCCCTGAGCCGTCCCGGAGGCTTCCGCCCGGTTCGGCTGCATAATACATAAGGCAAGGAAGGATGGCTGCCTGATGCCCAAAAAGCAAAATGTCGTTCTGTTTTATGTGCGCGTGTTTCTATACTGCCTGATCGCGCTCCTGATCCGGGCCGCGGCGCTGGCTCCGCTGGCGGCGCTGTCCGTTTTTCCGGCGGATTCTCCCTGGCGGTGGCTGTGGGTGGTTTCGCCGGTGCTGGTGGTTTTTCTGGTGCTGCCGCTGCGCTTTTCCTTTGCGGATGCGCTGGTGCAGCAGCCCCGCACCCGGAATTTCTCGATTGACCGGGCATTAAGCCTGCGCCGGTACGGCGAAAAGCTGCTGGAAAGCCTGCGCCACGCCCTGAGCGTGCTCAAGTGGGCCCTGCCGCTGGCCGGACTGGGCGCATGGGGCTGGTATCTGAAAGAAAAATACACCGTCAAGGGCCTTCTGGACGGTCTGAAGGATCTGGGCCGGAATGTTTCCGCCGCCCGGTACGCCGTCATCAATTTCTTCCGCACCCTGTTCGGCCATCTGCCGCTGGAAACGGTGGAGGGCTCGTATATGGAGGGGCTGTATGCCCTGCTGGCGCTGGTGGGGCTGGGACTTCTGATCCTGCTGTACGGCGCGGTGCGCAACAGCGCCACCCGTTATATCTGGGCCGTCGCCAACCGGGAGGATCGTTCCGTGCGCCGGGAGATCCGCCGCCGTCTGCGGGGGCGGCGCTGTGCCCAGCTGGGAACGGCGCTGTGCAATCTGCTGCTGTGCGTTCCCTTCCTGTGGATCGCCGGTTTGCAGCTGAAGGATACCTTTCTGAATCTGACCCAGCAGCTGGTGCTGACCATGACGTGGAACGGGCGGATCCAGCTCGGCCCGGATACGCTTGAGACCCTGCTGCCGCTGACCCTGACCTTCCTGCTTACCTATATGCCGCTGCTTCCGGCCCGGCGCATCCTGACCGCCGCCTTTGCCGTCCGGGAGCCCCGGCATACCGCGCCTCGCAGCGGTCAGCCTGCGGAGGAAGACCCGACCCTGCCCAAGGCCATCGTCCCGGACTGGGTACGGGCGGAAAACGAAGCCCAGACTGAAGAAAGTGGCGCTTCCGACCGAAGCGCGGACGCCTGAGCCATGCGGCTGGATCGTTATCTGGCCCAGAGCGGGGAACGAACCCGCAGCGAGGCGGCCCGGCTGCTGCGCTCCGGCGCGGTGCGGGTCAACGGCGAACCCGTCCGGGACGGCGGCTTTCATCTGAAGCCGAACGACCGGGTGGAGCTGATGGGGCAGACCGTGGAAGAAAAGCGCTTTCAATATTTGATGCTGCATAAGCCCGCCGGGCTGCTGACCGCCGCCCGGGACAGCCGGGCTCCCACGGTGATGCAACTGCTGCCCGAAAGCTGCGCCCGGCGCAAGGTGCTGCCCGTCGGACGGCTGGACAAGGACACCACCGGTCTGCTGCTCTTGACCAACGACGGCGAGCTGGCTCACCGTCTGCTGAGCCCCAAGCGCCATGTGTGGAAAACCTACAAGGCCGCCGTCACGGGACGGCTGACCGCCGCCGACAGCCAGGCCTTTGAGCAGGGCATCGTCCTGTCAGATTTTACCGCCCTGCCCGCCCGGATGGAGATCCTTTCCGCCGGGGAGGACGAAAGCCGCGCCCGCGTGCAGGTGCGGGAAGGAAAATTTCACCAGATCAAGCGGATGTTCGGCGCGCTGGGGCACGAGGTCACAGCCCTGAGCCGCCTGACCTTCGGCGCGCTTTCCCTGCCGGAGGAGCTGCCGCCGGGCCAGTACCGGGAGCTGACGGAAGAAGAGCTGGCCGCCCTGCGGCAGGAAGCGGGGCTGGCCGGGCCTGAAGAGCCGGAACAGTCAGAACCGTCAGAACAGCCAGAACAGCCAGAAAGGAACGAAAATGCCTGACCATTATTACACCCAAACCCCTGCCAGCGCTCACAAGCCCGGGCAGGTGGATTTCCTCTGGCGGGGAGAAAAGCTCGTCTTTGAGACAGACAGCGGCGTTTTTTCCCGCACGGAGATCGACAAGGGCACGGAAATTCTGCTGAACGCTCTGCCGGAGGAGCTTTCCGGCAGTCTGCTGGATCTGGGCTGCGGCTACGGGGTCATCGGCGTGACGCTGGGCAGGCGCTATCCGGGCCTGTCGGTCACGATGAGCGACGTCAACGAGCGGGCGGTGGAGCTGAGCCGCCGCAATGCCCAGCACAGCGGCGTACAGGCGCAGGTGATGCAGAGCGACGGCTATGCGTCGATTCCCTTTCGGCGCTATGACTGGATTTTGCAGAATCCTCCCATCCGGGCGGGAAAAAGCGTGATCTACGCCATGTTCGCCGAGGGAGCCCGGCGGCTGGAGCCAAACGGCGCACTGTGGCTGGTGATCCGCAAGCAGCAGGGCGCGGAATCCGCCGCCGCCTACCTGAAAACCCTGTTCGGTCAGGTGGAAGCCGTGACCAAAAAAGGCGGCTATTGGGTGCTGCGCTGCGTTCAGCCTGTGGAAAATATCTGACCAAGCATGCAAGAAAAACAAAGGAGAAATCCGAAAATGAAATACGATCCTTCCTTTTTTGACACGCCGGTGAACCGTCTGGGAACCAACTGCGAAAAATGGGACGCGCTGCGCCGCCGGGAGGGCGCCGATCTGCTGCCCATGTGGGTGGCGGACATGGACTTCCGCTGCGCGGACGAGATCGTTCAGGCGCTGACGGAGCGGGCGGCGCATCCGGTGTACGGCTACACCGAGCAGAGCGAATCGGCCGTGGAAGCCATGCTGGGCTTTTTCCAGCGCCGCCACGGCCTGACGGTGACGGCGGAGCAGCAGCTGATGCTGCCCTGCGTGGTCACGGGTCTGCGGGCGGCGGTGCTGGCCCTGACCGAGCCCGGCGACAAGGTGATCGTGCAGTCGCCGTGTTACGGCCCGTTCTACGCCAGCGTCCGCGACAGCAACCGTCAGTTGGCGGACTGCCCGCTGATCCGTCAGCCGGACGGCGGCTACCGCATGGATTTGGACGCGATCGAGGCCGCCTGCAAGGACGGAGCCAAGGTCATGCTGCTGTGCAACCCCCATAATCCCGTGGGATACGCATGGTCGGAGGACGAGCTTCGCGCCCTGTGGAACGTGCTGGATCGCTACGGCGTATGGCTGGTTTCCGACGAAATTCATGAGGATTTTGAGCTGTCCGGCAAGGTCACGCCCTTCCTGCGTATCGTGACGGACGAAAACGCCCGGCTGCTGTCCATGACCAGCGCCAGCAAGACCTTCAATCTGGCCGGTTTGCAGCAGGCCGTACTGCTGACGCGGGATCAGGCCTTGAAGAAGCGGCTGGAAGAGCAGATGCGTTATGCGGGCGTGGTGCAGGGCAATATCTTCGCCATGACCGCCACGGAAGCCGCCTACGCCCATGGCGATGCATGGCTGGACGGACTGCTGGACTATCTGCGGGAAGCGGAGGCCCTCCTGCGCCGGGAACTGAGCGCCCGTCTGCCCGAGGCGGTGCTGTCCCCCATGAACGCCACCTATCTGGGCTGGCTGGATCTGCGCGCCTACGGCTTCACCACCGAGGAGCTGATGAAGCGCGCCCATCAGGCGGGCGTTGCCTTCACTCCCGGTACCTTCTTCGGCGGCGAGGCGGGAGAGGGCTTCCTGCGCTTCAATTTTGCCTGCCCCCACAGCCAGACGCTGGAAGCGGTTCGTCGGCTGGAAGCGGCGCTGAAACACTGAGTGTGACCGAATGAATCCAAAGGGAGGTTATTTCCATGAAAGACCTGAACCCCATCATTGACCAACTGCAGGACAAAATGAACGAGCTGCTGGATCGCTGGCTGCGGATTCCCAGCGTTCGGACGGAAGGCATTCCCGGCGCGCCCTTCGGCGAGGAGACCCGCAGAATGCTGACGACGGCGCTAAACGACGCCAAGGCGCTGGGCTTTGAGACCCGCGATTTCGACGGCTATGCCGGCGACGTGCGCATGGGCCCGGAAGGCAAGGATCCGCTGGGCATTCTGGCCCATCTGGACGTGGTGCCCGCCGGGGACGGCTGGGATACCGACCCCTTTGAGCCGGTGGTCAAGGACGGCCGTATTTACGCCCGCGGCTCCGGCGACGACAAGGGCCCCGCCGTGGCGGCGCTGCTGGCCATGCTGGCCGTCAGGGAAGCGGGCGTTCCCCTGAACCGGGAAGTCCGTCTGATCCTGGGCTGCAGCGAGGAGACCGACTGGGACGACATGGCATACTACAAGGCCCACTGCGATATGCCCCGCACCGGTTTCAGCCCCGACGCCAGCTATCCCATCATCAATACCGAAAAGGGCATGCTGCTGGTCAGCCTGCGGGCTCCCTACGAAAAAGGCGGGCTGGTTCGTTCCATTCGAGTGGGCGAGCGGCACAATGTGGTGCCCGGCGAAGCCGAAGCCGAGCTGAATGGCGATGAGGCGCTGGCCGCCCGGGCGCTGGAGATCGCCGGAAAGCTGGGCTTTGAGGCCGACGCGGTAGTAGCGGACGGCGTTATTCAGCTGCATACGACGGGCGCAACGGGCCACGCGGCCTATCCCGAAGCGGCGAAGAACGCGCTGGGCGAACTGTTGCTGATCCTGAAAGAACTGGGCGTGACCGGCGGCCTGCGGACGCTGGCGGACACCGTCGGCATGGAGTACGACGGCAAGAGTCTGGGCATCCGCTGTCAGGACGAAACCAGCGGCCCCCTGACCTGCAATCTGGGCATCCTTCACTATGACGCGGAAAACGGCCTGTACGCCACGCTGGACATCCGCTATCCCATCCTGTGCGACCACAAGGCCCTGAGCGCCGCGCTGACCGCCGCAGTATCCGACGGCCTGACCGCCGCCATCGACACTCAGAAGGATCCGCATCACGTAGCGCCCAATTCCCGGCTGATTCAGTGCCTGCTGGACGCTTATCACGAAGAGACGGGCCTGCCCCGGGAATGTCAGGCCACCGGCGGCGGCACCTATGCCAAGTGTCTGGACGAGGGCGTGGCTTTCGGCTGCGTCTTCCCCGGAGAAGAAGAGCTGGCTCATCAGGCCAACGAATACATCAGTCTGGAAAGCCTGAAGAAGAACGTGCGCATCATCGCCCGCGCCATCGTCAAGCTGGCGGGCGAATGATTCGTTCCGCCGTTTCGGCGAAGCGGCGCATAGACCCTTCCTCCGCCGGGCAAGCTGTTTGCGGAACCCTGCCGCCGTCTGCGGCATAGGATGCAGCGGAGGGAGCGCCCATGAAAAGCAGACTTTTTACCGATACCCAGGGGCTGGACGCCCCGTTTGACCTGTGCGCGCCGGACAAGGTGAGCGTCTGCGTGCAGATGGACCGCAAGGCCTATCAGCAGGCGTTGGAACGGGCGGCGCAGCGCAGGCAGACCAGCGGAGAATATCTGGAACAACTGGTCTGGCAGGCGGAAAAAAGCGGGCCGCCGGAAGACGAAGCACCGAAAAAGCCGCACTGACGGCCCTTCATAACGCATCCGGGAGGCTCGGGAGGGCTTCCCGGATCGCTGCTTTTACACTTCTTTTTGTTTCTTTCCGCTTTCGCCGAAAGTTTTTCCTGCCCGGAAAGCATTTTCCCGTTTCATTTGATTTCCAGCCGGGTATAAATTTACTGTCCTCATTTCCCCCTCTGGCAGAAAGGAAGCGGCTTATGACCATTACGAACGATATTCGCTATGCAGGCGTGAACGATCATCAGGTAGACCTGTTTGAGGGCCAGTATACCGTGCCCAACGGAATGGCCTATAATTCCTATGTGATTCTGGACGAGAAAATCGCTGTGATGGACACGGTGGATCAGCATTTTCAGCATGAATGGCTGGATAATCTGGCCGTGATCCTGGGCGGGCGCAAACCGGATTATCTGGTGGTGCAGCACATGGAGCCCGATCATTCCGCCAACATCGCCAGCTTCCTGAACGCTTATCCCGAAGCGGCGGTCGTGGCCAACGCCAAGACCTTCGCCATGATCGACCAGTTCTTCGGCCCCGGCCTGTGCGAAAACAAGGTCGTGGTGAAGGACGGCGAGTCCCTTTCGCTGGGAAAGCATACCCTGACCTTCGTGTTTGCGCCCATGGTTCACTGGCCCGAGGTTATGGTCACTTACGACAGCACGGACAAGGTGCTTTTCTCCGCCGACGGCTTCGGCAAGTTCGGCGCGCTGGATGTGAGCGAGAATTGGGCGGACGAGGCCCGGCGCTACTATATCGGCATCGTGGGCAAGTACGGCGCACAGGTGCAGAACCTGCTCAAAAAGGCCGCGGCGCTGGAAATTGAAAAAATCTGCCCCCTGCACGGCCCGGTGCTGGAAGAAAATCTGGGCGAAGCGCTGGAATTGTACAACACCTGGTCTTCCTACGCGGTGGAGAGCGAAGGCGTGATGATCGCCTATACCTCCGTATACGGCCACACCGGCAAGGCCGTCGAATTGCTGGCCGAAAAACTTCGGCTGGGCGGCTGCCCGAAGGTGGTCGTGCATGATCTGGCCCGGTGCGATATGGCGCAGGCCGTGGCGGACGCTTTCCGCTACGGAAAGCTGGTGCTGGCCACCACCACCTATAACGCCGATATTTTCCCCTTCATGCGCACCTTTATCGAGCATCTGACCGAGCGGAACTTCCAGAACCGCACGGTGGCGCTGATCGAAAACGGCTCCTGGGCGCCGATGGCCGCCAAGGTGATGAAGGGCCTGTTCGAAAAGAGCAAAAACCTTATTTTCGCGGGCGCGCCCATCACCATCCGTTCCGCACTGTCGGCCGAGAACCGGGAGCAGCTGAACGAGCTTTCGAAGGAGCTGTGCCGGGAATACGCCGCACGGGACAGCGAAATGGCCGACAAGCACGACATGAGCGCCCTGTTCCGCATCGGCTACGGCCTGTATGTGGTCACGTCCAACGACGGCAAGCGGGACAACGGGCTCATCGTGAATACCGTCACGCAGGTCTCCGACAATCCCAACCGCATCGCCGTCAATATCAACAAGGCCAACTATTCCCACCATGTCATCCGGCAGACGGGCATCCTGAACGTGAACTGCCTGTCCGTGGACGCGCCCTTCAAGGTTTTCGAGACCTTCGGCTTCCAGAGCGGCCGCACGGCGGATAAGTTCGCCGGTATGGCGCCCATCCGTTCGGACAACGGGCTGGCCATTCTGCCCAAGTACATCAACGCGGCCTTCTCTCTGAAGGTGGAGCAGTATGTAGATCTGGGCTCCCACGGCATGTTCATCTGCTCCGTCACCGAGGCCCGGGTCATGAACGACCGGGAGACCATGACCTACACCTACTATCAGAACCATGTCAAGCCCAAGCCCCAGACGGAGGGCAAGACCGGCTTCGTCTGCAAGGTCTGCGGCTATATCTACGAGGGCGACACGCTGCCGGACGATTTTATCTGCCCGCTGTGCAAGCACGGGGCGGCGGATTTCGAACCGCTGGCCAACGCCTGAGGGCGCTTGATAAAAAAACCAGCCATGGGCTTTTAGGCTCATGGCTGGTTTTTTCTTGGAAAAGGCCGCGTTCAGGGCGCCAGCTTTTCCAACGCCTGCCGGTAGTCCTTCACATAATACCGCAGATGGGTTCGTCTGCGGCAGATCACCTGATGCCCCTCCGCTTCCAGAAGAGCCTTTTGGGCTTCCGCGCCGCCGGGATACTTCGGGTTCAGCTCGCCGTCTGCTTTCAACGTGCGCCAGTAGGGCGTGGGGTTGTCCTGCCGCTGGCTGCTGGCCCAGGCTGCAATAGAAACAAAAATGCCTGCTGTAATGGGCTCCGTGAAGTCCGCCTGATGCAGCCGGGCAAAATAGGCGCGGATTTCACCTACCGTGGTCAGCTTTCCATAGGGGATTCGCTTCATGACGGCGTCATAGTCCGCCGGCGGGGCAAAGTACATCCGATCTCCGCCGTATTTGGCAATGCTGGCCGGGTCGGTGATGATCTGCACTTTGGGCATGTCCTTGGGGTCCTGAAGCATGGCGTTGAAGTCCTTCGCCTGTTCTCGTGCCATAAAGGCTCACCTCCGGGAACCATGATAAACGCCGTTCATTTTTTTACGCAATGAGACGTTTGTCTTTTTATTCCCCGTTTTCTTCCCCCACATGCTCCAGCGAGCGGGCCTGAAGCCGCCGGTTCACATGCTGGCGCAGCAGGGTGTAGACAACCGACGTCAGGGGGATAAACAGCAGCATGCCCACAATGCCCAGCAGGCCTTCGCCCAGCACCACGGCCAGCAGCACCCACAGGGACGGCAGGCCGATGGCGTTGCCCATGACGTGGGGATAGATCAGATTGCCTTCCAACTGCTGCAGGGCGATGAACATCACCACGAACAGCAGGGCCTGCATGGGATCCACCATCAGAATCAGCAGCGTGCCCGCAATGCAGCCGATCCACGCGCCGAGCACGGGCACCAGCGCCGTCACGGCAATGAATACGCTGATGAGAAGCGCATAGGGGAAGCGGAACAGCGTCATGCAGAGAAAGAACGCCCCGCCCAAAATCAGCGCTTCCAGACACTGGCCGGAAATAAAGGAGGAAAACGTCCGCTGGGTCAGGCTGCCCACCTCCAGCAAACGATCCATGGTTTTCTTTGGAAGATAGGCGTAGCCCACCCGGGTCAGCTGCCGCTGCAGCCGTTCCTTGGCGAAAAGAAAGTAGATCATGAACATGACGGTGAAGAAAAATTGCAGCACCGACGAATACACCGCGCCGATCACGCCGGTGGAGAACACCGCGCCCTTCAGCGCCAGATTCAGCAGCTGATCCAGCTGGTTTCGAATCTGATCCGGGGTTTGAAGAATGCTCTGCACGTAGCCGCTCAGGTCGATGTCGAACTGAAGCAGCCATTGGTTCAGCTTGGAGAAGGCCTTGGGCATAAGCACGATAATGCTTTCGACGGCCTTGCGGATCTCCGGGGCCATCAGTGCCACCATCAGATAGATCACCAGCGCCACCAGCATCAGCACAATCAGAAGCGACAGCGAACGGCGCAGGGTTTTCGTCTTCTTCATGCGGGTGAAGACCTTGGTTTCAAAAAAACGCATGGGGACGTTCAGGATAAAGGCCAGCCCCGCGCCGAACAGGAAGGGCTGAAGAATTTTCAGAAGCGCCAGCACCAGCCCCCAGGCCAGGTCGGCATGCTGCACCGCCGTATAGATCACGATCAGCAGCGTGCCCAGCAGCAGAATCTCCCGGCGTTTTTGCTTTTCCATGAAAGTCCCTCCCCTTTTGTCCACTCCGAAAATCCCTCGATTTTCTTCGATGGCTTTCCTGTTTTTTTGACTTCCGCCGTTTCATTTTACCATATTTTCTGTTATCATCCAAACGGTACTTTTTTGACTTTGGCAAAGAACAGGAAGATGCCCGATGAAGATTCTATTCGCCCCCATGGAGGGAATCGCCCACTGGCTGTACCGCAGCGCTCAGCATGCCTGCTTTGATGGAGCGGACGAGTATTTTTTGCCCTTTTGGAGCCCCCGGGGCCAAACCCTGACCCATCGGGAGCAGGCCGACGCGCTGCCGGAGAACAACGCCGGTATGAAGGCCGTGCCGCAGATTTTATCCAACAGCAGCGAGGATTTTCTCTGGGCAGCGGAAAAGCTGAAAAAGCTGGGCTATGCGGAGGTCAACAGCAATCTGGGCTGTCCCTCCGGCACGGTGGTGCGGAAGCACCGGGGCGCGGGTCTGCTGGCCTACCCCGAAGAGCTGGAACGGTTTCTGGACGGCGTTTTTGAAAAAACGCCCGTGGCCGTTTCCCTGAAAACCCGGCTGGGCATGGAAAGCCCGGAGGAATGGCCCGCCCTTCTGGAGCTGTTCAACCGCTACCCGGCCCGGCGGCTGATCCTGCATCCCCGCTGCCGGGCGGAGCAATACGGCGGAACGCCGCACCGGGAGTGGTTCGAATACACGCTTCGGGAAAGCAAGCTGCCCGTATGCTACAACGGCGATCTCTTTACCGCCGAAGACCTGCACGCCTTTGAACATCGCTATCCCGAAGCGGAGAGCGTCATGTGCGGCAGGGGATTTCTGTATCATCCGGTCCTTGTGAACCTTTATCATGGAAAGCCGGAGAGCCTTGCCGCCCTCCGGAACTTTCACCAGACGCTTTATGACGGCTATCGGGCGCAGATCGGCACGGAAGCCTTTGTGCTGTGCAAGATGAAGGAGGTCTGGGCCAGCCTGGGCAAGGGCATGGGGCTGACTCCCAAAACCCTGAAGGCCGTTCACAAGGCTATGCGCTATCCCGCCTTTGAGGCTGCGGTGGAGAACGCCTTTGTCGAAGCGGCTGCCAAAGAAGAATAGAAAACA